>Ga0163163_10000889_pt1 | contig 25450 bp, 15 predicted proteins | sample S65metaG_FD_119766 | JGI IMG/M metagenome (GOLD analysis project Ga0163163, IMG submission 119766) | Switchgrass rhizosphere microbial communities from Kellogg Biological Station, Michigan, USA - S6-5 metaG | ecosystem: Host-associated > Plants > Roots > Rhizosphere > Soil | place: USA...
CCGATCACCACCTTATTCCCGATCCCTGAGGCAGATGACCAGGACATACATATTTATATTTCCGTGGGCCACGCGCAAATGATGACTGATGCGATGAAGCCGCTGGGATTATCTGTGTGGCAGCTAAACACACCCCGACCTGTACCCATTGCCGGCGGGAGATTGTTTGTAGACGTTACCGCCGAGCTGACTTCACCCGAATCGAGAAATACAATCATCGAAACCATGGGACAAGGTGATCCCCTCATTAAAGACGCACTCATAACCGTCGTTGAACGTGGAGATCTGATCAAGACTTCATCAGAAGATGTAAAACCTCCCAAAGTTATTTCGACCAAAGGGTTCCGCAACCAAATTGAGAATGACCCCGCGATTGTCGCTGATTTGATTGATCAAAGTCGAAAGGCAATTGAAGAATTAAGACAAACCATCCAAACAAAATCCGGAACGGATGTATTCGATTTTATTTTCGAAAATATTCAGCAATGGAAGCAAAGCTTTGCGAGGTCGAAGGGTATGACAGTGATTCTTGCTGCAATGGACGCTGCAACCTGGGTCAATGAGAAAATGAACGAGTGGTTGGGGGAAAAGAACGCAGTCGACACACTCTCACAATCTGTTCCTAACAATGTAACTTCTGAAATGGGACTTGCATTGCTGGATGTTGCCGATGCGATTCGCCCATATCCTGAAGTGATGGCATTCCTTCAAAATGTCAAAAATGAAACATTTTTGAATGAGTTGATTAAGTTGAATGGCGGGAGGGAAGTTCGTGAAGCAATCCTGGATTTTCTTGCTAATTATGGAATGAGGTGCCCGGGCGAGATCGATATAACAAAGCCCAGGTGGAGTGAGAAACCGGCTGCACTCATCCCGGTCATCCTCTGCAATATCAGGAACCTTGAACCCAATGCCAGCGAAAGAAAATTTGAGCGGGGAAAACAAGAAGCCTGGGAAAAAGAATTAGACTTACTGAAACGATTGAAGAAATTGCCGGATGGCGAACAAAAGGTTGATGAAACAAGGCGAATGATCAGCCTGATCCGGATTTTCAGTGGTTACCGGGAGTATCCAAAGTATAATATTGTCAGCCGTTATTTCATTTATAAGCGGGCCCTGTTAAAAGAAGCCGAAGCATTGGTTGAGGCCGGTGTCTTGGAGGATAAGGAAGATATTTACTACCTCAGTTTTGAAGAGCTGCGCGAAGTTGTCCGCACAGGCCAGTTGGATGATAGTCTCATCAAAAAACGCAAAGCCGATTATGCATTTTTTGAGAAGTTAACACCGCCCCGCGTAATGACTTCTGAGGGAGAAGTTATAACTGGCAGGCACAAACGTGAAAACCTGCCTGCCAACGCCATTGCCGGACTTGCTGTTTCATCGGGGACCGTCGAAGGACGGGCCCGGGTTATTCTGAATATCGAGAATGCCGACCTGGCGGAGGGAGATATATTGGTTACAACCTTTACCGATCCCAGCTGGACGCCGTTATTCTTATCCACCAAAGGGCTCGTTACTGAAGTGGGCGGACTCATGACCCATGGCGCTGTTATTGCACGCGAATACGGCTTGCCTGCCGTTGTGGGCGTGGAGAACGCCACCAGGCTGATCAAAGATGGACAACGAATCAGGGTTAATGGAACGGATGGCTATGTAATCTTAGAATGATCCCGATTCTAATAATAAATCCGAAATTGCGTCCCAAGCGTCAATTAAGAGATTGTTAGATGAAAATATACCTTCGGCTTTTGTCATTTGCCAGACCGATTGGCAAATATGCTGTTCCCTATATTCTGTTTACCTTCCTCGGTGTTATTTTCAGCACCTTGAACCTGGCACTGCTGGTGCCCCTGCTCACTATTTTGATGGGACCGCAAAAAGGAGCCCCGCTTCCTGCAAAGCCGGAACATTTCCTTGACATTGTAAAGACTTTCAATTACTACTCTGCATGGCTGAACCAGCATTATGGCACCGAGCGAAGCCTTCTTTTCGTATGTGCAATCATCGTGATTTCAGTATTGCTCAGCAACCTGTTGCGTTACCTTTCTGAAAGGATGATGGAGAATCTGCGAATTCAAACCTTGTTCAACTTGCGGAATGCGGTGATGAAAAATATCATGACGCTTGACCTGGCCTATTTTAACAACGAACGAAAGGGAAATATCATTGCCAAAGTCGCCTCAGATATTTACGTGGTGCAATATTCGGTGACGTCAACGCTGCAGGTTTTATTCAAGGAGCCTTTGACCTTACTCGCATACCTGGTGATGCTGTTTGTGATCTCCTACAAACTCACCCTCATCTCCATGCTTGTGCTGCCGTTGAGTGCGCTTATCATTTCGCGCATCGTAAAGGGACTTCGGAAGCAATCGTCAGATTCCCAAAAGCTGCACGGACTAATGATCAGCTACCTGGATGAAGCCCTGATTGGCATGCGGGTTGTTAAGGCCTTCAATGCTGTCAAATTTGTGACCGGTCGCTTTGAAAAAGAAAACAGAAAACTGTCCAGCATCAGCCGAAACATGGCAAGCCGTCAGCAACTGGCGTCGCCCGTTTCAGAATTTATGGGAGTATTGATGGTAGCGGCCATTGTGCTTTATGGCGGGAGTCTCGTGCTCTCTAACGAGTCTGACCTTACCGGCCCTGCTTTCATTGCCTACATCGCGCTTTTTTCGCAAGTACTCAGACCCGCAAAAGCGATTTCAGATTCACTCGCCAGTATTCACCAGGGCGTGGCAGCAGGTGAGCGGATGTTGAGCCTGGTCGATGAGAAGCCAGTCATCACAGATGCACCTGGCGCCACTGATATAACAACATTTAAGGACCGGATCAAATTTGAAAATGTAAGCTTCGGTTATACCGAAAGGAGAGTGCTGAATGCAATTAGTTTCGACATACCCCATGGCCAGACCGTTGCGATCGTTGGGCCATCCGGCGGAGGTAAGTCCACGCTCATGGACCTAATTCCTAAATTCATTCAACCCCAGGAAGGAACCATTTCCATTGATGGCAGGGACATCAAATGCATTACTGCGCATTCCCTGCGAGGCATCATGGGTATCGTAAACCAGGATCCGGTACTGTTTAATGATACTATTTACAACAATATTGCGTTCGGCCGTGAAGGTGTTACACGGGAAGAGGTTATCGAAGCAGCGCGAACGGCCAATGCGCACGAATTTATTTCGGCTATGGGTAAGGGTTATGAAACGCAGATTGGCGACCGGGGTGTATTACTGTCCGGCGGGCAGAGACAGCGGATCTGCATCGCTCGTGCCGTGCTGGGCAATCCACCGCTTATGCTCCTGGATGAGGCCACTTCTTCGCTCGATACTGAATCTGAAAAAATCGTGCAGGACGCGTTGACCAGGTTGATGTTCCATCGCACCTGCCTGGTCATTGCACATCGACTGAGCACGATCCAAAATGCAGATAATATTGTGGTGCTTGATGCGGGCAAAATTGTGGAACAGGGGACGCACAAAGAGTTAATGGCGAAGCAGGGCCTTTACAAGCGGCTGATTGATATGCAGACGTTTTATGTTGATTAGGATTCCGCCCCGCCGGTGGCGGGGCGGGTATTCATTTTTTACGTAGCAGGTAATTTGGGTTGTTGATGATTACTTCGTATCTATTGCCAGCCTTGATTTCACTGATCACTCGTCGGACCTCCCAGGTGGAATCATCACCCGAGTCATCAAACAGGATGAAGCCACCTTTTTCCAGCCAGCGATCCACATTTTCAAAATCTCTTTTGGCAAAGGGATACGTATGATTGCCATCAATATAAGCAAAGCTGATAGCGCCGCCGAGTTTCGCGGATTTTCCAAATACGTCCGTAAGGGTTGATGCAGCGTTCCATTCTTCGAAGAATTCGTCAGAAAATAATTCGATCGGAAAGGTTTTCTCCAGCCTGTTTGCACTAAAGAAAGACAGATTTCTTTTGAAGCTGCTTTGCACGAATTCCTTATAAGCGTCAAAGCTTAAATGAGATCCCCCGATGTTGCTACCGCCCGAACCGGCATTTTCAAATTCCCATTTGTCTGAAGTGAAAAGCAGATTGGCCGCAGTTTTTCTTTCCAGGTAGAAATTGATAAGATTGGTCGAGAGTCCGCAGAAGGATCCAATTTCAATCAATGGATTGGCCGAAGGGAGATTATTGATTGCATATTCAAACGAATAGATATTCCCTTCCATCATCATTCCCGCGTTGGCATATTGTAGCCAGTCCACGAAATCATAGTGAGTCGCTTTCGGTGTTTCTTTTTCAGTGGCCTTCTTCCTCGGCGCAAACAGCTTTTTTAACATCGTATTTGGAGGTTTTCTACCTTTAATAAAGATATGAATATGCCTGAAAGGGAACTCGAAGCACAGAAAGGATTTCTGGTTTCAATCGTAATCGCTACCTACAATGCGGGAGCCTATTTGGAAGATTGCCTGCAGTCTATTCGGTTATACGCGCCCGAGAGTACGGAAGTGGTGATCATGGACGGGGGCAGCAAGGATGAAACGATATCAATTTTGCAGCGCGAGGCAAAGCTCGTGCTAAATTGGGCAAGCGAACCGGACGATGGTATTTATGATGCGCTGAACAAGGCCACAAGAAAGGCGAATGGTCGTTGGCTCTATTTTATGGGCGCAGACGATCGACTTTTGCCGGAATTCAAAACCCTCGCGGGGCAGCTCAAAGATCCTCACACTGTTTATTATGCCAACAGTCTCGATAATTTCGGAGACCGCGAACACGTTTTCCCCTTACTGAAGGGGGCTTTTAGCAAATACAGGCTGGCGAAATTCTGCATGAATCATCAAAGCATTTTGTACCCCGCCGCCGTTTTTGAAAAGTATCAATACAATCTTCAATACAAGATCTCAGCCGACTATGTACTAAACATGCAGGTTTGGGGCGACGCTCAATTTAAGAAAGTCTATTATCCATTCACAATCGTGAGTTATGACATGAATGGCGTTTCTTCGCAGATCAAAGACTCGGCCTTCAGGCGCGACAAACCGGAATTGGTAAAGAAGCACCTGGGCTGGTTGATTTACCTGCGATACAGAATAAAGAAATACAAGGAGAACAGGCGTCATAATTTCGAAATCTGATACTGAATGAAGTCGGGAGTATCTGTCATCATCTGCACTTTCAACGGGAGCCAGCGGTTACCGCAAACGCTGGCGCATCTTGCAGCACAGCAGTGCCGGAAAGAAATTTCATGGGAGCTGGTTATCGTTGATAATGCTTCCACCGACGATACATTGAACAAGGCCCGCACCGAATGGCAGAAGCACCAGGTCAACAACGCGGGCTGGCAGCTATTGCAAGAGAAAAGCCCGGGTAAAATTCACGCACTTCATAACGCTATTGAGCATGCGAAGTTTGATCGGTTTATCATTTGTGACGACGATAACTGGCTGATGCCCGATTATGTTGAAAGGGCATTCGATTTACTTGAAGCGCATCCCGAAATTGGCGCAGCAGGGGGGCGGGGCATTGGCGTGGCAGAATCTGGTGAACTACCAACCTGGTTCCCCGATTATGGAAAGCATTATGCAGTAGGACCACAAGACGATCAAGGCATTTCTGGCGATATCACCAGACGTCGGGGATATTTGTGGGGCGCGGGCATGATATCGAGAACTGCGCTTTTTAAATTGATGTATGAGAATTTTCCATTTCTTTTGACTGGCCGCAAAAACACCGCCCTCATTGGCGGAGAAGATACTGAATACTGCCTCCGGCTGGTGCTCAGCGGTTATAGGTTATGGTATGATGAAAAACTTGTGTTCGAACATTTCATGCCTACGCGCCGACTCGAACCAGGTTACCGTGATCAATTGGTTGATACTTTGGAGGAAGATCGTGTGATTCTTGATAAATATTACCTGGCGGTAAAAATGAAATTCAAAACTGAAGGGAAGCCTTTGAACAGGTTAAGACTGAAAATAGTAACACCTATTCGTTATCTCCTGGCCGGGAACAAAACAAAGAAACGCACTGAGGAATGGAAATTGAAATTGCTCTATCCCTTTGCGGAAGTTGAAGATCCGGTGATGTTTTCCATTAAGCGGTTTATGACGAGAACGTCGAATGGGGAATGATGTAAAACTAAGCGTACTCGGGCTCAAAATTTGCAGGTGTTTTTATTTGTAACAGCGAAAAATCCAAGTATATGAGCACCCCAATAAATCAACACGTTAAGAATACTGCGATTCGATATATTGTAAAGGATGTAGACACATCCGTTGACTTTTACAAGGATTTGCTCGGATTTCGTGTCAAGCAGCATGTGAAGTCGGCTTTTGCAAGTTTGGTCCAGGGCAACTTGCAATTGTTCATTAATCAACCTGGTGCCGGGGGTGCAGGTCATGCCATGCCTGATGGCACAATGCCCGGTCCCGGTGGCTGGAATCGAATCCAATTACAGGTGGACGATATCGAAGCCGTAGTCAAGGACCTCAAAGAAACGCATGCGAAATTTCGAAATGAAATTGTCAGAGGCGTCGGAGGCAAACAAATTTTACTGGAAGACCCATCAGGCAATCTTATTGAATTGTTTGAATTTGCGTCTTGAAAATCTATTCCTCCTCCCTCGTATTCTTCAATTTCATAAGCAGGTTGTAAGCTCCTTTTGTGACGACAGTTTTGTCTTTTAACCGGCCGGCACTTTCAGGATCAATTTCCGTATAGCCATTTTCCGCACCACCAACCAACACGTCAACAATTTCAAATTCGCGCTGCCCTTTTTCTACAAATACATAATTCTTCTTGTCGTGACTAACAATGGCGTCGGAGGGTAATACGATCGCTTCCTTATTTTGAACTTCTATTTCAGCATTCATATACATTCCTGGCAGGAGTTCCTTATCATACTTGTCGAAATGACAGTGTACTTCGTAGCTCTTGTCGCCCGAAATATCTTTACTGATCAACAGAATCTTACAGGGATATTTTTTACCTGGATTGCCATTTGTATAGGCAAGCACAGACTGCCCAATACTCAGCTTATTTACGTCTTTCTCGAAAATAAACAGCGCAAGGTGAATATCATCCGGGTTCACAATCTCAAACAAAGCGTCAGAAGGATTCACATACTTCCCAATATTGACATTTACTTTCGATACGAAGCCATTGATCGGAGAGGGGACACTTGTGTAACGCGTAATGGTTTCCGCGGTTAATTTGTCTGGATTGATATTGATCAACCTGAGTTTTTCACCCAATGATTTCAGCATTACCTTCTGCGTGTTATACTCCGCCTGCGCAAGTTGCAAGACTTTATCACTGCTTGCCTTGCTTGCATTTAGTTCCTTTTGCCTGTTGAATTCCTGTTCTGCGTAGCCCAATTTTGCTTTTGCTGTAAGGTAGTCCTGCTGGAGCTGGATGTACTGACCATCTTCCATCAGGGCCAGAGTTTGACCTTTCGCAACATGCATGCCAGGCAGCAGATTGGAAGATCTTAGGTAGCCTCCCATTGGCGCGCTTATGGAAACAACATTTTGCGGAGGAACATCGATACGTCCACTGACCTTCAAATTCGAAGAAATGTTTTTATGATCCATCTTTCCAGTCGCAATGCCAGCATTTACAAGCTGGGCCTCCGTAAGCAGTACAGTTGTGCTGCTACCAGCATTCCGGGGAACGTCAGCCTTCACCTCTGCATTTTGCCTATTACCACATGAAACAAGGGCAAGCACAAAAAATGATAAGCAAATATTTTTCATCAGTAGTTATTTTAAAAGATAGGAATTGAGTTCAACAATACTTTGGTTCAGATTTCTAACAGCATCGAGATACTGACTCTGAATAGCTGTGGCATGATTTGTCAGCAACACCCATTCCAGGAAATTGATGTCGCCATTTTTAAATTGGAGGTTTGCAGTTTGAATGATTGTGTCGGCATTCTTTAGCCCCGAAGATTCGTAATAAGTTACTGTCTGCAGGCTCTTATTGTATTGCTCCACAGCTTGCATGTAATTTGCTTGCAGCGTTTGCAAACCCTGGTCATAATTGCTTTGTGCCAATTGGACGTTGACTTTATTGGCAGCGACAGAAGCTCTTTGGCCACTTGTAAAAATTGGCACACCGATTCCTGCCTGCACCGAATTGAATCGAGTGGAGCCTGAATAAACCTTACCGTCTGCTCCTGCACCCCTAATCGTCATGGTGTTAAATCCAACCAGGAGGTCGGGCCATAATTTTGATTTTTCAAGCGCGAGTTTGGCGTTGCTGATTTGCTGCTGCTGTTCCAATTGTTTTACAAAGGGGTGTTGTCTTAGGAGGGTCGTATCAAGCACAAAATCGGCGGTCATCTTGAAGTTCTGTTGCTCGGGAACGAAGTTTGAATTTGTGTTCATTAACCATTTGAGCCTGACACGGGCAGCTACCATGTCTTCCTCAAGCTCGCGTTGCTGAACAGTGATTTGGCCGAGCTGTGTTTCAGCAGTTGTCTTTTCCAGGATGTTTGCTTCTCCAACTTTCAGACGTAGCTCGGCTGATTGTAGAAAAGCAGTATATAGACTGTCTGTGTGCCTAAGGAGCCTTTCCTTTTGCGCCATGTACAGCAGCAGATAGTAGACAGAGGCCACCTGCTTTCTCAATTCATTTTCTCTCAAGGCCACGCCCAGCACGCTATTTTTCCATTCTTCTTCATACACTGCCTTCTGTCTTGAATAGACAGTTGGGAATCTCGTGCTCTGCGTAATACCGATCCTGTTGTCATTATACGCGCTGTTAATTTGTCCGTAATCAAAGAATACAGTTGTCTGCGAAATTGAATAGGCAGTGCGCTTCAATTTTTCCAGGTATTCTGCATTCAATTTTTCACTCCTTATCGAAAGATTATTCTTTAAAGCCGTATCGGTTGCAGCCTGTAGGCTAATAGGAACCTGTCCTTTTGTTTGAACAGAGGCAAAAAGGAGCGGGCCTATCAACATGGTTAGCGGAGATATTTTCTTTTTTCTCATAGAAAATCCTTTTTCGAATTCGATGTATAGAATTGGGAGCAGATATAGCGTGAGCAGTGTTGCGATCATCAAACCTCCAATAACCACAGTTGCTAACGGTCGCTGTACCTCGGCACCAGCGCCATTACTCAGGGCCATTGGCATAAAGCCAAGCGAAGCAACAGAGGCAGTCATCAATACAGGACGCAACCGGGCTTTTGTTCCTTCCATCACAATCTTATGTAAATCGGTAATCCCTTCTTTTTTTAACCTATTGAATTCAGAAATCAGTACAATTCCGTTCAACACCGAAACGCCGAATAGTGCAATGAACCCTACGCCGGCAGAAATGCTAAACGGCATTCCGCGAATCGCTAACGCGAATACCCCTCCAATTGCGGACAATGGGATGGCCGAGTAAATCAAGAGACCTTGCTTAACGGAATTGAAAGCGAAGTAGAGCATGAGAAAGATGAGTGCCAATGCTACAGGCACCGCAACAGATAACCTTTTCCTGGCCGCTTCCAGGTTTTCAAAAGCTCCTCCATAAGTGATATGATAGCCGGGTGACAACTTTAAATGCTGTTCAACTTTTTGTTGCAGTTCTCTGACCATACTTTGAACATCGCGTCCCCGAACGTTAAAGCCGACGATAATTCTTCGTTGTGCGTCCTCCCTCTGTATCTGGTTTGGACCTTCCTGAACTTCAACCCTGGCTACCTGGTTGAGTGGGATTTGAACGCCTTTTGGGGAAGGCACGAGCAGATTTTGAACGTCTTCCAATTGCCGTCTTTGTTCATCAGACAGCCGAACCACCAGGTCAAATCGTTTTTCGCCTTCGTAAACGAGTCCACTGCTTTCTCCTGCAAACGCGGTGTTGACTGCCTTGTTCAAATCGGAAATATTCAATCCATATTGAGCGATTGCATGTCGATCATAACTGATCACGATTTGCGGCATTCCTGTAACAGTTTCCACATAAAGGCCACTACTTCCCTTGATTCTACTGCTGATGTCGCCCAATTTCTTTGCATAGTGAGCCAGACTGTCCAGGTTTTCACCAAAGATTTTGCAAACCACATCCTGCCTTGCGCCGGTCATGAGTTCATTGAACCGCATCTGCACCGGGTACTGAAAGCCAAATGTAACGCCGGGGATGGCTTCCAGTTCCTTCGTCATCTTAGCTTCGAGTTCTGTAAAGGTTTTTGCAGATGTCCATTTGCTTTTGTCTTTTAAGATCACCATCATGTCACTGGCATCAATTGGCATTGGATCGGTAGGAATTTCACTCGAACCTGTTTTTCCTACTACTTGTTCAACTTCGGGGAATTTCTCTCTTAAAATTTTCGCCCCGGCAGATACTGCAGAAATGGATGTATTCAAGCTGCTGCCCGTCAATACCCTCGTTTCCACTGCAAAGTCACCTTCTTCAAGTGTAGGAATGAATTCGCCACCAAGTGTGGTCAAAACATATACTGCAATTGCAAAAAGCAGAACAACGAACCCAATTAGCAGTTTCGGGATCTTCAAAATTCTTTCCAATGATATTTTGAAATATTGTTCAAGCTTGGCCATCATGCGGGCGGCAATATTCTGACCACTAATCTTCTTATTCAACAGGAGGGCGCTCATCATCGGGATATAGGTGAGCGAAAGAATAAATGCGCCCAACAATGCAAAGGATACAGTTTGGGCCATTGGTTTAAACATCTTTCCTTCTATTCCCTGCAAACTAAAAATTGGCAGATAAACTATTAGTATGATGATTTGACCAAATACAGCACTGTTCATCATGCGACTGGCAGATTGCTTCACTTCTTCGTCCATATCATCCTGCGTTATTTTGTTCTTTTGTCTGAACATACCATTGTGTGCAAGCCGATGCATCACCGCTTCAACTATAATCACGGCTCCGTCCACTATTAATCCGAAGTCCAGGGCACCAAGGCTCATCAGGTTTCCGCTCACGCCGAAGAAATTCATCATCATGATTGCAAACAGCATGGAAAGCGGGATGACAGATGCTACCAGGAAACCGGCCCTGAAATTGCCCAAAAACAGAATCAATACGAATAAAACGATGAGCGCACCTTCCAGAAGATTTGTTTCAACCGTGTGAATGGCATTGTTCACCATTTTCGTCCTATCCAGGAAAGCATCGATGACCACACCTTCGGGCAGGGTTTTTTGAATGTCTGCAACGCGAGACTTTATGTTTTTGATGACCTCATTACTATTGGCACCTTTGAGCATCATCACAACCGCGCCCGACACTTCCATTTGTCCGTTGTAGGTCATGGCACCATACCTGGTAGCATGTCCCAGGCGTACATCAGCGATATCCCGGATCAATACAGGAATTCCGTTTGAGAGATTTTTTACAACGATGGATTGGATATCTTCTGTTGACCCAACAAGCCCTTCGCTTCTGATAAACAATACCGTCGGACCTTTTTCAATGTAAGCGCCGCCCGTGTTCTGATTATTATTCTCAAGCGCTGTAAATACATCATTGATGGTGATATCATTTGCTTTAAGCCGTGCTGGATTGACGGCGATCTCATATTGCTTCAGATAACCGCCGAAACTGCTCACATCGGCAACTCCTTTTACGCCTAAGAGTTGTCTTCTTACAATCCAATCCTGGATTGTTCTCAATTCCATTGGCGAGTATTTGTCTTCGTACCCCCTTTTGGGGCGAACTGTGTATTGGTAAATTTCTCCGAGTCCCGTGGTAATTGGGCCGAGGAAGGGAATACCAAACTGTTTAGGGATTTGCGATTGCGCCTGCTGCATGCGCTCGTTTACTTGTTGTCGCGCCCAGTAAACGTCCACGTTATCATTGAAAACGATCGTGACGACAGACAATCCAAATCGGGAAAAGCTTCTGATCTCTTTCAGGCCGGGGATATTGTTACAAACCTGTTCGATTGGAAATGTGATGAGCCGCTCAACATCAGGCGCTCCCAGCGCCGGCGAAATAGTCAGCACCTGTACCTGGTTGTCTGTGATATCGGGAACTGCATCAATCGGAAGCCTTCGGAGTTCATATATTCCGAATCCTATCAGCAGAAGCACGCCGATTCCAATAATTAGTTTATTCTTTATTGAGAATTCAATAATTCTATTAAGCATAGGAAAACCAAACTTGAAGTAGGAAAATGCGTAATGTCCAAAGGGCAAATATGGAATTTGCCTAAACTAGGAGAGAGAAGGTGGTGCGCGAAGGGAAAAATATGTGTTGCAATAGCGCGATATCAGAGGGGGTCTGGTATCAGAATATTCCCTATGGATGTAAGTTATATTAAGTGGAAGCAAAAAGGACGCCTCAGATAATTCAATCGCTAAGCAGGAAACTGAAATTTTGTTCCAATCAAACGAAGTAGAATTGAGTAAGAATACGTGAGCTACGTTATGATCGGGCAGGTTTGCGTCGTGGTCCTGGTCATCATGGTCATGACCGGGTTGAGATACAAAGTCGGAATCCTGCGAATGATGGTGATGGGTAACAAACTGGTGGCTGAACAAAAGTGCAACAGCTATGAAGAGCAGTATTTTCGACAGGATTGTCTTCACATAGCAAATATATAAAAATATTTACACATCCTTCTTTTACAATCTTTAAGACACTATATAGGTTCCTTAGTGATTATCGACCTGGCAACCTTGGAAGCGGCAGCATATGTAAGAATCGTTGCTGATTTTAAAGGATTACTCCTCCGGTTCAAGCTGAACGATTTGCTTTTCTTTCCGCTTTTTTTTCTTTCTGATAAGTTTCAATAGTTGATTTCCATATGAAAATACAAGTCCGGAACTCGCAATGAATACAATCAACGCATAAATGAATAATTGTCCGCCATCATTCATCACATCAATACCCAGAATGGCCAGGTGTGAAAGTATGGCCCCGCCCATCAAACACATCGCCAACAAGGCACCGATGCCCGTGGTTCGTGGCCACAGAATTAAAATGGAGGCGATAAGTTCCAAAATAGCGGTCAAAATTCTTCCCCATGGCTCGATACCCAGTGAAGAAAAGATATATACCGATTCTTCAGCCCCGGTGAATTTGAAATACAAGGTTTGGAGCATAATGACTGCTGCCAAAATCCTCAGTACCCATAATCGAATGGTCAATGGTTTTAACGGCATGTTAGAACATTAATTGATTGGTTTCGGCTCAACAGGGGCAGGCGTTGATAAGAACTGGATATTTAATTTACAGATTTTAGAAGTAATTTAAACCTTTGAGTCGCAAATTTTTAACCATCTGCCATGCAGAACCTTTTCATACAGTACGTAACGCTAATCCTAATCATTCTCGGACTGGTCATGCTGGCTAACAGGATTCGTATCGCATATCCCATCGTACTGGTACTGGGCGGGCTCTTATTGAGTTTCACGGCGCGGTTCGCCAACATTATCATTGACCCCGAATGGATCTTTTTCATATTCCTTCCGCCGCTTCTCTATGAATCGGCCTGGCAGGTATCCTGGAAAGAATTCTGGAGATGGCGGAGAATCATCACGAGCTTTGCCTTCCCGATTGTTATACTCACTTCCTGTGTAGTTGCTGTTGCATCGAAATCATTTATTCCCGGATTTACCTGGGCATTGGGCTTTCTGTTGGGCGGAATTATTTCGCCCCCCGACGCCATCTCGGCAACCACCATCATGAAACAGGTAAAGCTTTCCAAATCCTTTATAAGCATCATTGAAGGTGAGAGCCTGCTTAACGACGCGTCTTCGCTCATCGTTTTTCGATTCGCGCTGGCCGCAGTCATCACCGGCCAGTTTCATTTCGGCGGAGCCGTGCTTAGTTTTTTTATGGTGGTGATCATGGGAATTCTCATCGGGCTGGCGGTGGGATATCTTTTCTTCGCCATTCATCGTTGGCTGCCCACTACAACCAGTATTGAGATTGTACTGACGCTGGTAACACCATATTGCATGTATTACGCAGCGGAATATTTTCATTTCTCGGGTGTGCTTGCAGTAGTTAGCGGCGGCTTGCTTCTTTCAACCAAACGGCAGAGCATGCTCACCTACAGGAGCAGGATAGAAGGCGTGAATGTGTGGACGAATCTTGTATTTGTGTTGAACGGATTGATCTTCTTTCTCATTGGGTTGGAGTTGCCCGAAATCACCAAGCAATTGGGAGATATCAGCCTGGCAAGAGCCATCGGATATGGCCTTGGTATTTCCCTTGTGCTGATCATTGCGCGTTTTTGTTGCACATTTGGCGCCGTCATCTTTACAAGGTTTATGAGCCGATTCATTACCGTTGCTGATGCAAATCCCGGGTGGAAAGCGCCGATCCTTTTTGGCTGGACAGGTATGCGCGGCGTGGTCTCTCTGGCTGCTGCGCTTTCCATTCCATTGCTGATTAATGAAGGACAACCATTCCCCTTCAGGAACCTGATCCTCTTCATCACATTTGTTGTGATATTAGTGACGTTGGTACTTCAGGGACTCACGTTGCCCTGGCTGATCAGAAAAGTCAATCTTGAAGACAGGTATACACTCATTCCGAAAGAAAAGCAGGAATTGATTATTCAGAAAAAAATTGCGCAATACGCCCTGAAATTCCTTGAAGAAAAATACGGTGATGCGGGATTGGATAATGAACATATGGGCAACCTGCTTTCCCGTCTTAATCTCGACATGAAATATTTTGAAGAGCAGATTGCACAGGATGGTAATTCAATTGATCATCGCCTGAGGGATTACCAGGAAATCTACCTGCAGGTGCTGGAACACCAAAGGAAGTTGCTGGATCAAATGAATCATCGTGCCGAATTCGATGAGGAATTGATCCGAAAATATCAAACCCTTCTTGACCTTGAAGAATTCAAGGTGCGCGAGAAAATCCAATCCTAATCATCATTTCACCTGCACAATTCTCACCGGTCCGAGCAAGCCGGACGGTAACAGCGGGGCGCCCGACTGGTAAAAAGGCATGGTTGTAAATGTGATTTTTTTGGTGACGCCAGGTTGTTGATCACCAATCAGCCGGTTGACCCAAAGGTTGGTTACTTTCACCACAATCCTATTGCTTCCTGGCTTTAACGCTGTGGTGAGATCAACCATGAATGGCTTCTTCCATGCAATGCCGATTGTCTTTCCATTGACTATCACTTCAGCAATGTTCTTTACATCTCCGAGATCCATGATGATTTTTGAATTGACGACAAACCAGCCCTTGTCAGTATTGATCGTCTTGGTGTAGGTAGCGGTTCCTGAAAAATATTTTACCCCTTCATCAGTATTATTTGTCCATGAGCTGAGCTCAGGCAATTTAATACTCGCCGGCGCGCCGCGATCTTTTTGAAAATCGACATTCCATTCACCGCTGATAACGGCCAACTCGCTTTCAGTTTTCTCAGGGAGGTTAAATGAATTTTTAGTCGCTTTGTCTTTAAACACAACAAACACGGCTTCATAGGGGTCGAAACGCATCTTCACCTTCGTTACGTTATTATCTATCGTGTAAGAGACGGGTTCATTGGCACCGGTTTCTGCATGCCAGAGCATCGGTACTTTGCCACTTACACGAAAACTTACCTCTGAATTTTCAACCCTGTCGCTTCTGTTCGCAATCCAATATATTTCACGGTCGATGAGTTTCCGGTGCACATAGACCAGCTTCATGTTGGACTGTGGTTTCGAGAAGGAGACATCCGGAGAAACTTTTACAGTCCTAAGCACATCTTCTAAATTTTTACCGCTGAAGATTTTGGTATTGGAAGGATTCCAGATTTCGTTTTTGAGTTTATTAAATTCTGCAGGGTCGTCAGACAGGCTTGGTGAATGATCAGGTACTACCCCTGTGATAGTGGCTCCTGCCGCTGCAAGTGATTTCAATTTGCGTAGCACCGGCAATGACATCTTGTTGGCGTTGCTATCCAGCACCAACAGCGAATAGCTCATACCACTCGGTGTTACAAGCTTTCCATCTTTTACGGATACCAAATTCACAAGCGCATCCACATTCACATAATCGTAATTATAGCCTTCCGGAATGGCAGGTGGCTTTGCGCCAAAAAGGGAAGTGATATTGTTGTCTTCTCCATAGAAGTAGAGAATGTCTGCCACAAATTTTCCCTGTTGCAACAGGAAAGAGCTGCGCGATAAATAATTCGTCCACACAATTGCCTGCTCAGCCCAGGTTTCATGACGGGTGAACCATTGACCGAATGGACCTAGACCAAGTCCTGGAATTTTATCATCAACGGGCTGATGGACAGAAGTGTGAACAACAAATCTGTTCAGGCCCTTCGATAATTCAAAGTCTGCAGTGGGTTTAAGCTTTTCCGGCGAAAAAGACCATGCGTTACTCATTAATCCAAACGCTGTAAATGATTCGGCTGCCACAATATTTTGCCCGTAGATATGTGCAACGGATGCTGATTCCCTGATATCGGCTTCGTGCATGGGTTCGCCACCTACATTGATGCCGCTTGGTACCCAGGTTGCTGACATTGGGATCGCTGCTTTGCGTTTCATATCCATTCCGTCGGCCACAAAAACGCGACCGTTCTCATGTGATTCTGTGTATCGTTTCATTCCATATTTCGCGAGAATTGTGGTGAGATGATCGTAATGGTTTTCTGCAAACAATTCACCGATCGTTTTGCGATAATCCCACAGGAATTTTTCACTGGCCTCCGTGCTGTTCACTACAACGCCCGTCAATACAGGCATCCATGGCGTGAGGTTGTATCTCCGGCGTTTTTGGAATTCGGCTGCCAGGAGTGGTGTCCAGTTGTTCTGGCCGGCCTCATAGCTATCAGTGATCATATACTGCAAACCCTTTGCACCCATCAGGTCGCCTGCGGCATCTTTATATTTATTGAGATAAGTTTCAAAATATTCTGTGACAGCCGCCGCGTCGAGTTTGTCAACTTCAAGGCCGGTTGCTTCCGGAGAAGCAGGATGATTTTCCTTTCCCGTAAGCGAGTAACCGAAGCGATTGATTTTCCATCTGCCGGCAGGAACCGTCCAGTTCAACGTGCCGTCTGCATTCATTTTTCCGGTCAGGTCAATAATGTCTTTTTCTGAAATAACATCAGTTGTATTGGGTGTGGAATTTTTATTGATGTCGGATGCGGCAACAAAGCCAGCTTTGTCTTCAAAGTGGTTGATGCGCGTTACAGGATACAACATGACTTCAGCAATTTGATTCCCCGGCGGCGCTTTAGGTGCGGGACCACCGCCGCCAATGAGTGCACCAATATTCATTGGCGCCGGCGGATTTTTGAACGTAACCCTGAAATATTTTGCTGTCGTTGGCGAAATGGTGATTGATTGTTGTGCGATGACACTGGTGGGGATGAATGCAACTTGTTTGAAATTCACGCCATCATCGCTGGCCTGTAAGCTTCGATCCTGTGTGTCACCACCGAGACCAAAAGGCGAGCGCACGCCACCACCAACCACGCTGATGGCTTTTATGGTTTGTGGTTGATTAAATTCAAATTGTATCCAGGCAAAACCCTTTACAGAGTCTGAAGGAAGGAGATTGGACGTAGCAACATCTCCGTCTGTTAACTGATCAAGCTGAAAAGTTCCGCCGCTTGAAGTCACTTTTGGATTTAAATCATTTATCAGCAGATAGTTGTCGGGCAGTTTGTATGCCACTACTGCGATATCAGCATAAAACTGTTCAGGCTCTTTGGGAGGCCCGCCGCCTAATAATCCTTCGGGTTCAATTTTTACATTCTGAAAAGTGCCTGTTGTTGCTGGAGGCTGATTCAATTTGATGGATGAGCCACCACTTCGAACATAAGTTTCGGTCCATACTAATTTCTTCATTCCATTTTTTGCCGGTACCCACGGTCCGCCGGTTTCGCTCCACCCCGGTGAGCCCGCGATGGCCATCTCCAGGTGCAGCGAATCAGCAAGCTTCGCCGTATATCGAAATGCGTCCTTCCACTCAGGCGTCATATATACTAAACGCTTTTCAACAATTTGAGGCGTGAGGAACGCCGCGTCAAAGTTCTGAAATCCGCCAATGCCCACACGACGCATCCAGAGCAAATCTTTGCGTATCCCGTCCTTAGTAATATTTCCATTCATCCAGTGCCACCACACGCGGGGTTTTGCGGCATCCGGGGGCGACTGAAACTGCCTGAGCAGATTATCGGTGGTTTGTGAAAACACTGACGCGGATGCAAAACATCCCGCAAGGAATACCAGCCTGGAAATTCGAGTCATACCTGAGTGTTTTAGAAAAGTGAACCAAGGGGAGGGACGGAGGCCCCGCATTTGGGGAAGAAGCAGCATTATTGTATCAGATGGATACAATAGTACGATTTTTTCGGCCCTTTGCCGAAAAATAATGCAAAATTTTCTGTATCAGAAGGGCATTTCGAAATGATCTTCCTAATTTGCAAAACGTATGAGTGATGCAAAACTGACCAAACAGGAAGTGGCAAAGGGAATAAAGGAATTTCTCAAAACAGCAGAAGCCCTTTACCTGCCGGGCATTTCAATTGATCCGGTCATTTTCAGCTTTCACAACAACAAGTTGAATGTATTGGCCGTTCGAATTGCCGGTTCGGCAAAATTTGGACTTCCCGGCGGCTTCGTTCAAAAAGATGAGGACATTGATGACGCTGCATTGCGAACCCTTCGCGAAATGACCGGCATCAGGGATGTATACCTGGAACAATTTTATACCTCCGGGAAAGCAAGGCGCAACCAGGCCGTTGCCAAAGACATGCTGAAAGAAATGGGCATCAGGCTGACTGCAGACAATTGGATGTCGCAGCGATTCGTTTCAATCTGCTATTACGCCCTGGTTGACGCAAAGAAAATTATTCCTGAAGCCATTCCATTTATTGAGGAATTCAAGTGGTTTGACCTTAAGAAAATGCCGAAGCTATTGTATGATCACAATGAGATCGTGGAAAAAGCGGTTTCCTGTTTGCAATCGGACCTCGACAAGAAGCTGGTAGAGTTTAATCTCCTGGATGAGACCTTTACCATGAAGGACCTTCAAAGATTGTACGAGATCATTCACCAGCGAAAAATGGTTCGCACCAATTTCCAACGTCGCATGCTCAACCTGGGTGTATTAGAGCGCCTTGACAAGAAATACAATGGTAAATCTCACAAGGCGCCCTACCTGTACCGGTTTTCCGGTAAAAAATAATGCTACTCCTTCGTGCCTTCAAAAACCATGTTCATCGCCTCCAGTTTCAGCTTTATCACTTTCTTTTTATCATCCCTGATAAACTGAAGTGTGGCCTGGCCATTCGCGTCAAATTTGTCTGCGTCATTTGTTGGATTTACTGCGCCACCCTGTTCACCCGCTTTCATGTAAAGCTTGGCATCTTGTATGCTCAGTTCGATGTAAGGGAAGGGTAGCCCTGTCATCTTGTATTTACCAACATAGTCATTGAGATCAACTTTCACGTCCTCTTTCTTTACTTCCTGCGCAGGTGCCTCATCTGCCGTTTTGAAATTGGTGTTCAGCAGGATCATGAGTGAAGCGCCGGCCTTCGCCTTGGGATTTTGGAACACCAGGAAAATATCGTGTATGCCTTCCTGTGGCGTTACATTCAATGTCACCGGCTTTCCACCCATTGAAAAACCGCCGCCGGGTTGATCGCCGATGAATTCGGTTTGTCCCAGCAGTTTGCCATTGGGTGCATCCATCCTGAGCTCAATGATCCCTCCCTCTGCATTCAACTGCGCCTTGGGTGCCATCGCAGTCAATTCAAGTTGCGTGATCGAAGTGAGGTCGATCTGTTTCAATCCGATGTATGCGCCTGATTTTGTTGGAATGACAAAACTGTTGCCCCCGAAGCTCATTTTGTTGACATCGCTGAATTCATCGAAGCTGGTGGGATTAATTTTCGGACTGCGAAGCGTGAAACTTTCCTCAGTTGATGCGCCGGGCAATCCATTTGCACCGCGATCGGTATAAGACGCACGGAACATATACACACCCTGGCCTTTGTCGCTCGCCTGGGGCTTCACGGCATAGCTGCCCTTGAGTGGAAGTGATTTCACTTTTGGTTTGGCTTGTCCCACGCTCAAAATATATTTTACCATCTCTGCGGCATCTGCAGCTGAAAGTTGCGGATGCGCAGCCATGGGCACATCACCCCAAACACCTTTGCCACCGGAAATGATTTTCTTGGTGAGTTTCTCCGTGGCTGCGGTGTTGTTTTTGTATTTCGCTGCAACGAGTTGATAGGACGGTCCGATCGACTTTTTGAAATCGCCATGGCATGAGCGGCAATCGCTCGCCTGGATCAAACGCGATCCTCTTGACGTGCTGATGGATTCTTCTGCCGTGCGATGCCCTTGTGCAATCTCTGCCTTGTCAAATCCTTCGGCCAGGAAATCGATCGCCATGGCTACCTGGTCTGCCTTAATTCTGCCATCAGCGAGCGAACCATCTTCTTTATCCTTAACATTTACATTGTAGTTGTAAGTCTTGTTGGCTACATAAAAGGACTTGTTGCTCTTGCCCAAATCAATGTTCACCACCGGCGGTTCGTTGCCGGCCGTAAGTTCCATGGACTGCGTTGAAACACCACCCTTGCCGTCAGAAACGGTGAGCGTCGCTTTGTAAACACCAGCTTTAGGGAAAGTCATTTTTGCATCGGGCTGGTTGTAAGTTTTCAGATAGCCGGTTTTCGAAGTCACTTTCCAGGAATATTTCAAAGTGTCACCGTCAGCGTCTTTTGTGCCTTTGGCAGAAATGCTGGTGGTGAAAGGAACCGAGCCGCTCATTTTATCAGCCGATAATTGAATCGCGGGCTTCCTGTTTCCGCCGTTGTACTCAATGCGAATCAACCTTGCATCATCATTTGCGCTGAACCAACCGGAGCCATATTCCAGCATGTATAGGTCGCCGTTACTTGCAAATTCCATATCCATTGGATTGCTGAATTTGTAACTGGGCATGAATCTCTCCATTGATACATAGTTGCCGGCTTTGTCCAGTGTAACCGACATGATCCAGCCACGCATCCAGTCATAGGTGAGCAATTTTTTATCGTAGTAAGCAGGAAATGCATGTGCGGCTCCCTTGAAATCGGCAGTGTAGAATACCGGACCGGCCATTGCATTACGGCCACCCGTACCTACCAATGGAAATTCCTTAGATGGACCATAAGGATACCAGATCATTGCTTTCTCTGCAGGCGGTAATTCTTTAAGTCCTGTATTGTTTGGCGAATTGTTGATGGGCTTGTTGGCATCAAACCAGGCTTCCGACTGGTTCGTTGTAAAATTAAAATGGTTGTAAGCTTTATTGTCTCCCACAAAATAAGGCCAGCCAAAATTGCCTGCCTTCCGGGCCTGGCCAACTTCATCCTGTCCTGCCGGACCTTTCAGGGAATCCGCTGCGTTAGCATCAGGACCCACTTCTCCCCAATACACAAATCCGGTTCTCTTGTCAACTGAGATCCTGAACGGATTGCGGTGTCCCATCGTGTAGATCTCCGGCCTGGTTTTGGGTGTACCAGGAGAAAACAGGTTTCCGGCCGGTATGGTATAAGTGCCATTCGGCTGCGGCTTGATACGAATAATTTTTCCCCGAAGATCATTGGTGTTCGCGGAAGATTTTTGTGCATCCCATGGTGACCTGCCTTCGCGTTCATCCACGGGAGCGTAGTTGGTTGCCCGGGGGCTGGTATTGTCACCAGTAGAAAGGTAAAGATTGCCGGAGGCGTCCCATGCAATAGAGCCGGCAGTGTGACAACATTGTTCGCGTTGCGTAGCGACAACAAGCATTTCCTTTTTAGATTTCAGATCAAGAACATCTCCAACGAGCGTGAACCTTGAAAGAATATTAGCAGATTTTACAGGATCGGAATAATAGAGATAGATCCAATGGTTGGTTGCGAAATTCGGATCCTTGTTCAAACCCAACAGGCCGTCTTCACCTTCAGACACCGCACCTTCCTTGCTCTTGTATTTTGTGCTGACAGGAATGGTTGCAATTGTTTTCAGTTGTTTAGTCTTGATATTATAGAGCTTAACGGTTCCGTGCCTTTCGATGAACAGTATGCGGCCATCGCCCAGTACGCTCAGTTCCATCGGCTCATTCAATTTCTCTTCCAATACCACTTTGGTAAAGCGGTTTTCTTCAGGTTTTGCCTTTGTGTAATCGAGCGGCGTAGGTGCGTCGCCCCCCATTACATAATTCAACGCGGCCCAAAGATGATTCAGGAAAAGGGGTTCAGAAAAGGTCTCGTCTGTATGACCCATGTTGGTGTAAAAGGCGCGGCCTCCATCGTAATCGTGGTACCAGCTCATCGGGTGATCGTCACCGTTCTTTCCGCCCCGGTAAGTCTTTTCGTCAATCTTCACCAACACATGAATGGTGGGATCAATTTGTTTGAAGCTATAGAATTCGTCTGTGCGTTCAAAGGTTTCAGGCATGTCCTTCGTGGCAAAGTTGCTCTTGTCAACCACAAAGTATTTGCCCTTTTGAATATTGTCCGGCATCGGATGATCCAGGAAATATGCGCCCACCAGGTGGCCATACCAGGGCCAATCATACTCGCAGTCAGCTGCGGCGTGAATGCCGAGAAAGCCGCCTCCTGCCTGGATATATCTTTCAAATTCGTCCTGCTGCGCATTGTTCAACACGTCGCCTGTGGTGCTAAGGAATACAACGGCATTATATCTTTTAAGATTTGGTGTATTGAACTGGCTAGCGTCTTCCGTGAAGTCCACGGCAAAACCTTTCTCCGCCGCCATTTTTGTGAAGGCTTTCTTACCAGCTTCGATGGAAGCATGCCTGAAGCCTTCGGTTTTAGAAAATACAAGCAGCCTGGGCTGCTCTTTTGCCAGTGCATTTGCGGAAAAAAGGATGGGCAGCACCAGTGTAATACAAACACGTGCTACTTTGCTGATGTTGACGGAGAGTTTCATACTTCTTAATTATGAGGATCAAAAGTGAAAAATTGAGTTTTACCCACCTATTGTATCACCTCGATACAATAATAAGCCGTTTTGGCTTGTCATCAAAAAAATATCCCAATTCTGCTTTCAGAGGGTGAAAGCGTCTTAGCTGCCGCCATTCTGTTTGATTTTCGTAAGGTATTCTTTGATTGTCGCATTTCAAATGAAAAAGAGTTTCTCACCTTTACCATTCAAATCATTTTATGAAAGCAACACTGAAAAAGCGCATGCTTGGCAAAAGCGGACTTGAAGTTTCCGAAATCGGGCTGGGCTGCATGGGAATGAGCTTCGGCTATGGCCCGGCCGCCGACAAGAAGGAGATGATCTCGCTGATCAGGCATGCTGTTGAACAGGGCGTCAATTTCTTTGACACGGCAGAAGTGTATGGACCCTTCACCAACGAGGAACTGGTTGGGGAGGCGCTCGAGCCCTTCAAAGGGAAAGTGCTCATTGCTACCAAATTCGGATGGAAGGCAGATCCGGCCAATGAGAACAGGTGGAGTGCGCTCGATAGCAGGCCCGAACACATTAAAGCCGTTGCGGAAGCGTCATTAAAGCGCTTAAGGGTAGACGTTATTGACCTGTTTTACCAGCACCGGGTAGACCTGGACGTTCCCATCGAGGACGTTGCAGGTGCGGTGAAAGATCTCATCAAGGAAGGAAAAGTAAAAACATTCGGACTTTCAGAAGCCGGCGCAAAGACCATTCGCCGGGCGCACGCCGTTCAACCGGTTGCAGCCTTACAGAGCGAATACTCCTTATGGTATCGGGAACCCGAGCTTGAAATCATTCCAACATTGGAAGAACTGGGCATTGGCTTCGTGCCTTTCAGTCCGCTGGGTAAGGGTTTCCTAACCGGTAAGATCGATGAAAACACTTCATTCGACAGCAATGATTTTCGCAACCTGCTTCCCCGATTTACAGCAGAGGCGCGGAAAGTAAACAGCGAACTGGTGGCGCTCATCAACACAATCGCTGAAAGGAAAAAGGCAACTCCGGCACAAATTGCGATCGCCTGGATACTTGCGCAAAAACCATGGATGGTTCCAATCCCCGGCACCACCAAATTGCACAGGCTGGACGAAAACCTGGGTGGCGCATTCATTGAACTTTCGAAGGATGATTTGCATGAAATAGAAGAAGCGTCCGCAAAAGTGAAGGTTCTGGGTGAAAGGTATCCTGAACATATTGCGAAACTTACAGGAAGGTGATAAGAAGTTTTGGGCTATAGTTTAGAGTTTATAGTTATCTGAACAAACTCAAATTCGCCCTAATTTTGGGTCATGAGCATCACCCAGCAAATCGCGGAACATTTCCGGGAAGTTCATACCGGGGGCAATTGGACGGCATCCAACCTGAAAGACAATCTTGCGGGTATTTCCTGGGAGCAGGCCGTTAAGCGCGTTGATGGATTGAACAGTATTGCGATGCTGGTGTATCACATGAATTACTATGTAGAAATTATTTTGAATGTACTACAGGGCAAACCGCTCGATGGAAACGACAGGCTCAGCTTCAATTTACCACCTATTCAAAGGGAAGAAGATTGGAACAACCTGGTTCAAAAATCTTTCACAAATGCCGAAGCGCTGGCAAAACTGATCGAGCAGCTTTCAGATGAGGTGCTTGCAGAACCTTTTGCCAACGGTAAGTATGGAAATTACTATCGAAACTTCGCGGGACTGATCGAACACACTCATTATCATGTAGGTCAGATCGCCGTTATCAGAAAATTGATACTTTCTCCCAGCCCGTCACTTAACCGTTAAACGCAGACAGGATTACAGTTAAACTGCTGTTTTTTGCAGAAATCCCTCGGATACTTTCTACATTTAAGTGTTGACTTCCAATACTAATGGCATTAGTCTGCCATTTGCCTACCATTAAATAATTTCAAACCTCATTATATGAAATGCCCGCTTATATGCGTCATCGGCACTGCACTCCTGATTTCAAATTTTGTTCAGGCCCAGGCGACCAGGACTGAAAAAGATTTGTTGGGAGAAAAGCAAATTCCAAATACCGCCTATTATGGTGTTCAAACTGCAAGGGCCCTGGAAAATTTCCAGGTCAGCGGTATGACCACCAATTTTTATCCCGACTATGTGCGTGCTTATGCGATGGTGAAACTTGCTGCAGCCCGCGCAAACACAGAAGTAGGAAGGATGAAGCCTGATGTATTGGCTGCAATAGAAAAAGCCTGCCAGGCTGTGATAGACGGCAAATACCACGATCAATTTCTCGTTGATCTCTACCAGGGAGGTGCGGGAACTTCGGCTAACATGAATGCCAATGAAGTGCTTGCAAACATTGCCCTGGAGTTAAGTGGACACAAGAAAGGTGAGTACAATATCGTCGAGCCGCACGATGACCTGAACATGGGACAATCAACGAATGACGTATATCCGACAACCATCCACGTTGCGCTAATCCTGCATAACGACAAAGTGATAAAGGAAGCAAAAGATCTCTCAGCGGCCTTTCATAAAAAAGGAGATGCATTTGCCAAGATCCTGAAGATGGGACGCACGGAAGGACAGGACGCAGTGCCCATGACTGTTGGGCAGGAGTTTCA
>Ga0163163_10000890_pt1 | contig 25418 bp, 19 predicted proteins | sample S65metaG_FD_119766 | JGI IMG/M metagenome (GOLD analysis project Ga0163163, IMG submission 119766) | Switchgrass rhizosphere microbial communities from Kellogg Biological Station, Michigan, USA - S6-5 metaG | ecosystem: Host-associated > Plants > Roots > Rhizosphere > Soil | place: USA...
AGCCCAGCGTGGCCCAGCAGCATCGGCTCAATGCCGGAGTCATCGTCGAACAGCCGCTGCTGACCGTGCGCTTCAGGAATGGTCGCAAGCTCGGCACCGTCGAAGAGGGATTTGCGTCCGCGCTTTCGCCCGGAGACCGCTTCTTCTTCGCGGGCCTCGGCCTCGAGGTCGAGCAATTCAAGGACTCCGACATCATCGTCCGCGCGTCGAGCAAATCAGCGCAAGTGGTGACCTACGGCGGACAGCGCATGTCCATGTCGACCCACCTCGCCAACCGTGTCCGCCAGATGCTGTGCGATCGCAACGACTGGTCGCGATTTCCGGACGATGTACGCGAATGGCTCGAGGTGCAGTCGGAACGGTCGGTCCTTCCGGAACCGCACCAGCTCCTCGTGGAGACTTTCCCTCACGAGGGACAACATTTCATGGTCGCCTACAGCTTCGAAGGCTGGAACGCTCACCAGTCGCTGGGCATGTTGCTGACGAAGCGGATGGAGAAGGCGGGGCTGAAACCCCTCGGATTCGTCGCGAACGATTATGCCCTCGCCTGCTACGCGATCGAGCCGATCACGGATCCCAAATCGCTCTTTTCGGCCGACATCCTGGAGCAGGAGTTCGTCGACTGGGTAGAAAGCTCTTATCTTCTGAAGACCGCCTTCCGCGAAGTGGCGGTGATCGGCGGTTTGGTCGAACGGCACCATCCCGGGAAGAAGAAGTCGGGACGGCAGGTCAGCTTCTCGACCGACCTCATCTACGACGTCCTCCGGCGCTACGAGCCGCAGCATTTGCTGCTTCGAGCGGCATGGGATGACGCACGCCGTCGAATGACCGAGCTCGGCCGCTTGGTGCGCCTGGTCGATCGCGCGTCGGCGACGATGCTCCACGTCGAAACCGGCCGGATCACGCCGATGGCCGTGCCCCTGATGGTCATCGTCGGGCGCGAAGCGCTTCCGCCGGGCGCCGAAGCCGACGAGGCGCTCCTGACCCAGGCCGAGGCGCTCGCCGCAGAGGCAATGAGCCTTGGTTAAATCGCTGCAATGTAGATGAACGCCAGCGCAACGGCCGCCTCAGGAATCATTCAACCTGCGAAACGATAATCCTGCCTCTCGAAGTTCAAAGGGGTTGGATGATGACGTCTCGTTTCCTGATGGGGGTCGGCCTGCTCGCGGCAGTCGGCGCGACGATCGGCGGAACCGCGGTTGCCCAGCGGCTCGAACGGATCGAGCAGATGGTGCAGCGTGCGAGGGAGCAGCAGGCGAGGCTTCCCGCCGATCCGAACATGGTCCCAATCCGGAGCCCCGGAGATTACCGATTCAGCTTCGTCCATGACGGGCTGACGCGCGAATATCTTGTTCACGTACCGAAGAGTTACCGACCCGGAAAGCCCGCACCGATGCTGCTGGCCTTGCACGGTGGTGGTGGCGATGCCGATTACCAGGCCGACGATTCCAAATACCGGCTGATCGGAAAGTCGGAGCGGGCGGGGTTCATCGCGGTCTTCCCCAATGGCTACACCCGCTTTCCTGCGGGCATCCTGGCGACGTGGAATGCCGGCGGTTGCTGCGCGGGCGCGATGAACAAAAACATCGACGATGTCGGCTTCCTCCGCGAGGTGATCGCGCGCGTGGAACGGCAAGCCGACGTCGATCCGCGCCGCATTTTCGCGACCGGAATGTCGAACGGAGCGATGATGAGCTGGAGGCTGGCGTGCGAAGCTCCCGAAATCCGCGCGATCGCGCCGGTGGCGGGGACCGACAACACCGCCGCTTGCAAACCCTCGCGCCCCGTCCCGGTCATCGAATTCCACGCCGTCAATGATGAGATGGTGAACTTCAACGGCGGGCCCGGCCCCCAATCCTTCACGAAGTCGGACTTCACCTCGGTCGCGGCAACCCAGGCCAAATGGGTGGCCCTCAACCGTGCCGACCCGAGCGCGAAGCGCGTGTTGTCCGTTGAGGGTGCTCATTGCGATTTGCACGACGCCAGACCGGGCGGAGCGCCTGTCGAGCTTTGCGTCACCGATTCGGGAGGTCACAGTTGGCCCGTCGGTGGCACGCAGCAAGGCCGCAAGCAGCCCTCGATGGCGATCAGCGCAAACGACCTCATGTGGACATTCTTTTCGTCGCTTTAACGTTGCCAGCCGAGGTCGCACCGGCAAGGATGAGTCATGCGTAACGCGTATCCCCTTCTGGCCGCCCTTCCCCTCCTTCTTTCCGGGTGCATCGTCGGCACAGTCGCCAAGACGGCTGTCGACGTGGTCACCCTTCCGGTGAAGGTCGCCTCCGCGGGCGTGGACGCAGTCACGACCACTCAGGCGGAGGCTGATCAGAAGCGCGGGCGCGAACTTCGCAAGGAAGAAGAGGAACGGGGACGACAGGCCCGCCTCGCCGAGGATCGCTGCCGCAAGGGTAAGCCGCTTCCGACCGACAGCTGTTCAGTTCAGCAGCGATAGCCTGTTCTGGATTGCTTCGTCGTTGCACTCCTCGCAATGACGATCGATGCGCTACTTCCTTGACACCGAGTATAATGGCTGGGGCGGCGCCCTTCTCAGCCTCGCGTTGGTTCCGGAAGACGGCGGCCAGGAATTCTACATCACGCTTGACTGGGATTTCCCGCTAGAGGCGTGGGTCGAGCGCAATGTCGTTCCCTATCTCGATACCGTCCCGGAAGCCCTGGTCTCGCAACGGCTGAAGCGTGAGGACGCGGCGCGCGCATTGTCGGCATGGCTCATTCGCGAGCACGACTCACAGTCGTTCGCACATCATCCGGATCCGGTGGTGTTCGAACTGGTCGCCGACTGGCCCGAAGACATCAGCCATGTTTGCACCCTAGTTACCATCGGCCCAGGCTCGATGGTGGAGCTTCCCCCTATCACTTTCGCGCTGGTCGAGCTTCCAGGCTTCAGCACGGCGGCAAACAGCAAGGTGCCGCACAACGCACTCCACGACGCGCGGGCCTTGCGCGACCATGTCCTGGGATTGGAATGACTATTCTGCTGCGGTCTGAAGTGCCGGCGATTCCTCGCGCTCGACCCAGGTAAGATCGCCGAGCGTCAATTCGCGACCGTCATGCGACAGGACGCAAATCTTGCGTACCGGCTTTCCGTCGCGCCGGTCGGCAAGAACGACGGTCATCGTACCGTAACCCCAGTCCTCGCCCCATTGCCGCATTGCCAGAACGACCGGGAGCAGGCCCTCGCCCTTGGCGGTCAGAGAATAAATGACCCGGCGGCCGTCGTCAGGATCAGCACGCCGTTCGAGGATTCCACCCGCCACAAGTTTGGTCAGGCGGTCCGAGAGAATGTTGCGGGCGATGTCGAGGCCCGCCTGGAACTCTTCGAAATGCTTGAGGCCATTTAGCGCGCCACGGAGGATGAGGAATGCCCATTTTTCGCCGATCAGCTCGACCGCAGGCGGAATCGAGCAAGACAGCGCCGCCTTTTTGAACGCGTCAATTCCCGACGTCAGATTCTCTGCCGCCATGCGCCACTTCTCTCCCCTGACAAAGCTCACTTAAGCACAATAATGTTCCAAAAAACAGTTGCTATGTAAAACGCATTACGCTATTTCAGTTGCACAATACAACTTTCATAGGGGTAAATAGCGATGCTTCGTTCGGTCATGCTCCTCTCCGCCTTGGGCGCGATTGCCGCGCCGGCCGCTGGCGCGACTTATTCCGCAAGGCTTTCCACGCCCTCGACTGGTCACATCGTCGCCCGGGACATCAACTGGGCATGCGGGGCCGATGGATGCACTGGCGCAACGGCGGAAAGCCGACCATCGGTCCTGTGTCAGGCGCTCGCCAAGCAGGCCGGTCGGGTCGACAGCTTCCTGGTCGATGGACGGGCCTTCAGCTCCGCCGAGCTGGAGAAGTGCAATGCCTCGGCCAAAGCCGGAACCGGCAAGGCTCTCGCGGCCCAGTAAGTCTTCCCCAAGGGCGCCCTCGTTCTCCCTCTTGGGGGCGCGCTCTTCTTTCGCGCTTGCACAAAAGCGCCGCACTCCCCCATCTTAGGACCGTGCTTAGGCAGTATGAGCTGATCGAGAAGGTCCGCTCCTACGATCCAGATGCGGACGAGGGGCTGATCAATCGCGCGTACGTCTTCTCCATGAAGGCGCACGGCTCGCAGATGCGCGCCTCGGGCGACCCCTATTTCAGCCACCCGATCGAGGTCGCCGGCATCCTCACCGATCTCAAGCTCGACGACCAGACGATCGCGACCGCAATCCTCCACGACACGATCGAGGATACGCTCGCTACCACGGACGAGATCGAAAAGCTGTTCGGCAAGGATGTCGCCCGGCTGGTGGACGGAGTGACCAAGCTCAGCAAGATCGAAGCCCAATCCGAAAACGAGCGCGCTGCAGAGAATCTGCGCAAGTTCCTGCTGGCGCTAAGCGACGACATCCGGGTGCTGCTCGTGAAGCTCGCCGACCGGCTGCACAACATGCGCACGCTCCACCACATCCCTTCGGAGGACAAGCGCCGGCGGATCGCGCGCGAGACGATGGATATCTATGCGCCGCTCGCCGAGCGGATCGGCATGTACGAGATGATGACCGAGATGCAGACGCTCGCATTTCGGGAGCTCGAACCCGATGCTTTTGCTTCCATCACAAGGCGGCTGACGCAGCTGACCGAATCCGGCGGCGACCTTGTCAGCCGGATCGGCCTCGGCCTCCAGCTCTACCTTGCCGACAACGGCCTCACGGCCGAAGTTCTTGGACGCCAGAAGCACCCTTTCTCAATCTGGAAGAAGATGGCCGAGCGGCACATCAGCTTCGAGCAATTGTCCGACGTAATGGCCTTCCGGATCATCCTTTCCGATGTTGCGGAATGCTATCGCGCGCTCGGCCTCCTTCATCGCCGGTGGCCGATGGTCCCGGGTCGATTCAAGGATTACATCTCGACACCCAAGCGCAACGGTTATCAGTCGCTGCACACTTCCGTGATCCACGATTCGAAAATGCGAATCGAGATCCAGATCCGAAGCCGAGAAATGCACGAGCAGGCCGAGCGGGGGCTGGCCGCTCACTGGGCTTACAAGGAGGGCCGGCCAACCGCCGACATCCACGTCCCGTGGGTCGACGATCTGATGGAGATCCTGGAGCATGCCGAGAGCCCCGAGGAGCTGCTCGAGCACACCCGGATGGCGATGTACCAGGACCGGATTTTCGCCTTCACGCCGAAGGGCGAGCTCATCCAGCTCCCGAAGGGCGCCACCCCGGTCGACTTCGCTTATGCCGTCCACACCGACCTTGGCGACCGGACCGTCGGAGCCAAGGTCAACGGACGCGTGGTCCCGCTTCGAACAATGCTCGAGAATGGCGACCAGGTCGAAATCCTGGCGTCCGAAGCTCAGCATCCCCAGCCTTCATGGCTGCGCTTCGTTGCGACCGGCAAGGCGCGTGCGGGAGTCCGCCGCTTCGTCCGTCACAAGGAACGGGACGAGACGATCCAGCTGGGCCGGAAGATCTATGACGAGATCGTCGCTCGCCTGCCCGCCGAGCTCGACAAGGACGCGCTGAAGCGCGCGCTGAAGAAGCTGAAGATCGAGAATGAAGACGAATTGATGATCGCCATCGCGCGCAAGCGCGTGAGCGACGATATACTGATGGAAGCGCTGATGCCGGGGTCGGCCGGCGGCGATGTCGCTCCGCGGCCGATAGGCCAGCGCACGGCGATCTCGATCAAGGGACTGACGCCGGGCGTCGCCTATCATCTTGCCCAGTGCTGCCACCCGATCCCGGGCGACCGGATCGTCGGGCTACGACGGGAGGATGAGGAGATCGAGGTCCACGTCATCGGCTGCGATACGCTTGCGAGCGGGATCGATGCCGACTGGCTGGACCTTGCATGGGGCGAGGGTTCGGACGGCGGCGCCGCCAGGCTCGCAGTGATCCTGCGCGACATACCGGGAGCACTCGGAACCATGTCGAGTATCCTTGGGTCGAAGCACGCCAACATCATCAACCTTCAGCTGGTCCATCGCGATGGAAGCTTCCAGACTTTCCATCTCGACATCGAGGTGCACGATCTTGCGCATCTTCATGCAATCATCGCCGCACTGCGCGATGCGGAGCCGGTCAGCTCGGTCGAACGAATCTAACGGCGCGCCTTCACTCGCTGCTGGCGCGCGTGCGCGTCACCGCCCGCAAGAACTGCGAGCATGACGAGGTCCGAAGCGCTGGCGGTCATTGGAGCGATCTGAACCGGATGTTCGAGGCCTAGCATGTACGGGCCCATGACGCTCTCGCCGCCAAGCTCACGAAGGAGCTTAGCGGATATGCTGGCCGACTGAAGGCCGGGCATCACCAGGATGTTCGCTGGGCCCGACAGCCGCGTGAATGGATAATAGCGCTTCTGCATGTCGTAGTTCAGCGCCACGTCCGGGGCCATTTCGCCCTCGTACTCGAAGTCCGCCTTGAACCCGTCGAGAATGCATACGGCTTCGCGGAGCCCCTCGATGTGCATGCCGGGCGGATTCCCGAACGTGGTGTAGCTGGTGAAGGCTACGCGCGGCTCCAGCCCCATGCGGCGCGCAAACCCTGACGAACGCATTGCGATCGCGGCGAACTGCTCGGCGGTCGGGCGCTCGGTCACCGCGGTGTCGGCGATCAGAACCGTGTGGTTGCGCCCAACGATGACGGTTACTCCGAACGGAGTAGCTTCCGGCTCGTCTTCGATGACCAGCCGCACCTGCCGAAGTGATTGGCTGAACGGCCGCGTCGTACCGGTGATCATCGCATCGGCCTCGCCAAGCGCGAGCATCGCAGCTGCGAAATAATTGCGATCCTGGTTGACCAGCCGCTCGATTTCGCGCCGCAGCATGCCGTGACGCTGGTGCTTGGCGTAAATGTAATCGACCGCGCGCCCGACGAGGGGCGAGTTGCGGCTGTTCAGGACTTCATATTCCTTCGGATCCTCGACCCCGATCTCCTTCAAAAGGTCGTAGACCTCCTCGCGACCGACCAGCACCGGCGTTCCATAGCCCGCTTCCTTGAAGGCGATCGCCGCGCGAAGGACGTTTGGCTCCTCGCCTTCCGCGAACAGTACGCGCTTCGGATTCTGGCGAGCATTTTCGTAAGCGAGGCTCATCACTGAGACTGTCGGATTAAGCCGCCCGCGAAGTTCCTGCCGATATGCCTGCATATCGGCGATCGGCCGCTGGGCGACACCGCTCTTCACGGCGGCCTCGGCGACGGCCGACGAGACGGTTTCCATCAACCGCGGGTCGAACGGCGCCGGAATGATGTAATCGCGCCCAAAGCTGTGCGCCCGACCGCCGTAAGCCGCAGCAACTTCCTCCGGCACTGGCTCGCGCGCCAACTCGGCGAGCGCTTCGGCGGCGGCAATCTTCATCGCCTCGTTGATCGCGGTCGCCCTGACATCGAGCGCGCCGCGGAAAATGAAGGGAAAGCCGAGCACGTTGTTCACCTGATTCGGGAAGTCCGAACGGCCGGTCGCCATGATCGCATCGGGCCGCGCCTTCATCGCATCGGGCGGCCAGATTTCGGGATCCGGGTTGGCCATTGCGAAGATGATCGGATCACTGGCCATGGTCTTGACCATCTCCGGCTTGAGCGCACCGGCCGCCGACAGGCCGAGGAACACATCAGCGCCGTCGACCGCGTCGGCCAGCGTACGCTTGTCGGTTTCGACCGCATGCGCCGACTTCCATTGGTCGAGGTCGGTGCGGCCCTTGTGGATCACGCCCTTGCGATCGCACATGATCACATTGTCCCCGCGCACACCCATCGCCTTGACCAGCTCGGTGCAGGCGATTGCAGCGGCGCCGGCGCCGTTCACTGCGACCTTGATGTCGGACATCTTGCGACCGGTCAGGTAGCAGGCGTTGATGAGCCCGGCTGCAGTGATGATCGCAGTGCCGTGCTGGTCGTCGTGGAAGACCGGGATGTTCATTTTTTCGCGCAGCGTCTGCTCGATGATGAAGCAGTCGGGCGCGGCGATGTCCTCGAGATTGATTCCGCCGAAGCTCGGCTCGAGCAGCTCGACGCAATCGATGAAGCGTTGCGAGTCTTCAGTCTTCACTTCGATGTCGATCGCATCGACATCGGCGAAGCGTTTGAACAGGACTGCCTTGCCCTCCATCACCGGCTTGGAGGCCAGTGCCCCGAGATTGCCCAAGCCCAGGATGGCAGTACCGTTCGAAATGACCGCAACGAGATTGCCCTTCGCGGTATAGTCGTAAGCGCAACCGGGATTTTCGGCGATGGCGCGAACAGGAACTGCGACACCGGGCGAGTAAGCCAGCGCGAGGTCTCGCTGCGTCGCCATCGGCTTGGTGGCGATGACTTCGATCTTTCCCGGCCGGCCGCGTGCGTGAAATTCCAACGCTTCCGCATCCGTATATTTGATGTTGCTCTCGGACATGCCTGCGGGCCTTAGCCTAATCCTTTGCCCCCGCAAACGCGGCGGTCCCGCTGTCATTCCAAATTGCGTCCACAGAAAAGCGGCGTCCGCGCCTTCGCGAAAATGGCGAACAGCGCTAGTCAAAGCCATGGCCCGTGCCGACGCTCCAACTCCGATGATGGCACAGTACCGACGCCTCAAGGACGAGGCAGGCGACGCCTTGCTTTTCTACCGGATGGGCGACTTTTTCGAGCTTTTCTTCGATGATGCGAAGGTCGCGTCGGCCTGCCTCGACATTGCTCTCACCAAGCGCGGCGAAGATGCCGGCGAACCGATCCCGATGTGCGGAGTCCCTGCCCATTCGGCCGAATCCTATCTCGCGCGATTGATCAAGGCCGGCCACCGGGTCGCGATTGCGGAGCAGACCGAGAGTCCCGCAGAGGCGCGCAAGGCACGCGGATCCAAGGCACTCGTCGAACGCGCGATCATCCGCCTCGTCACACCCGGCACTTTGACCGAAGAAACGTTGCTCGAATCTGCCTCGGCGAATTGGCTCGCCGCGATCGGCCAGGCGGGCGACGAATGGGCGATTGCGGCAGCAGACATTTCGACGGGCAGGTTCGAGCTGGTGAGCTGCGGGCCCGGCGAGCTTGCCGCCGAACTTTCCCGCCTCTCTCCCGCCGAGACGATCGCCGACACTTCGGTCCCGGGCATTTCAGCGACGCCGGGCAAAGGCGGTTTCGATAGCCTTGCCGGCGAGCGCTCGCTGAAGTCCCGCTTCGGACTTGCGACGCTCGATGGGCTGGGTTCGCCCGCGCGGGCGGAACTGGCGGCAGCGGGCGGATTGCTCTGCTATCTGGATGCCACTCAAAAGGGCGCGGGCATCCTGCTCGACGCGCCGCGGCGGATCGCCCGTTCGAGCCACATGGCGATCGATGCAGCGAGCCGCGAGAGCCTTGAGCTAACTCGCTCCGTGTCCGGCTCCGTCGCGGGCAGCCTTTTGGGCGAGATCGACCGTTGCCAGACCTCTGCCGGGCGCCGTTTGCTATGCGAAGACATTGCGGCTCCGCTCACGGATCGACAGGTGATCGAGCAGCGCCAGTCGATGGTCGCCTGGTTCCATGAAGATTCGATTCGCCGTGAGCGGATGCGGATCGCGCTCAAGGCAATGCAAGACTTTGCCCGAGCACTGGCGCGGCTTGCATCGGGCCGTGGAAATCCGCGGGACCTGGCTATCCTCCGCGACGGACTTGCCAGTGCCGAATCGATCCGACTCGAGCTTCAGTCCGAAACCGAGCGGCCGGCGCTGCTCGAAAGCCTCCTGCCGCGGCTCGGTGGGCATGATGCGCTGGTCGACAGGCTCACTCGCGCGCTGGTCGCATCGCCGCCGCTCGATCCATCCAAGGGCGGCTATATCGCCGAGGGATATGATCCCGACCTGGATAGCTTGCGCGATGCTGCGTCAAATGGGCGCCGGGCCATAGCTGCGCTGGAAGCGAGGTACCGCGATTCGAGCGCCATCAGTTCGCTGAAGATCCGCCACAATGCGGTCCTCGGCTATCATGTCGAAGTTTCGGCCAGGCATGCCGACAAGCTGATGGGCCCCGAAAGCGGTTTCACTCACCGCCAGACGCTCGCCGGAGTCGTGCGCTTCAACTCGCCCGAATTGCACGAAGAGGCGAGCCGGGTGATCGAAGCAGGTGCGCACGCGCTGGCAGCCGAGGCCGCGCACGCAGAGGATCTCACCACCCTTGCCGTTGAAAGAGCTGGCAGGATCACTGCCACCGCCGAAGCCATCGCGCGGATCGACGTCGCGGTCAGTCATGCGCATCGAGCGGCGGAAGGAGGCTGGGTTCTCCCACGGCTTACGGACGAGCCGTGCCTGGACATCGAGTCTGGCCGCCATCCGGTCGTCGAGTCCGCCCTTCACAGCTGCGGCGAACGCTTTGTCGCGAACGATTTGTCGATGGGGCCGCGCGACCGCCTGTGGCTGATCACCGGTCCCAACATGGGCGGCAAATCAACCTTCCTACGACAAACCGCGCTCATCGCCGTCCTCGCACAGGCGGGCAGCTTTGTGCCCGCTGCCAGTGCGAAAATCGGGATCGTCGACCGTCTTTTCAGTCGCGTCGGCGCGTCCGACAATCTCGCGCGCGGCCGATCGACCTTTATGGTCGAAATGGTGGAGACTGCGGCAATTCTCGCGCAGGCCAGCCCCAGCAGCCTCGTTATCCTCGACGAAATCGGCCGCGGAACCTCAACCTACGACGGCCTGGCGATCGCCTGGGCCGTAGTCGAGGCAATGCATGACGAATTGAAGTGCCGGACGCTCTTCGCGACCCATTATCACGAGTTGACGATGCTTGCCGGCCGGCTCGACTGTCTTTCGCTGCACCATGTCCGCGCGCGCGAATGGAAGGGCGAACTTGTGCTTCTTCACGAGCTTGCGGACGGCGCTGCCGATCGAAGCTATGGAATTGCAGTCGCGAAGCTCGCGGGCCTTCCGCCCGCGGTGGTTGCTCGCGCCCGCTCGGTGCTCAGCAAGCTCGAGGCCGGCCGCGATGCGACCGGAGGAATTGCTGCGGGGCTCGATGATTTGCCGTTGTTCGCTGCGGCAGCGAACGAGCAGGAGCAGGCGTCCGATCCGCTGGCGGCAGCATTCGAACAGGTAGATCCCGACCGACTTACGCCACGCGAAGCCCTCGACAAATTATACGAGCTGAAACGCCTCGCTCAGTCCTCGGTCGGAGAGTCGTAGCCGGTCACGGCTTCGAACATCGCAGTCAGCGCGACACGCTCCTCTTCGCTGATTTCCGGTCGCCAAATCTCGAATAAAAGTACCGCGCGCGCCGAATCCCCGTCGTTCCACGCCTCATGCTCGATGCTGTCGTCGAAGATCATGGCCTCGCCTTCGACGACGCTGCGGATTTCGGCTCCGACGCGCAGTCGGCAGCCGGCCGGGACGACGATGGGAATATGGCAAATGAGTCGTGTATTCAGCATTCCGTTGTGCGGCGGAATGTGCGTTCCCGGCTTCAGGATCGAAATCAAAGCCATCGGCGAGCGGCCCTTGATGCGCGGGATCGGTGGTTTTTCCAGCAATTGCGTGATGCGCGGGCACCGCCGAGTGTTTTCCTCGACCGTCTTGCCGTCCTTGAACAGGTGGAAGGCACTCCAGCGCGCGTCGTTGAGCAGGCTATGGCCGCGCGAAGGCCGGTCCTCCCACTCCTGGACATAAGGCTCGAGGCCCTGTTCGCCAGCCAGCACCTCCTCGATCTCCGTGCGCATCTCCGGAACCGCCGCCTCGAGCTCGGCGACCCAGTCGAACATCTCGCGCGGGTACCAGGCAACTTGCGGAAGGCCGGGGAAATAGAAGCTCGTGGGCTGCTGCAGGTACAGCCGCTGGTTGCCCGATGCGATTGCCAAAGCCTCGGCGAAACGTCGGGGAATCTGGGCAATTCCCCGCGCCGCGAGCACTCGTTGCAGTTCACTTTCGAACCGCGTTTCGGCAGCCGCGACGGCCGCTTCTGCGCGCTTGACGCGAGCCGCAAGGTCGCCTGGAAGCTGTTCAAGCTCGGCGGCCCGACGGAGGCCCATGCGATAGAAGGATACGGAGGCCCGGTCGTCACCCTTCCGGGCGAAGATGTCACCCTTCATGAAATGAGCGAACGGATTGGACGGATCGGTCGCCAGCACGCGGTCCAATGCGAAGAGAGCACCCTCGCGATCGTCGCAGCCGTCGCAAGCCTGGGCAAACAGGAGCCACGCCTGGGGCGATGCGCTGTCTGACGACGTTACGATGGCGAACGCGTCACGCGCGATTGCGAAATCGCCGCGCTGAAGCGCCACCACGCCGCGCTTCGCTTCGGCCTCGAGGGTTTCTCTCTCCAACTGCATGAGGCCGCGTATAGCCGTAGCTTTCCGGTCGTCCAGCAAACAGAAATTGAGGCTGTCCCGCCGCCCTTCATGCGTGCGAAGAAGAGCGCATGTCCGAACGCGCTCATGAAGGCTTGCCCGAACAGCGCGCGATCATCGATCGCCGAATGGTTGCCGATCGCCTGGCATCCTTGCGTGCCGGCAAGAAGTTCACGGCCGAAGCCGGCCGGATCCTCTCCGAGGTGCTCCTGCAGGGTCGTGCGGAAATTGCGCGAAGGCTTTCCGTTGAGCCCGGCAATGGCCGGGCGGCCGCGCAGGCGACGACCTTTCTTCACGACCAGCTCGTGCGCCTGTCATGGGATCTCGTGTCCCGGAAGGATTCAGCGTCGCCCGGTCATGGGCTTTCCCTGGTCGGTTTAGGCGGCACAGGCCGCGGAGAAATGGCGCCGTTCAGCGACCTCGACCTTATGTTCCTCAGCGCGAAGGCCCCGACGGCGGACCAGGAGCGACGGGCCGAGGCAATGCTTCACCTCCTTTGGGACCTCAAGCTGAAAGTCGGCCACTCGGTGCGCTCGACCCCTCAGCTGCTGACCCTCGCCAAGCAGGACATGACGATCCGGACCGCTGTCCTTGAAGCCCGCTGGATGTGGGGTGACCAGCCAACCTTCGAGGCGGCCATGCGCCGCTTCCGCAAGGAGGTCGTCGCCGGCACCGCCGCTGAATATGTCGCCGCCAAGCTTTCCGAGCGCGACTCTCGGCATAGGCGGATGGGCGACAGCCGCTACGTCGTAGAGCCCAACGTGAAGGACGGAAAGGGTGGGCTTCGCGATCTCCAGACGCTTTATTGGATAGGCAAATATGTGCACGGGGTCGAACGGCCTGCGGAACTCGTTCGGGCCGGCCTACTGACGGCGGCCGAGTTCCGCCGGTTCGATCGGGCCGAGCGTTTCTTTTGGGCAGTGAGATGCCATCTGCACCTGCTCGCGGGTCGGGTCGAAGAGCGGCTCAGCTTCGAATATCAGCCACGTATCGCGGAGATCATGAACTACGCCGACCGGCCCGGGAAATCGGCCGTCGAGCGTTTCATGCAATTCTATTTCCTGAACGCGAAAAATGTCGGCAGCTTGACCGGCGTCTTCCTTGCGCAACTCGACGAGCAGCTCGGCAAGAAGGGCTTCCGTTTCGCACTGCCGACCATTCGCCGGAAGCCCAAGCGGCTCGGCGGTTTCGTCCTGGATCGCGGCCGCGTTTCGATCCCCGACAACGACTTCTTTCGCGTCAATCCAGTTCGGCTGCTCGAGCTGTTCGCAGTAGCTGCGCGCGAAAAGCTGGAAATTCACCCGGTCGCAATGCGGGCCGCGAACCGCGACGCGGCGCTGATCGATCGCAAGGTGCGCGACGATCCGCACGCCAACGCCCTGTTCATGGAAATTCTCACCTCAATCCACCACCCCGAGATCGTGCTGAGGTGGATGAACGAAGCCGGGGTCTTCGGGCGTTTCATTCCCGATTTCGGCCGCGTCGTCGCACAGATGCAGTTCGACATGTATCACCATTATACAGTCGACGAGCATTCGATCCGCGCAATCGGGCTGCTCGCTGCAATCGATCGAGGCGAGCTGAAGCAGGACCACCCGGTTTCGACCGCGATCATCAAGCAGATCTCATCGCGCCAGGTGCTCTATGTGGCCGTGCTGCTCCATGACATCGCCAAGGGACGGGGCGGCGATCACAGCGTGATCGGGGCTGAAATCGCCCTTAAGCTTTGTCCGCGGCTCGGCCTCGATCCAGCCGAAACCGAAACGGTGTCCTGGCTTGTCCGCTACCACCTTTTGCTTTCCTCAACGGCCTTCAAACGGGACCTCGCCGACCCGAGGACGATCGAGGATTTCATCCACCAGGTTCAGAGCCCCGAGCGACTGCGGCTGCTCCTGATCCTCACGGTCGTCGATATTCGGGCGGTCGGTCCCGGCGTTTGGAACGAATGGAAGCGCACGCTCCTTCGAACCTTGTTCGAAGCGGCCGAGGAGCGGCTCCGGCTCGGGCACAAGCAGCATGGCCGGACGGCGATCGTGGAGCACCGTCAGAAGGAGCTTGCTGCGCAGCTTGGTTGGAAGGCTAGCGCTGCCAGGGCTCACGCAAGGCGCCTGCCCGATAGCTATTGGCTTGCCGAGCCGCCCGCTTGGCAGCTTGCCAACGCAAGGCAGGTCGCCTCCGCAGAAGCGCATATTGGCGAGGCCAAGCCGGATGTCGTGGTGGAGGATGATCCCGAGAGCGGAGCCACTCGGGTCAGCGTCTTCACGCCTGACCGGGAAGCCCTGTTCTATCGCATCTGTGCTGGCCTTGCCGCCGCCGGCGCAAACATCATCGACGCCAGGATTCACACGACGCGCGACGGAATGGCGCTCGACAATCTTCTCGTGCTCGATGGGCGCGGCAACGCATATTCCGATCGTCGGCTTCGCGCCCGGCTCGTCAAATCCGTCGAGTCTGCACTGGCGAGCCCCTCGCCGCCTCCTCTGCCGGGCGCGCAATCGCAGCGCCGCGCATCGGCATTCGAAGTGGCTCCTTCAGTCGCAATCGCCGACCGCGCGTCTTCCCGAACGACGGTGGTCGAGGTCAATGCGCGCGACCGTCCGGCCCTCCTCGCCGGGTTGGCCGCAGCCATCCACGAGCGCGGGCTGACAGTGCATTCGGCCCATATCGCGACCTACGGCGAGCGCGCGGTCGACGTATTCTACCTGACGCGAGCAGACGGCAAGAAGCTCAGCGTCGACGACGCGGATGAACTTCGGGCTGCCTTGCTCGGAGCCGCCAGTGAACCGGCCAAGCCAAGGGCTGCCTGATAAGAAAAGGGCCCCACCGGAGTGAGGCCCTTCCAATAAAGTTCCTAAGCTCAGCCGCGCTCTGGAGCCGGCGCCGGTGGCGGAGGAGGCGGCGGGGGCGGCGGCGGCGGAGCCGGCTGCTCCACCACTGGCGGCGGGGCCGGCGGCGGTGTGTAGACCGGCGGGGCAGGCTGGTTGAAGCCCATCTTCGCCCGCAGGGTCACGCCGAATGTTCGCGGCTCGCCGAGGAACGCCCCGTAGAGCTGCGTCGAGCGGGTGATGAAGCCGGACTGGACCGCGCGGGTCGTACCGCTGCCCTGAACGGGCGCGTCGAACGCCACTTGCAGGAAGTTCTTGTCGAACAGGTTCTGGCCCCAGAGTTCGATCGCCCAGGCATCGTCGCGACCATGGACGCCGATGCGGCCGTTGAACGTGACAAAGCCGTCTTGCGTTTTTTCGATGTCGAGATCGGAGCCCGTGTTGAACTTGCTCATGTAACGACCGTCGAAATAGATGAGGCCGCGCAGTCCCGATCCACCGATTGGCGGGGTCCATGCAACCGATGAGGTGATCGTCCATTTCGGCGCGTTGGAGATATTCCGGCCGGGCAGCTGGAACAGGGCGTTGTTCAGCGCCCGTCCGTCGGCACCAATCAGATTAGTTCGATACTTGGTGTCGGCCATGGTGATGCCACCGTTCCAGGCGACATCAGGAAGCGGACGGGTGAACGCTTCGAGCTCGAAGCCCTGGCTGCGCACGCCCGCTTTCTTGTGGCCAGTGCAGGCACCCGTACGCGGATCGTTGTCGACGTCTGCGCCATTGAGGTCGTCGCTGCAACTGTTGATCGTTTCGACGAAGAAGTTGAGTCCGTTGAAAGTGTTCAGCTGGAAGTCGCGGAACACCTCGTGGAACAGCGCAAAGTTGATGTCGATTCCCGGGCCGTTAAATTTGAGGCCGAGCTCGAACGCGTCGTTGATTTCCGGCTTGAATTGCAGGTCGTTGCCGGATGCGACGATTCCCTGGCAGCCCGCCTGCGCTGCACTCACGCAGATGGCGCCGCTGCCCGAAAGCGGCGGATTGCCGAGCACCGTGTTGCCGGGCGTCGGCGGAACGGTCGTCGGCACTGCCTGCGCACGCCACAATGCGGAGCGGTCGAGGTTGAAGCCGCCCGCCTTGTAACCGCGCGAATAGCTTGCGTAAGTCAGCAGGCGATCCATCGGCTTGTAGCTGATGACCGCCGTACCCGAGATCTTCGACTCGCTGCGCGAATCGTCGATGTTGAAGGCACCGCCGGGTGCGCTCGGGATGACGCAGGGAAGCTGCTGGAGCGATCCGCCCGAGAAAACGGTGCAGAGACTGTTGTTGTCGAGCAGGTCGGCGCTGAGCGTCTTCTTTTCATGCGTCCAGCGCGCGCCGAGCGTCAGCTTCAGCTGGTCGGTGATTGAGATGATGTTGTGGGTGAACAGCGCGAAGTTGTTGCTCGTCTGGCGATAGGCATCGTCGAGATGCGCGCCATTCAGGGTCGAACCGACGAAGCTTGGACCGCCAAGGGCAATCGCAAGATTGGTGAACCCGCTTGGGCCAAAGGGCGCAGCGCTGAAATTGATCGCCGGAGCAAAAGTCGTCGAGCCGGCCGTGAGCGCCGGGTTGTTCAACTGCGCGAACGCCCCGAGGGCGGTGTACTGGCTTGCAAGGTTCGCGGCCGTGGTCAGCTGTCCCGCAGCAATGGCGTTGTTGAAGCCCGTGGTGAGCGCGCCGCGAACACCGAGGGCGACCGGGTTGCTGAAGCAGTTCGGCGAAGCGCCAGGAGCCAGGAGCGTCGGAGCCGACGCCGCAAAGCTGACGGCGACCAGGCAATTGGCATAGCGTGAATAATCGCTGCCGTAGGTGAGGTTGTCGTCGACCGCGAGCTTCTCGTTCGCGTAATAACCGCCAACCAGCCAGTCGAGGTGATTGTTGAAAGCATTACCCTGGAGCCGCAGTTCCTGGGTGAAGGTCCGGAAACGGTTGAATGAACCGCCGTCGCTCGGGCGAAACAGGATGTCGAGATTGTTGTAGTCCGCGTCCTGGCCGCGCGTGAATTTGTTGTATCGATAGGCGGTGATCGAGGTCAGCTCGGCGCCGCCGAAGTCGTAGGTCAGTTCGCCGGAAATGCCGCCGTCGTTGACCTTTGAACTGTAGTTCCTCCCGGGGGTGATGGAGACGTCGCGAGCGAACGTGTCGTCGTTGATGATTCCGCCGAGCGCGCGTTCAATTCCCGCGATGGTCGACGGCTGCGGCCCCGCCGAGGTGAAGTCCTGCGCCGGCAAATAGGTCGCTCCGCAGCATTCCTCGTCGCGATGCGAATAATCGGCGATCAGCCGGAATGACAGGTTGTCGCTCGGCTGGAACAGGACCTGCCCGCGAAGGAGCCAGCGCTTGCGGTCGTTGATATCGCGGCCCGAAACCACGTCATGAAGGAAGCCGTCGCGCTTCACATAGACGCCGTCGATGCGCCCCGCGACCGTATCGCTGAAGGGCATGTTGATGCCGGCTTCGAAACGCCGAAGCGCAAAATTTCCGACATCGACCTGTCCGTGGGCCTCGGACGTAAAGCGCGGCTTCGCGGTGATGATCGAAATGAGGCCGGCCGACGTGTTGCGTCCGAACAGCGTGCCCTGCGGACCGCGCAGCACTTCGATCCGGTCGAGCGGACCAAGCTCAGTGAGGCCGACGCCGGCGCGCGAGCGGTAGACACCGTCGACGAAGAGACCGACCGAGCCTTCGAGGCCCGGGTTGTCGCCCACGGTTCCGACGCCGCGGATGCGGGCGACGGCAGCGCCGCCTTCCGAGGAGGTCGAGGAAACCAGCAGCGATGGCGCAACCTGGTTCAGCTGGCGGATGTCGGTCGCGCCCGTGTTGCGCAGGTTTTCTGCAGTGACCGCGCTGACCGCCATTGGAACGTCGGAAAGCGCCTGGTTTCGGCGCGTCGCCGTGATGACAATGTCGCCCGTTGCGACTGGCGCCGGCTCGCGCGCCTGATCCTGGACCGCGGCTCCCTCTGTCGCGCCCGGCGTGGGCTGCGCCGCCTGCTTGTCAGTATCGGTCGTGGAGTTCGCGGTCTGGGCAAAAGCCGGAGTCGCGATGGCAAAAATCCCGGTCGAAACCAGCAAGGCGGACTTGCGGATCATTTTTGTTCTCTCCCCCATGAGCGAAGACGCCCCGTTGGGGAGGAGGCTAAACCCGAACGCGGCTCAAAGGGAAGCATCGCAACAGCCGCACGACAACAATGGCGTACGGCTGCAGCAATTTGGCAACAGGGATGTAAGTAAGGCTTTGGCTTACTTTGGTGCGAGCACCATCAGCATCTGACGGCCCTCCATGCGCGGATGGGCCTCGATCTTGGCCATTTCGGCGGTCTGCTCCTGGACTCTGCGGAGCACTGCCATGCCAAGTTCGCCATGCGCCATCTCGCGACCGCGGAAGCGCATCGTGACCTTGACCTTGTCCCCTTCCTCAAGGAACTCGAAGACCTTCTTCATCTTCGTGTCGTAGTCGTGGTCGTCGATGTTCGGACGCATCTTGATCTCCTTGATCTCCTGCGTCTTCTGCTTCTTGCGTTGCTCAGCGGCCTTCTTCTGCGCCTCATATTTGAAGCGCCCGATGTCCAGGAACTTGGCGACGGGAGGATCGGCATTCGGTGAGATCTCGACCAAATCGAGGCCCACTTCCTGCGCCTGTTCGAACGCTTCGCGCGTATACATCACGCCCAAATTTTCCCCGTTTTCATCGATGACGCGGACCTTTTGCGCCTGGATGAACTCATTGTAGCGGGGGCCGGTCATCGGCGGCGGCGGCGCCATTCCTCGGCGCGGATAGGGCGGTGGTATAGCTGCGTCTCCTTGATTGTTCGACAGCTTCGCGAGTTAGGCATTCGCGCCTGCGAAGAAAAGTGCACGCGAGCGAATGTGAGTCTTTTTTGCCGCGACCTGTGGCCCAGAGTCGCCAGAAGTCCGGTGAAGACCCTAGTTGCGCAAGTCCGGCGGCCTCATTTCGTCGCGAATCATCGCTAATGCCTCTTCAAGGCTCATCATCTTCTGATGCTCCTCCGATCCTAGGCGCCGAAGCGCGACCGTGCCCTCTTCGGCCTCGCGCTTGCCGACCACAAGGAGGAGCGGGACCTTGGCCAGGCTATGCTCGCGGACCTTGTAGTTGATCTTTTCGTTCCGGAGATCCGTTTCGACGCGAATGCCGGCAGCCGCGAGCTTTGCGGCAACATCCGCTGCATAAGCATCAGCGTCCGAGACGATCGTGGCCACGACTGCCTGAACCGGAGCCAGCCAGAGCGGGAACTTGCCGGCATAATGCTCGATCAGGATGCCAATGAAACGCTCATAGGATCCGAAGATCGCACGATGGAACATCATCGGACGATGCTTCTGTCCGTCTTCGCCGATGTAGGTTGCATCGAGGCGCTCGGGCAGCACTCGATCCGATTGGAGGGTGCCGACTTGCCAGGTGCGGCCGATCGCATCCTTCAAGTGCCATTCCAGCTTCGGCGCGTAGAAAGCTCCTTCCCCAGGCAGTTCCTCCCAGCCGAATTCTTCCGACGCCATGCCTGCCGCGACAACCGCCTCCCGAAGTTCCGCTTCGGCCTTGTCCCAATCCTCGTCGCTGCCGAACCTCTTGTCGGGGCGCAACGCGAGTTTCACCGAATATCCGGCGAAGCCGAGGTCCTTGTAGACTCGGTCGGCCAGCTCGCAGAAAGCCCGCGCCTCTTCGACGATCTGGTCCTCGCGGCAGAAGATGTGAGCATCGTCCTGGGTGAACTGCCGGACGCGCATCAGTCCGTGAAGCGCGCCGTGAGGCTCGTTTCGATGACAGCTGCCGTTCTCATAAAAGCGGATCGGCAGTTCCTTGTAGCTGGTAATCCCCTGCTTGAAGACGAGAATGTGGCCGGGACAGTTCATCGGCTTCAGGGCCATGAGATCGGCATCGCCGGACAGGATCGGTCGGTCGTCCTCCTCGCCATCCTCCGGCGCGTGCGGGATCTCATCCGGCACCACGAACATATTCTCGCGATACTTTCCCCAGTGGCCGCTCTTTTCCCACTGGCGCGCATCCATCAGCTGCGGGGTCTTGATCTCCTGATAGCCGGCCTCGTCGATCCGCCGCCGCATGTAGGCTTCGAGCTCGCGGTAGATGACGAAGCCGTTGGGGTGCCAGAATACGCTGCCGTGCGCCTCCGCCTGGAGGTGAAACAGGTCCATCTCCTGGCCGATCTTGCGATGATCGCGCTTCGCTGCTTCCTCGAGCCGCTTCAGATATTCGTCGAGCTGCTTCTTGTTGAGCCACGCAGTCCCGTAGATGCGTGAGAGCATCGGGTTCTTGGGATCTCCGCGCCAATAGGCACCCGACACGCGGGTCAGCTTGAATGCGTTGGGGTCGAGCTTGCCAGTCGAAGCGAGATGCGGGCCCCGGCAGAGGTCGACCCAGGCGCCTTCGCCTTGGCCCGTGCGATACATGGTGATGGTTTCGCCCGCAGGCAGCTCCATCACCCACTCGGCCTTGAACGCTTCGCCCGTCCGTTCGAAGAAGTCGCGTACCTCACCGCGAGTCCAGACTTCCCGGACCAGGGGTTCGTCGGCGGCGATGATCCGCCGCATCTCTTCCTCAATCGCCGGCAGATCTTCCTCGGTGAAGGGGCCGCGTCCCGGCGCCGGCGCGAAATCATAATAGAAGCCATCCTCGGTCGCCGGACCGAAGGTGATCTGTGTTCCGGGAAAGAGGTTCTGGACTGCTTCGGCAAGGATATGCGCGAAGTCATGGCGTACGAGCTCGAGCGCGTCCTTTTCATCGCGCGAGGTGATCAGCGCCAGGTTTGAATCGCCTTCGAATGGCCGATTGATGTCGCGGACCTCGCCGTCGATCTTCGCCGCGAGGGCAGCCTTGGCCAGCCCCGGCCCAATGGCAGCGGCGACGTCGGCCGGGGTCGATCCCTCGGGCATCTCCCTCACCGAACCGTCGGGGAGCGCAATCTTGAACATCTTGGTCATGACGAACGCCATGTAGCGAGCGCGCGGACTCGTCTCAACCGATTGGGTCGTCGGAGCGCATAGTAAAGCCCGCTTGACAATTTCCAGGCTTATAAGTAAAGCTTACTTGTCATATCAACAAGGATGCTTGACATGATCGCACGCACTCCCGCATGGAAACGCTACAATTTGCGCGTCATCTGGCTGAGCCTCTTTTATGCGGTGTTCCTCATCGCCGCCGTCTATGGCTTCAAGCATCAGCTTGTCCCAGACGCCCTCAAATATGTCGTCGCCATCCTTCCGGCCCTGCCGATCATCGGCATCTTCGGGGCGATCGGCCGCTATCTGGTCGAGGAGCAGGATGAATATGTCCGCATGCTGATGGTCCGCCAGACCTTGTGGGCCAGCGGCTTCGCGCTCAGCCTGGCGACCGCATGGGGGTTCCTCGAGAGCTTCGACCTGGTCGGCCACGCCGATGGCTACTACGTCGTCATCGCGTGGTATTTCGGCCTTGGGGTCGGCGGCATCGTGAACAAGCTGACGCTCGGCGACGGCGGCTGCTGATGGAAAATCGCCTCCGAATCCTCCGCGCCGAGCGTGCCTGGAGTCAGCAAGACCTCGCCGAGCGGATCGAGGTCTCGCGTCAGAGCGTCAATGCGATCGAGACGGGGAAATATGATCCGTCGCTGCCGCTCGCCTTCCGCATCGCCGAGCTGTTCGACCAGCCGATCGAGGAGATTTTCGTCTCCCCTTCGCGCCGAAGCTCGAAGGCCATCTGAATGAGCCTTTTCCTTATCGCCGCAGCGCAGCTGTTTGCTCCGCCTGCGAACCCAGCGCCCCCGGTCGAGTGCCGCTTCGACTCCGCCTCACTTACCTTTGCCGGCGCCCCACTTGAACAGGCGCGATGCCTGCTTCGGCGCGTTGAGCCGGGCGGGTCCGCCGGTGCCGAAACCGACCTTCCGCCTACGCTCGCGAGATTGATAGGTGGACGCCCCGCGATCGACTTCACCCGATTGGCAGGCGCGTTGCGAGCGGCGCGGATTCCCCTTCCCGCAGCATCGCCGGTTTCCGAGACCTCCGATCATCGTCGCGCAGCCTATTTCGTCATCCACGATACCAGCTCGCCGAATCTGGGCGAAGGTTCGTTCCCGGCGAGTTTCGACCGGCAGGTGCGATTCAACGACATCAACCAGTTCCTCGGCAAGGACGCGGTCGCGCATTTGTTCAACGATCGGCTCGGGCGAGTCTCCGTCGGTCACGACTTCGAGGTCGGCTGGCGGGCCACGAAGCTCGAGCGCGCAGTCGGAGAAGCCTCGCGCGGGCGGTTCCTCCACGTGGAGAATCTCCAGCCTCGCCGCGCCGACCCCGGCGGACCGCCCGGCAACGATCGTATCGGACCAGAGCCGGGCTTCAGCGATCGCCAGTATCGAACGCTGGCCCTGCTCTATGTCCTGGCCAGCGCTCGACTTGGCCAATGGATGATCCCCGCGTTCCACGCCAACGTCGACCGGGGCATCGAGAAGGCCCACGACGATCCGCAGCATTTCGATCTCGCTGCATTCGATGCCGAAGTGGCGCGCTGGGTCAGGCGCTTGCGTCCGCGCTGAGCGCCTCGTCGAGGATCTGCTCCGCCCGCTGGAACAGCTGGGTATCGACGATAACCCCCGAGGCGGCCGCATTTTCACGGACCTGCTCAGGGCGGGACGCGCCGATGATCGCGGACGCGACGTTGGGCTCGCGGAGCACCCAGGCAAGGGCGAATTGCGGCATGGTGAGGCCTGCTTCCTCGGCGATGGGCTTCAATCGCTGAACCGCGTGCAGCACCTGGGGCTGCATCAGCCGGTCGATGAAGCCGCCCATTTCCGCGCTCGCGGCGCGCGAATCTTTCGGCGGCGGACGGCTCGGATCATATTTGCCGCTGAGCACACCCTGACCGAGCGGTGACCAGACGATCTGTGAAATACCGTTGGCCGCGCAGAGCGGGATCACTTCCTCCTCGGGCTCGCGCCAAAGCAGCGAATATTGCGGCTGGCTCGAAACGAAACGTGCCACCCCGGTGAGATCAAGTGCAGCCTTGATCCGCTCCGCGGGCCATTCCGAAAAACCGATGTAACGAGCCTTGCCGCTGTCCACGGCGCGAGTCAGTGCCTCCATCGTTTCCTCGAGCGGCGTGTCCCAGTCGTAGCGATGGCACTGGTACAGGTCGACGTAGTCAGTCTTCAGACGCCGAAGCGAATCGTCGAGCTGCTTCTCGATCTGTGCGCCCGACAAGCCGCGATCCGTGTCGCTCATGGGGAAGTAGACTTTGGTCGCGAGCACGTAGGAATCGCGTGGGCGGCCTTGCAGCGCATCGCCGAGAAATGTTTCAGCCGCGCCGCGGCCGTAGACGTTCGCAGTGTCGATGAAGTTGATTCCCTGAGCGAAAGCTTCCTCGAGGCAAGAGCGCGCCTTTTCGGCTTCCACCCCCACGCCGAAGGTCAGCCATGAACCCAGCGAGATATCCGAGACTTCGAGGTCGCTGGCGCCGAGCTTGCGATATTTCATCCCGATTTGCTCCTGCTAAATGGCCGACTCATGGCTGAGACTGCGATCGCATATATCGAAGTGGCCGAGCGTTCGATCGCTTATCGCTTGCGCTCGGGTCGGGGCCCGACCCTCGTGTTCCTTCCCGGTTATGCGTCGGACATGGAAGGCACCAAGGCCCTCGCGCTCGACTCGTTCGCCGAACGGCGCGGGCAGGCCATCCTCCGCCTCGACTATTCCGGCACCGGGTCTAGCGAGGGAAGATTCGAGGCGGGTACTCTTTCGGACTGGATCGAGGAATCTCTTGCTGCAATCGACCGGCTCACCGAAGGTCCGATTGTGGTCGTCGGTTCATCCATGGGCGGCTGGATTGCGCTTCATCTAGCACTCCTCCGACCCGAGCGGATACAAGCGCTCATCGGGATCGCGGCCGCCGCCGATTTCACCGACTGGGGCTTCACGCCGAATCAAGCCGCGCAGCTCACGAACGAAGGTCGGATGACCCGCGCCTTCTGGGAATCGGGGCAAAAGCTGCTCCTGTTGAAAGACCAGATCACCGTGGATTGCCCGGTCCGGCTGCTTCACGGCGAGGTCGACGAAGAGGTGCCGCTCGACACTGCGTTCCGGACCATGCGCGCAATTCGTTCATCCGATGTCCAGCTGAATGTGCTCAAGGGCGGCGGCCACCGGCTCTCCGAGCCGCACGAAATCGACGCGATCCTGCGGACCGTCGCCGCCCTGCTGGAGCCCCGACCTTGCTGATCCCCTTGCTCGTCCTTGCCGCCGCAACAGCCGCTCCCAGCGTGAACACTTGTCCTGACGTCGTCACACCGGATGCCCTCGTCTGCAGGGCGCTCGAAGCACAAAGGGGCGGCAATAACGAGGCCGCGGCGCAGGGGTTCGAGGAAGCCGCCAAAGCGTCGAACGAGAAGGACCCCAAGACTGCCCGGATGTTCGCCGCAGCAGGAAACCTGTGGATCGCCGCCAACCAACCTGGAAAGGCCGCGCTCGATCTAGACCGCGCATTGGCCTTGCCGGGCCTGGAGGCCGAGCAGCGGGGCGAAGCTTTGCTGGACCGAGCTCGCGCCGCGGAAGCGCAGAACGATCTGAAGACTGCTCGCGCCAAGCTCAACGAGGCGTCGGCGACGGTTTCTGACGATCCCTTCTATTGGTATTTCTCCGCTGCGCTTGCGATCCGAGAAGGCGATGCCGGAACGGCCACCGCGGCAATCGGAAAGGCGCTAACTCTCGCCCCGTCCGATCCAACCATCCTGTTCGAGGCGGGCCATGTCGCCGACTTCACGGGCGATGAGGCAGCGGCTCGAACCTACTGGAGCCGAGCCGCGGCCAGCGATCCCAACGGCCCGGTCGGCAAAGCCGCGGCGAAGGCCGTTGAGATGCTGGGAGTCACTCCAACCGTAAAAGCGGATTCGAAGCCGCCGAAGTGATCAATCGAGGTCGTAATCGATCGTGGTGACGACCCGGACCTTCTGGAAAGGTGAGTTGCCGCCTGAAGAGCCACAATCCTCGCATTCCTCACCGTCCCGAGCGCCGACCGAGAAATAGCCCTGGCACGCAGTCTTGATTCGGCCCACCGATGCGCCGCTGTCACGCGCAAACTCCTCGGCGCTTCGGCGCGCATTCTGGTTCGCCTCTGCGATCATCTGGGGTTTCAGCGCATTGAGGGTGGTGAAAGTGTAGTTGATGCTGCTTCCCGACAATTCGACGCCGTCGCGCAGCAACTCGGCCTGGCGGGCATAGGCGGCGCGGGCCTTCATCACGTCGCTGGTGCGAAGCTGGATCGAGCGCC
>Ga0163163_10000892_pt1 | contig 25337 bp, 23 predicted proteins | sample S65metaG_FD_119766 | JGI IMG/M metagenome (GOLD analysis project Ga0163163, IMG submission 119766) | Switchgrass rhizosphere microbial communities from Kellogg Biological Station, Michigan, USA - S6-5 metaG | ecosystem: Host-associated > Plants > Roots > Rhizosphere > Soil | place: USA...
CGCGTACTTGCCCGAATAGGTGGAAAGCGGCGGCAGGTCGACGCCCGTTGCCTTCGCGGTGAGATCGAGCGTCAAGGCCGGCGCGAACGGATTCACCGTGCCACGCACCTCGACCGGCGCGACGTTTCCGATGCGCGCGGCCATCTCGACTTTACCCGCCTGCGTCGCAGAGAGCGCCGACACGTTGCCGGACACGTCCGTGAGGTGAGCCGAATAGTTCGGCTTGATGTAGAAGTCGGAGAACTGCACGTCTCCGCGGCTCACCTTGATGTCGCCGATCGAGATCGCCGATTCGTCCGTCGTCGGCTTTGCGGCCGCGGCGGCGGTTGCGCCCGGCGCGGTCGACGTCGTCGTCGCTGCCGGTGACGCGGCCGGCTTTGTTGCGCCGGTCGACGATGATGCAGGTGACAGCTTCGCTGCAGGCGTCGGCGCCGGTACCGGCGCCGGTGCGACGTCGACGCGCGACGGCGAAAGGAGGCGCTGCAGATTGAGCGTCGCATCCGCATTGACGATGATTCGCGCGTAAAAGTCGTCGAGCGCGATCGCTCCCAGCGCGATCTTGCGGGGTGCAGCGGCGACGTCCACGCCGGAGACGTTCAAGGTTTTCCACCGCACGAGCTCCTGCAGCGTCGGCCGGTCCAGCGCGCCGAAATCGGTGATCGCCGCATCGCCGCTGAACGCCGCGACAGGTGACCCCGGCGCGCTTGCACCGTAGCGCAGGCGTCCCTTGATGCCGACGGCGCCGCTCGTGACGTTCACATTCGTCTGCGCCTCGAAGTACGGGCGCAGCGGCAGCAGGTCGATTTGCGCGACATCGATCTTCCAGTCGATGGCGAACGGCCGCGTCGCCATTGCGCCGGCGCCGCGCACGCGCCCCTGCGGCCCAACCCGCGCCGTGAAATCGATCGTGCCCTTGTTGCCCCGTGCGTTGCCGAAATTCTCCGCGGTGATCCGTGCATCCTGGATCGAAAGCTTCACCGGGGGTTGCTGCGCCTCGTCCGCGAAATCGGCGGAGAGCCGCTCGAACACGAGCTTGCGCACCGCGACGTCCCACTCTCCGTCCGCGGCGGCCGTCGCTGGCTTGTTGCTGGCGACCGGTGGCGTGCTCGCGCGAAGGAGGCGCTCGAAGTTGACGTCGCCGTCGGCGTGACGAATGACGCGCAGCGACACGGGCTTCGCCTCGAGGCGATCCACGACCACCGTGCGCTTGGCGAGATCGAACGCGATGCCTGCGAGCTCGCTCTTCGGCACGCGCCAAAGCGGATCGCGCTCGCCGCGCACCGCCAACTCCACGTCGCCGAGCGTCGCCGCTCCTTCCGCCAGCGTGAGCTGAACGGGCGCGCCCGACCACGCGGTGTCGAAGTCGGCCGCAAGATCGAGCTCGCCGCGACGGACGTCGAGATTGAGCGCGTCGGCGTAATAGGGGTAGAGCTCCGCGAGCCGGAACTTCGTCAGCGTAAAGTGACCGTGCGCCGTGCCTTTCCCGATGTCGACATTGGCCGTGCCGCCGAAATGGGCGCCCGCTTGCGAATCGAAGGCCACGTCCAACGATCCCCCATCGCCGCTCGAAGCGATTTTCTTGCCTTCGATGCCGACATTCGCCAGCGCGACGCGAAACGCCGGTGACACGCCTTCGTCGGCGACCCGGATCTTGCCATCCGTCAGGTGCAGCTCGCCGATCGCGTACGACCAAGCCACGCGCAGGGTCGGGGGGCCGGACGGCTTGGTGGCGGTCTGGGCCTCCCCGCCGAACAGCCGCCGCATCTCGACAACGCCGTCGCTTGCGCGCTCGAGAGCGAGCTCCGGCGCATCGACCGTGACGCCATCGAGCACGATCGCACGTCCGATCGGATCGAGCTTGTTGAGCGTGGCGACGATGGAGCGGGCCTTGGCGAGCGGCGAATCGTCGGTTCGCGCCACGGCAAAGCGGTCGATGCGAGCGACGCCCGACAGCGTCGCCGTGCGCGCCTCGCCTTTGTCCGTGACGAACGCGAGCTTGAGCCTCGTCGTGAGCGCGCCGTCCTTGAGCTTGAGACCGCGCGGCAGCGGCACGTACTGCGCGATCTCGGCCAGCGCGAGCGCGTCGAAGTCCACGTCGAGCGTCGCCTCCCTGTGATCGGCAAACGGGGTCGACGTCGTGCCCTTGAGCAGAAAATGCGCGCCCTCCACGACACCCTCCAGCCGGGGATTCACGCGGATCTCGGCGTCGTGCGGGAGGCTCGAAAGGAACGGAATGCCGATGGCGAGATTCGTGACCGCCACCTTGTTCTTCAGCAGGCGGTCGTCGAGCGACAGCGCGCCGCCTTCGATCTCGATATTGTTGAGCGAGAACAGCGGCGTCGGATCGCTCGACGGCTTGAGCCACGCGTCGATCAGGTCCTGGATGTCGTAGGTGCCGTCGGCGTTGCGGCCGAGCGAGATCGTCGGCTTCGTGAGACGTATCGCATTGAGCACGGGCGCACGCCGCCAGACCGTTGCCGGAGACACCTCGACATCGAGCGCGTCGAAGTGAGCGAGCGTCTGCTCGGAGCCGCGGTGGGCCAGCGTGAAATCGGTCAGCGTCCCGCGCAGCGTGAACGGATTGAACTCCACCTTGCCGAGCGTGGCCTTGCGGCCCGTCGCTTCGCTCGTGTACGCCTCGAGCTTCGCCTTGACCACGCGCGGCACGACGACGAACCCAAGCACCGCGACGACGATGAGCAGCGCAACGAACGTGATCGCCGCGCGGATCAGCCCGCGGCGCCACGAAGGCGGGGCAGCGACGGAATCGGCATTCATGCGGGTCAATGTACCTCAGTTCGCATCAGTCGGATTCCCCCGCCAGATAGCGCGCGATGCAATCCGCGATGGGCAACTTCGCGCGCTCCTCGTAAAAGCTGAACGCGGGGCTGGGGTTCACTTCGAAGCAGACATGACGGCCTTCCGGTGTGCGCCGCAGGTCGATGCCGGCGAGCGGAAGGTCGAGGCGGTCGGCGAGCGCAACGCACCGGGCGCCGACCTCGGGCTCGAGCTCGCAGGCGTGGATCGCAGGCTCGACGCCGATGTCGCGCGCCGCATAGCGGTAATCGGTCGCTTCGCTCTCGATGGCAGCCGCGAGCGCCGACCGGCCCACGACGTGCACGCGGATGTCGGTTCCCGCGACGAAGCGCTGGAACTGCGTCGGGCACCACCGAATGCGATCGAGACGCTCGAGATCCTGCTTGCCGACGCGCCGCACAATGGAGCGGATGCCGCTGACCGACTTGTAGATCACGTGGCCGTCTTCGTCCCACGCGCGCTCGATGAATTCCTCCGCCGCCGCAACGTTGTTGGTGATCAGCGTCTCCGGAATGTCGAAGCCGGCCGCGCGGATCGCCTGCGCCTGGAACGGCTTCGAATGATTGGACGCGGAAGCCGAAGGTCGATTCAGCACGCGGCCGGGAGCGATGTCCGCGAAGCAGTGCAGCAACTCGTGCAGGCGGCGGCTGCGGATGCGCTCGGTGGAATCGAGCGGTGACCGAGCCACGTCGGGCAGGACGGCGTCGTCCATGAGCCGCAGATAGATCGCACGGATCGCATCGAGGGGGATCGATTCCCCGTCGATCAGCAGCGTTCCGCGGATCGCACCCCCTGCGTCGGCGTCCGCGATGTCGAGCGTCAGGCTCGCCGCGCTTGCACGGCGCTGATCCAGCACGCGGTGATCGGCACCGCTCGCTCCGAGCGCTTCCGCGACGAGCGCCAGCGGACGCTCGCTTCCTATGCCGGCGACCAGGATCATGCGGCCATGCTCCGCGCGAAAGCTCGGGCAAGGTCCCGAGCGAGGGGCTTGCCGCCGAGGCGAAAGTCGACGGCGGGCGACGCGCCGACGAAGCGAAAGCCCGCATGCGCTTCTCCATTTTCTCCAGCCGATCGATGGAACTGGATCTGCGCGAGCGCGGCACCCGTGAGCGCCGCGAAGCGACGACAGCCGTCCAGCAGCGCGCGCGGCAACAGGGTGCCGTAGGTTCGCCCGTCGAACACGACGGCGGCGTGCGTCGGCGGGGGCGGAGGACGACCTTGGTCGCGCGGCTCCGCACTGGCGCGATAGCCGCACGTAGGCAATCCCGCCATCGCCGCGAAGTGCATGAGGGCCGGCAGCGTGAAGGCCGCGCCTCCCAGCGCGAAGGGCACCGGCGGATTGATGACGCGCCCGGCAACGCCGTTGATCCACGCGAGCAGGAAGGCGCTCAACTCCGCTTCGGCGTAGGCGCGGTCGGTTTGCAGCGCGTTCGCAAAGTGCTGCGTCGGCACGTAGGAAACGCGGTTGACGAGGCCCGCGATCATCTCCGGGCGCAGCGTGCGCCCGTCCGCAAGCACGATGCTGCCGGAGCTGCCGGAATCGCTCAGCCGATAGACGATGCGCCGGCTGTAGACGAGCTCTTCGACGGTCACGAGCTCGACGGCGGCGTCGAGCTCGCGCATCGATCCGGCGAGCCACAGCGCGGACAGATCGCCCGGATGGCACAGGATGACGATCATCGCAGCGGCACTCGAGGGAACGACCCCGCGGCGCGGTCCGCGGGATCCGTCACGCTCCTACGCTTCCGAAAGCTTCTCGGCGTCCTTCAGATCCTTTTCGTCTTTCGCCGCCTGGCTGCTGCCGTAAAGCGCCGAGCGTGAGAGATCGGGTCGAAGCTCCGTGCCGATGAAGTGCGCGAGCTGCTGCACCGACTGCTCGAGCGACGCGAGCCGCTGCTGCGTGTCGTCTCCGCCGTCGACGCTCGTCGGCCGGATGCCGATGACGTTTTCGCCCAGCTTGTTCTCGACCAGGTCCTTGTCCTTGTCTTTCTCCTTTTCCTTGTCTTTTTCCTTGATCTCCTTGACCTCCTTCTCCTTGATCTCCTTCGTCTCCTTGACGAGTTCCTTCCTTTCCTTCTCCTTGATCTCCTTGACTTCCTTCTCCTTGACGAACTCCTTCACCTCCTTGCCGTCCTTCAGCTCCTTGGTCGCTTCCTTCGCGAGCTCCTTGCCCTTGCCGAAGGCGCACGTCGCGAGGGCCCGCAGATCCGGACGGTTGCCGATCCGCTGCGAGGCGGGGCGGCCCGGCGCGTCCTGCTGGGGCGAGCCGGTCGACCGCAAGCAGTTGCGCACCTGCGCGGGCGTCAGCACGGGCTTGCCGCGCGCCTTCGCCATGCCCTGCAGGCACGCGATGACGCCGGTCACGATCGGCGATGCGCTCGACGTTCCGCTGAACGTGTCCGTGTACCAGAGATCCTCGTTCGATCCGCCCTGGAGATCGCCGTAACCGCAGGTGGTCACCTCACGGCCCCAGCCCTGCGCGTCGATGAGCGCGCCCCAGTTGGAGAAATCGAGGCGCGACCGGTCGGGGCCGTTGTCGCGGCCATGCGTTCCGGGGGGAGGCGCGCCGGCTCCCACGACGATGGCGCCCGAATCGCGATTGGAACGCCGGAACGAATTGCGCCAAGCGGCGGGAAATCCGGCAGCAGGCGTCTGGTACAGCGCGTCGTCCAGATTCTCGGCGCCATTGCCGGCGGCTTCGACGACGATGATGCCGCGGCTCGTCGCGTTCAGGATCGCGGCGAAGTCGTCGGGCCACCACTCGACGGCGATGTAGCCGCGCTGGTCGGTGCGGGTCGCGAACGCGAAGCGCGGGCCCGGCCGGTGCATTTCGAGCAGGATGATGTCGCCGGCGCGCAGCCGCGACGCGGCCTGGTTGATCGCGGCGGCGGAGCCGATCGTGCCGTGGGAGCACCCGCTGACCACCGCGTCGGACGCGATTCCGACGATGCCGACCGCATTCACGTCGCCGCTGAACTCGCCGAGAACGGCGGTGCCGTGATTGCGCCAGTCGACGCCCGCGAGCGGGCTGCCGGCGACCACACCTCCCTGGTTCTGCGTCAGGTCCTCGTGCGTGAAGCGCCAGTTGCCCTCGACGTCGATGATGCGGATGTCCCGTCCGCGGCCGCCCGCTTGCGTCCACGCCCAGCGCGCGTCGACGCCGCTCGGCGCAGCGTTGAGATAGATCTGCCGCGCCGAGAGGTCCGGCGTCGCCGGCGGCGGCTCCTCCGGCGCCGCGGCCATGTCGTTGATGCGGGGACACTCGACGCCGGGCTTCACGAACGCCGCTTCGACGAGCTCGTTCCGCGCAAGCTCGCCCTGCAGCTCGTCCATGCGCTCTTCCGCGACCTCGACCTTGTAGAAGACCGACAGATCCTCCATCGGCGCCTGCGCCGCCATGCTGTGCGCCGCCTGCCGCGCCATGACCCGTTCCTCGGTCGGGCCGAAGATCGGCTTCATCGTCGCGCCGTGACGGGCGAGCAATTTCGCGACGTCGGTTACTTTCTCACCGGTCGCCGACATGAACCGTCCGGCAGACGCCCTGAATGCGGCCTGCGGACGCATGACGACGACAAGCTCCGGCTCCGCTGCAACGCCGGCGACGACCGCCGTGGTGCGTTTCGCGGTTTTGCGACTGCGCCTTTGTGCCATGCCTCTTCTCCTTGCGGCAAGACGCTCCGCCGGACGAGCGACGGAGCCATGGCTCCTCCTTCTCTGGGCCTTTCAAATCAGCCTTCAAACTCCACACCCTCAGGCCAGACACCGAGCCCCAAGGGCAGACATGCCACCCTCAGGGCAATTCCTCCGCGGGTTTGGCGTATGCCGTTTCGATTCCGTCCAACTCGCGCAACGCCGCGGCAAGCTTCTGGGCGCACCCCATATCCGGGACGGCGATCGTCGCGAACACATCGCCGGCAGACGCTGGCGCTTCAGTGTCAAGAAGCTCCGCGCCGTGCTCCGTCAAAAGTTGCTTCACCTTGCGATGCGCAAGGGCGGGGTGCTCGGCACGTTCGCCGCGCATCCGCCTTGCGGGGCCGGCGGGTGCGAGTTGTACGACAACGTAGGCGGACACGGTGCGACTCCTGATGGAGGTACGAGCGGTCGAGTCGTCCGGATGCAGCGAGCAGTGGTGCGCGGCTCGGCAGAGGATTCTAGGCGCCTGCGCTCTTTTGCGGAAGTGCGTTTCGCGCGCCGTCGAAATGCCGCATCATGGCGACGCTCGAATGCCGACGCTCCCGCCGAAAGGTCTGATTTCATGAACGATGTTCTCGCCATGTGCAGTGATCTGCCGGAACTCGCGCTTTCCGATCGCGAGGTGCTGATCGAGGAAAGCGCGCGCTCGGACCGGCTGTATGTGCTGAAGTCGGGCGCCTTCGAGGTGGTGCGGAACGGCGTTCGCGTCGTCACCATCAGCGAGCCGGGCGCCTTCATGGGAGAGATCTCGGCGTTGCTGGGCTCGGCGTCGACGGCGAGCGTCGTCGCTGCACGGGACAGCACCGTCCACGTCGTCGACCGCGCATCGACCGCGGTGCGGGAACGCCCCGACCTCACCTACGCGATTGCACAACTGCTGGCGCGCCGCCTCGCCGCGCTGACCGCTTACCTCGTCGACATCAAGCGCCAATACGCGGACAGCAACACGCATCTCATGCTGATGGACCAGGTGTTGGGCAACCTGATCGCCATGCAGCCGGCGCAGTACGAGCCGGGGTCGCAGCGCAAGGACGTCCCCGACTACTGAAGAAGGCTGCGGTCTTCGACGCCGGCGAGCGAGATCCAGCGCGCTGCCTGCTGGCCGAGGTCGATCTCGATCCGCGCAGGGATGTCGCCGATCTGGCGTCCGGCGTTGAAGAGCCACGTGTCGCCGATCCGGTCGATCCACGAGCCGCCGGACTTGAACGGCGCCTCGTGGATGTGCCCGCACAGCACGGCCGTGGGCGAGAAGCGCCGGATGAGCTCGGGCAGCACCGAGTCGCCGTAGTGGCGCTTTCCGGTCCAGCTCAGGAGGCCCTCCGGAGGCGCGTGGTAAACCCAGATCCAGGCGCCGCTGCGCTCTTTCGCCGCGCGCTCGAGCATCCGCTCGAGGTCGTCGCGCGCGTGCGGGCCGTCCCACCACGGGCAAACGGTGAACAGCACGCCGTCGATGCGAATCGTGTCGCCGTCGACCGCAAGGGCGTCACTGCGCACCGGGTCGAGCCAGCTGGCGAATTTCTCCCCTTGGCCGTTCCATGCATTGAGATCGTGGTTGCCGGAGCAGACGAGGACACGGCTTTTTTGCGCCAGTGCTGCGAACGTCGCCGATAGTGCGGCAATCTGAACGGCGCCGGGAAGGGACGACTGCGCGTCGATGTGGTCGCCGGCAATCACGATGGCGTCGAAGTGCGGGGCCGCGTTCAGGAGCCAGTCGTATTGGCGCAGCTTGTAGTGCAGGTCGGATGTGAGGAGGATTCGCATTCGCGCGGAGTCTACAATATCGCTCTCACGCTCACTTCAGTTTGCTGCGAGGTCGCTTGGGCGAGCTCCGTTTCCTGATGATTCCCGGTGCGCCGGCACCGGTCGGTCCGTTCTCGCACCTCGTCGAGGTGGACGGCTGGGCGTTCGTGACCGGGCAGATGCCGACCGACCCGCACGACGACAGCGCGCCGCTCCCCGCGGGCATCGAAGCGCAGACGCGTCGCGTGATGGACAACCTCATCCTCGTGCTGCAGGGTGCGGGACTGCGCCTCGAGCACGTGGTCGTCGCGCGCGCTTATCTCACGCAGTTCGAGCGCGATTACGCGGCCATGAACGAGGTCTATCGCTCGTACTTCTCGCCGGGCCGTTTGCCGGCGCGGACGTGCGTGGGCGTGACCGCGCTCGCACGCAACGCGCTCGTCGAGATCGACTTCATCGCGCGGCGGCCGTAACCTCGCGGAATTCGTCGAGGATCGCCTCCATGACGTGCGCCGTTCTTCCGCCGGACTCACCGGTGCTGGGGCAGGCTCCGCGGCCGTTCAGCTCGTCGACGATCGTCTGGATCAGCGGCTGGTGAACGTGCTCCGGATCGCCGACCGGCAACTCTTCCGTCGCCTCCGCCCGCAAAATGCGTATCGGCACGGGAGCGGTGGTCGAGAAACGTATGCGGCCGCGCGAGCCGACGATCTCGTTGTATTCCTCGTCGCAGTCCGCGGTGTAGCACCACGTGCCGCTGCCGAAAACTCCGGAAGCGAACCGGTACGTCGCGGTCACCACGTCTTCGGGTCGATACGCGCCGCCCTGGTTGCCGGCGAACGCGCGGACGTCGACGATCGGCCCGAACAGAAAATCGAGAAAATCGAACGTATGGCACGCGCCTTCGAAAAAGAACCCGCCACCCGACAAGCGTGGGTCGACGCGCCACGGGACCGCGCCTCCGTTGAATTGATCCGGACCGGGCGGCCGCTGCAATTGACGCGACAGCACCATCCGCACCTCGCCGATGGCGCCGCCAGCCACGAGGTCGCGCACGGCGAGAAAGCGCGGCAGCGCGCGGCGGTAGTAACCGACCCACAGCGGCACGCGCGCCTTGCGGCACGCAGCGATCATCGTGGCGCATTCGGCATGCGTCATCGCCATCGGCTTCTCGACGTACACGGGCTTCCGGGCCGCCGCGCAGCGCAGCGTGTATTCGCAATGGCTGTCGGTCAGCGTCGCGATGTAGACGGCGTCGATGTCCGGCGCGCGGATGATCGCGTCTGCGTCGTCGTGCCAGCGCGGCACGGCGTGCCGGCGCGCGTAGTCCTCCGCGAGCGCCCCGTTGCGCCGCATGACGGCGACGAGCTCCGAGTGCGCGGCCTTCGCGAACCCGGGACCACTCTTCCTTTCGGTAACATCCCCGCACCCGATCATTCCCCAGCGTATCGTTTTCATCCAGGTCCGCTCCCTCGCTAGCGTTTCCTCGCGGGCATTCATTGCTCCCCGCTGCGTTCCGGCGCAAAGTAACGCAAGTCGGCCCGCCTTTGCTGCCTATCGAAAGGAAAATCATGCGACTGCGCCTGATTCCCGCCGCGTTCGGGGTGCTGTTCGTGTCACTCGGCGTTCCTGCCTATGGCGTCACTTGCTTCCAGATCTGGGACGCTCGCGAAAATCTCGTGTACCAGTCGATTTACCCGCCGTTCGATCTCGCGAGGCCGGCGTTCGACCGCGCGATGGGCAACGTGCGGTCGCAGCGCAATACGTTCATTTTCTTCGATACCCCGGATTGCGCCGTCATCGGCAGCGGCGTCCTCGGTGCGGCGCCCGCCGGATCGGCCGATCCCGCATCGATCCTCGACATAAGAAGCATCAGCGGCCGCGGCGCTAACCAAGGCGGGGGCAGCGGAATGCTTGCGCCCGTTCCGGGCTCGAACGCAGCTGCGCCCGGCGGCGGGTCGCCGCAATCGGGCATGAACGTTCGCGGATCCACGCCGACGACCATGGGCGCTGGACGGGCGTCCGTCTTCTACTGAAGCGCCGTCACCGCGGAGCTTGTAGGCGACAGGAAAAAGAACAGGGACCGACGTCCGGTCCCTGTTTGCGGTACTCCCCTGATGACGCTAGATCAATGGGGCAGTTGACCGCGAATCTCTCCGCCGGGCGAGGTGTTGGTGTGCACGTTGGCATACGCCTTGCCGGCCCGAATCGCGCGCAGCACATCGGCGAAAGCGCCGGCCGGAATCCCTTGCGTGGTCTGAGGAACCAGCATGCTCGGGGTCAGCGTGCCCGAGACGGTGCCTCCGTGGGGACCGGGGCACTGCGGAGTCGCGGCCGCCTGCGGAGGAGCCGGATTCGTGGCCGTCTGGCACAGCCAGAGGACGATCCCCCCGTTGACGCTCTTCTGGCCGACGTGAATGTGCGACTGCGTGACGTTGCCCTCGAGACCCGAATACGTGAGCTGGTACGCGATCGACGGCGCAGTGTCGTCGATGTCGAGATCGACGTCCCCCGCAGCGTCGGTCACGACGACCGGCACTTCCTCAAAGCCCTTCAGGTGGACCCTGATGCTGTCCTGCCCCTTGCCTTTGCCCTTGTCATCGTCCTTCGCGACCGCGTTCGCCCCGAAGAGCAGGCTCAGCCCGAACGCGGACAGTGCGCAAACCAGTGTGGTGCGACGCATGGAGTTCTCCTTGTGACCGGATGGCGGCCGGTGCAGTCTCTCGCCGCGAACGACCGGCCGTGCCGCGTATACAGCGGATCGGGGGGACTTATTCCCGGTCAGTGCTGTGCTTCCGGCGGCGCCGGATCGGCGGCAGGAGCGAACGTCGGGACGGGCGGCACGAATTCCGCCCTGAGTTCGCCCGGTTCCGGGTTGGTGTCCAGAATCGAAGCGGTGTCGTACTTGGGCTCAGGCAGCTGCCGCGACACCGGGAGTGCCAGCGCGGCGTCCGGCCGTTCGGCGGCGTCCGGCTGCAATACGGTCGTGTAGGCGTCCCGCACCTCGGCGCGAGTCGAGGCTTCGGACGCGAGATAGAAGCCAAGGCCCGTCAGCAGCGCGCCGGCGAGCGCCGCGCCGACCAGCCCGGCGACCGCGACGATGGGTCTCTCGGTGAACCCCGAGCTCTTCCGCACGATTGCTTCATGCGCGCAGATCTGATTGATGCAGCCGTAGCGCCGCACCGGATTGAATACGCTCAGCAGCCGGTCTGCGAATCGGCGGTGCACGCGGACAAACGGAGCGCCACATTTGGGACAGAGGTAGTGACGCTTGCGTCCCCGCATCCTGGTCGTTGCACGAAACTCCTCGCCGGCGGCTGTCAACTGGGCCGGGTATTCGGAAAACACTTCCGGCGCCGGTTGTCTCGTGGGGCGCGCCCCTCCGGCGGGTCGGGGCCGCGACTGTCTGTGGCGCAGGTCGTACGACATCGTTTGACGGCTTCGTTGTTGAGTCCCGCGCGCTAACGCCGTGTTCGTAGGCGACGCTCGCCGCGGAAGAGAAGATTGCGAGCCGCGTGACGACCGCGTCGGTGCGGTCGCTAACTTACTGCCAGTGCCGGCGATGATCTCGTTCGCGACGACGCGGAGTCGTCGATAGTCCGACCTTGTTAAACTCCGCATACATCGCCTCGGTTGCCTTGCCGCGGTTCGTCGCGAACTCGAATGTCATTTGCGCCAGGAGCTTTCCATGTCAAGCCAGGACTACGCCCCGAAGAGAAGGATCTCTTCCTTCTATCCCCCTCAACGGCATCTGATGGGGCCCGGTCCGTCCGAGATCCATCCGCGCGTGTTCTCCGCCATGGGCAAGCCGACGATCGGTTATCTCGACCCCGTGTTCGTCGAGATGATGGAGGAGCTCAAGGAGTCGCTGCGCTACGCGTTCCAGACGCACAACGCGCTCACCTTTCCCGTCTCCGGCCCCGGGTCCGTCGGGATGGAAATGTGCTTCGTCAACATGATCGACCCGGGCGACAAGGTGATCGTGTGCCGGAACGGCGTGTTCGGCGGCCGCATGATCGAGAACGTGCAGCGCTGCGGCGGCACGGCGGTCGTCATCGACGACCGGTGGGGAACGCCGGTGGATCCGCAAAAGGTCGCCGACGCGCTGAAGGCGAATCCGGACGCGAAGATCGTGGCGTTCGTCCATGCCGAGACGTCCACCGGCGTGCAATCGGACGCCAAGACGCTGGCGCAGCTCGCGCGCGACCACGGCGCCTTCACGATCATGGACGCGGTCACTTCGCTCGCGGGCACGCCGGTGCTCACGGACGAGTGGGGAATCGACGCAGTCTATTCGGCGAGCCAGAAGTGCCTGTCCTGCACGCCGGGCCTGTCTCCCGTGAGCTTCAGCGAGCGCGTCGTCGACATGGTGAAAAAGCGCAGTGAGAAGGTGCACAGCTGGTTCATGGACATCAACCTGCTGCTCGGGTATTGGGGCGCAGCCAATCGTACGTATCACCACACGGCGCCGACCAACGCGTTGTACGCGCTGCACGAATCGCTGCTGATGCTGCGCGAGGAAGGCCTCGAGAATGCGTGGGCGCGCCACCAGCGCAACCACGCGGCGCTGAAGGCCGGGCTGGAAAAGCTCGGTTTCCACTATCTGGTCGAAGAGGCCTACCGCCTGCCGCAGATGAACGCGGTTACCGTGCTCCCGAACGTGGACGAGAAGGAAGTGCGGCGCCGGTTGCTCCTCGATTACAACCTCGAAATCGGCGCGGGTCTTGGCGACCTCGCTGGAAAGATCTTCCGGTTCGGCATCATGGGCTACTCCTGCAAGATGGAGAACGTGATGCTGTGCCTCACCGCGCTCGAAACGGTGTTTGCCGATCTCGGCGTCAAAGTCGAGTTCGGCGCCGCCGAAGCAGCGGCTTATCACGCGTATGCTGCGATACCCAATCGCGTTCAATCGTTGCGCGTGGTCGCGGCGTAAGTTCGGCAGCGAACAGACGGTGCTTGGCCCGCCCACTACCGTCGGGCAAGGGCGGATTCGCCCGAGCACGATCGCACCGTCCCAACGCGCACTCAACTCCACTGGACTCCGCCATGCCTTCACTTGCCGTTGCTTTTCGTCGAGGACTCGTTGCGCTTTTCGCGACGCTCGCGCTAGCCGCATTTTCCATCCGTCCCGCCGTGGGGGCGCCCTACGATTACACCGACAGCTGGTATCTGGGTCCGCCGGAAGCCGGCTGGGGCGTGAACTTCACGCAATCCGACAATTTCATTTTCGCGACGCTGTTCATCTACGGTCCGGAGACGCCCGGACAGCCGACGTGGTACACGGCCCAGATGACGTGGGACGGATCGAGCCAGTTCGTCGGCGGGCTCTACGCGACCACAGGCACGTATTACGCGAATGCCTGGAACAAGAACAACAGCTCGAATACCCAGGTGGGCACTGCGTCGTTCACGCCGAGCACGCAGAACAACTACCAGGGAACCTTGACGTACACGGTCGACGGCGTCGGAACGATCACCAAGAACATCACCCGCCTCACCCTCACGCCGATCAACCTTACGGCGAATTACGTCGGCGCGCAGTCCGGCGCATATTCCAACTGCACCGACCCCGCGCAGAATCGAAACTACCAGGATGTGTTCTCGGCGCAAATCGGGCAGAGCGGCGACAACATAACGATGACCTTCGTGTACCCGCGGGCACAGACTCCGCTGACCTGCACGCTGTCCGGCGCGGCCGTTCAGAACGGCACCATCTACCGTATCCCCAACGCGACGTACACGTGCTCGAGCGGGCTCCAGACGACAGCGTCGGTGACCGATCTCAGAGCGACTCCCCTGGGCTTCGAAGGACAGTTCGGCGCGACGTCGGTCGGAGGCGGCTGCCGCGAGGCGGCACGCTTCGCCGGCCCGCTCAACTAGCGCGGAACGTCGAGAACGGCAGGGATTTGCTGGCCTTCCAGGAGCTCAATCCGCGGGACCGGAAGGGTCCGTTGGATTGCCAGTAGGAGTGGGTGAGCCGACGATCGCGATTGCAGCGCCAGCGGGCCGAATGCGATCTTCGCCGCACCGGTAAGCGGATTCGCGAACTGCCGCTCGAGAATCACGACCTCAAGGCGTAACCCGACCCACTGCAAAAAATGGCGGGAGCCCCAGCACTCTGGTGCTCCCGCCCTCTTGCGGACTCCATCGTGAAGCAGACGCACGCGTGGCTGTCGCCCGCCCGCGTCAACTTCCGCTTCAATAACGGCGATAAACCGTGGTTGCTCCGTACTGCGGTGTCGCGACTGGCCGCGCCGACGCGATGCCCGGCGCCATGTCCCCACCGAGGTTCGCATATTCACCCGGACCGAAAATCCGGCAGTTGCCCTGGAACGCCATGTCGGTGCAGAATAGCCAGTTCCCCGATTCGACGCGCACCGACGTCGCCCGATGCGTCGGGTTCTGGAAGTGCGCCCAGTCGAGGTCGTTCGCTTCCCCGCGATCCATCGTCACCCAGGCGCCGGCGAAGTTCGGATCCTCGTACAGGTAGGCTCGGGCGACCGTCATCGGCACGACCGCCGGACGTGTGTACGCGGGCGGCGGCTCCGTGATCACGACAGGAGGGGATGGGGCGACCGTCAACGGCACGGGCTGGGATGGCGCGACCGTCACCGGCACGGGCTGCGAGTATCCGATCTCGCGAACCGAAGCGATCCTGCCGTTGAGACTCGCGCTCATCGAAGGATAGCTGCCCGGTTGCAACTCCGTGCATCGACCGTGGAAGAATTCCCGCGTACAGACTTCCCACCTTCCGTCAGCGACCACGACCGACGATGCGCTGTCGCCCAGCCCTTGCCTTGCAACGGTGTCGAGCGGCGAACTCGTGACGAGCGATGGCCCGCGGAAATCGGGGCGTTCGTACAACCTGATCTCACCCGCCCACGCGGTCGTCACCGCCAAGGCGAGGGCAGTGGGTACAATCCATCTGGAATGTCTCAGACTCATCGTCGATCTCCTGTCAGATTAAGTTGCCCCGCGACGCCAGAGCGTCACGTGCGTCCGGTATAGATCGCCCAGGCCGCGTTGAACTCGTCCCTGCTGAGCTTGCCGTCCTTGTCGCGGTCCGCGTCTGAAAACGCGCGATCGAACCCCTCCAGCCGGCCCGCCTGTTCCTTCGTGACGAACGTCGATCCGGAGGGTGCGAGCTTTTCGAACGCCGACGACGCCGTCTCGGCCTTGTTCGGGATGACCGTCGGCATCTGGATCGGCGAGCCCGCGAGGCCGGGGTTCTGCATGGTCGTGGTACCGACGCCCGTTCCTGCCGACGGTGTGGGAGCCGACGCACTGGGCGGCGTCGCGCTCGGATTCTGCATCGGCGACGTCACGGCCGGACTCTGCACCGGCGCTATGGGAGTGGTGGTTGCCGGCATCGGCGTCTGCTGGACGGGTGCAGCGGCGGCGGGACTTGGAGAGGCGGGTGCAGCGGCGGATGGAGCCTGCGCGCCGGCGCCGAACGACAGCATGCCAGCGATTGCTGCTGCGATCATTCCGTATTTGTGCCGTGAAGACATTGCGTACCTCCTTGCGTTGAGGACGACGACTTGCGGACGCGGCAGGCGACATGCAGGCGGCGCCTGCCCACGGCCGGTCCGTGGTTCGACAAGCGCGCATCCCTCGCGTTGCAGTCATTCCCGTAGGGCGCGCGCGGTTGTCATCGTGTGGTTTGTCCTACATGCGAGCGGCGGATGGCGGCCCGCCGGCGCACCGGTGGCGCGGAAACCGTTCATTGGGTCGGCGTGAGGAGTTCTTCAAGCGGGCAGAACGATTCGGGGTCCGTTTTCGCGCACCGGTCGTTTGTCTACCTGTGGTTCGCGCGCGTCGCGACGATCATCGCGTACCAGATGCTTGCGGTGGGCGTCGGCTGGCAGGTGTATGCGATCACCGGGAGCGCGCTCGATCTCGGCTTCGTGGGTCTTGTCCAGTTCCTGCCGTCGCTCGTGCTGGTGCTCGTGGTCGGGCACGTTGCCGACCGCTTCGATCGCCGGCGCATTCTCTGCGCTTGTCAATTCGTGGCGCTGCTTGCCGCAGCGACGCTCGCCGTCGGCAGCGCGACGGGCTCGGTCACGGAGCGCGCCATTTTCGCGATGGTGTTCGTCGTGGGATGCGCGCGTGCGTTCGAGATGCCCACGATGCAGGCGTTGCTTCCAGCGCTCCTTCCCGTGCGGCTTCTGCCGCGTGCGGTTGCTTCGGCCGCGTCGGCCACGCAGACGGCGATCATCCTCGGGCCTGCGATCGGCGGCTTCCTCTACGTCGCCGGCCCCGCCTGGACCTATGCGACGTGTGCCGCTGCGTACCTCACGGCGGCGACGCTGTCGCTGCTGATCCGCTACGAGCGGCCGGTCGCCGCTCCTCCTCCGACGACGCTGCAATCGGTTTTCGCGGGGCTTTCGTTCATCCGCAGGCGGGAAGCCGTGCTCGGTGCGATCACGCTCGACATGGTTGCCGTGCTGCTGGGCGGCGCCGCGGCGCTCTTTCCCATCTACGCGAAGGAGGTCCTCGACACGGGACCGTGGGGGCTCGGCATTCTGCGTTCGGCGCCCGCCGTCGGTGCGCTCGCGCTGGCGTTGTATCTCGCGCGGCATCCGCTGCAACGGCACGCCGGCCGGACGATGTTCATTGCGATCGCGGTGTTCGGCGTCGCCACGATCGGCTTCGGCCTGTCGCGGTGGCTCCCGTTGTCGCTCCTGTTCCTCGTCGTCATGGGCGGCGCGGACATGATCAACGTCGTCATTCGCTCGTCGCTGATCCAGCTTTCGACACCGGACCCCATGCGGGGCCGCGTCGGCGCCGTCAATGCGTTGTTCATCGGCACGTCGAACCAGCTGGGGGAGTTCGAGTCGGGCGTCGTTGCGGCGTGGCTTGGCGCCGTGAGCTCGGTGGTGCTCGGCGGCATCGGCACGCTCGTCGCGGTCGCCGTGTCACTGCGCGTATTCAGAGACCTCGCACAAGTGGACCGGCTGGATACGATACGGCCCGTCGACGTTACGTACAGCCATGAAAAGGATGGATTTAGAGTGAAGCAACCATGAGCGCGGGCGAAAGGCTCCCGGGAGCGGCGGCACCGATGCACACCTGGACGGGCGCGCACGGCCTGCGGATAGCCGGCGACACCTGGGGGCCACGAGATGGACCGCTCGTCATCCTGCAACACGGAGGCGGGCAGACGCGCCATGCGTGGAAAGGCGCGGGCGAGCGGCTTGCGGCGGCCGGTTATCGCGCGGTCGCCTTCGACGCGCGCGGGCATGGCGATTCGGATTGGGCCGTGGACGGGCGCTACGATCAGGATGCAATGGTGGAGGACCTCGTTTGCGTCGTATCGGCGCTGGGCGGCCAGGAAGGCGCTCGACGACCGGCCCTCGTCGGCGCATCGATGGGCGGAGGGACGAGCCTCGTCGCAGTCGGCGAAGATCGCGTGGACGCGACCGCGCTGGTGCTGGTCGACGTCGCACCGCGAATCGACGAGGAAGGCGCGAACCGGATACTCAGGTTCATGGCGCAGAACCCCGACGGGTTCGACACGCTCGAAGACGTCGCGCGCGCGATCGCGGAATACCAGCCGCAGCGCAAGCGCCCGCGTACGCTCGCTGGGCTCGCGAAGAACGTGCGGCGGGGGCCGGATGGCCGCTACCGGTGGCACTGGGATCCGAAATTCCGGCCCTCGGCGCGCCGCGACCTTACGATCCGTCAAGCGCGCCTCGAAGCGTGCGCGCGTGCGCTCGAGTTGCCGACGCTGCTCGTGCGCGGTGGGCTGTCCGACGTGCTGACCGAGGAGGGCGCGCAGGCATTCATTGCGCTTTGCGCGCATTGCGAGTACGTGAGCGTGCCGGATGCCGCTCATATGGTCGCGGGGGATCGCAACGACGTGTTCGTGAGCGCCGTGCTCGCATTCCTGGCACGGACCGTCCCCGTCGACCGCGCGCCCGCCAATCCGCCGCACGAGCTGCATCCGCATCGCGAAGGGCCGGCCGGCGAAGTCGAGGATATTCCGTAAGCGGGCGCACCGTCGCTGCACGTCGACGCGAGCGCCAGCCGAATGCCGGACCGAGCCGGGGCTAGAACCTCAGCTCGCCGAGAAAGCGGTCGACATGCTCGGCCCAGAGCCGGCTGCCCCGCACGAGCAGCAGGTGCCCGTCGGCGCCTGCAACGGGCGCCGTCATCACGAACTCCGTCGGATTGCCGGTCCTTTCGTATGCGTGATGCCACGCGCGGGGCCAGCTCGCGCCCCAGTACGAATCGTTTTGCGCGTACAGCCACAAGTTCGGCACGTGCGTGCTGCGTCCGTACGCCGACATCAGACCTTCCATGGTTTCGGAACCGCAGCTGTGCTCGGGTCGGCGCTCACCGCTGCCGCCCGTGCCGCCGGAGAAATTGATGTACGCGACGACGCCCTGCGGATTGCTCGCTGCGCTGGCCACCGAAGCAAGGCCGCCCATCGACGCGCCGGCCAGCACGATCCTCGTCGCGTCGGCCCAGCTCTGGGCGCGCACCCACCGAAGCGCCGCATCGATCGCGGCGGCAGCCGCTGCGGCCGAGCGCGCGAACTCGGGCTCACCCCAGCAGTTGCCGAAGATGTCGTAGCGAACGCCGGAGTCCTCCTCGTCTGGGCCGCCCGTGGGACCGTACCCCGGGCGAATCGGCGCGACGACGGCGAAGCCCTTGCTCCGCCAGTAGCGGATGTGCCCGCGCGGATCGGGGAAGCTTGTCCTTGCGCGATCCGCTTCCATGCTCGATCGCCCGTGCGAGTAGATGAGGACGGGAAACGGGCCGTCACCCGGCGGCAGAAAGACACCGGCCACCATCGACGCCGGCGCATCCGGCTCGCTCGCCACCACGAACGGGATCCGCGCGACGGTCGGCGGCAGGTCGGCGGCACGCACTCCGGACGCGAACGCGCCGAGCGCAAGCGAGGACGCAACAAAAAACGCAAGGCGAACGAAGGCCGCAACCATGGCGGCCGGTCCGTGGTGCAGGCCCATCAAACGTGCGATCGGGGACTCGTTCTGCAAGGCCGATAAGCCTGCCAGAGAGGGGCCGACACCGCAACTCGAAGATGCCGGGCGCCGGGGATTTGCCAACCGGCCTGCAGAGCGCGGATACTTGAGGCTATGAAAACGAAGCGGGCAATCGCATGCATCCTCTGCGCAATGGCGGTGCCCAGCGCACCCGCTTTCGCGCAGATGCCTGCGACCGGTCCGCAGATCAGCGAGCGGGTGAAGAAGCTCACCCGCGCCGTGCAATGGAAGCAGGTCGCTGCGATTCCTGTCAACTTCAACACGTTCCACCCGCAGGGAATGGTCAGGATCGGCGACGCGCTGTACGTGTCGTCCGTCGACATCCGCACGCCCACCAAGCGCTTCCCGCAGCCGATCGAGGGCTTCGATCGCGACACCGGTGCCGGTGTCGGTCATCTGTTCAAGATGGACCTCAAAGGCAACCTGATCGAGGATCTGACGCTCGGCGACGGCTCGATCTACCACCCCGGCGGAATCGACTACGACGGCAAATGGATCTGGGTGCCGGTCGCAGAGTATCGCCCCAACAGTCGCGCGATCATCTATCGCGTCGATCCGACGGCGATGAAAGCGACCGAAGTGTTCCGTTACGGGGACCACGTCGGCGGAATCGTCCACAACACGGACGGCAAGTCGCTGCACGGCGTGAGCTGGGGCTCGCGGCGCTTCTATCGCTGGACGCTGGACGCGAACGGCGTGCCCACGAATGCCACGACGCCACCCGCCGAGCTGCGCGTGTCCAATCCGTCGGGATACATCGACTACCAGGACTGCAAGTATCTCGGTAAGGGCGAAGCGTTGTGCTCCGGCCTCAACAACTACCAGATGAAGAAGGACGGCCCGCGGTTTTCGCTCGGCGGCTTCGAGATCGTCGATCTCGCGGCCAATCGCGCAATCTTCCAGATGCCGGTCGAGCTCTGGACGGAGAGCGGCCTGCCGATGACCCAGAACCCGTTCTGGGTCGAGCCGACCGCGGGCGGATTGCGCGCCTACTTCATGCCCGAAGACGAAAAATCGACGCTCTACATCTACGAAGCGGAGATCAGCTAGCGCCGCGCACCGCCGGCACTTCGCCGAGCCGGGCGTCCAGATGGTCGCCGAGACGCAGCGCCAGCGCGACCAGCGTCAGCGTCGGGTTGGCCCACCCGCTCGTGCTGAAGACGGAGCTCCCGGCGACGTACAGATTGTCGTAGCCGTGAACGTTGCAATTGGCGGTGACGACACCGTCCGCGGGATCGGCGCTCATCCGGGTCGTGCCCATCTGGTGATAACCGGCGATCGGATGATTGCCAACGGTCGGATCGACCGGCCACTGCGCGCTCGGGTCGGAGAGCCAATCGGCAGGCTCGACCGATCCCAATTCGAGGCGTTTCAACTCCGCGTCGAACGTCTCGACGAATACGCGGGCGCTGTGCTTGTCCGCGTCGGTGAGTTGCCAGTCGAGGTCGGCGCGCCGGCTTCCCAGGGCATCGCGCTCGGCTGAAAGCCGCACGCGGCTTTGCGGGTTGGGTGCCTGCTCGCCGCGGACGATGAGATAAAGGCCGCTCGTCCCCGACCTTGCGCGCCATTTCTCGAACGTTCCGCGGATCTCGCGGTGAAACCACGCACGGATGCCGCGATAGAGATGGTCCAGCGCGCGGCCGCGACGATCCGGGTTGATGTTGTGCTTCAGGTTCTGATAGATCCGGTTGCCGATCGGCACTCCGAGCGCCGGCGGGCGCTGCAGCTTGAACGTCGCAATGCTGTTGAGCGTCCGCCTTTCGTGCTGGGTAGCGTCCGCAAGGCGCAGCACCGGCGCGAGCGGCGGACCCACCCGCACGAAGCGCTTCTGAAACGCCTCCCACATCTCGAACGGTCGCGCGACGTGCACGCGACCGATTCGTCCGGTCGGATGCTCCATGAACCAGCGGCCCACCTGATCGCGACCGTTGCCGATGCCGTGCGGCTCCACGTCGTCCGACGCGAGCAGCAGGCGTGGGTTCTCGATCGCGCCGCAGGCGAGCACGTAGTGGCGCGCTTTCACTTCGCGCGAAAGGCCGCCCAGTGGCCGCACGGTGACATGGTGCACGGCGCTCGCGTCCGCGACCGCCCGCAGATGAACGGCGTTCGCGTGCAGCACGACGGACACGCGCGGCGAATCGAGAAGGTCGCGGCTCGCAGACGCTGTGAAGCATTCGTTGCGCTCGTCGAAGCGCCAGAGACCCGTCGTGAGCTTCAGCGGATCGAACGAATACGGCGCAATCCCGAGCGCGGACCAGATGTCGTGCTCGTAATTGAAATCGCCGAGCTCGAAGTGCGCATGCGCGGCGCGATAGTAGGGATCGAGATCGGCGCGGCGTATCGGCCAGCCGCTGCCCGGCACCCATTCGCGGTGCTCGAAGTCGATCGGGTCGAGCAGTGCGCAGCGCCCGCCCCAGATGCCGATCGTGCCACCGAAGAACCGCAACCGCGATTGGTCGAGGTCGTAGTACGGCATCCCGACGTTCTCGCCCCGATACAGGTCCTGCGTCGGCTGCTCGAAGTCGAGGCCCCCGCTTTCGAGCAGGCAGACGTTGCGGCCGAGCGCGACGAGCCGCCGGGCCAGCGTGATGCCGGCAACGCCGGCGCCCACGATGCAGACGTCGTGCTCGGGAATGGCCGCGTCGCTCTGCGCGGAGAGGTCGATCAGCATGGCGGCGACCCGGCGGCGGCAACGGCAGCCGGGCGGCTTCCATCGACCTCGCGCGCCGGCGGCCGTTTCTGGTCCTGCCACCAGCAGCTCCACATGATGATCGCGTACAAAATGCGGCCGTGATTCGCCTTGCCGGCGCGATGCTCGCGGGCGATCGCGTCGACTTCCGCCCCGACGAGGTAGCCGCTTTCCGCTGCTCCGCTCCCGTGCCACGCCTCGCGCGCGAATTCGCTGAAATCACCGCGGAACCACTCGGCGAACGGAAGCTGGAATCCGAGCTTCCGCTTGTCGATCGCGCCGGCCGGCAGCCAGGGCTCCACGGCCTTGCGCAGCACGTACTTGCCGATCTTGCCTTTGAGTTTCATCTCGAGAGGGATCGTGAGCGCCCAATCGACGAACGGGTGCGACAGGAACGGCACGCGCGCTTCCAGCGAATGCGCCATGCTCGCGCGGTCGAGGCGGTTCAGCAGCGAGCCGGGCATGTGGACGGTCAAGTCGGCGAGCAGGAACTGCTGCAGCGGTGACAGCGAACGGTAGGCGGCATCGCCGAAATACTCCGCTTCGAGCTTCGCGTACGCGTCGGGGCCATCCTGCCGCCGGAAGAGCTCTGGATCGTAGATGCGCGCCCGCAACGCCGGGGAGGTGATCTCCGTTCCCGCGAAGAATCGCTGGAAGCCGCTGTCGAGCATCGCCGCGTCGCGGAAGCGCACCGCATTCTGGCGAAGATAGTTCCAGCTCCGCGACGAGGCGCGCGGCAGCCGATCGATGAGACGCGCCGCCGGGCCCAGCGCCCTTATGGCCGGACTGAATCGTTTCATCAGCTCCGCGGTTCGCTGACGCTTGTAGCCGGCGAAGATCTCGTCACCGCCTTCGCCGCAAAGGACGACTTTCACGTGCTGCGCGGCGAGCCGCGACAGATACCATATCGGCACGGCTGCAGTGGCCGCGCACGGTTCGTCGAACGAGCGCTGGACCGCGGGGAAAATGTCCTGGGCAGCCATCGGCTGCATCGGCAGCACGATGTGGTCGCAGCCCAGATGCTCGGCGAAGCGGCGCGCCGCGGCCGTCTCGTCGATCGCCGACCCTGGAAAGCCGATCGTGAACGCCTTGATCCGCCGCTCGGTGGACCGAGTCATCGCTGCGGTTATGGCTCCGGAGTCGATACCTCCTGACAGGAAGGCACCAACGGGAACGTCGGCCAGCATGTGACGGCGGACGGTCTGCTGCACCCGCGTGCGCGTTTCGTCGATCCAGTCCTGCTCGGATACACCCGCCCGGATGCGGAAGTGCGGTCGCCAGAAGACGCTTCTCGTAGGGGCCCCCGTGGGACCGACGTGCAGGACGTGGCCCGGCTCCAGGCTTCGCACTTGCCGGTAGATCGAGCGCGGCTTCTGCACGTGGCCGAAGCTCCAGAAATCGTGAACCGCGCGCTCGTCGATGTCGAAGCGGTGCTCCGGAAGCACCCGCAAGGCGCGCAATTCGGACGCGAACGCGAGCCCGCCATTCTGCTCGGTGAAGTAGAGCGGCTTGATGCCGAGCGGATCCCGCGCCAGCGTCAGGATTCGCTCAGCGCGATCCCAGATCGCGGCGGCATACATGCCTTCGAGCTTGAGCCAGGCGTCGGCGCGCCAGTGCACGAAGGAAAGCAGCAGCGTCTCCGTGTCGCTGTTCGTCCGGAACCGTACGCCGGCCTTCCCGAGCTCGGTGCGAAGATCGAGGTGGTTGTAGATCTCGCCGTTGAACACCACCGAATAGCGGCCGTCCGGCGTTGCGATCGGCTGATGGCCGCCCGCCACGTCGATGATCGACAGCCGGCGCATGCCGAAGCCGAAATCGCCGTCGACGAACTCGCCGCTGTCGTCCGGACCGCGATGGATGATCCGATCGCACTGCGACACGATCGTGTCGCGCGCGACGGGGCGTCCGGCGCGCCGATACCAGCCGGCGATCCCGCACATGCGTCAGCGCGCGCCTGCTGCGTCGTCGACGCCTGTCGGCACAGCGTCCGCCGCCATCAGCCTAGCTTGGCGTGCAGTGCGCGAAGCTCGTCCTCCAGCCGCTGGATCCGCTCGACGTAGCAGAGGACGACGCTCACCGCGTGCGCGTCGAGCTCGAAGTCGCGACGAATGCGCGACGCGGTCTTCGCCACGGCGAGCCAGCGGGCTGCGAAGGTCCACGTCGGAGCGTCGGGATCGCGCGGGACGATCGCTCCGTAGCGGACGAGCTCGATCATCTCGCTCTCGGGCAGACCGGACGCGCCGACGAGCTCCTTCCACGTGACCTCGGCGATCGCGTCGAGATACAGGGCGTCATCGATGGGTGTGCTCATTGGACTATCCTCCGTGCTATCGCGCTGCGGAGCAATTCGCCCTTGGGGCCGCCCTGCGGGCTCACGGGACTGCCCTTCGCGCTACGCGCTCCCGGCGCTAATTCGCCCTTGGGGCGGCCCTGCGGGCTCATTGCGCAGCCTCCCGTTCGAGTTGCGCACGCGGATTGAAGTTCGAGGTGTCGGCAAGCTGCTGGTACAGCGCCTTTTGCTTGTCGTCGACGACCGTCGGCACGTCGATGCGAACGACCGCATGCAGGTGGCCGGGCGCACCGGCGCCGCGCTTCATGCCGCGGCCCGAAAGGCGAAGCTCCTGTCCGGCGCGGGTGCCCGCGGGCACCTTGAGCGTCACCACGCCGGCCGGCGTTGGCAGGCGGACGCTCGTGCCGAGAACCGCTTCCCACGGCGTCAGCGGCAGGTCGACGTAAATGTCGCGACCCGACGCGCGAAAGACCGGGTGCTCGGCAACTTCGATATCGAGATACAGGTCGCCGTCTGGCCCGCCGTTCATGCCCTTGCCGCCTTTGCCGGGCACGCGCAACTTCTCGCCCGTCGTGACACCCGGCGGAATGCGCGTCTTCACGCGGTGCGGCACGCGCCGCATCCCGCCATCCTGCGTCCATTCGAGCGCGGCGAGCTCGAGGTCGACCTCCGTGCCTTGGAATGCCTGCATGAACGAAAGGCGCACGACCGCCTCGTAGTCGCTGCCCGGCATCGGATAGTTGCCGCCGCCGCGCGGCCCGCCGCCGCCTCGCCCCTGGCGTCCCGCAAGCCCGGCGAAGAGGCTCGAGAGATCGAGGTCCTCGAAGCCGCCGGCGCCGCCGGAAAATTGTTCCGAGAATTGCCGGCCCCAATCCGGCGGCGGACGGAATTCCTCCCCCGGGCGGTGGGTGCCGAGCTGATCGTACGCAGCGCGCTTCTCCGGATCCTTGAGCGTCTCGTAAGCCTCGGACATCTCCTTGAACTTTTCCTCGGCGTCCTTCTCCTTGGATACGTCCGGATGATATTTGCGCGCGAGCTTGCGATACGCGGTCTTGATCTCGTCGGGAGTCGCTTCCTTCTTCACCCCGAGGATCGCGTA
>Ga0163163_10000893_pt1 | contig 25337 bp, 18 predicted proteins | sample S65metaG_FD_119766 | JGI IMG/M metagenome (GOLD analysis project Ga0163163, IMG submission 119766) | Switchgrass rhizosphere microbial communities from Kellogg Biological Station, Michigan, USA - S6-5 metaG | ecosystem: Host-associated > Plants > Roots > Rhizosphere > Soil | place: USA...
ATCAAGCCATCGAGTGCGCTGAACCCCATCGTCGTCGCGATGCTTCGCCGGTTCTGCAGCGCGCATAGACTCGCGCCGTGACCGAGGTGAGCAATCACGACGCGGCCGTCTGCGCGCGCGCCGGCAAAACGCGGCAATTCGTCGGCAAGGTAGGCGTACGACAAGCCGTGAAAACCATAGCGCAGCACACCCTGATCGGTCAGTGCGCGCGGCAAGGCGAACAGCTGAGCCAGGCGTGGCTGCTGGCGATGGAACGCGGTATCGAAGCACGCGACTTGCGGCAAGTGCGGCCACGCGTTCGCGACGGCGCGGATCGCCGCGAGGTTATGCGGCTGATGATTCGGTGCGAGCGGTGCGAGTTGTTCGAGTTCTGCGATGACCGCCGCTTTGATCCGCACCGGATCGGCGAACGCCATGCCACCGTGCACGACGCGATGACCGGCGCCGATCAGTTCAAGTTCTGGCAGACGCGCGCGCAGAGTCTGCAGCAGCCAGTCGATCGCGCCGTGATGGTCGACGGCGGAATCGGGCCGTGCACCGTCGAGCCGCGCCGCCAGCGTTCCGGTCCATGCCGTGTTTTGCGCGCTGGAACCTAGTGCGTCGATATGTCCGCGGCACAGTTGCGCCAAGTCATCACCAGCGTACAGTGCGAACTTGATGCTCGAGGATCCAACGTTGAGAACCAGCAGCGCTTGAGTCATCGATGCGTCGTGTCGCGGTGATGCGCAAACAACACGGCCAACGCGGCTGAGGCGAGCCGCGCCAGTACGTCGTCGGAGCGGCTCGTCAGCATGATCGGCACGCGCGCGCCGAGTACGATACCGGCGGCATCGGCTCCGGCAAGATAGATCAGCTGCTTGGCGAGCATGTTGCCCGCCTCCAGATCGGGTACGACAAGAATATCGGCTTCGCCGGCGACCGCCGATACGAGCTGCTTGTTCCCGGCCGCGGTTTTCGAAATGGCATTGTCGAAGGCGAGGGGACCATCGAGAATCGCGCCGGTGATCTGGCCGCGATCGAGCATCTTGCACAGAGCGGCCGCTTCCACGGTTGAAATGATTTTTGGATTCACCGTCTCCACGGCCGAGAGAATCGCAACTTTCGGCTGCGCAATTCCCAATGCATGCGCAAGCTCTATCGCGTTTTGAACAATGTCGCGTTTGTCGGCGAGCGTCGGGTAAATATTGATCGCGGCATCGGTGATGAACAACGGCTTCGGATACGTCGACACATCGAGCGCGAAAACATGGCTGACCCGGCGTTCGGTGCGCAATCCCGACGCGGAGTCGACCACTGCCGCCATCAATTCATCAGTGTGCAACGCGCCTTTCATCAGCGCCTGCACCTTGCCCGTGCTGGCGAGCGCAACGGCCTGCGCGGCAGCGGCGTGACTGTGCGGCGCGTCGATCACCTCGATGCCGTCCAGCGCATAGCCCGCCTGCGCGGCCGCGGCGCGGATCTTGCGGTCCGGCCCGACCAGCACCGGCACTATCAGCCGCTGGCGCATCGCTTCGATCGCACCGGCCAGCGACAATTCGTCGCACGGGTGCACGACCGCGGTCCGCATCGGTTCGAGCTCGTGCGTGGCCCCGATCAATTGCTGATAGCGCGCGCCGCGTTCGTGCATGTGCACTTCCGGCAGCATTGCGCGCGGCCGCCGCACTTTCTGCGTCGGTGCCTGCACGCGTGCCTCGCCTTCGATCAGCACTTCGCCGGCCTTGTTCAGGCACACACAATCCAGCGTCACATGTTTGTTCGCGGCATTCTTTTCGCGCACAGTCACGCGTACGACGACGCTGTCGCCGAGACCAACCGGGCGCCGGAAATGCAGCGACTGGTCGAGATAGATCGTGCCCGGCCCAGGCAATTCAGTGCCGAGCACGGCCGAGATCAGCGCGCCGCCCCACATGCCGTGCGCGATGACTTTGTGGAAAATGTCCGTTTTTGCAAAATCCGCATCGACGTGCGCGGGATTGATGTCGCCCGACAGGATCGCAAACAGCTCGATGTCCTGTTTGCGCAGTGTGCGCGTCAGCTCCGCACTGTCGCCGACCTGGAGCTCATCAAACGTCCGATTTTCGATGAATTGCATGTCTGTGGTTTTCCGAGATAGCGAGATAGCTTCACTCGCCGCTGCAGTTTGCCGGACGCTCGCAAGCCATGGTTGACGTATATCACCTTAGCAGGCGTGGGTGGTCAGTGGGCAATGTGGCTGTGTTCCCAATCAGACGCCGCAATTGGGACCGATTCCGCGCTAAGCATGAAGCGCGAGAGCAGGGCAGCGGGTTGCAACCCGTCTAAGAAACATCACGCATGCCCGACATGATGCTGATCCTCCACCGCGCATCGCCCTGGTGGTCTTGCCCTATGTGACGTGATGGATAAGCCGGATCGTCAGGATCCTGGCGCCTGCCTAGGATGCCGCCCCATGCGCATGTCCCGAGATTCGGCTGCGCACAAACAGGGCGGGGCGCGGAGCGCTGCGCGCGGACTTGCAAGCGGTAAGCCGAAAGGAATTGGCGGCCGTCGCAGGAGCCACTCTTATGCGCCAATTATCGATTTCGCTGATTCTGTCCGGCCTGCTCGCCAGTGGCTGTGCGATTTGCACTTCCGCGCTCGCCGCCGACTCGCTTACTCCCTCACTCTGGGTCAGCACGGCGACGAAGGCGCTACCGCCGGTAAACTCCATCGCGCGCAGCGCAGTTCCCGGCAATATGCCGGTCCATGTGGTCGTCAGTTTGAAATTGCGCGACAAGGATGGCCTCAAGACCTTCCTGCACAACCAGCACACGCCAGGCAATCCGCAATACGGCGTCACCCTGAGCACGGCGCAGTTCCTCGCAGCCTACGCGCCGACTGCCGATCAGGTGCAGAGCGTACGCGACTATCTGGCCCAGACCGGATTCAGCAACATCACCGTTGCCTCGAACCGCGCGTTGATTACTGCCGATACGACCGCTGCGGCGGCGCAAAATGCGTTCCATACGCAACTTGTGCAGTACCAGATCAACGGCAAGACGGTATTCTCCAATGCCAGCGACGTGCAAGTTCCGTTCGACCTGGGCGATACGGTGCTGGCGGTACTCGGCTTGCAAAACGCGGTGCAGCCGATGACGCATCAGCAAATGGCAACGCGGATGGACTTGCCGGTGCCGTATGGCGCGACCATACCGGCGCCAATCACGAATTCCAGCGGCGACCCGACCAGCGCCACGCTCACCCCTTCATATACCGCGGCTGACTTCCGCAGGGCATACGATGCCGACGCGGCACCGGATGGATCCAATACGACAGTCGCCATCGTCAGCGGCGGAACCGACCTTGTCCAGGTGCGCGCGGATCTGCAGCAAGCCGAGCGTGACGCCGGCTTGCCTTACATTCCGACCACGGTCGTGCAAACCGAACCGGTACCCGATCCGCAGGCCAGCGAAAACGACGGCGAGTGGGACCTGGACAGCCAGTCCTCCAGCGGCATTGCCTACAACGTCAAGCAGATTATCTTCTACAACGGCAATGGGCTCGACACGTCCATTACTCTGGGCGCGAATCAGTTTGCCGCCGATAACATTGCCAAGGCGCTGAATATCTCCATCGGCGGCTGCGAGTCGCTGAACGTTGTGTTGGGCGATGTCGACGCCGACGATCAGGCATTCATGCAGGCACAGGCGCAGGGCCAGACCGTATTCGTCTCTTCGGGCGATTCCGGTGCCGCGTGCGCCGTCGCGATCAACCTGGCAACACCACAAAGCGGTATTCCCCAACAGGTCGAATATCCGGCTTCGTCCACCTACGTCGTAGCGGTCGGCGGCACGTCTCTGTTTCTTGACAGCGACGGTAACTATGCGCTGGAAACTGCCTGGAATGCCGGCGGAGGCGGTATCAGCCAGTTTGAAGCGGCGCCGGATTGGCAGACTACATCCGGCGCGGTTCCCAGCGCAGCAAGTCCATTGGGTTTCCGCGGCGTGCCGGACGTATCGATGAATGCCGGCTTCAATCTTTCGCCGGCCGCGGCGTTTTATTCCACCGCCGATACGGTAGTCGCCGGTCGTCACACTGGCGTCATCGGCACCAGCCTGTCCTCACCACTAGCGATGGGCGTATGGGCGCGTTTTCAAAGCGGGCATTGCAACAGTTTTGGTTTTGCCGCCCCGATGTATTACGCGCTCGACAGCGCCGGCGGTCCGCTATCCACGGCAACCGGCTTTATTGACACGATTCTCGGCACAAACGGCGGCTATGCTGCAACAACGGGCTGGGACTACACGACCGGGTTCGGCTCGTTCGACGTCAAAGCGGTCAATGATGCATTGCCGGCGGTTACTTGTGCGTCGAACGCGCCGCCAGTTGCCGCACTGGCCGCCTCGGCAACCGCAGGCGCGGCGCCAGTGGAAATCACTTTCGACAGTTCCAGCTCCGGCGACACCGACGGCGATGCGCTCGACTGGTACGTAATGGATTTTGGTGATGGCTCGCCGATCATGTTCTCCAACAGCGCAGTGTTTCCGGCGCACACCTATAGCGCGCCCGGCACCTACACGGCCAGCCTGAGCGTGCGCGACTCGCGTGGCGCACCGAGCACCGTGGCGACGTTGCCGATCAGTATTTCGGGCACGCCGGTGGCGTGTTCGGGAGCCGGGGTGCTGGCAATTACCGACACGGCAGCGCCGAGCCTGGAGGGCGTTGATCCGCAGAACGGCGACGGCAGTGATGATCTGCAGACGGTGTGGATTGGAGAACCGGCGGACCAGGCGAACATGCTGGTATTCACGATGAAGGTCGCATCGCTGAGCAACGTGCCGCCGGGCTATCGGTGGGTGACTTATTTCACCGCAGGGGATGGCACGTTGTACTACGCATCCATGAGCACGAACGACGGCCCGACACCGGCGTTCACGTATGGCATCCACGGCTACGATCCAGCCGCCGGGGCATCGACATTCCAGCAACTGGGCACACTCGACGCCGCCAGCACCTACGACGCCGATGGCACGATCACCCTGGTACTGGACAAGACCGCTGCCGGCTTGACTGCGCCCGTGCAAACCGGCGACCGGCTGACCGACATCAGTGCCAGCGTGCGCGCATCGACGGCTGATGATCCGAGCGGCAGCGCGGGGTCCGGCGCGGGCTTGACCGTCGACGGCGCGGGCGATCCGAATCCCTATGTCGTCATCGGCAACGATGCTTGCCTGATTGCCGCCGACCGTATATTCGCCGGAAGTTTTGAGTGATACCCGAACTGACGCCTTTGTATATTATGTCAAATAATATAAGTCCCGAGCCAGGCTGAGCGCGGGCTCCCCCTAGTCAAACCAATCTTCCGCTTGCTCAGCGCCGCCGCCCGCGTTTGGCGGCGGCTTTCTTTGTGGCTTTCTTCGCCACCTTTTTCGCGGCTTTCTTCGCGGTTTTTTTCGCGGACTTCTTCGTCACCGCTTTTTTGGCGACTTTCTTGCGCGCCGGTTTCTGCGCCGCGCCTTGCATCGGCTGCCATATGCCGATGATGTTGTCGTCCGGGTCCGAGAACAGCGTGAACCAGCCCATGCCGGGAACTTCCTGCTTGGACTTGTGGATATGACCGCCGGCCGCGGTGATTCTCTTTTCCGTTTCGCCCAAGTCGCGCACGTTCACATACGGCGTGATGACGATTGGCATCTGTGGGTCAGGCGCGTCGAAGATCCCGCCAACGCCTTCGATCAACGTGTAGCCCGGCATGGCCTCGTGAAACGTCCAATCGAACACGTAAAAAACGTGCGCAAACGCGCGGCATGACGCGTAGTCCATTCGACATGTTGGATCGCATTTTTCGGCATCGTCGCTCTCCTTGGTTGCCCTGCCGCAGACTACTCCCGGGTCGGGGTCCATTCAACATCACGCTTTGCGCTCCTGATCGCACGGCGGTGCCGCTGAAGTGCTTTCAATGGCGACCAATTATTACTGTGTCGTGAACCGTATCGCGGTTATGGCACTGTCCTTGCGTCATCGTCGCATGCAATCGGAGAATATCGTCGTCACCCTTCCCGCTTCCGGCAGCCGTCCGGGACACGAGCGCACGGCGCATGCGGTGATGGCCAGGCAGCTGGCGACCATGCTCGGCTACGCATTCGCCGGCGACTATGATCCGCAACGATCGCGCTCCGGCCACATCTATTTTGTGCCACAAAGCACGCTGCTGCGGGAGGAATCGCGGCAGCTCGGCATTCGCGATGAACATGATTTGTATGGCGGCGTCGTGCCGGATTATTTTGTGGCCACGAAGGCCATTACGCATGCGGCGATCGACGCCGATGCGCATGTGCCGGAAGCGTGGTCGCACCACCTGGCCGAGCGTCTACGCGGCGTCGTTCTGCCTGGCTATTCCGCTTTCAGCGCAGCGGATTTGCGCCGCGCGGCGCTGCGCCTGCTCCGGCAGGGGCGCGCACGCATCAAAGGCGCGCGCGGGATCGGTGGCAGCGGTCAATGGGCGGTCGGCAGCGAATCCGAGCTGGACGATGTGATCGAGCAACTCGACGCGGGCGAACTGCACGAACATGGCGCTGTCGTCGAGCAGAATTACGAATTGGCGCAAACCTGCAGCATTGGGGAAGTGCACGCCGCCGGCGTCCGCATCGCCTATCACGGTGTCCAGCGGGTCACCCACAATCACCGTGGTCATGAGGTATACGGAGGCTCCGACCTGCACATCGTGCGCGGCAGCCTGAACGATCTGCTGCAACTGGATCTTCCGTCGAACGTGAAGCTCGCGGTGCGTCAGGCGGCCGATTATGATGCCGCCGTGGCCAAGGCGTTTCCGCAATTCTTCGCCTCGCGGCGCAACTACGATGTCTTGCAAGGACTGGACCGCAATTGTCATTTTGTGTCGGGCGTGCTCGAACAGTCCTGGCGTATTGGCGGCGCGAGTCCGGCGGAGATTGCGGCGATCGAAGCGTTCAAGTCCGAACCACAGATGCGCAGCGCGAATGCGTTCATTCGCGAGATCTACTCCGCAGCGACACCTTTGCCAGCGCATGCACACGTGCTGTTTCATGGCGTCGACGAGCAAGCCGGCTGGCTGCTGAAGTACAGCGTGCTGGAACGCGCAAACGATTCCGAGTGACTCAGCAGGCCAGGACAGACTGTTGTGATTGATCGCACTCACGCGGCGCCATGCCTGGTGCAGTGAGGGAACGATTTTTTTACCAGAGTGCTTGCTCAGCTGGGAGTCATCTATCGGACGCGCAGCGGAGTAATATGATCACCGAGCCCAATCAAGCGACCGACCGAAAGCTTCGCAAGAAGCGACATACTCGGAAAGTTCAATAGGTTGGGCTCACTCGTGTCCGGCCGCAGAAAATCGGCGATCACATCAGCATCGGTAACGTGCTCGCCAATCAAGGATGAGCACGGATGGAAATCGAAATCGACACGGTGACAATTGCCAGCGGTCAGCCCCTCGCCGGCACGCTGATGGCACCCGCACACGAATTCCCCGGCGTGCTCTTCGTCCACGGCTGGGGCGGCAGCCAGAGTCAGGATCTGGCTCGCGCCAAGGAAGTGGCTGGCCTTGGCAGCATTTGCCTTGCGTTCGACCTGCGCGGTCACGAGCCACAATCAAAGACATTTCATACGGTAACGCGTGCGGACAATCTCGCCGACCTTGTCGCGGCGTACGATTGGCTCGCGCAGCGGCCTGGCGTGGACATCGACTCGATCGCCGTTGTTGGCGTCAGCTATGGCGGCTATCTCGCCGCATTGCTCACCGAATTGCGGGCGGTGCGCTGGCTCGCGCTGCGTTCGCCGGCGCTGTACAAGGACGAGCAATGGCGGACGCCGAAGCTCGAGCTACACGTGGATGCGGACCTGCCCGCTTACCGCCGGCGCCGCATTGCGTGGCAGGATAATCGGGCATTGCGCGCCTGCGCCGCCTATACCGGCGACGTGCTGATCGTCGAGGCCGAGCACGATGAGGTCGTGCCGCATCCGGTGATCGAGAATTATGTGGCTGCTTTCAGCCGCTCCAAATCAATGACTTCGCGCCGTATCACGGGTGCCCATCACGCCTTCGCCGACGAGCGCGCACAGAAGGATTACACGGATACGCTGACGCGCTGGCTCACCGAGATGATCGTCGGCGGGCGCCGGTCGGTGGCGAAGGAGCGGCTTGAAGAACACAAAGCGCAGACGCCCGCGCTCAACGCCGCGTAAGCTTGCGATAACGCGCCATGTGGCGGATCGCGTCCTGCGCGCGGCCGCATTCCTCGTACAGCAGCGCCAGGTTGTAGTGACCATCGGCGAATTCCGGATCCTCGCGCAATGCCGCCGTATAGGCGTCCATCGCTTCCGGCTTGCGCTGCAGATCTTCGAGCAGCACGCCGAGATTGAAGTGCAGCAGCGGATCGCACGTGCCGTGTCGCAATGCATCGCGATACACCCGCTCGGCTTGCGCCAACTCCCCCGCGTCGTGCAGCAGCCGGCCTAGATTCAACCGCGCGTCGGCACGCGCAGGCTCCGCCGCAAGCGCGCGCTCGTACGCCGCGCGTGCGGCGTGGACGTCGGTGCTTTCCAATGCAACCGCTTGCTCGAACCAGTCATGCGTCGCGGTGCTATCCGCCGGTTTCGGCGCGATCACGCCGAGCGCGCCTTGCGCTGGATCGCCTTCGAACGCGAGCAGATACTGACCGGAATCCGCCTGCCAACGACCGTCGCGTTCGCTGACCACGACCCGGTCGCCGACCGCGCGCAGGCGCAAACCGCTCAACGGCATCGATTCCGGCAGGCGCTTGCGCAGTGCCTTGAGCGATTGCGTGATGCGGCGCGCCGGCACATTCGCGTCGACGAGCGCCTGTGCGGTGCGCAACAAAATCAGATCCTGAAACGAGAATTGCCAGACATTGCGCGGGCCGCGCGTCGGCGCCACGAAACCGGCGTCAACCAGTGCGCGCAACGTGCGCCGCGGCAGGCGCAGAAGCTTCTCGACGTCGCGCACGCCGTAGTGGTGTTGTTGCATGGAGCGATTATTACAGAGCGAGCGCGCCGAATCGCGCCCTACTTCTTCGACTTGCGTCGCGGTGCGATCTCCGGCTCCAGCGCCGCTACGGCTTTCGGTCCTTTGCGCGCCTTGCTGGACTTCGGCTCAGCGCCTTTCGCCGGTGCTGCGCCCTTTTTCGCCAGACTCGCGCGCAAGGCTTCCATGAGGTCGATGACTTTCGCGCTGCCCGCTTCGGGCGCTTCGGCAAGCGTGATCTCCTGACCTTCGACTTTTTTCTGCACCGCGGTTTCGATGCGCTCGCGTACTTCGTCGGTGTACTGGCTCGGATCGAACCGGTCGGAGGTCTGCTGATCGATCAGTTGCTTGGCAAGTTTGAGTTCGGCCTCTTTGACGTCCATGTGCGGAATGTCGATGTCCTTGATCGAGCGCACTTCGCCCGCATACAGCAGTTGCTGCATGATCAGACCATCTTCGAGCGGCCGGATCAGCACGATGTATTGCTTGCCGCGCGCGGCCCAGCGACCGATCGCGCAGCGCTTGGATTCGCGCAACGCCTTGGCAAACAATGCGTACGGTTTCGCGCCACCCTTGTCGGGTGCGAGGTAATACGCCTTGTCGAAATAAACCGGATCCACCGCCGAGATCGGCATGAATTCGGTGATGTCGGCGGCGCCGGTGCCCGCTTCCTCGAGCGCCTTCAATTCCTCGTTGGTGAACATCACATACTGGTCTTTGGCGAACTCGTAGCCTTTCGCCATTTCCTCGCGTGGCACGATCACGTCTTCCTTCGCGCAGATGTATTGCTGTTTCAGGCGCGAGCCGCAGGTTTTGTGCAGCAAGTTGAACGAAATCGTGCGGCTGGATTCGGTGGCGGTATACAGCTTCACCGGAATCGCAACCAAGCCGAATGTAATTGTGAGTGAAGCGATTGAACGTGCCGCCATGACACTCTCCGCTGCTCAAGTCTCGTCTAACGCGCGCTGCAAATCTTGTTTGTTCTTCAACGCGTTGCGCCAGACATCTCCAGACTGGGTTAACTTTTCTATCACATTAGTGAGGCGAAAGTCGAGCGGGTGTGCCACAGACAGTTCGTCCCAGGTCAGCGGCATCGACACCGGTGCACCGGCGGCGCCGCGCGGCGAATAAGCCACATTCAGCGTCTTGCCGCGCACATTCATGTTGAAATCCATGAAGATTTTGCCGGTGCGCTTGGGAATGCTCCATTCCATCGTGATCACTTTCGGGTGCTGGCGCAGCAGATGTCGGCCAACCAGTTCGCACACGTGGCGCGCCGCGTCGAAATCGATCGCGCGCTTGATCGGCACGAACACGTGCAGGCCGGTCTTGCCTGAGGTCTTGACGATGGGATCGAGCTGCATTTCGTGCAGCAGTTCGCGCAGCCAGAACGCGACTTCCTTGCCCTTCTCGAATGCGATCGTGTTCAACTCCGGCTCCGCGCCGGCAGCCTCCTTGCCTGAGTAGATGTACGGGTCGATGTCGAACACGACATAGTCGGGAAAATTCAGGATCGAGGCTTCGAGCGACTCCAGGGAACCCGCGTAATCGACGCTGCGATTTTTCGTGTCGGGGCCGAGCTGTGCGCGCGAGTGCCAGACATGGAATTCCAGCGTGCCGGATTGCGCGAGCCAGAGCAGCGTGGGCAGGTTGTTGCACAGCAGGTACTCGTGACTTTCATCCTTGCTGCTGGAATACACGATGATCGTGTCGACGAAGCCGGGGCGCTCCTGTTCCCAGTGCTTCTGGAAAAAACGTTGACCATGGATGCCGTCCGGCATGCGGATCATCGTCAGCGGCCGGTCCGCCAGATGCGGCAGAATGTACGGGGATACCTGCGCGAAATAGCGCAGCAGATCACGCTTCGTGAGCGCGGGCTGTTTCACGGCCCGATCCGCCGGCCAGTACACGCGATCAAGATGCGTCAGGCGCACGCGTTGCGCGCCGACGATCAGTTCGAACGCATTCTTCTTCGATTCCAGCTGGGCAAGAAGCGCATCGACTTCGCTGCCCTGCCCCTGCGTTTGCGGTTTTGCTTCGATGCGCCGCACCGATTTGACGTCGATGTCGTCGCGCAGGCGCAGGAACACCGGTGCGCGCAGTGCGCCGTCCCCGGTCCACTCCTGGAATCGCACTTCGGCGACCAGTTCAGGTTTAACCCAGGTGGTCGGAGCGTTGAGCGCGGGTTTTTCCACAAAGGGACAAGTGCGCGTTTTCAGCGGCTCCAGGCTCGCTTGCACCTGCTTGATACTGCGATCGGTGAATCCGGAACCGACGTGCGAAGCGTAGCGCAGCTTGCCTCTGTCCCAGTAGCCGAGCAGCAATGCACCTAACTCGGCGCGTGCACCCTTGCCGCTCGTGTAGCCGCCGATGGCGAAATCCGCGGTTTGCGTCGGCTTCACCTTGAGCCAGGCCGAGGAACGCTTGCCTGCTTCGTAAAGGGAATTCCTGCGCTTGCCGATCACACCTTCGAAACCGCTGCCAAGCGCAGCGGCGTGCAGGGCGATGCCATCGTCCTGGGCGTGCACGAACTGCACGAGCGGTGATGGCAACAGGCATTGCGTCAGATAGCGCCGGCGTTCGTCGTAGGGCCGCGCGCGCAAATCGATGCCGGCGAAAAATAGCAGATCGAACGCGAAGAACAGCGTCGGCACATTCTGGTCGGCCGCGGCAATCTCGCGCGCTCCTTTGAGCTGTACGCGGTTTTGCAGCGTGTTGAACGACGGCTTGCCCGCAGCGTCGAGCGCGACGATTTCGCCGTCGAAGATCATGCCGTCGATGCCTTGCCCGGCCAGTTCCGAAGTCAGTGCCGGAAAAGCGTTGCTGAGTTCCAGTCCGCGCCGCGAACGCAAGCTGACCGCGCCAGAATTGATGTATGCGAGCGCGCGATAACCGTCGAGTTTCGGTTCCCACGCCCAAGCCGGATCGTTGAATGGCGTGCTACCCAGTTCCGCATGCATCGGTTCGAGCTTCGTCAGCATCTTGGCGATGTTGCCCGCCGGCACGAGGTGATCCGCCGGCAGACGATGCGCCGGTGCATATTTCATTTCTTCGACCGCGATGTTGGACAGCACCGAACGGTTCTGCAGCGTGACATCATCCGTGCTGACGAAACGATCCTTGTGCTTGATCAGTAGCCAGCTTTTCGTCTGCTTCGTGCGCACGAGCGCAAACGAGCCTTTGAGCTTCACCCCGCGCAGCTGGATGCTCAGCTTGCCTTTTTCCATACCTTCGCGAATCTGGCGTTCGGCTTCGCCGCGATCGTGAAACCACAGCCCGTCTTCGTCGGGACTATAGACGCCGCAATCCCAGACGATCACCTCGCCGGACCCGTATTGCTTGGGCGGAATGACGCCTTCGAACGACGCGTAGTCGTACGGGTGATCCTCGACGTGCACGGCGAGGTGTTTCTCGTTGCGGTTGAGCGAAGGGCCTTTCGGCACCGCCCACGACAACAACACCCCATCGCATTCGAGGCGAAAATCGTAATGCAGCCGTCGCGCGCGATGTTGCTGCACGACGAACAGCAGCGGTCCAGCCTTGGCCGCGGCGACTTTGGGCGCCGGCTCGGGAGTAGCTTCGAAGCTCCGCTTGGCGGAGTATTCGCCTAGAGTTTTCTTCGCCACGTTCGGATTCTAAGCAATGATCCAGGTCTACGCAGGTGCCAGCGGCTATTCGTTCAAGGAATGGCAGGGCAGCTTCTATCCGGAGAAAATCAAGCCGGACGCGATGTTGGAATGGTATGCGCAACGCCTGCCCACGGTGGAGATCAACAACACGTTTTACCAGATGCCCAAGGTCACGGTTCTGGAAAAATGGTCGCAAGCGACGCCGGCAGCGTTCCGCTTTGCGATCAAGGCCTCGCGGCGCATCACCCATGACGCGCGCCTGAAAGCGGAAGCCGCTGCCGATTCCGTGGAGTTTCTGTATCGCAATCTCGCGGCATTGGGAGCCAAACGCGGCCCGGTGCTGTTTCAGCTCGCACCGTTCCAAAAGAAGGACCCGGTGCGCTTGCGCGAATTTCTACAGCTGCTGCCGCGGGGCCATATGGCTGCGTTCGAATTCCGCAATGCGAGCTGGTTCGACGAGGAAGTGTATGCACTACTGCGCGAGGCCAGTGCAGCGCTTGTCCTGTCCGAGCGCGAAGACAATGCGCCCCCGGCGCTCGTTGAGACCGCGCCATGGGGCTACGTGCGATTACGTTTGGAACTGTATTCCGAAGACGACTTGAAACGCTGGGCTGAACGCATTGCTGGCAGCGCCTGGAGCGAAGCGTTCGTTTATTTCATGCACGAGCCCACGGCACCGGGTTACGCCCAGAGCCTGCAGCGGTTTTCTGCAGCGCTGTAGCGATCAAGCAACCTGCTGAAACTCAGCACGAGCGAGTCAGTCTCTACTCCACCAAGCGTTTGCGCATTGCATAGCGCACCAGTTCAGCGCTGTTGCGCACATCGAGTTTTTCCAGGATGCGGCAACGGTGGTTTTCCGCCGTCTTGACGGTGATCTCGAGCTTGCGCGCGATCTCCTTGGTGCTCAGGCCATCGACGACCAGATGCAGCACCTCGCGCTCGCGCGGCGACAGCGAACCGTAGGGGTCGCCCGAAAGCGCTTGCGGGTGCTGCAACTGCATCGCCAAGGCGCGCGCTGCGTGTGCGCCGAAGTGCACGCCGCCAGAAGCGATGGTGCGCACGGCGGAAAGCAGTTCCGATGTCGCTGCCTGCTTGACCATGTAGCCGGCGGCACCGGCCCGGATCATGTGCAGGACATACTCTTCCTCTTCATGCATCGTCAGCACCAGCACACGCGTGTGCGGCAATTGCGTGGCGATGCGCCGCGTGACTTCGATGCCGCTCAGGCGCGGCATCGAAATGTCGACGACCGCAATGTCCGGGCGCAGCTCCATCGCGCGTTCGATCGCTTCGATGCCGTCACTGGCTTCGCCGACAACGACACAATCATTGCTCGTGCGCAACACGGCGGCGAGACTCTCGCGCAGCACCGTGTGATCGTCGGCGAGCAGAATGCGAATCATGCGGCGCCCTCTTCGGGTGGCAGCGGAATATCCATCGTGATGCGGAACCCCTGCCCTGGGGCGGATTCTACGTGCAATTCGCCGTCGTATGCACGAACCCGATCACGCAAGCCGCCCAACCCGCTGCCTTGCGCGGAGCCGCCGCCGCCTCCACCCGCGTCGATGTTGCTGCCCACGCCATCATCGCCGACCGTCAGACGCAGGCGTCGACCCCGCTGCTGCAAGCACATCTCGACGTTGCTTGCGTGAGCATATTTTGCGGCGTTGGTCAGGCCTTCCTGGAATGCGCGGAACACGAGCGTGGCAAGGTCGCCATCGAGCTGCGGCATCGGTTCCGGCACGTTGAGAAGGATCTGCCAGTCATTCGCTTCGCCCATCGTGCGCGCAAGCCAGCGCAGCGCCGGTTCCAGACCCAGATCATCGAGCATCGTCGGACGCAAGAAACGCGAGAGTTCTCGGGTTTCCTGCAACGTCATCTCCGCCAGCTTTCGCGCCTTTTCCACGTTCTCGCCGTGTGCTTCCGGGCGGGTCAGCGCGAGTCCAAGCAGGTTGACGATCGCGGTGAGGTTCTGGCCGATACCGTCGTGCAGTTCGCGCGCGAGCTTGCGCCGTTCCTGCTCCTGCACCATCCACACCGAACGCGCCAGGCGTTTGAATTGATCCTGTCCGTGGCGCAGGCGGCTGGAAAGTTCGCGCTGCTGCTGCAGCAATTCGTCGAGCTTGATTTTGAGCGTTGGTGGCGCCGGTGCCTGCTCACTTGCCATGCCTATCTCCCGATTCCTCATCCAGTCGGCGCGCGAGTTCCGATGCGAGCGCCGCGCGTGCGTTTTCCGGCGCATCAGCAAGGACCTGCGCCTGCGCCGCGACGCCCGCCTGCCGCGCGGCAGCGGCATCGCTGGCACGACCGGCGAAAGCGCTTTCGCCTAGGGCGTGCAAAGTGCTCGCACCAGCGTAACGGCCCACTGTCTTGAGCAGTGGCAGTGTTTCGCGGTAATGCGCACTCGCCGCGGTGGGATTGCCGGTGCGCAAAGCCAGCGCGGTTTCCAGTTCCAGCCATTGCAGCCGCAGCGGCGTATCGTTCAGGCGCGTGTTCTGCTTGCGCACATCGGCGAGCAGCTTTGCGCTGCGTGCGTAATCGCGCGTCGCCAGCGCCATGCGCACGCGCTCGAAGTCGACGCGCATGGAAAGCTCGCCGCCGTGTGCTTTGGCCGCCGCTTCGGCCGCGGCATCCAGTTGCGTTACCTGCAGCTTGCGCTCGTTCCTCTGCGCCGCGTTCTGCGCAGACGCGAGCAGGAACTCTCCCGTCTGCTCTTCGTTCAGTCGCTTGCGATCGATTGCAGTCAACAGCTCCGCGGCCCGCTCGGTCTGCCCCAGCGCGATCGCCACGCGCGCACGCAATACGGCGCACTCGGCCAGCCCGCGCTCGTCACCGCGTCGCGCGAACACTTTCGAAGCCTGTTCAGCCGAATCCTGTGCAGTGGCGTAACGGCCTTCGAGCAGCGACAGCTCGGTCAGGCTGACGTCGGCAACAGCCGCCTCCTCGGGCAACTGGTGTTGCTGCGCATAGTCGCGCGAATCGGTCAGCGATTTGCGCGCATTGGCGAATTGGCCACGCGAGACCTGCAGCAGCGCCGTATTCTGCTGGATGTGCAGGATGCCGGTGCGATCGTCGAGCTTCGTGTATTGCGCCAGCGCCTGTGTCCAATAGGCGGTGGCGTTGTCGTAATCGCCCATACGATACGAGGCATAGCCGATATTGTTGAGGCTTTCGGCAATCGCCGCCGCATCGCCGAGCTGCTGCCGGACCGCGTAGGCCTGGCGATAGAACGACAGTGCTTCGGCGAAATCGCCGCCGTCTTCGGCAACGACGCCGCGATCGTTGTAAAGCAACGCCAGGCTCGCGCGATCGCCGAGCTTGTCGAGCACGACTTTCGCCCGCGCCAGCGTGCGCTCGGCATCGCTGTGGCGGCCCAGTTCCGCCTGCACGATCGCAAGATTGCGCAGCGACTTGGCCAAGCCCGCCGTATCGCCGAGTTTCTCCCGAAGCGTTACCGCACGCGTGTACTCGTCGGCTGCGGCATCGAGCTCGCCAAGCCGCTCGTAGCCGATGCCGAGCGCATTGCGGGTTTCCGCCTCCCCCATACCGTCGCGCGCAAGCGTGTTGAGCGTCTGCGCGTGCAGCAGATAGTTTTCCACGGCGTCGCGCGCCTGGCTCTGCTCGATCGCGGTGCGCCCAAGCAAAAACCACGCGTGCGCATCATCGGCATTCGTGGTCACATACTGCTTGAGCGCGTCCAGTGCTTTCGCGCCCTCGCCGTGCGCGCGAAGCGCGTCCGCATTGGCAAGCAGCAATGCGGGATCATGCGGAAATTCGCGCACCGCCCGTGCCCATACCGTCACGGCGCGATCGTTTTCGTCGTTGTCGCTCAGCGCCTGCGCATACAGTTCCAAACCCTCCGCTGTGGCGTCCTGTGCGAACCGCTTGATTACCGCGTCGCGATCGTTCTGTGCGGGTGCGTCCTGTGAGGCAGTTTCCTCTGCGCGCAACCGCGCGGCGGCGACCAGCACCGTGTCCGCGTCCGGCGCCGACAGTTTCGCGAGTATTGCGCTGGCAGCGTCGGGCTTTTGTGCATCGAGATCCAGCAGTGCCTGGCCGTACGTGCCCAGCGCTCCCGCCGCTAGCCCCGGAGGCGCTGCCGCATGGAAGCCGCTGGCGCGCAAGAACGCGGGAAGTTGCTGCGCGTATGCCGTGTACAAGGCTGCCAAATCGCTCCCCCGCAACGCCAATATCTGTTCCGGCACTTGCGACCCGAGTTGCGCAGCGGCGAATCTGATCGTCAGGCCTTGAGGTGTACGCGAAAGCTCACCGCGCAGCATCCGGTTCGCGCTCGCCGCCTGGGCAACTTCCGGAGCCAGACGCTGCAAGGTTTCGGGCGTGGCCGCGGGCGCAGTACGCGCGATTGCCTGCAGAATTCGCTGCCGCGGAATCACCGACACATCCTTGTCGTTGCGCAGCCAGGTGCGCAGATGTTCCTCGAACGCGCGTGCGGCGACTTGCAGCTCGCCATCATTTGCTGGGGCGCTGATCGGCATCAGCGCCGCGCGCAGGGTTGCGGGCGCCGCAAGCGCGGCTTTCGGCGGGATATCGGGGTGCCGGCGCACCCACTCGAGCGTGCCAATGGCGGCGACGATCAGCAGTGCCACGACGAGCAGGATGCGCCGATCGATCGGCTGGCGCGGCACGCGCCGGGTTTCCAGCGCATGCAATGTATCCTTCGCGGTCGCAAAGCGGTGGGCGGGATTAAGTTTGAGTAGCCGGTCCACGAACAAGTGCAGCCAACCCGGCAGGTCCGGCCTCACCTTCGCCAGTGACGGCGGCGGCCGCACGATGCGCTGCATCACGGTCTCTGCGGGCGTGCCGCTGTTGAACGGCAGTGCCCCGACGAGCATCTCGTACACCATCAGGCCGACGGCATACAGGTCGCTGCGCGTGTCCACGATTTCGCCCCGCGCCTGTTCGGGCGATAGGTATTCCGGCGTGCCGACGATCACGCCGCTGCCAGTGGCGCCGGTAGCGCCCAGACTGCGGGCGACGCCGAAATCGGTAATGTAAGCGGAGCCCTTGGTATCCAGCAGAATATTTGCGGGCTTCAAGTCGCGATGGACAACGCCGCGTTGCTCGGCAGCGCGCAGGCCATCGAGCAGATCGCGCGTGATTGCCAACGCCTCATCCAGAGGCAACTTGCCGACGCGATCCATGCGCTTTTCCAGCGACTCGCCATCGATGAAGTCCATGCTGATGAACCAGCGGCCCTCGTGCTGGGCAATGTCGTGGATGCGTACCACATGCGGACTCGACACCTGGCGTGCGAGCAGCAGTTCCTGGCGGAAGCGTTCGAACGCTTCCGGCTTGCGCGCCAGCTCCGGCCGCAGCAGCTTGATGGCGACGTCGAGATCGAGCGACTGATCGAATGCGCGATAGACGACGCCCATGCCACCGAGTCCGAGCATCGTTTCGATACGGAAACGGCCGGCGAGAACGTCTCCGGTGCGCAGCTCGGATAAGCCAAGCTGACCGGTCATGGTCGCGGAAAACGCCGCAGCGTCGGCTATTGCCATGCGCGCAAGATAACGCGGATTCGTGTGCGGAAACAGCTCTCGGCGCGCGCTGCGCAGGCTTCGGCTGACGCCGCTGCGCTTTCCGGTGGCGGCCGGTTTTACAGCGGACGTAGCTGATCCCAGCGCGGCGCGACTTCGTCCAGGTCCGCCGAGATCATCAACTGTTGCACCTCGTTTTGCAGACGGCTCGCGGTAATTGCTGCGGATGCGTGCTGGGCTACGCTGCGGATGAGTTCCATGTCGAGTTCCGTGACCGGGGGCCCCGGCTTCCGGCTGTCGACATAGATTGCTCCACGCGCACCATCGCTGATCTGTAGCGGCAGGCAAACGACAGCGCGGATGCCGCCCAGTCGCACGCTCGGGCGCAAGCCCAGCCACGGCGAATCGTTGGTATCGCAACACACTACGGCTTCGTATCGGTCCACAGCCTGGTCCACCGCGGCCGCACTGCCGCTGAAACTGGCCTTGGACAAATCGCCAGCGTCCAGGCCGCGGCATGCGCGTACGCGCAACGGCTCGCCGGGCGGCGCGACGAGCACGAAGCCGCGTTCCAGTCCGGACAGCTCGAGCACGACGTCGAGCGTTTGCGCGATCAGTTCGCCGACGTCCAGCTGGGCGGCGATGCGCACCAACAGCTCGCGCGAACCCTGGCGCCGGCGTTCAGCTTGGGCGCGGAAAGCCTGCGCGGTGGCGACGTCGATGAACTCCATCCAACAGTAGACGTCGCCAACGGCGAACCATGCCGACTCGGTGAATTCGATGTGCGTCGTCGCACGTCCATTTACCCGCAGCCCATTCTTGCTGCCGGTGTCGTGCAAGCACCATTTGAAATTGCGTACGGACAGCTCCGCGTGAAAACGCGAAACCGAAGGATGTTCAATGCACACTTCGCAGTCAGGGGCGCGACCGAGCCGGTAAGTTTGGTCGTCCTCGTCGAGTAGGCGGACCAATGCCGGTCGGTCCGGCGGATAGGCTGTGAATCGAATCGGCATCGGTCAGGCTGGCGTCAGCGAATGCAGCAACGCGCCGCGGCGAATCTTGTCCGGATTTCCATGACCGGCTCTTCTCCTGCTTGTCTCAATGACCGTTTTGCAGCCGGACCAAGGTGAAGCGCAAGGTCTGGGCCAACGCCAGCATCTCGCCAGCGTCATTGGTCAAGTTCCGCTCGGAATTCCACACGTTCGCCACGTCAATGCCAGCGTGCGCCTGGATCGTGGCTATGAGCTGATCCAGATCGGCAATGGCGGTCGTGTAGTCCGAAGCGGCAACAGCCGTTTGCGACGCGGCAAGCAGCGTGAGCAGTTCCGTCCGCAGCGCTGAATCCAGCGAGGCAGCGAGAATCCGCGCCTGCAGATCACTCTCTTTCAGCGACTCCACGGTTGACGACAACCGCAGATCGCTGACCAGCAGGAACTGCGAAAACGAACCGCCACGCCCGCGCGCGCGCACGCTGCCTGCGAGCACGTCCTCGGTGATGTCGTTTAGAGCGCCGTTGACCGGGCCCTTGAACAACCGATAGGGGCTCCATGCCACATAGCTCAGCGCATCCGTATGAACTTCGACCTCATAGGTGTTGGTGAAGCTCAGGTTGGCGCTCGGCGGATCGTCCTGATCGAAGCCAGATGCGAACAGCCACGGCAGATTGAGCGGCTCCACCGTAATCATGACCGGAAAGTTGGGGTCGATGGTCACGCAGCCGACGGCACACGGCGGAAACCGTGCAAGCAGGATGGGATCATTCGGATCGATCAAGTCCGCGGTCAAGCCGAGTTCCGCGGCGGTAAGGTTCGCGACCGTATCGAACGTGATGGTGACTTGCGCGGTGTAAGTGTTGGCACCGCTGCTCAGTGAGATGTCCGCGGTGGCGATGTTCCCGCTGGTCGTCACTATAACGCCGGCATGACACGAGACAGCGGCAGCCGCGACAAGGAAAGCTGTCGCGACGCGCGCACCAATCTGCCACCGAGCACCCATACCCCTGTCCATACGCGTGTCCTTGCACGGAATTTAGCGCGGACACGCTGGCAAACAAAGACATCCGTGGCAAAAAGGCGATGAAAGGTTCATCTTGAGGGTTATTACCGGATCTGTATGAGGGTCAGTCATTGGTGCGCTTGAGCGGCGACCCCTTTACCGTTAGTGGGTGAGCGTTCGACCTTGAAAGAGCGAGATCGAGCAGATCCCAGACCGCCAACGTCCTGCGACGCTCGTCTAGGCGGCACCGCGCCGACGGCGGAAAAAATCGCGAAGCAATTCGCCGGATTCACTCGCGAACAGGCCGCGGTGAACTTGCACGCGATGATTGTGGCGATCGGAGACGAGCGTGTCGAACACGCTGCCGGCTGCGCCGGTCTTTGGATCGTCGGCAGCATAGAGGACCCGGCCGACACGTGCGTGCACAATCGCGCCGGCGCACATTACGCAAGGTTCGAGGGTCACATACAGCGTCGTGTCCGGCAGCCGGTAGTTGCGCAAGCGCACACCGGCATTGCGCAAGGCGAGCATTTCCGCGTGCGCGGATGGATCATGCAGACCGATCGTGCGGTTCCAGCCTTCGCCGACGATCTGGCCATCACGCACGAGCACCGCGCCTACCGGCACTTCTTCATGTTCAGCGGCGGCGTGCTGGGCCAGTTCCAGCGCGCGCTGCATGAAGCGCTCGTCATCGGCACTGAAATCCGGCTGCATTACTCCCACTCGATCGTGGCCGGGGGCTTGCCGCTGATATCATAAACGACACGAGAAATATCTCGTATCTCATTGATAATCCGGCTAGAAACGCGGCCCAAGAACTCGTACGGCAGGTGCGCCCAGTGCGCGGTCATGAAGTCGATCGTTTCCACCGCACGCAACGCGATCACCCACTCGTATGCGCGCGCGTCGCCGACTACACCGACCGATTTGACCGGCAGAAATACCGCAAATGCCTGACTGACTTTGTCGTACAGATCGGCCAAGCGCAGCTCGTCGATGAAGATCGCATCGGCGCGCGCGAGCAGTTCGGCGTATTCGCGCCTGACCTCACCGAGAATCCGGACACCGAGCCCGGGCCCCGGAAACGGATGCCGGTAGACCATCTCGCGCGGCAGCCCCAGTTCCACTCCGAGCCGGCGCACCTCGTCCTTGAACAGTTCGCGCAATGGTTCGATCAGGCCGAGCTTCATCTGCGCCGGCAGACCGCCGACGTTGTGATGCGACTTGATCACGTGCGCCTTGCCGGTCTTGCTGCCGGCAGATTCGATCACGTCGGGATAGATCGTGCCCTGCGCCAGCCAACGCGCGTTGGCCAGCTTGTGCGCTTCTTCGTCGAAGATATCGACGAACAGGTTGCCGATGATCTTGCGCTTGGCTTCCGGGTCGGCCACACCGGCGAGCTTGTCGAAATAGCGCTCGGCCGCATCGACGCGAATGACCTTGACGCCCAGGTGCTCGGCAAACGTCGCCATGACCTGATCGCCTTCGCGCCAGCGCAACAGGCCGGTGTCGACGAATACGCAGGTCAGCTGGTCGCCAATTGCCTTGTGCAGCAACGCCGCCACCACCGACGAATCGACGCCGCCGGACAGGCCAAGAATCACTTCGTCCTTGCCCACCTGCGCGCGTACGCGCGCGATCTGGTCCTCGATGATGTTCGCCGCCGTCCAGCGCGTGGCGCAGCCGCAGACTTGCGTAATGAAGCGGCGCAGGATCTCCAGACCCTGCTTGGTGTGCGTCACCTCCGGATGAAACTGCACGCCGTACCAGCGCTTGGCTTCGTTCGCCATCGCCGCGACCGGAATGCGCTCGGTCACCGCGGTCACAACGAATCCCGGCGGCGCTTCTGCCACGTGATCGCCGTGGCTCATCCAGACATCGAGTTTCTTCTCGCCGGTGTGATCGCTTAAGCCCTTCAGCAAAGCGTCGTTCGCGATCACATCGACCTGGGCGTGACCGAACTCGCGCGCATCGGCAGCCTCAGTCGCTCCGCCGAGCTGCGCTGCCAACGTCTGCATGCCGTAGCAAATGCCGAGAATCGGCAGGCCGGCATCGAACGCCTGCTTTGGCGCGCGTGGCGCATCCGCGAGCGTGGTCGATTCCGGTCCACCGGAAAGAATGATGCCCTTCGCGCCGAATGCCGCGATCTGCGTCGGATCGTGATCCCAGGCCCAGACCTCGCAATACACGCCGATTTCGCGAATGCGCCGCGCGATCAGCTGCGTGTATTGCGCTCCGAAGTCGAGGATCAGAATTTTGTCGGAGTGAATATTGTGTTGCATACGCCCCTGCTGATCCTGCGCTGCGGATAACTCAATCGAGCCGGTAGTTCGGCGCTTCCTTGGTGATCGTCACATCGTGCACGTGCGACTCGCGGATGCCGGCGCTCGTGATGCGCACGAAAACCGGCTTGCTGCGCATTTCTTCCACAGTCGCACAGCCGACATAACCCATCGCAGCGCGCAAACCGCCGACCAATTGGTGCACGATATTGCGCAGTGGCCCACGGTAAGGCACGCGGCCTTCGATGCCTTCAGGCACGAGCTTGTCGGCATCGGCTTCGTCCTGGAAATAACGGTCCTTCGAGCCCTTCTGCATCGCGCCGAGCGAACCCATGCCGCGATAACTCTTGTACGAGCGGCCCTGATATAGCTCGACTTCGCCGGGCGCCTCCTCGGTGCCGGCGAACATGCCGCCGATCATCACGCAGTTCGCGCCGGCGGCAAGCGCCTTGGCGATGTCGCCCGAATAGCGGATGCCGCCGTCAGCGATGAGACAGGCGCCGCTGTCCTTGATCGCTTCGGCAACCATGTTCACCGCGGAGATCTGCGGCACGCCGACACCGGCGACGATGCGCGTCGTGCAAATCGAGCCCGGACCGACGCCGACTTTCACGGCATCTGCACCGGCGTCGACCAACGCCCTAGCCGCTTCGGCGGTGACGATGTTGCCGCCGATGACCGAGGTGTGCGGGAAGGTCTTTTTGACCCAGCGCACACGCTCGATCACGCCTTGCGAATGGCCGTGCGCGGTATCCACGACCAGGACGTCCACGCCCGCCTCGACGAGTGCAGCGACGCGCTGCTCCGTATCGCCGCCAACCCCTACCGCCGCGCCGACGCGCAGGCGTTCATGGCTGTCCTTGGCCGAATCGGGATTGTCGCGGGCCTTCTGGATGTCCTTGACCGTGATCAGTCCGCGCAGCTGAAACGCGTCGTTGACGACCAGCACTTTTTCGATGCGGTGTTTGTGCAGCAACTGCAGCACTTCTTCCTCGGACGCGCCTTCCTTGACCGTAACGAGCTTTTCCTTGCGCGTCATGATGTGGCGCACCGGATCTTCCGGTTTCTTTTCGAAGCGCAGGTCGCGGCTGGTGACGATGCCGACGAGATTCTCGCCATCGACCACCGGTACACCGGAGATATTGCGCGAGCGCACGATCGCCATGACTTCGCCGATCGACGTTTCCGGAGTGACGGTGATCGGATCGCGGATCACGCCGGCTTCGAATTTCTTGACCAGGCGCACTTCGGCGACCTGCTGCTCTACGGCCATGTTCTTGTGGATGATGCCGATGCCGCCGCACTGCGCCATCGTGATCGCCAGGCGCGCTTCGGTCACGCTGTCCATGGCCGCGGACAGCACCGGAATGTTCAAGCGGATGTCGCGCGTGAGGCGCGTGGAAAGATTGACGTCGCGTGGCAGGACGTTCGAATACGCAGGGACGAGCGAAATGTCGTCGAAAGTGAGCGCTTCGGTGAGGATGCGCATGCGCCACTCCTCGGGCTGGTAAAACCCGAAATTATACCGGCTGCGGCGAGTTCGCGCTACCTTGGTTGCATTCGCTGGATATCAGCGCGCAAGCCAGAGCGACAACTCCGGCACGTACGTGATGATCAGTACCGCGCCAAGCAAGATCGCGTAGAACGGCAGGCTCGCGCGCACGATCGTCGTCGCCGGACGACCGAAGCGCGCACTGGCGATGAAGATGTTCATGCCTACCGGCGGCAGGAAGATGCCGATTTGCAGGTTGGCGAGGAAGATGATGCCCAGATGCACCGGGTCCACGCCATAGTGCTGCGCAACCGGCAGAATCAGTGGCACCAGAATGATGATCGCGGGGAAGCCTTCGAGCAACATTCCGAATACGAGCAGGAAGGCGTTGAGCAGCAGCAAGAAACCGAACTTGCCGGACACACCCGCCTGCAGCGCCGCGAACAGTTTCTCGGGAACATCGGCATCGATCAGCCAATTCGTCAGCGCGAGTGAGAAGCCGAGCACGATCAGGATAGCGCCGACCAGCAGCATCGCTTCGCGGATCACGCGCGGCACTTCGCGGAACTTGATCTCGCGCCGGATCAGCACGGTGACAATCAGCACATACAACGCGGTTGCCGCGGCGGCTTCCGATGCGGCGAGGCGGCCGGAGTAGATACCGACGAGCACGACGAACGGCAGCGGCAATTCCCATGCGGCGTCCTTGATCGCGGCCCACACTTCCGTCGCGCTTGTCGCCGGCGGACGCGGCAATCCCCGCGCCTGCCATGCGCTGTAGACCGACAGCATCACGATCATCAACAGGCACGGCAGCAGGCCCGCCTTGAACAACGCGTCGATCGCGACTGGCGGCGTGGTATGGAATTGCTGGGCGACGACGCCGTAGAGGATCAACGGCATTGACGGCACGAGCAGCAGGCCGAGGCTACCGGCGCAAGTGAGCAGGCCGAGCGAAAAACGTTCCTCGTAATGCGCATGGCGCAAGGCCGGATACAAGACGGCGCCGAGCGCGACCAGCGTGACGCCGGTGGCGCCGGTGAAGGCGGTGAACAGCGTGCATGCGCAGACCGCGACAATGGCGAGCCCACCCGGCAGCCAGCCGAACAGCGCGTTCGTCAGACGCACGAGACGTCGTGGCGCCTGGCTTTCCGCGAGCAGGTAACCGGCCAGCGTGAACAAGGGAATTGCGATCAGCGCCGGCATGTCCGCCAGCCGGTAGAACTCGATCGCGACGGCGGTACCGGGCTCGCCGGAATTATGAAAACCAATCAGCGCGATCGCTGCGAGCAAGGCAAACAACGGCGCGCCGAGTGCGGCGAGCAGCAGCAAGACTCCGGCGATCAACCAGATCATGTCCGCACTTTTCCGGGGTCGTGCAGCAGCGCGTGCGGATGTGCGGGCGGCGCGAACGCACGCAACGCGAAGCGCAGAGCCATCAAACCAAAGCCAATCGGC
>Ga0163163_10000894_pt1 | contig 25299 bp, 18 predicted proteins | sample S65metaG_FD_119766 | JGI IMG/M metagenome (GOLD analysis project Ga0163163, IMG submission 119766) | Switchgrass rhizosphere microbial communities from Kellogg Biological Station, Michigan, USA - S6-5 metaG | ecosystem: Host-associated > Plants > Roots > Rhizosphere > Soil | place: USA...
CCCGGAGGATGTCATTGGTCGTGCGATGACCCGGATCGGGTGCCATCTCGAACGCTTCCTGGCGCCGGTCGAGCCCGGTAACCTGCTCCTGCTGGGCTATAAAGAAGAGATTCCTATCGTCTCTGCGCCGGGCTGCTTCCGTTCCGCGAAACCGAATGTCGTCGACCTGATATTACCGCCCATGCTGGCCCGCTATCGCGTATCCGGCTGGGAAGTGGCGTGTATGGGACACGGCGGCCTGTTGGGCTGAACCCGATCCCGCCATCTGCACGACGGGCGCTTTGCACTTTTGCTCGAATGTGTCAACATTTGAGTAATCATGAGCAAGCCCAGGAACAAGAAACCAATTTCCCGCCGCCGGTTCATTGAGGGCGCCGGTGCCGCATTGGTCGCGGCGGCTGCCGTGCCTTCGCTTCACGCGCAAAGCCCCGCCGCCAATACAACTTCTACGGCGCCCGTCGCTGGATCCAATCGGGCCACCATCCATCTAACAGTCAATAGCACGCCGCGCACCGTTGAAGTGGAAGATCGCTGGACGCTGGCGGAAGTGCTGCGCGATCACCTGGCTCTCACCGGCACCAAACTCGGCTGCGATCGCGGCGAATGCGGTGCTTGCACCGTACACATCGACGGCAAGCCCATGTACTCGTGCAGCCAACTGGCCGTGTGGATGGATGGGCACGCAATCACCACGGTGGAAGGCCTCATCCAGAATGGCAAGCTTGACCCGCTGCAGCAGGCCTTCATGGATCATGACGCGCCCCAGTGCGGTTTTTGTACTTCCGGACAATTGATGAGCGCGAAGGCCGTGTTGACCGCGAATCCGCATGCGACGCGAGACCAAGTGCGCGCGGGCATGACCGGCAACATCTGCCGCTGCTCGAACTACAACCGTTACGTTGCTGCCACGCTCGCGGCCGCCGCCGGGACACCCGGCAATCCGAAGATCACGATGATCGCCAATGCCGCTGGCAAAAACGTACAGCCGCTGAAGACCGTGGGCCGCGCGACCACGCGCATCGACGCCCGCCAGCGCGTGACCGGCAAAGCGACATATACCAGCGACGTCAGTGTGCCCGGAATGCTCTACGCGCGAGTGCTGCGCAGCCCGCATCCTCATGCGCGGATCGTCAAAGTCGATACTTCGCAGGCGCTGGCCATGCCCGGCGTGAAGGCTGTCGTGTCGCACGAAAACTGTGCGTTCGTGTGGGGCGCGGGCTCGGTCGCGGGCGGGCGGCAATATGTGGAAGAGGTCAAGAAGATCACCAGGCAGCGCCGCTACGCCTTCAATAATCCGGTCCGTTTTGTGGGCGAACCAGTTGCGGCGGTTGCGGCCATCGACCGCCACACTGCCGAAGAAGCGCTGCGGCACATCACCGTGGAATATGAAGTACTGCCATTTGTGCTCGAACCTGAAGAAGCCATGAAGCCGGGAGCGGTGCAGATCTGGCCCGACGGAAATCTGTCGCTCGATATCAGGAATGAAGCCAAGCCTATCACTGAGCGGCGCGGCAATATCGACGAAGGTTTCCGCAATTCCGCGATGGTGTTCGAAGACCGCTACTCGACCGCCTTCGTCCACAATGCGCAGATGGAGCCGCGCGCCAGTCTGGCCGTGTGGGAGGGCGACAAACTCACGATGTATACGCCCACCGGGGGCATCGCGAACTGCCGAACCGACATGGCGCGCGATTTAGGCATTCCGAAGGACAAAGTCCGTGTAGTTTGCCAGTACATGGGCGGCAACTTCGGCAACAAGAATCAGAATCAGGATGCCGACCTGATCGCCGCGACGCTCGCCAAGCAAGCGGGGGCGCCGGTACGCCTGGAGCTGTCGCGCAAGGAAGATTTCATCGGCATGCATGGGCGCTGGCCGACGGTACAATATTACAAGGTGGGCGTCAGCCATGACGGCACGCTGCAGGCGCTGCAACTGCGGGGCTACAGCGGCATGGGTCCGTATCGGAAGAATTCGGGGGCGATCGGAGGCGTAGAACTTTACCAGGTTCCGAATGTGGAAGCGCTGGTGCATCCCGTCTACACGAATAGGACAACCTCGGCAAACTTCCGCGGACCGGAATTCCCGCAGGGCTTCTTCGGGATTCAATCCATGATGGACGACGTGGCCTTCAAACTTGGGATTGACCCCGTGGACTTCGTGCTGAAGAACATGACGCGTAAGGCGAACGACGAGACGCCCTACACCAACTACACGCTGGAGGAATGCATCCACCGCGGGGCCGCAGCCTTCGAGTGGAAGAAGCGCTGGCGGGCGAAGCCTGGGTCGGACGTGGGACCGGTGAAACGCGGCTCGGGGTTTGCATTCCTGGCCTTCCGCGCCGGTGTCGGACCGAGCAGCGCCGTGATGGACGTGGATTCCAGCGGTCGCTATCGCGTACACGTGGGCGTTACTGATGTCGGCGGCGGAGCGAAAACTACGATGGGGTTGATCGCAGCTGAAGCGCTGGGCGTGCCGCTCTCGCAGGTGGAAGTGGTGTGGGGTGACACTAGCAGTTGCCCGTATTCGGTGGGCGAATCCGGCAGCCGGACTACGATCATGACTGGCTACGCGGTGACCCAGGCCGCAAAAGACATCAAGCGTCAGATCGCGGAAAAGGGTCTGCCGAAAGGCAGCGATCTGCTCACGGCAACAATAGATGCCAGTCCAACGATCGCGGGGAAAGTGCGCAGTTCCTATGGTGCGCATTTCGTCGAGGTCGAAGTGGACACGGCCGTCGGCCACGTCCGTGTGCTCAAGTATCTTGCGGTCCACGACAGCGGGCGTATCATGAACCCGCTTTCAGCGAGTGGCCAGATCAAGGGCGCAGCAACGATGGGCATCGGCATGGCGCTGCATGAAGAGTTGCTGTACGACCCACGCAGCGGCCAGGCGTTGACTCCCGGCTACTATGGGCACCGAGTGCTCACGCACATGGACGCGCCTGAGATCGAAGTAATGTTCATCGAAAGTGACGATGGCTATGGTCCTTTCGGAGCCAAAAGCATCGGTGAAGCAGGCAAGCTTCCGGCGGTAGCGGCGGTGGGCAATGCGATCTTCAACGCCACTGGACACCGCATGAAATAGCTTCCCATTCGCCGCGACAAGCTGGTAGGAGCATTCGCATGAAAGCCCTGATCAATCGAAATCCCCGAGATCTCCGGCAGGCGGTGACGTTCGCCGAACAGGCGCGAGCCAACGGCAGCCAAGCCATGATCGCGGGGGGCGGAAGCGACCTGCTGGGCATGGTCAAGGATCGAATCGTCGCGCCCGATGTTCTGATTCACTTGCGAGCGATCAAGGGTCTGGACCAGGTGAGCGCGGCTAAGGGAGTCGTGAATATCGGCGGCCAGATTACGCTCGACGCGCTGAGCCATCATCCGCTGATCTTGCGCGATTATGCTGTTCTGGCCGAAGCGGCCGGAAGCGTCGCGACGCCGCAAATCCGCAACGCCGGTACGCTAGCGGGAAATGTCTGCCAGCGCCCGTGGTGCTGGTACTTCCGCAACGGATTTCCGTGCTTCAAGGCCGGCGGCACCACCTGCTTTTCGATCACCGGCGAAAATCAATTCCACGCGATTTTCGGCGGCGGCCCCAGTTTCATCGTCCATCCTTCGGACACTGCGCCCGCGCTGGTGGCACTGGACGCGAAGTTCCGCATCGTCGGGCCTAAAGGCGAGCGAACGATTCCAGCCGCCGACTTTTTCGTCTTGCCAAAGCAAAACGCGGCGCGCGAGAACACATTGGGCGACGATGAAATGCTGGCGTCGATCGAACTTCCGGCGGCACGCCCTGGAACGCGCAGCACGTATCACAAGGTGCTCGACCGCGAAGCCTGGACCCACGCAGTCGTGTCGGCGGCCGTTGTGCTTGAGATCGACAAAGACGTCTGCCGCTCCGCGCGAGTGGTCCTGGGAGGCGTCGCTCCGATTCCATGGCGCGTCCCCGATGCTGAACGTCTGCTGACAGGAGAACGCGTCACGCCGGAGCTTGCCGCGAAAGTCGCCGCCACCGCAGTGGCGGGAGCGACTCCGCTGGCGAAGAACGCCTACAAAGTTCCGCTGACCCGCGAGATCGTACAGCGAACAGTGCTGGGTCTGGCAACCCGCGCTTGAGTTGGGCTACTGCGGCGCGAGTGTACCGAGATACGCCGAGATGGAAATAATATCGTCCTCGGTGAGATTCGCAACGGCTTTCTTCATCAGCGCCGCGTTCGTGCCCGCGCTCGATCCGTTCTGTATCTGGATGAGCTGCCGCGCAATATAGACCGGTTGGAAGCCGGCGATTCGCGGCACTTCGCCTAAACCCCTCAACTGATCCCCGTGACAGATCGCACAGGCAATGGTCTTGCCGCTGCGGCCGGTTTTTACAAGCGCTTCCCCGTTCGCGATGCTGCCGGGTGGAACATAAGCCAGAAACGGAGAGTGCGGATCGCGATCGTTGGTTCGCTGCGGATCTACCGGAATCTCGATAATGCGATGGCCGATGGGCTCCGTGCCGCCTTCCGGAGATAAGAGCCGGTGGCGTCCACCGGTAGCCACATAGGTCTTGGGCGGCATGCTGGTCTCGATCACTTTCACCCACGCGATAGGCTTCTGCGCAGCGAAATATTCGGCGGACTTCCGGATATCTTCGTCGGATGTCGCCTTGGCAATCGGGCCCATGCGAAGATCGTCTTTGCGCGCGCCGGACTTGAAATAGTTCATCTGACGCACTAGGTACTCAACGGGAAGTCCCGCTAGGTCGGCGGACTCCGGATGTCCTTGTCCCGACATCAGGTGGCAGGAGCCGCATGCCGTCGTCGTCACTCCGCCCTCACCAGTCACGATACCTGGCGCCGGGCCATGTTCTTCGGGGAACCAATCGGGCGGATGCGCATTGCCTGCGATCTTTGCGGCGTCATACGCTTTACTGCTGCCGGGCACGCGCACTGGCCCGTTCACGGGAGCGCTGGGAGGCTGCACCTTATCGGGAATGTTAAAAGCCCACGCGGGCAGACCGTTGGGAACTGCTAACGGCGCCTGCGCCGGAACCACTGAAGGCAGCAGAAACGCGAGGGAGAGAATTCCCATCCATCTGATCATACGCAACATTCGAAAGTATACACCGCGAACGGGACGATTATTGCCAGCCGCCGCCGAGCGCGCGATACAGTTGGACCACGGCCTGCAACTCCAGCAGCCGGAGCTGAGCCAGCGTAAGCTGACCGCCAAATAGATTTCGCTCTGCGTCCAGCACCTGGAGATAGCTGTCCAGACCTCCGCGGTAGCGAAGCATGGAAAGCTCAACGCTTTGTGACAGCGCGTTCACCAGTTTTTCTTCCTCGATCCTCTGCGCGCGAGTACGATCGTGAATAACGAACGCGTCCGACACTTCGCGCAGCGCTCCATAAATGGTCTTCTCATACGTAATGAGCGCCTCGCGCTGTTGCGCCTCGGTGAGCCGCACACCCGAGCGGAGACCCGCGTGGAAAATGGGGATCAGGGCGGAGGGGCCGATACTTGCCATTCGTGCAGGGCCGGTGAACAGATTGGTGAGCGCGCGGCTCTGCCCGCCCAGCACACCGCTAAGGGAGATCTGCGGAAACAGCAGCGCCCGCGCCGCTCCAATTTGTGCGTTTGCCGCGATCAGATTTTGTTCGGCCTGGCGTATGTCAGGCCGCCGTTCGATAAGGGAGGAGGGCAGTCCTGGCGGAAGCTGCGGCGGAGCTGCGATCTGATCCAAAGGCTTCCCACGCGGTACGTCGTTGGGCGCGTTCCCCAGTAGTAGGCTAAGGGCATTTTCACTTTCCCCGATTGCGCGCTCCGAACTGGCGATTTGCGCGGTGGCGGTAAAGAGAAATTGCTCTGCCTGGTGTACATCCAGGGCGTTGGCTGCGCCGCGGTCGTGCCGCAGGTTGATCAATCGAAGATTATCGTTCGCAATGCCGCCGGTCTGGCGGCTGATTTCGAGCTCCAGATCCTGCTCCCGCAGCGCGAAATACGTGTTCATCACGTCGCCGATCAGCGAAAGCTTCACGCCGTTGCGAGCCTCTTCGGTAGCCAGATATTGTGCCTTCGCGGATTCGTTCAGACGCCGCAGCCGTCCCCACAGATCCAGTTCCCAGTTAAGTTCGGCGGTGGCTTGGGTATAGGTTGAACTGAGGTTTGCTCCCCGCGGAACGAAGGTGGAGGCACCGATCGCTGAGCTGCGAACGGCGGTGAATTGAGTCTGCACGTCGAGGGTAGGGAGAAGATTCGCGCGCTGAATCCCGTACTGAGCGCGAGCTTCAAGGACGCGCTCCGCGGCGATACGCAGATCGAAGTTTTTTTCCAGCGCACTGGTGACCAATTGCTTTACAGTGTCGTCCTGGAACAGATCGAACCACTTCGTTTCCCCTAATGAATCTGGGGCGGCCGCCCCTGGGGACGTGTCGCCGGCGGGCGCGCCCCGAAACTCCTGCGGAGTAGCCACTGCGGGACGTTTATAGTTGGGGCCCACCAAGCAGCCCGTCAATGTCAGCGCGAGGGCCGCTAGTATCCATGCTTCTACAACGGCGCTGCGTTTCATTCAGCAAACTCCGGTGCGGTGCCGGTAATCGGCTCGGGACCCATGCTTGGCCCGGAGCCGGGCTTCGGAGTAGCGTCGGCGTCGGGCGCGGAACCCTTACGCCCTTCGACCAGGGTCTCGATCACATAGTATTGAACCGGGACCAGGAAGACGGCGATCAAAGTGGCCGCGAGCATCCCGCCAAATACTGCAGTTCCGAGTGAGCGCCGCGAGGCGGAACTGGCCCCGGTCGCTATCACCAGCGGAATCACACCCAAAATGAAAGCGAAAGACGTCATCAGGATGGGCCGTAGCCGGAGTTTCGCGGCATGCAAAGCTGCATCGCGGAACGACATGAGCTCCTGCTCGTGGCTATCCTTTGCAAACTCTACGATCAGAATTGCGTTCTTCGCCGCAAGGCCGATCAGGGTGACGATACCGATCTGTGTGTAAATATCGTAGGGGTAATCGCGAATATACGCACCCATCAAAGCGCCAAATAACCCAAGCGGCAGCGCCAGCAACACGGCGAACGGAATCGACCAGCTTTCGTAAAGCGCGGCGAGGCACAGGAACACCAGTACCGCCGCGAACCCGAAGATCGTGCCTTCGTTTCCTTGTGCCAGCTTCTGCTGGTAGGTGGTTCCCGTCCATTCATACGCGTAACCGGCGGGCAGGGAACTGGTCGCCAATTTCTCCATGGCATCCACCGCGACGCCACTGCTAGTCCCCGGAGACGGGCCGCCCAGAATTTGGATGGCCGGGAACCGGTTATAGCGATAGACCACGTCGGGACCGGTGGTGGGCTTGAGCGTAACCACGGTGCCCAGCGGCACCATGGTGCCATCCGCGGCGCGGGTATAAAAACGGTTGATGTCCGATGGCTGATTGCGATACGCGGTCTCTGCCTGGATCAGCACCTGCCAGGTATGACTGAACGCATTGAAGTCGTTCACATAGAGTCCGCCCAAGAAGGTTTGCAGAGCATTGTAGGCATCGGTCACTGGCACGCCAAGAGTCTGCAACTTGTCGACGTCCATCTTCAGGTCATACGCCGGCACGTTACCACGGAAAGTGCTTATGACATTGGTCAGTTCCGGGCGCTGGCGGGTGGCGTCTACCAGCGTGTCCGCCACTTGTCCGAGTTGCTGAATATCGCCACCGGTACGGTCTTCCAGCATGAACTGGAAGCCTCCCGTGAGGCTCAAGCCTAGTATTGGAGGCAACCCGAAAGCAAAACTGAATGCCTCGGGCACCCCACTCAATCCGCGCTGCGCCGCTGCGAGAATCGCGGGAAGCTGCCGATCTGCGGATTTTCGATCGTCCCAGGGTTTAAGCGTGGCGATGACGGTGGCTACATTGGAGCTGCTGGTTTGAGTGGCGATGTCGGTGCCGCCCAGCACAAAGTAGTGGTCCACGCCCGGCAAGTGCGCGACTACGTTTTCAATTTTCACCAAGGCTGTGGAGGTGCGATCAATAGACGCGCCATCGGGCAAGTGTACCGATACAAAGAGGGCTCCTTGATCTTCATCAGGCAGAAAGCCGTTGGGAAGCTTCTTGAATAACCACCCGGCGGAGAGCCAAAAGGCGCCGAGTATCAGCAGCGCCACCAGGGAGCGCCGGATCAGCAACCCCACGCCGGCCAAATACTTATCCGTCGTCCATTCAAAGACGCGGTTGAAGTGTCCAAAGAACCATGCGAGCGGGCCGCGGGAGGTTTTTTTCTGCGGCCGTAAAAGCAACGTAGCGAGCGCCGGGCTCAACGATAGCGCGCTGAACGCTGAAATCAGCACCGACGCCGCAATGGTCAGGGCGAATTGCCGGTAAAGCTGGCCGCTAATGCCGCCAAGGAACGCGACCGGGATGAACACCGCGGCAAGAATCGCTGCGATGGCCACCACCGGGGCGGATACCTGGTCCATGGCGCGCTTGGTGGCTTCCCGAGGCGGCATGCCGTCATCCATATTGCGCTGCACCGCTTCCACCACGACGATCGCGTCGTCAACTACGATGCCGATCGCAAGCACCAGACCGAACATGCTGGTGATATTGATGCTGAAGCCCAGCAGCGGAAATAGCGCGAAGGTTCCCACCACCGCCACCGGCACGGTGAGCAGCGGGATCAGCGTTGCTCGCCAGTTCTGCAGGAATATGAAAACCACCAGAATGACCAGACCGATTGCTTCGAGCAGTGTAATCACCACGTCGGTAATCGCGGTCTTTATGAAAATTGTGGAATCGTAGGGGATGATGTAATCGACACCCGGCGGGAAGTTCTTCTTCGCCTCCTCCATAAACTTTCGGACGCTATTCGCGGTCTCCACCGCATTGGCGCCCGGCGATAGATAAACGATGGTGTTCCCGAAAGGCTTGCCGTCCAGGCGGCTGAAGCCGCCATAGTTTTGCGCGCCCAGTTCCACGCGGCCAACATCGCGAATGCGCAGCAGCGAGGCGTCCGGCAGGGCGCGCACAATGATGTCGCCGAATTGCGCCGGATCAGTCAACCGGCCTGGAGCATTCACCGCGTACTGGAAGTCCGTGCCGGGCGGCGCCGGCGCCTGTCCAGTGGCGCCCGCCGGATTTTGCCGGTTCTGCCCCGCGATAGCAGTGTTGATGTCGGTAGCGGTAACGCCGAGTTTCGACATCTTGTCGGGATCCACCCACACCCGCATCGAATACACCAGTTGCGATGCCAGCCGCGTGTCGCCCACGCCTTGCAAGCTGCCGATCTGGTTAAGCAAATTGATCTGTGCGTAATTGTTGAGAAACAGCGAGTCATATCGTCCATCGGGCGACACCAAACCCACTGCCATTAGAAACGCGCTGGATACTTTCTTGACCACCACACCCTGGCGCTGCACCTCGGGAGGCAATCGCGGCAGGGCTATGTTCACTTTATTCTGGGTCTGAACCGTTGCAATATCCGGATTCGTGCCGAGCTGGAAAGTGACCTGGATGGTGATGCTTCCGTTATTCGCGCTGCTGGACAGGAAGTAGAGCATGCCGTCGAGGCCGGCAAGCTGCTCCTCAATCGGTTGCGCCACAGTCTTTTCGAGATCAAGAGCGTTACTGCCCAGGTAGTTGGCCGTGATCTGAACTACTGGCGGGACCACTTCAGGAAAGCTGGCGATGGGAAGCGTCGGGATCGAGACACTGCCTAAGATGACGATCACAATCGCGATGACGATTGCGAACACCGGGCGGTCTATAAAAAATCGGGCCATCGAAAATCAGCCGCCCCGCTTGCTGTTGTCTGGGGCGACATAAGGGCTTGGATGCACCGTCATGCCCGGCCGGACCTTGAGCTGCCCTTCCACAATCACGCGTTCTCCCGCATTCAGCCCTTGCTCGACCACCCACGCGTCGCCTACACGGTCCGAGGTGGTGATGGTTTTCAACTGCACCTTGTCATCGGAACCCACCGTCAAGATCGTTTGCGTGCTCTGCAACTGTTGGATCGCGCGCTGCGGGACCAGAACGACATTCTTGCGCAGGTCGGTTTCGAACCGCACCTTGCCGAACTGACCCGGGAGAAGTATATGCTGCGGGTTAGGAAAACGCGATTGCAATTCCAGAGTGCCAGTCTTCGGATCTACCTGATTGACGGTATTCTCAACCCTGCCTTTGTGTGGAAACTCGCTGCCATCGGCCAAGACCAGTGTGAGTTCGGATTGAGTCAGCTTGCCGCGCTTCTTGAACTCCAGGTACTCGGTCTCCGTCACTTTGAAACGCACCCAGATAGGATCGAGCGGAACAATCGTCGTGAGCGGTTGCGGCGAAGTTGCATTCACCAAGCCGCCCACCGGCACCTGCGTGTCTCCCACCAGACCGCTAATAGGCGCTTGAATGGTCGCGTAGTCTAGATTGAGCTGGCCTGTCCGCACGGCGCCCCGCAGTGCGGCGACTTTACCTTCCATCGATGCTATTTGCGTTCGGGTTGAAAGGCGGGCTTGATCCACGTTCGCCTGGTTGGCATTCACGTTTGCTTCACCGGCGCCGAGCGCGGCCACGGCCGCGTCGAGTTCCTGCTTCGAAGCGGCGTCCGCCTGAACCAGCGGCGTCAGGCGATCTACATCCTGCTGGGCTTTAACCCGGTTAGCCTGGGTAACGGCCAAGTTGGCCTGCGCTTGCTGCAGCGCCACCTGCTTTTGCGCGTAATCGAGATCCGCTTCGCTTTGCGCCAGATTGCCCTTCGCCTGATCTAGAGCGGCCTCATAAGGGCGCTTATCCAAGACGTACAAAGTCTCGCCGGCCTGCACTTCCTGTCCCGGCCGGAATAGCCATTTTTCGATATATCCATCCACCCGCGCCCGCACGTCGACGGTATTGCGGGCATAAGTCTGCGCCGGGTATTCCGAAAAAATCGGCACGTCCCCCGCGTGCGCAGTCGTTACCAGAACCGACGGCGGCGGCGGAGCCCCATTCTGGCTTCGTGCCTGGGAACCGCACCCGGAAACCAAGATCCAAGGAACTAGAATTGTCGCCAGCAAGACTGCCGCTCTGTGGGATAACTGATTCGGTGGATGCATAAACCTTTGAAAAATTAGCCCTCCGGCGTACGCGGCTTCCAAATCTTACGAGGTTGGATGCATGCGGCGTCCAAAAGGATTCTTCTATTATCGCTGGTCGGCGGCAGGAACTGAAAGGAGGCATTTCCAATTCGTCCGCTACCTGAATTTCCTCGCCGATCACACATGCGGTTATTAAAACCGTGCGATTCTTAAAACGATGTCTTCCCTCGATTCTTTGACGCCCGTACCGCTCACATTGGAAGGTTCGAGCCTGCTGCACCAGATGCTGCGCGTTCGTTGGCCGGAATGGCGCGCGCTACCGGCAGGGCGCCGCGATGAAATTTTGAACCAAGCCGGGGCCGCCATTCAAGGCATGGAGGGGCAGGGCAGCGCGCTCTTCTCCTTGCTGGGGCACAAAGGCGATCTGATGCTGGTTCACTTCCGCCAGAACTTCGAGCAGTTGGGCGAGGCGGAGCGCTCGCTGCAAAAATTGGCACTGTGGGATTTCTTGGACCAGACCTCGTCGTACATATCGGTCGTCGAACTGGGATTGTATGAATCGACGGCGAAAGTTTATAACGGGCTGGCCGAACGCGGAATCGAGCCCCACACGCCGGAGTGGAATTCGGAAATTCAAGAAACGCTGGTCCGCCAGCGCCAGGCGATGCATCCGCGACTGTTTCCGGAGATGCCGGCGCACAAGTACATTTGCTTTTACCCAATGGACCGGCGGCGCGGCGAAGACAAAAACTGGTATCAGCTTCCTCTCGGGGAACGGCAGCGGCAAATGGGCGATCACGGCGCTATCGGTCGGCGCTACGCGGGGCAGGTGAAGCAGATCATTTCCGGCTCCATTGGTTTCGACGACTGGGAGTGGGGTGTCGATCTTTTTGCCGAAGACCCGATGGTCTTCAAAAAACTGATTTACGAAATGCGCTTTGACGAAGTGAGCGCAGTGTATGCGCTGTTCGGCACTTTCTATGTGGGCCAGCGCACACCGGCGGCGGAGATCGGAAAGCTGCTGGGGTTGTAGCGGACGGCTTATTTTTTCGCGGTCAGTTCACGCGATTTGGCTTCATCGGCTGCGCTGCCGTTTTTATCGCCCGCCGCATTTCTTGCGATGCTGCGGTTGTGATAGGCGTTTGCATACGCAGGGTTGAGCCGGATGGCTTCATCGAGATCCGCCAATGCGTGGGCCGTGTCGCGCATCAAATGGTAAGTAAAGCCGCGCGCGTTGTAAGCCAGCGCGAAATCCGGCTGGGCTTCGATAGCGGCGGTAAGTTCGTCGATGGACTGTTGATAGTGGCCTTGATACAACAGTTCCCGTCCGCGCTGATTGTGCAAAGCGGCCGATTTCGGATCAACCTGCCGCTGAACGCTCACAGCTACGACCGGTGTGGGTTGTGGCACCGCCACTGGCGCGATCTCCTCCACCACTTCCACGGCGTCCTCCGTCTCGGTTGCTTTTGCTTCAACGACAGGAGCGGGCGTGAGCTCTTTCCGCGCTTTGGCCAACACGTGACGGGCTTCCTCATAATCTGGCTTGAGGCGGACCGCCTGTTCCAGATCCTGGGCCGCTTTTTCGTATTCTCCCAAGAGGAAATAGGCACTCCCGCGTGCGCACCACGCTTCCGCTAGAGCCGGCTTCAAGCGGATCGCGGCGCTACGGTCCGCGAGTCCCTTAGAATGCAAGCCCACGGCGTGATAACTTCCTCCACGGGCGAGTAACGCCTCGGCCGACTCGGGCAGCAGGCGCACAGCAGTCTCGCGATCGGCGAGCGCCTCGCGATTCCGATCCTCCGCGGCGTAAACGGTGGCGCGGGCCAGGTGAAGCTGCGGGTCATTCGGCGTCAGCTCCAGCGCCCGGCTGAAATCATCGACCGCTTTGGGTCGAAGTCCGAGCTTCGCGTAGGCCGCGCCGCGCAGCACTAGCGCCCTGCTGTTCGACGGCTCGATACGCAGCGCGCGCGTCAGATCCTCGGTTGCAGAAGCGAAATCGCCGGCGTCTCCGTAGGCGAAGCCACGCTCAATCAGTGGGCCGGCAGCGCCGGGTTGAAGACGGACGGCCTGATCGAAATCGTCGATGGCGTCGCGATAGCGCCCGATCATCCCCAGCGCTTTGCCACGCGCCATCCAGGCATCGGGATTATCCAGACGCAGTTTGATGGCCTGGGTGTAGTGCGGTAACGCATCTTCGACGTGCCCCGTTTGGACTAGCTCAGTAGCCAGCCGCAGGTGGTCGCGAGACGTAGACGGATCCGTAGCCAGCAACGTCAAGAAGACCAGGACCAGGCCGCTCATACAGCCTGTATCGGTAGAAAATTGGCGAAGTATTAGGACGCGGTTTTCCGGCGTAACCGGCGGCGAACCGGGTTAACGAAGGCGCGGATGGCCATATCTACTTCATGCACTCCAAGGGCCCGGCACATCCCATAGAAGACCAGCAGCCCGACCGGCAGGGAGATCGCCAGATCCCCCAGTCGAGCCAATTGGGAAACTCCCAACCAGCTTTCCACGCCGTAGCTGGAGAGCGCCGTTATACCGGCCATTACCAGCGACGCGATCAGCACTTTGACGGTTCCCGCGGCGAGCTCGCGCCCATGCACGCCGCCAATCCGCCGGCGCAGGATTTCGAACAGCAGGAAGAAGCCGAAGAGCGCGACCGCGGAGGTGGACAGCGCCAGGCCCGCGTGACCCAGACCGGCCAGACGGATCATGCTTTCCGCGGCGACGAAGTTGACTACGATCGAACCCAGACTCACCAGCATCGGCGTGCGCGCGTCTCCCAACGCATAGAACGCGGGGTTCAATACCTTCAGAGCCGCGTAACCCGCGAGTCCGATCGCATAGCAGGAGAGCGCGACTGCAGTTTGATGCGTATCGTAAACCTGGAAGCGGCCTCCCTGATAAATCGCGCCGATGATGGATTTACCCAGCACCGCCAAACCCACTGACGACGGCAGAGTCAGCAGGAACACCATACCCAGGGATTTCGACAGCGTGCGCCGGAATTCGTCCATGTTGCCGGCCGCGGCACTGCGCGAGATGGAAGGCAAAGTTGCCGAGGCCATCGCCACGCCGAACAGACCCAGCGGAAGCTGCATGAAGCGGAACGCATAGCTCAGCCAACTCACCGGACCATCCATGCCGCGCACCGGATCGACGATGGTTGAGGCAAAGTTGGTATTCACCATCACGTTGATCTGCACTGCCGCGTTACCCAAAATCGCCGGGACCATCAGGCGGAATATGCGCACCAGTCCAGGATGCTTCCAATCGAACGCCACGCGGAACTGGAATCCCAAGCGATAGAGAGTGGGTAACTGCCAGGCCAGTTGCAGCGCTCCGCCGAGCACTACGCCGACCGCCATGCCTTCGATGCGCGTCAAGTGCAGAGTCGGACCCAGCCAGATTCCCAACACTACGCCGAAGCCCACCGAGCCGAGATTGAAGAACGTCGACGCCAGGGCCGGCACGCCGAATTTATTGGATGCGTTCAAAACCCCCATGGCCTGCGCGGCCAGCGCCACCAGCAACAGGAACGGGAACATGATGCGCGTCATCCTGACTGCCAGCTCAAATTTGCCGGGCACGGCCGCGTAACCCGGCGCCATCAGGTGCACCAATTGCGGGGCGAAGATCACGCCCAGCGTGCACACCACGCCCACTACCAAAATCAGCGCCGTGGCCACCAGGTTGACCAGGCGCGCGGCGGCGTCTTTGCCGCGATTGGTCAGATATTCGGTGAAGGTGGGGACGAACGCGCTCGACAAAGCGCCTTCGGCAAACAGGTCGCGTGTGAGATTGGGGATGCGGAATCCCAACTGGAAGGCGTCGTAGATCAACCCGGCACCGAACAGGCGGGCCATCACGCTTTCGCGCACCAAGCCGGTCACACGGCTCATCAGTACGGCGATTGAAACTACTCCGGCAGAACGAACTACGCTTTCGCTTTGACCGGGGCCTGTCCCAGCGCTACGACCGCCACCCGCGCCGGGTTCAGCAGCGGTCACATTCCCGGCAACCGGGTCACTGCCCGTATTGTTCGAAGAAATGGGCAATGGTCATGATCCCCGCGTAATAGTTCGCCACTTTGTACTTCTCATTGGGCGAGTGCAAACCATCGTCGGGAAGTCCGAATCCCATGAGGATCGTCGGGATCCCCAGGTGTTTCGCAAAGTCTCCCACGATGGGAATCGAGCCGCCACTGCGGATGAAAACTGTTTCTTTTCCAAGGATATCCCGAAACGCACTGGCCGCCACGTGAATCGCCGGATGATCCGGATTGACCATAATTGCAGGCCCCCAGCTGAGCACGCGGACTTCAGTCTGAATCCCCGCAGGCGTGTTGTCGGCGACGAACTTTTTGTACGCGACGATGATTTTTTCGGGATTCTGTTTGGGCACCATCCGCATGCTCACCTTCGCGGTGGCGCGCGCCGGAATCACAGTCTTGGCGCCGGCTCCCGTGAAGCCTCCGGCGATGCCGTGGACTTCGAGCGTGGGCCGCGCCCATGTGCGCTCCATAACCGAATAGCCCGGCTCGCCCGTGAGCTGCGTCGATCCCACTTCGCTCTTGAGGAAATCTTTTTCGTTAAAGGGCAAGTGTTCCCAACTGCGTTTTTCGGCGGGCGTAGGAGGTTCGACGTCGTCGTACATGCCGGGGATCTGAATCTTTCCGTTAGCGTCTTTCAATTTCGAGAGCAGCTCGATCAGTCCGAACACCGCATTGGGCGCCGCGCCACCGTACATGCCCGAGTGTAGATCGCGGGCTGGGCCGCGAGCTTCTATTTCTGTATAGATCAGACCGCGCAGACCAATGCACAACGTAGGCAGGCCTTCGGCGAAGAGCTCCGTGTCGGATACCAGCGCAACATCCGCCTTCAGCTTCGCGGGATTTTCGGCCACGAACTTGGCCACAGACTCGCCGCCCACTTCCTCTTCACCCTCGATTAGAAATTTCAAATTGACGGGTAACGTTCCAGAGGTCGAGAGCAGCGCCTCCACTGCTTTGATGTGCATGTACATCTGGCCTTTGTCGTCGGCGGAACCACGCGCGTAGAGGTTGCCATCGCGCACCACCGGTTCAAAGGGCGGCGAGATCCATTCATCCAAAGGATCCGGCGGCTGAACGTCGTAATGCCCGTAACACAGCACGGTCGGCTTGCCGGGAGCATGCAGCCAGTCGGCGTAAACCAGCGGATGCTTCGCCGTCGCGATGATTTCGATATTTTCGAGGCCCGCAGTTTTCATGCTGTCAGCGACGAACTGCGCGGCACGACGCACGTCCGGCACATGCTCGGGCAAAGTGCTGACGCTGGGTATACGCAGGAAGGTCTTCAACTCGTCGAGAAGACGAGATTTATTTTGCTCAACGAAGAGATCGGTGGCTTGGGACACACACTATTATAGGGCGACCCGGCAGGTTTTATGACCCGAGGCCTATGGGCTGGTAGACTTCTTGCCGCCCGCTAACGCGATCGCGGCTCCCGCTCCACCACCGCCGATTACCGCTATCAATGCGACCTTGGCTCCTGTTGACATGCCGCCCTTGGAAGCCGGGGGCGTCGGGGCCGGAGTCTTCGCAGGCGCGACTGCTGGCTGATTCGGAACGGCCGCGGCAGTGGTATTCGTGACCTCTGTCTGCGCGTCCAGCGCCGCGGCCACGCTCAAGCAACCGCCGGTTTCCTGCAGCGTGACGGTACTGGCATTCACTATGCTGGAGGCTGCGGTAAGCGCAGGACGAAGTGCGCTGGCAGTGCCGCTTACCGTGACACGGTTGCCCACCTGCATCGCCAGATTGTCGCCCCTGATTTCCAGAACTTCCTGCGTATTCTGATCCTGCAACAGGAATCTGCCGTCCTTGTAAAGGAGGCAGCCGGTGCGCGTGATTACTCCCGCGGCGGCCTGCATCGCGAAGTTCATGTGGCGGCCCGCGGGGATCGAAGCCAATACCAGCCCTGTGCGATTCGCGACTCGCGCCGCGCCGCTCAACGCAGTGACTTCCACAGTGCCACCGGCAAGCCAAGCCACTCGTACACGGCTCGCGCCACTCGCCGAGCGGATTGCAAGGCCACCCGCACTGACCTGATAGTCTTCCGTAGCGGACACCTGACCGGTGCCTTTAGTCAGCGTCAACTGGCTTTCGCTCACCGTTGCGCTCGACGCCGACGCCAGTTGAATTCTCACGCCGTTGCGCAACGCCGCTTCCGAAGAAGCAACGCTAGTCTCGATCTTGCTACCGTCGAACAGCGTCGCATTGCCCCATACTTCCGACCGGTCCAAGATGAAATGCCCGCTCGCCGTGACCATGCCGATTGCCGGCGACTTCGTTGCGCCCGACGTCGCGGCGAAACTAGCCGGACTCAAGTAGCTGACAGTGAGAACCGAAGTCAGAATCGAAGTGACCACTCGCGCTTTGGTATGCACTGGACCAAGTATACTTTTGGTTCGCACTTTTCATCAAGGGAAATAAACGTAATTCAGGTGTATTACGCGCGCCGTATTTTCGCTGTTGTAGCGTTGCTTGTGTTGGCGGTCGCTACCGTATACTCCATTCGACTGGCGCTTGCGGACGCGGCATTTCGCCGGCAAACGCCGCAGTCGGTGGCGCGCGCACTTAAGATTCTGCCGGATCGTGCCAACTATTTATTGTTCCGCGCTCAGCAGATGGATTACGATGGCCAAGATTCAACCGCCTTGTTGGAGCGCGCCGCTCGCGTTAATCCACTGTCTTCCGCGCCTCGATTACGCCTCGGGCTGGCGGCTGAAGCACGCGGAGACTTTCCGGGAGCGGAAAAATGGCTGCTGGATGCTGCGCGCGTGGATCGTCAATTCGAGCCGCGCTGGACGCTCGCCAATTTTTATTTCCGCCGCGAGCGCCGCGGCGAATTCTGGAAATGGATGAGAGCTGCGCTGGAAGTTTCTTACGGAGATCGCCGCTTGGCTTTCGATCTATGCTGGCGAATGTCGCAGAATCCGGAAGAGGTCTTGGCGCAGGCCATTCCAGAGCGGCACGAGGTCCTGGCTGCGTATTTGTATTACGTCATGGATCAACACCGCGAAGCAGCGGGCGCGGCGGCGCTCACACTCGTGGACTTGCATGATCGTTCGGATGTTCCCCAGTTGGAGACCGCTTGCGACCTGTTCATCGACGACGGAAAGGTTGTAGAGGCCCGCGAGCTCTGGCGGCAAATGGGACACGCGCAGACCGGTTTGATCTATAACGGCGATTTTGCGACGGAGCCCAGCGGACACGGCTTCGACTGGCGTCCGTCCCGAGCCGAGGGTATCGCGTATGTTTCGCTGCCAGGTTCCTACCGCATTCAGCTCTCAGGGAAGCAACCGGAATCGACGGAGCTGCTGCGTCAGTTCGTCGCATTGCAGCCGGGCAAGATATATTCACTTCGTTGGGAAGCTCGAACCCAGGGGCTCGGATCGCCGTCCGGCATCGAGTGGACCGCCGGCGCGACCCGCGGTGCACTCGAACCCGCGGAGGACTTTCGCGCCGGGACCATGGATTTCAAGGCTGAGGCCGCGCTCGTGCCGATAACGCTTGCCTATCGCCGGCCCACAGGTCAAGCGCGCGCCGAAGGATCGGTTGAGATCCGCGCCGTCCGCTAGTCGAAAAGCAGCCTAATCGATAAATCCAACCTGTTGCAGCGACGGCTGCGGCTCCGGCGCGTCGAAGTGCGTGAGGATGCTCTTGACTCGTCCATTATCGAGCACCACTGCATAGGGCGGCGAGGTGAACACAAACAGCTTGCGCAGCAGCGCCGAGTCGGTGGAGGTCTTCGCTACCAGTTTCGTATCGTGCAGGAAGGATGCGGCCAATTCAGGATCGACAGTGGGCAGACCGATCACGATCACGTCTTTCTTCCAGCCATACGTCGCCATATGCTGCGCGGCTTCTTCGCAATGGCTGCAGTGGGGGTCGTAAAAGAACAGGAAGACGTGACCTTGCCGAATATTGAACGGCTTGCCATCCACCGTGATCGTCTCGGGCACCTGGATGCCGCTCTGGTGCATGGTGTTGTAGCCCAGGCTGGCGCCCGCCAGTACCGAAATCGCTACCAAGGCCATGATCGGAAATCGCAAGCTGGTGGGTTTTCGCGAGAACCAGCCGGCGATCACGGCAGCCGCGAGCATCGCGCCGTCTTCCGGAAAAAACGCTGGACTCACGGTCCTCTTCAGCCAGGGAAAGCAACTGCAATCTCGCCCAACGAGCGCCTGATAGCGCAGTCCGATGTAAGCCATGAAGGCAAGGCACAGCAGGGCGATCAGCCAGGCACCGTAGCGGCGGTAGCGCGGGATCAGAACCAGCAATCCGCCCAGTGTTTCTGTGACGCCGAGGAGAATCACCAGCGGCATGCTAGCCCACACCGGCACCAGCAGTTGCTCGAACATCGTCTGTACCAGGAATGGCACGACGATTTTTGCCAGGCCAGTGGCAAGAAAAATGATTGCGATCAAGACGGCGGCGACATGGCCTGCGATATTTTTCCACGCCGGCAAATCGAGGCTGCGGTCGCCGAAATTGGCTGTAGTGGTGGCGCTCATATCTGCAATTCTAGCTGGATTCAGGGCCCTTGTGCTGGAATACGTGTCAGAATAGCTGTTTGACCTTTCGCAAATTACGGGTTCCCGCATCCAGTGCCAATCTCGGACCCGCCTTCGACGCGCTGGCTCTGGCTTTGGGCATTTATCTGGAGTGCAGCTTCCGGCCCGCGGACCAACTTGCCATTCACGTAGCTGGCCGTGACGCGGAGTCCATACCCGCTGACGAAAACAACTTGATCTGGCAGACCGCTGTCCGCATTGCCGGGGATCTGAAGCGCACCATGCCGCCGATCGAGCTGCACATCAGCAACAGTATTCCCCTCGGTAAAGGACTCGGCTCCAGCGCCGCCGCCCTCACTGCCGGTGTAGTCATAGCCGACGCAATGCTGGGCCTGCGCTGGTCGCGCGGGCGCGTGCTGGACGAAGCCGCTCGCATCGAAGGGCATCCCGACAACGTCGCCGCCTGCGTTCACGGTTCGATCGTCGCGAGCGCCACCGACGAGCGCGATGTCACTCATGCCGCGCGCCTTGAACTGCATCCGCGCTTCGGCATCGCGGTGGTCGTGCCGGATTTTCTGCTGCCCACGGTGGAGGCGCGCCGCGTCCTTCCCAAAACATATTCGCGCGCCGACGTGATCTTCAACATTCAGCGCAGCGCTTTGCTGATTACGGCGCTGGCCACTGGAATTACCGACGCGTTCCCCACGGCGCTCGAGGATCGCCTGCACCAGCCCTATCGCGCTGCGTTGGTGCCTGGACTCGACGAGATCATAAGTCTGCGCCTGAAAGGACTGCTGGGCTGCGCCCTCAGCGGAGCGGGACCGTCGATCCTGGTGTTCTACCAACGCGGTTACGAGCATGTGTGCCAGTCCGTGCAGCACGTTTTCACGGCGCATGGGAAAGACTCCGAAGTGATGTTGACGGAGTTGGCTAACAAAGGTTACGAACTTAGTTAAGCAGTCATGTCCACACCCAACCGCCTGACTCACGAAAAGAGCCCGTATCTTCTCCAGCACGCCCACAATCCCGTGGACTGGTTTCCCTGGGGTGAAGAGGCCTTCGAAAAGGCCCGTGCGGAGAACCGGCCCATTTTTTTATCGGTGGGTTATTCAACCTGCCATTGGTGCCACGTGATGGAGCGCGAATCGTTCGAGAGCGAAGAGATCGCGCAAGTCCTAAACCAGAACTTTGTTTCGATAAAAGTAGACCGCGAAGAGCGCCCCGACGTAGACCGCATGTACATGTTATTCGTGCAAGCCTCCACCGGCAGCGGAGGCTGGCCCATGTCTGTATGGCTCACGCCGGAACGCAAGCCCTTCTTCGGAGGCACGTATTTCCCGCCCGACAACCGCTACGGCCGTCCCGGATTCCGCGCCGTGCTGGAGCGGCTGGCGGAAGCGTGGCGACAGGACCGTTCCCGAGTGGAAGCATCCGGCGATCAGGTGATCGAGCAGCTCCGCGAATATGCGAGCCTCACACCTGGCAAGGCAACTCCGGGACGCGAAGTGTTGGATCGCGCCTTCCAGGCGTTCCGGCGCGTGTTTGACCCGCAACTGGGCGGATTCGGCCGAGCACCCAAGTTCCCGCGCCCCAGCGTCCACAATTTCCTGGTGCGCTATTACGCTGAAACGGGAAACGAAGAAGCGCTCGAGATGGTGCTCGCGACCTTGCGCGAGATGGTGAAGGGCGGAATGAACGACCAGATCGGCGGCGGATTTCATCGCTACTCGGTCGACGAGCGCTGGTTTGTTCCGCACTTCGAAAAGATGCTGTATGACCAGGCACAGCTTGCCGTTTCGTATCTCGAAGCCTTCCAGATCACGCGCGACGGGCAGTATGCGGCGGCGGCTCGCGACATCTTCAGCTATCTGCTGCGTGACATGACCGATCCCGGCGGTGGCTTCTATTCGGCGGAAGATGCCGATAGCGCGAGCGATCCAGCGCATCCGCACGAGAAGGGTGAGGGCGCGTTCTACATTTGGCGCAAGCAGGAGATCGACGATGCGCTGGAACCGGGCGCCGCCGCGATGTTCTGTTATCGCTACGGCGTCGAACCCAACGGCAACGTTGAGGAAGATCCGCAAAACGAGTTTCGCGGCGCCAACATCCTCTACCAGGCTCATACCATCGAGGAAACTGCAACCCACGCCGGGGTCACTCCTGAAGCAGTCCGTGCAGAATCGCAGCGGTCGTCGGCCAAACTGTTGGAGATTCGCGCACGCCGTCCACGGCCCTTGCGCGACGACAAGGTACTGGCGTCCTGGAATGGCATGATGATTTCGGCATTCGCCAAAGGTGCGCAGATCTTGAACGACACCCGCTACGCTGAAGCCGCGCGCGCCGCGGCGGATTTCCTGCGACTGCATTTATGGGACGATGGCCGTCAAATCTTGCAGCGCCGCCATCGAGGCGGGGAATCGGCCATCGACGGCTTCCTGGACGACTATGCTTTTTGCGGTCTGGCAGTGTTGGATCTCTACGAGACCACCTTCGAAGCGCGCGATTTCGAATGGGCGGTGCGTCTAGCCGAACGTGCCATTGAGCTATTCGCTGACGCCGAGAACGGTGGCTTCTTCAGCACCGTTGGCGACGCTCCGTACGCCCTGCTGCGCCTCAAGGACGATTACGATGGCGCGGAGCCTTCCAGCAACTCGGGCATGGCGTTGCTGCTTCTCCGCCTCGCGCGAATGACAGATCGCGCCGATTTTCGCGCCGCTGCCGGGCACACCCTGCGCGCTTTCGCATCGCGCATGGAAGAATCGGGAACCGGCGTGCCGCAGATGCTGGTGGCTCATGCCTTCGCTTTGGGTCGCCCGCAGGAGATTGTGCTGGCCGGACCCCGCAACGATCCCACCATGCTGGAAATGCTGGCGTCGATCCGCCGCGGCTTTTTGCCGGGCGCTGTCGTGATGCACGCCGAGCAAAGTTCTCTACCTATGCCTGCGCTCGAAGGCGCCCCCACCGCCTACGTCTGCGAAAATTTCGCATGCAAACTTCCGGTTACCAATGCGTCCGCGCTCGATGAGTTGCTAGAATAGCCGCTATGGAAAGATCAGCTGCAACTACTCTAAAAGGCAACCCTTTTACGGTTGTCGGACCGGAACTAAAAGTCGGCGACAAAGCTCCCGACTTTGAAGCAATTGACAATGGATTGAAAGCGGTGACGCTCGCCACCACCGGCAACGGCGTGCGCATTTTCAGCGTCATTCCGTCTCTTGATACGCCGGTTTGCGATGCTCAGACCAAACGCTTCGAGGAAGAAACCGGCAAGCTGCCCAACGTGAGCATCTATACCTTCAGCATGGACCTGCCCTTTGCCCAGAAGCGCTGGTGCGGGGCGTTCGGCGTGGATCACGTCAAGATGGTTTCCGACCACAAGACCGGTTCTTTCGGCGAGGCTTACGGCACCCTTATTAAAGATCTGCGCATCCTCAGCCGGGCGATTTTTGTGGTGGGCAAAGACAACACCATCAAGTACGTCGAATACGTGAAGGAAGTGGGCGATCATCCCGATTACGAAGCGGCGCTCGCTGCCGCTAAGGCCGTCGCCTAGTGCAAGTCCGGAGATAGCCGCCGGTCGTTATTGACATAGTCGGAACGGCGGCTCTTCTCCACTCCTCCATGCTCCGCATCGCCTATGTCTGCGAGTTCCTGCTGGCGCTGCTTGCGATTTCGGTGGTGTGGGGTCAAGTTAGCGGCCAGGATCATCTGGACCTGATGCCTTGGTACGACAAGTTCCTGCTGATCTTCGCGCTGGCGTTGGTTACGGTTGTGGGAACGGTTGCAGCGGTCGCGCGGGAGCGTGCCTGGAACGGAATTACCATCGCCTGCCTGGTGATGGCCCTCCTGCTCCTGTGCGCCATGGGTGCTGTAACCTATTACTATCACGTGCACGAAGATCAGGACCAGGATAGCGATAGCACCACAGGTGTGGCCTACGCAGCCCCACACTCGCCGGGGGGGCGCTGAACGTGGCTGAGGCGAAATTTGGAAACTGGGTGGTCCCGCAGAGCCCGGTCGACGTCGAGTACTCGCTGGTAGTCATCGAAGAAATCCGCCAGGTAGTGGCGGATGGGTTCCAGCGCCTGCAGCGCGGCGGCATTGAGGTTGGCGGAGTGCTTTACGGCACTCGCGAAGCTCGTATTGTCCGTATCCTGGCGATGCGTGAAATTGCCTGCGAGCATGCACGCGGCCCCACCTTTCATCTTTCCGACAACGATCGAGCGGCGTTGACTGCTCAGCTCGCGCGCGACAGGGAAGACATGCGCCTTGAGGGCATGCTGGTGGTGGGTTGGTTCCTGTCGCACACGCGCAGCGACGTCACGCTGCAGCAGTCCGATCTGGATACTTACAGCGCGTTTTTCCCGCAGCCTTGGCAAGTGACCCTGGTGGTGCACCCCGGCCGAGCGGGCGCCATGCGCGCCGGATTCTTTGTGCGCGAGCCCGATGGCTCGGTGAAGGGCGAACGCAGCTATCTGGAATTCAATTTCCCGGATCGTCTGGCAGGCGTGCTCGACCGCGCGCCTCGGGAGCGGCGTCCTCTCATGGATCCGCCTCCGGCCGACCGTACTCCCTCTGCTCGTTATCCCGTGGCGCCCGATGCCCCTGGTTCAATCGAGACAGGTTCAATCGAGACCGGTCTATTCCAGACAAGGGATCCGCGCGAGCCACTCGATGAGCCTCGCGTGCGCTTCGATGCACCTATGTTCGGGCAGCCGTCCCGGCCGATTCCTCCGGACTCTCCCTATCCGAACACCGGGCGCAAAATACCTTGGGCGATTATCGGAGTCGTTGTGGCAGCGCTGCTAGCGGCGGTAGCCGGAATGAAATACTTCGGCCCGCAATTGAACGCGGAACCCCTTTCGCTGGGCATGATTGAACAAAACGGCCAGTTGCAGATTCAATGGAACCGCGCGTCCCGCAGCATTTTGAACGCGGGAAGCGGAACGCTCGAAATCGTGGACGGGCAGGATAAGCGCAACATCCCCATGAACCGCAGCGAACTCGCGCAAGGCAGTTTCACCTATGCGCGGCAAAGTGGAGACGTGCAGGTTCGACTCACAGTGACTGGTTCGGGCGGGCAGCCTATAGTGGAGGCGTCCCGGTTTCTGGGCGCGGCCCCAGCTCCCCCGCCGGGCGACAACAATGAGACGGACGCACTCAAGGTGGAGCGCGATGCGCTGCAGGACGAAGTCACGCGCCTGCGCCTGCAATCCGGACAGCAGGCGGCGCGCATTCAACAGTTGGAGCGAACGCTTGTGATCTTGCAAAGCCGACTGGGGATAACCGCGGCCCGCTAGCGGAGAAAGCTAACGCTAGCAGTAAACACTAACGGGCAGCCCGGCGCGGCGCGGCGCCATGGAAAGTGCGTTCTAGATCCAGTTCGGGCACGGTCAGAATCACTCGCATCACCGGTCCGCTTGCGCTGACCTGGGCATTTTGCAGCGCCGCCGCCGGAGTGCCCTTCACCATCCCGGACATCAGCTTCAACATACCTGCCAATCCCTGCGCTTCGGTAGCCGAGTGCGTCAGCGCTTCCGCGGACAGGGTTAGGCCGTTCGTATCGAAATGCACGCCCACCCAGCTCTCGATCACGCTCTGCAAAAGGGTTGTAGGGTCGAAGCCGCCGGTTGGACCTGCTGGTATCAAATCGGTGAGCGGCGTCACCGTGGCGAACCACGCGTCGTGAGTCGCGCTGGCGTC
>Ga0163163_10000895_pt1 | contig 25277 bp, 21 predicted proteins | sample S65metaG_FD_119766 | JGI IMG/M metagenome (GOLD analysis project Ga0163163, IMG submission 119766) | Switchgrass rhizosphere microbial communities from Kellogg Biological Station, Michigan, USA - S6-5 metaG | ecosystem: Host-associated > Plants > Roots > Rhizosphere > Soil | place: USA...
GCGACTCATCACTTCTTCATACATCTTTTGAGATTCTGCAGTGAGCGCATCGAAATTGACCTGGAGCTGAGGAATGAGATCGATCATGGTGTTGATCCGGCCCTCCAATTGAAGAAACTTATTTAGTACTACAACCTTTTTCTGTTCAAGTATACAGTAGCCACTTTGAAAGGTACCGCGCTCATACCTGATGATATAGCCGGATTCTTCGAGGATTTTCTCCAGTTTGTCCAATGTAGGCTGATTGTATTTCATAGAGAGTAATTCTAATTCAAAAGTCAAAAGTAAAAATTCAAAAGTAGAAAGTTGGAGAAGTTATTGTAAGTTATCCACAGAATCATTTATTACTCATCCTTATCACCGGAATGATCATCTCCTCCAGGCTCACGCCGCCGTGCTGAAAGGTGTTTCGGTAATAGTTTACATAGTAGCTATAGTTGTTCGGATAGCATAGATAACCGTCTTCCTTGGCAAAGATGAATGCTGAATTGACCGTTGGAACAGGCAAACCTGCGTCGCGGGGGTTCTTGAATGCAATCACATCCTTGACGTCAAAATTCAAATTGCGGCCATGCTTGTAACGGAGGTTAGTGGTGGTTTGTTTATCACCAATCACCTTGCAGGGCGTCTTTACACGCACACTGCCATGATCCGTAGCAACAACGAGCGACAGGTTCTTATCTGCGATCTTTTTGAGTGCCTGGTGCAGCGGTGAATGTTCGAACCAGCTCGTGGTAATGCTTCGGTAGCTCTCCTCATTATTGGCGAGCTCTTTCAATACCTCCATCTCCGTACGCGCATGGCTAAGCATGTCGACGAAATTGTACACAATGATGTTGAGATCATTGTTCAACAGGTTGTGCATATTGTCGACCAGCTTCTGACCATCGTGATGGTTCACAACCTTGGTGTATGAAAATTTGATATTGTCTTTCTTCAGTCTTTTCAACTGTGCCCTGAAAAACTCTTCTTCAAATAAATTCTTGCCTCCTTCTTCGTCGTCATTTTTCCATTGCGCGGGAAAATGTTTTTCGATGTCAACGGGCAACAACCCGGCGAAAATGGCATTCCTGCTGTATTGCGTGGCCGTTGGAAGAATTGCATAAAAGGTTTCCTCTTCGTGAATCCTGAAGCTTTCACCGAAAATCGGCTGAATGGATTTCCATTGATCGTATCGCAGGTTGTCAATCAACACAAAAAACAGAGGTGTTCCCTTTTCAAGATGCGGCAGAATCTTGTATTGAAACAGGGTATGGCTCATGATGGGAGCATCCGACGATTTCGGTCCAACCCAACTGGAGTAATTCCGGGAGATGAATTTTGAAAATTCGGTGTTCGCTTCCTGCTTCTGGCTTTGAAACACCTCTCGCATTTCAGGACTATCACTCTTTTCCATCTCGAGCTCCCAAAAAATCAGCTTCTTGTAGATCTCCATCCATTCGTTATAGTCGGGATTACTGTTCAACGCCATAAACAGGTTCCGGAATTGCTGCTGGTAGGCCGTAGTCGTTTTTTCTGCAACCAGGCGCTTATTGTCGATGATTTTTTTCAAGCTCAACAATACCTGGTTCGGATTCACGGGCTTGATCAGATAATCGCTGATTTGCGAGCCGATGGCATCATCCATCAGGTTTTCGGTTTCATTTTTTGTAATCAGCACAATCGGCAATTGCTGATTCATCTCTTTGATCTTCGCCAGTGTTTCCAGGCCCGTGATGCCCGGCATGGTTTCATCAAGCAACACTACGTCCACCGCATTGTCTCTTACATAGTCGATGGCGTCAAAACCGTTGGTGAGCGTGTGTACGTCGTAACCTTTGGTTTCAAGAAACAGTTTCTGGGATTGCAGGCTCTCAATTTCATCATCTACCCAGAGTATTTTGGCAAGACCCATGTTTGTTTACAGTTTTTGTTTACCGTTGTTATAAGAACGCTAAAAGTAGGTTATTCGTTTCCGCTTTTTACCTTTGGCTCAGTTCAGGGCTAAATTTAACAAATCCTCTCATGGCCTTTGTAAAGATCATCAACGATCCTGTATATGGCTTTATCACTATCGATGACCGGCTCATCTATCGGATCATTTCGCATCCTTATTATCAGCGCCTGAGAAGAATCAAGCAGCTCGCGCTTGCGCACCTTGTCTATCCGGGCGCTGTGCACACAAGATTGCATCACTCGCTGGGTGCTTATCATCTTATGTGTAATGCACTTGCAGAACTCAAATTGAAAGGTGTTGAAATTTCGCAGGATGAAGAACGCGGTGCAAAGATTGCCATCCTGCTGCATGATATCGGGCATGGTCCGTTCTCGCACGCGTTGGAAAAAGTGTTGGTGAAAGACGTGCAGCACGAGGAGTTATCACTGCGGATGATGAACAAATTGAACCAGGTTTTTGATGGCGGATTGGACACGGCCATCGCAATCTTCAAAAATAGCTATCCAAAAAAATTTCTGCACCAACTGGTGAGCGGCCAGCTGGATGTAGACAGAATGGACTACCTCACGCGCGATAGCTTTTTCACCGGTGTGAGCGAGGGCGTTATTGGCTATGATCGCATCATCAAGATGCTAACGGTATTCGAAGGCGAATTGATGGTTGAAGAAAAGGCAGTTTATTCGATCGAAAAATTCCTGGTGGCCCGCCGTCTCATGTACTGGCAGGTTTATTTGCACAAGACGGTATTGAGTACTGAGCTCACGCTGATCAAAGTTTTAGAACGGGCAAAGGAACTGGGTGAGGACCTGAATCCTGGCGGGGAACCTTCGATCCTGCAGCGATTTTTGAAGGCAGACGTTGAGTTTTCCGGGGATGAAGACCTGGAATTGTTCTGTCGCCTCGATGACACCGATATCGTCTATGCCATGAAGGGGTGGCTGGATCATCCTGACCGGGTATTGGCTACACTTTGCCGGGCTTTGATCAATCGGGAACTGCTGAAAGTAAAATTCATTGCCGAGGCCCCAAACGAGGCACTGATCAGGGAAAAAATGGCAATTGTGCGCAACCGGCTAAACCTCGGCGAACATGATGCGTCTTACTTTGTATTTACGGGCGAGGCAGTAAACCATACCTACGACCCTTCTGACGAAAAAATCAGGATTTTGTTCAGGGACGGCACTGTATTGGACATTTCTGAGGTTGACAATGCCTTAATTCAGTTGAATCTCTCGCGCCCCATGAAAAAATTTTACATTTGCTTTATGAAATAGGCAAGAATTTCGGATCCGGTTTGCCGTTTTTGAATCGCCCAAAGACTAATTAATTTTATGACATTCAGCGCCGCTCAAATTGCCTTACTTGTAAATGGAAAGGTAGAAGGTGATCCACAAGCTTCGGTAAGTTCATTTGGAAAAATTGAAGATGCAGGAGCCGGACAATTGTCATTTCTTGCAAATCCGAAATACGAAGAATTCCTTTATTCAACTCGCGCGTCTATCATCATCGTCAATGACAGCCTTGAGCTCAAACAAAACGTGAGCGCTTCACTGGTGCGCGTAAACGACGCCTACAGTGCATTTGCCATTCTGCTGGCAAAGTACCAGGAGATGATGACGCAGATTCTTAGTGGCGTCCAGGAACCCTCTTATATTCACAAGTCAGCAAGGACTGGTGAAAATGTTTTCATCGGTGCATTCGCTTACCTCGGTGAAAATGTGGTCATCGGTAATAATGTAAAAATCTTTCCGCAGGTCTTTGTTGGCAACAATGTAAAAGTTGGTGACAACTCCATTCTCCACCCGGGAGTAAAAGTTTATCATGATTGCGAGATCGGCAAGAATGTAACCGTTCATGCCGGATCTGTAATTGGCAGCGATGGATTCGGATTCGCGCCACAGGCCGATGGCACCTACAAGAAGGTGCCGCAAATTGGCAACGTGGTGGTGGAAGATTTTGTTGAAATCGGTGCAAATGCCACCATTGACCGTGCGACGATTGGATCAACTATCATCAGGTCGGGCGCTAAGCTCGACAACCTGATCCAGGTAGCGCATAATGTTGAGGTTGGCAACAATTCTGTCATTGCAGCGCAAGCCGGCGTAAGCGGAAGCACGAAACTTGGTAAGAATGTCATGATTGGAGGTCAGGCTGGTATTGTGGGTCATCTCCAGATTGCGGATGGCGTTCGCATCAATGCTCAAAGTGGCGTATCTAAATCTATTCTAAAGCCCAATTCAGCCGTTACTGGCTCTCCCGCCCACGATTATACCAGCGCTTTGCGCAGCCAGGCCCTCAGCCGCAAGCTCCCGGAATTGGAGAAGAGAATAAAGGAGCTCGAGAACTTAATTAAACAACTTACGGTGGACAGTTAGAGTTCAAAGTTCAAAGTTCAGAGTTCAAAGAAATTAGGACCTAATCGCTGTTGGTTAGCCATTTAAGCGGTTTCCCTCAACTCTGAACTTTGAACTTTGAACGCTGAACTCTAAAGGCTTATCTTTGCGCCACAATTGACTTTTTTCATGGATGCGAATTTCAATCCCGACAAGCAGCATAGCCTGGCTTCTTCTGTGAGTATTTCGGGGACTGGACTACATACCGGAGTTAATGTTGACATGACGCTAAGGCCTGCAAATCCGGGGTTTGGCTATCAGTTTCAACGAATTGACCTTGCCGGACAACCCATGATTAAGGCTGATTGCGACCTGGTGACCGAAACGTCAAGGGGTACCACCCTGGAGGAAAACGGGGTTAAAGTAAGCACCGTTGAGCACGTACTTGCTGCCCTTACCGGCCTGGGAATCGACAACTGCCTGATTGAGCTGAATGGACCTGAAATTCCAATCATCGACGGCAGCTCTGAGCCATTCGTAGAGATCATTGAAGAGATCGGTGTGATTGAGCAGGATGCGGCAAAGGCGTGGTACAGCATCGATACCAATATTTCCCATTACGACGAAGTGAAGCGGGTTGAAATGACCGCCCTGCCTTCTACCGAATACAAGATTACGACCCTGATTGATTTTAACAGCCCCGTTTTAGGCACTCAACATGCGGGATTGAAGTCGATGCGCGAATTCAAGGCTGAAATCGCACCGTGTCGAACCTTTTGCTTTCTGCACGAACTGGAAATGTTGCTTGATCACAACCTGATCAAGGGTGGCGATATCAATAACGCTATCGTGGTCGTAGATAAGCCCGTTACGCAGGGGGAAATGGAGCGCCTTGCCAGGGCATTTGGACGGGATAAGATTGAAGTGAAGAGTGAAGGCTACCTGAACAACCTGGAATTGCGCTTCCCCAATGAACCGGCACGTCACAAACTGCTGGATGTGATTGGCGATTTGGCCCTGATCGGTTATCCTATCAAGGCGCATATCATCGCTAACCGTCCCGGTCACTCGAGCAATGTGGAATTTGCGCGGAAGATCAAGCAGTACATTCGAAAAAACAAGCACGTTAAGAATATTCCGATTTACGATCCTAACCAACAACCGATTTACAACACGCAGCAAATCGAAAAGACTTTGCCGCATCGTTATCCTTTTTTGTTGGTCGACAAGATCATTGAGCTTACGAACATGCATATCGTGGGCATCAAGAATGTAACTTTCAATGAACACTTCTTCGTGGGTCATTTCCCCGGCAACCCGGTTATGCCCGGCGTTTTGCAGATCGAAGCCTTGGCACAAACAGGTGGCATTTTAGCCATCAATGCCATGCCCAGCGGCGAGTATGATACCTACTTTTTGAAGATCGATAATTGCAAATTCAAAGCGAAAGTGGTACCCGGAGATACCATGATCCTTAGAATGGAATTACTTTCGCCCATTCGCAGAGGCATATGTGAAATGAGGGGAACAGTATTTGTTGGAAATAAGATCGCCACCGAGGCCGACCTCGTGGCACAGCTCGTTAAAAGGGGTTAATCGCCCTGCTGTCGCGTTTCCCAAAGCCTGATTAATTGACGCTATTGACTATTTTTTAATTAATTTGAACACTAATATTGGCGATCCCGATACACAAAGCCATCCGGAGGGGCAATCAGTATCATTACCATTAAGACAAATATGATCCATCCGCATACGTATATTCATCCCAACGCAAGACTGGCAACTAATGTAAAGATCGACCCCTTCACTGTTATACACCAGAATGTTGAGATTGGCGAGGGAACCTGGATTGGAAGTAACGTTACCATCATGGAAGGCGCCCGCATTGGCAGAAACTGTAGGATTTTCCCCGGCGCCGTTATCGCAGCCATTCCACAAGACTTAAAATACGAAGGCGAGGATTCACTCGTAGAAATTGGAGACAATACAACGATTCGTGAATTCGTCACCATCAACAGAGGCACAAAGGATCGATGGGCAACACGGGTTGGCAGTAATTGCCTGATCATGGCCTATAGTCACCTCGCGCACGACTGCATCGTGGGTAGTCACTGCATCATGAGCAATAACACCCAGATTGCAGGACACGTAGAACTTGGCGACTGGGTGATCCTGGGCGGAATGTGCGCGGTGCATCAATTCGTGAATATCGGCCAACACGCATTTGTGAGTGGCGGTTCATTGGTTGGAAAAGATGTTCCTCCCTATATCAAGGCCGGTCGCGCACCATTGAGCTATGCCGGCGTGAATTCTGTTGGTCTCAAGCGTCGCGGATTTACAGTGGACAAGATCAATCATATCCTGGACATCTATCGTTGCATTTACAATAAGGGCATGAACACTTCACAGGCCCTTGAATATCTCGAAGAAGAATTTCCCGCTACAGATGAGCGAGATGAGATCGTGACTTTTATCCGCGAAAGCGGACGCGGCATCATAAAACGCTATTCCAAAAACAGTGTGGATGAAGATATTGCTGACTAAGGTCGGTAAGCGCTACAATCGCGACTGGATCTTTCGTCATCTCGATTACGAGTTTTCTCCTGGCAATTCTTACGCCATTACAGGTCCAAATGGTTCGGGGAAATCAACCCTGCTACAGGTTATTGCAGGTGCCGTTGTTCATACCGAGGGCAAACTGAGTTACTATCCTGAGGCGAAAGCCAACGGCAATTTTGATCCCGCAAACGCTTACCAGTATCTATCCATCGCGGCACCCTATCTCGAATTGATCGAAGAAATGACGCTCCATGAATTCCTTGAATTTCACCGGCATTTCAAACCATTTCTCAATCAACTTTCAAATGCTGAAATTGCAAGTTCTGTCGGACTCAAAACTTCGTTAAACAAGCAGATCCGTTATTTCAGCAGTGGTATGAAACAAAGGACCAAACTTGCACAGGCCATTCTTTCAGAAACGCCGGTTGTTTTGCTCGATGAACCTTGCACTAACCTGGATGAAGAAGGGATTGCGCTTTATCACAGCCTGATTACAGCGTATGGCAGAAACAGGTTGCTCATTGTAAGCAGCAATGACAGGCAGGAATATGATTTCTGTGAAAAACGATTATCCATTTTGGACTATAAAATTTCACAATTATGAAATTTCAAAACTTGAATGATTTCCCGGAGAAGGAAATGTTTCCAGGCTATTTTGGAAAATTTGTGCATGGCGAAAAAATGTCTGTGGCATTTTGGAATATCAAAGCGGGAAGCACAGTGCCCCTTCATCATCACATTCATGAACAGGTGATGCATGTTGTAGACGGACAATTTGAGTTTACGGTAGATGGGAATACCAAAGTTTGCGGTCCCGGTGAAATTATCGTGATCCCAAGCAATGTGCCACATACCGGAACTGCGGTCACAGATTGCAGGGTGATTGATGTATTCCACCCCGTTCGTGAGGAGTACCGCGTTTAGCGCTGACTGGCGATGAGCAGGTTGAGGTCGGTGTATTTGATATCAAAACGCTGGCTAAGGTGAATATTTGTGAGCGCGCCTTTAAAGAGATAGATACCACTGCGGATATTGATCTTATGCCAGATCAGGTTGTCAAGTCCGCCTTCCTCTCCAATTTCGAGAATCAGGGGCATCAGCACATTGCTGATGGCCTGTGAAGCCGTGCGTGCGAAGCCCGAAGGTATGTTTGGAACACAATAGTGCACCACACCGTATTTGATAAAGATGGGATGTTCGTGACTGGTGATCTCCGAAGTTTCGAAACAGCCGCCACGATCGATACTAACGTCCACGACCACACTACCAGGCCGCATCTGCGCCACCATCTCTTCGGTTACAACAATCGGCGTTCTGCCACCGGTTGAAGAAAGGGCGCCAACTGCAACGTCGCAAGTCTTGAGCTGCTTCGCGAGGATTTTAGGCTCAATAACGGAAGTCCATAACCGACCCCCAATATTGTTCTGAAGCCGTTTCAGCTTATAAATATTATTGTCGAAGGTTTTTACACTGCTGCCCATGGCCAATGCCGTGCGTGCAGCATACTCTCCCACGATACCGGCACCAATGATGACTACCTTGGTGGGTGGTATGCCCGAAATGCCTCCTACCAGTACGCCCTTGCCATTGTTGGCACTGCTGAGGTATTGACCGGCAACGAGCATAACCGCGCTACCCGCAATTTCACTCATACTTCGCACGATGGGGTTGTGGCCCGAATCGTCTTTCAGGTTTTCAAAGGACAGTCCGGTGATTCGCTTCTCCATCATTTTCTCCAGGATCTCCGTCTTCATCACCGCGAGGTGGATGGGTGAAATAACCGTTTGATTTGGCTTCATTAATTCAATTTCGGTCTCACTAACCGGGGCCGACTTGATAATGATATCGCAATTGTAGATTTCCTTTTTGTCGTAAGCGATTTTCGCTCCCGCCTCACTGTAGTCTTTTTCCGAAAAATGCGCACCCTCACCCGCCAGGTGTTCAACCACCACTTTGTGCCCATTGCTGACGAGCACACCAATGGCGTCTGGTGTAAGTGCGATGCGGTTTTCGTGGAAGGAGGTTTCTTTGGGGATGCCTATCAGGAGACGTGCTCCTTTGGGTTTGACGTCCAGCGTTTCTTCAAGGGTCTCATAAGTAAAAGAGGCGCTTACATGCGGTTTACTGGATGCCATGGAATCACAGATTGTGGGAAGGACAAATTACGAAAATAATCCTAGGGAAAAAGCAGTTTTAATTGTCTTTGTGTTGCATCAATGGGCTCTAGCCACACTTGTACCGTGTTTTCCGGAAAGATACGAGGGGCTTTTTCGGGCCATTCCACCAAACATATTGCACCGGAATACAAACAGTCTTCAATACCCGCCTTTTCGGCTTCTTCCTCATCGTCCAAACGGTACAAATCGATATGGTAAATCTTGCCATTTTTATGATCTGACGGGTACCGATACTCGTTAATCAGGGAAAAAGTAGGACTGGTAACATGATCTTTCACGCCTTTGATTTCGCAAAGCGCATGAACAAGCGTGGTTTTTCCAGCACCCATGGGTCCGTGAATTGCGAACACATTGTAGGACCCCGCCTCGCGCCAGAATTGCCTCGCCACGTCCCGGATTTGATCAATGTTGTAGGTGAGGTTCATTGGATAAAAATAAAGAATAGTTGTCGGTTGATAGTTGGCAGTTGGCGGAAATGGGAACTGTCAACCGCCAACTGCCAACCAACTCGTAAATTTGCAAAATGGAACAAATCCACTGGAAAGTAGAGGGAATGACCTGTGCAAACTGTGCCCTAACCATTCATAAATTTCTCGAAAAACAGGGCCAGCAGGCGGTGAATGTGAATCTGGTAAATGGCGAGGTGAATTTTACACTCAAGCCTGAGACCTCCACACAACAGCTTGCAAAAGGAATTGAAAACCTCGGTTATCATGTTCATGAAGCTGCTCATGACCACGCAACAAAAACAGGGTTCCTGAGAACTCCGATTTCCAAATTCTTTTTTTGTTTACCCTTTACGCTTTTGCTGAACATGCACATGCTTGTGCACGGCCAATCCATGCACTGGCTGATGAAACCCTGGGTGCAATTCGCACTATGCCTCCCCGTCTTTGCCATTGGCATGAGTTATTTCGGAAGAAGCGCCTGGGCCAGTATTCGCAATGGTATGCCCAACATGAATGTGCTCATCGCAATCGGTGCGTTGGCTGCTTTTGTTTACAGCCTCACGGGCACACTCTTCAACCTGGGTCCGGACTATCAATTTTATGAGACTACCGCAACCATTATCACGCTCGTATTCCTGGGATATTGGCTCGAAGATATCTCCATGGCCAAAACACAGAAAGCTTTACGCGAGCTTTCAAAAGAACAAAAGCTCAAGGCGAACATGATCGCATTCGATGACCAACACCAGGAACAGATCTTTCCTGTTGACAGCTCAACATTAAAAACCGGCGACCTGCTATTGATCCGCACAGGCGAGCACGTCCCCATGGATGCAAAAATTCTCTGGGGTGAGTGCACGGTGAATGAAGCCATCATCACAGGAGAGTCGGAGCCCATTTTAAAGAAAGCAAAAGAAGCATTGATTGGCGGCAGTGTGCTGGAAAGTGGAACGGTGAAAGCCCAGGTAACCGCGGTGGGCAAAGACACCGTCTTATCTCGTATCATTGACCTGGCCACCAGGGCACAAGGCGAAAAGCCTCCTATTCAACAACTGGCAGATAAAATCAGTGCAGTCTTTGTACCCGTGGTGCTGGGTTTGGCATTGTTGTGTTTCGTTATCAACCTGGCGCTTCCTCATGTCACACTAACGCAGTCGCTCATGCGAAGCGTGGCTGTGCTGGTCATCGCTTGTCCCTGCGCTATGGGACTTGCAACGCCGGCAGCCATTGCAGTGGGCATGGGAAGGGCTGCAAAAAATGGGATCTTGTTTCGTGATCCAAAAAGCCTGGAATTGTTCAGAAACATTAAAACGGTTGTATTCGACAAAACGGGCACACTAACAACAGGCGCATTTACCATCACTAATTATGGTTTTAACAAGTCTATGTCTGAGGAGGATTTTAAAAGAATTTGTTACAGCCTCGAAAAATTTTCAACTCATCCCATGGCGCAAACAATCGCCAGGGAATGGAAAAGCAAGGAAGTTCGCTGGACCTCGATTGAAGAAAAGAAGGGTGCCGGGATGGAGGCAATTGATGCCGAAGGAAATATTTACAGAATTGGTTCTGAAGCCTGGATAGGCGTTGGCGCTTCTGAAGCAGGCCACCAGGTTTACCTGAGCAGGCGCGGAATCCTGGTTGGGTGGATTGATCTCGCAGATGAGGTCAGACCTGAGGCAAAGCAAGTGATAGAATATTTTCACCAGAAAAAAATTAAGACGGTCATGCTGAGTGGCGACAGTCGGGAAAAATGCATGGCCATGGCAAAAATGCTGGGTATTGACGAAGTTTATGCCGAAAAGAAGCCTGATGAAAAACTCGAGATCATCGCTCGACTAAATGCAGGAACGCCTACTGCCATGGTGGGCGACGGCATTAACGACGCACCCGCGCTCGCAAAAGCAAACATTGGGATTTCACTTGGCGAAGCATCACAACTGGCTATGCAACACGCCGACGTAGTTCTGCTAAACAAGGGACTTAGCCATTTGCCAATGGCACTAGGCCTGGGACGACATACTTACGGCACGATCAGGACAAACCTGTTTTGGGCTTTTATCTACAACGTGCTGGCCATTCCGATCGCAGCGGCGGGTCTGCTTAATCCCGGTATTGCAGCACTGGCCATGGGATTTAGTGACGTTGTGCTGGCGTTGAATTCACTTAGGCTGCAAGTACGCACGGTGAATTAAAGTGAAAAGTCAAAAGTGAAAATTTACTTTTGACTTTTTACTTTTTACTTTTGAATTCTTCATGACCTTAAATGACATTCTAAATCGCCACTGGGGATACAAGCAGTTTCGTCCCATGCAGGAAGAAATTATAAGTTCCCTGCTTGACGACAAAGATGTACTGGCGATCATGCCCACGGGTGGTGGCAAGTCGTTGTGCTACCAGGTACCGGCATTGGCCCGAAAAGGGATCTGCCTGGTGATCTCACCCCTTATTGCGTTGATGCGCGACCAGGTTGACCGGCTTAATGCACTCGGTATTCCTTCGCTGTCTATCATTTCGGGTATGCGTTATAGTGATGTACGCAAAACGCTTCAAAATGCAGCCTACGGAAATTTCAAATTTCTGTATGTGTCTCCTGAACGGCTGGAAACCGAATTGTTTCAGGAATGGCTGCCCGTGTTGCCGCTCAACCTGGTGGCGGTAGACGAGGCGCATTGCATTTCTCAATGGGGATATGATTTCAGGCCGGCCTACTTAACGATCTCAAAGATCAGGGAAGCACAGCCTAACGTGCCAATGATTGCACTCACGGCATCAGCAACGCCATCTGTGGAAGGGGACATCAGCGAAAAGTTAAATCTCAAATCGCCGTCAAGATTTCAGCAATCATTCGAAAGACCCAACCTTTCTTACAGCATCTTCCAGGTAGGCAACAAGCAAAATAAGCTCATCGACATTCTTCAAAAAGTGCCAGGCAGTGCTATCGTCTATTGTCGCAGCAGGAAAAGAACCCAGGATATTTCAGAATCGCTTATGGCCCAGGGCATCAACGCGTCTTACTATCACGCAGGACTAACCGCAGATGAGCGTACCCAGCGCCAGGAGAAATGGCAAAAGAACGAAGTGCCTGTTATGGTTTGTACCAACGCTTTTGGCATGGGCATCGACAAGCCAGACGTGCGATCTGTGGTGCATATTGACATTCCTGACGGCCTTGAAAGTTATTACCAGGAAGCGGGCCGTGCGGGCAGGGATGGCAAGAAATCCTATGCGGTGTTGCTTTACACCATTGCGGATTTGAAGGACCTGGAAAAGCAGGCAGCAATTCGCTTTCCGGATCAATCCATCATTAAAAAGACCTACCAGGCGCTGGTGAATTATTTGCAACTACCCGAGGGACTTGGTGAGGACCAGTTTTTTGATTTTGACCTGAAAGAATTCTGCCAGCGCTTCAAACTTGAGATCCAGCAGACAGTTTATGCGCTGAAAGCTCTGGAGCAGGAAGACCTGATCAGCTATGCCGAACAGATCTTTCTCCCATCTTCGGTTCAGTTTACACTTAAGGGTAACGCTTTGCTTGAATGGCAAAAACAATATCCGCAAACTGAAGCATTGATCAAAATCCTGCTGCGTAGCTACGGTGGCATTATTGATCAGCCAACGTCCATTTCCGAGAAACAAATTTCGGTCGCACTGAAATTAAACACTGAAGTATTAAAGAGGCAATTGCAGTTTCTGCACGCCGCAGGCGTACTTTCCTACCAGGCCCAAAAGGAAAAACCACAAATCAGCTTCATCCAGGAAAGGCCGAGGACATCAAATCTCAGCATCAATTCAGTGAACTATCGTAAAAGAAAAAGAAGCTACGAGGTAAGGTTGCAAACCATGCTTGACTATGCAAGAGAAAAAACGAAATGCAGGCAGTCATTCATTGCAGAATACTTTACTTCTTCCACATTGCCGGATTGTATGGTCTGCGATAATTGCATCAATCAGCGAAAATCACCTGTGACAAGGCAGGAATTCGATGATATCGTAGCGCGACTCCTTGGCCTGTTAGACCAAAAGCCAAAGGCGATACAGGACATACTGCCATTATTGCCAGATATCAATAAGGAAAAAACCTGGGCTGTGATTGATGCATTGGTGGGGGAAAACAAGCTGAAAGTAGACAGGACCGGCAAGATCAGCAGGGGGTAAAAAAAAGGGCCAGGATAGAAATCCAGCCCGTTTTTAAAATCCAATATCCTATGAAAAACCGTAGCAAAAATAATCAGGTCTTGTATAATGCCAATACCCGGTTTGAGGTATTTTATGAATTTGTGGAAAAATGTTGAATAAGGCTAACCGAAGCGAAGAATATCTCAATTGCAGGTAAAAACGCATATAAAAAAAGCCCCGAACATCGGGACTTTTAATTTTTTTCTAATCTGTTGCCTCTAAAACCATGTTTTTTTCGCCCGACTTCGTCCTCCCAGGCCCAAAGCGCCCAGCAAACTTCGGGTAATCACGCTCGCCGCGGTTCTACCAATCTGACGGGTAACCGAATTATCAAGCACCTCTTCCACCACCGATTTTTGAGGTTTGGTGGTCGTTTTGCCAACTTTTCCGGAATCCCCCCTGTCAGCGGCCTCCTGGAGCTTGGCAGTTACAATTTCGTATGCGCTTTGCGAGTCGATAGCTTCGGCGTATTTCTTGACGAGCTTAGATTTTGCTACCAACGCGTCAATTTCAGTCGCACTAAGCACGTCCATTCTTGATTTGGGTGAAGCGAGCAATACCTGTACAAGTGGCGTTGGAATTCCTTTTTCATTCAACATGGTAATAAAGGCTTCGCCAATTCCCAGCTGGGTGATTAATTCATCAACGTCATAGAATTTTGTTTCGGGATAATTCTCGGCGGCCTGTTTAATTGTCTTCCGGTCTGCTGCCGTGAATGCACGTAAAGCATGCTGAACCTTTAAACCCAGTTGACTCAAAACTGAAGCGGGAACGTCTTGGGGATTTTGCGTACAAAAGAAAATACCCACACCCTTTGAACGAATCAATTTAATAACGGTTTCAATTTGTTGCAATAGCGCCGAGCTAGCTTCCTGGAATACGAGGTGTGCTTCGTCGATAAACATCACGAGCTTAGGTTTGTCCAGGTCGCCGGCTTCCGGCATCACAGCATAAATTTCTGCAAGGAGTTGCAGCATGAAAGTAGAAAAAAGCTTAGGCTTGCTCTGCATATCCGTCACGCGCAGGATATTGATCATTCCTTTGCCGTCGTCGCCGATGCGCATGAGATCGTCTACTTCAAAGGATGGCTCACCAAAAAACACGTCTGCACCCTGCTGTTGCAGTTCAATTACTTTTCGCAGAATGGTTCCTGTGCTGGTGGTGGCGACTGATCCATAGTTTTTCTGGATTTCTGCCTTGCCCTCATTGCTGATGTATTGCAATACTTTGGTAAAATCCTTCAGGTCAACCAGGGGCATTTTATTATCGTCGCAATATTTGAAGATCATGGCAACCAAACCTTCCTGGGTATCATTCAATCCAAGAATTTTTGACAACAATATGGGACCAAATTCACTAACGGTAGCACGCAAACGAACCCCTTTCTCATTGCTCAAACTCATCAATTCTACCGGGTATGATTCTGGCTTATAGGTTATGCCCAGGCGGGTATAGCGTTCCGTGATTTTATCATTCACAGCACCAGGTTCTGCAATGCCACTGAGATCTCCCTTGATGTCCATCATCAGCACGGGAACGCTTGCATCGCTCAAACCTTCTGCGATGACCTGCAACGTTTTCGTTTTTCCGGTGCCGGTGGCGCCGGCTATCAATCCATGGCGATTCAAGGTTCTAAGCGGAAGGCTCACAAGTGCATCCTTTAAAACATCACCATCAAGCATTGCCGCACCCATCACAATGGAATCGCCTTTGAAGGTATATCCCTCCTTTATCGCTGCCACAAATGCATTCTTGTCTGCCATAGAAAATGTTTTTTTGAAGTTACAGGTTTGGCAGAATCAGCGGAGGATTTTTTGGTTAATGCAGGCGTTCAGATTTCTTCTTCCCTTTCAAGCATCAGTATGGCGCCCTGCGGCACGATGTAGTATTTCTCGCCTTCGTAAATAACTTCAGTAGCACCACTAAGCAGGAAGATGGCGAGGTCGCCTTCCCTTACCTGCAATGGAATGTATTTTACTTTTTCTTCTTCCGATTTCCAGGGTTCATCTTCCGTAGGCATCGGAATGGCGTAGCCTGGACCCGCTTTGATTACATAACCCTGTTGCACTTTTTCTTTCTCCTGCACGCCGGGCGGAAGATAAAGGCCGGTTTCTGTTCTTTCATTAGGCTTTGAAAGACGAATCAAAACCCTGTCGCCGATGACAACTAATTTCTTGAATTTATTTTCACTTGTGAGATGCATAGTGCAAAATTAAGAACATTACTATATTAGCGCGCCCCGCCATGGCGGGGCGCGCTAATAAGGTTCTTTTAACAAAAGATTATAGTCGCTACCTTTAACCTAGCAAGTGAATTGATTTTATTTGAACTTTAAACACGTAAAAATGGAAAATCATAAGCCCAAAATTCTGCTTTGCGAGGATGATCAGAACCTGGGTATGGTATTGAAGAATTACCTGGAATTGAACGATTATGACGTGACCCTGGAAAGAGATGGCCGCTTGGGCATGGCCGCATTCCAACGTGAAAAATTTGATATCTGTCTGCTCGATGTGATGATGCCGAATGTAGATGGCTTTACCCTGGCCGAGGAAATTCGCGACATCAATCCCGACGTTCCCCTGTTTTTTATCAGCGCAAAGACCATGAAAGAAGATATCATCCAGGGATATAAGCTGGGTGCAGACGACTACATCACCAAACCTTTCGACAGCGAAGTGTTATTGCTGAAAATAAAGGCGATCCTGAAGCGAAACGAAGAGTTGAGCAAAGAATCGGTGAATGTTGAATTTGACCTGGGGAAATATCATTTCAATCCCAAACTGCGCGAACTCATTGTCAACGGTCATACACAAACGCTTTCTCCAAAAGAAAACGAGCTGTTGCGCATGTTGAGCGAATACAAGAACGACTTGTTACCCAGGGAAGTGGCGCTGAAAAAAATCTGGGGTAGTGATACCTATTTCAATGGCCGGAGCATGGACGTGTATATTGCCAAGCTGCGTAAATATTTGAAGGAGGATACTACCATCGAGATTGTAAACATTCACGGAAACGGTTTCAGGCTGGTTGTACCTGCTTAACCTGCTGCGCGCATTGAAATGCTATTCAGTGGAATGGTAAAAATGACGTTGGTACCGTCATAATTGGCAAGCTCGAAGCTGCCTTGAAGTCCCTCTACGCGTTTTTGCATATTCAACAACCCGTTTCCGTAGTTATTTTGTTTGAGGTTGATTCCTCTCCCATTGTCGTGAACGCTGATCTTTAGCTTCTCATCGATATTGATGTCGATGTTCACCCTGGAAGCTTGTGCGTGTTTTGCAATATTGTTCAGCGCTTCTTTTACCAGTAGGAAAATAGTACGACGATTATTTCCCGAAATATTGATGCTGGGAATGATATCGGGAATGTTCACGTGACTTTGAATGCCAAGGTCGTCAAGATAGGAGACGGCATACTGGCGTGAGTATGCGATGAGGCTTTGCAGATTGTCATGGTTGGAATTGAGTGCCCAGACAATCTCATTCATTTTTTGAATGAGGTCATTGGATGAATCGGAGATCTTTCCAAACACCGACCTGTCTGAAGGCTCCTGCGTCTTAATTTTCATCATTTCGCTCATCAGCCTGATGGCTGTAAGACCACCACCAAGATCATCATGCAGTTCTGATGAGATCCTTGAACGTTCCTGCTCGATGGCCCGGTGCCTGTCAAATTCCGTTCGCTGGCGTTGCAACCTGTTTTGAATATAGTTGCCCACAATGATAAATCCCAGGGCAAGCGCAGCCAGCCCGAGCATCACCTTGAACCAGGTGGATTTCCAGTAAGGCGGAATGCTTTCCATTTCCAGACGCCATTCCGGCGACCAGTCTTCACCATTTCCGGATACCTGCACAAACAAATCATGAATCCCCGGCTCCATGTTAATCAGCTGAATGATGTTGTTGTTCGGACTGGTTACCCATTCGTCCTGGATGCCCGGAATTCGATATCGTATGTATAGGGTAGACTGGATATTATAATCTAGCGCAGAAAATTCCAGCTGAAGATTTTCATTGTACCTGACTTCAATTTTTCGTTCCTTATTCACCGAATTGATCACTGAATCCGGTCGCGCATCATTGTTGAGCCGTATTCTCGCCAGGTAAACAAGTGGCGCCGGGTTCTTATCAAAAATTTTTGGGATGAAAGAAACAACGCCGTAAATGGTACCCATGAAAATTTCACCTTCCTTATTGGTGAAGCTTGAGAACATATTGAATTCGTTCGCGGGCAATCCATCTTCCACATAATAATTGCTGAAGCCCTTGCGAGACAGGTCAAACCTGGAAAGTCCTTTATTGGTGCCCAACCAGATTGCCTTTCCTTCTTCTACTGCAAGCGCGTAAATGGCGTCGTTGCTGAGGCTGTCCTGGCTTGTATAATACCGTACCACGGAGTCTTTCTTACTCAGGCAATTCAAGCCGCCGCCAAAAGTTGCCATCCAGAGTTCCTTGCCATCATCATAAATGTCCATCACGTTGTTAGCATTCAAACTTGGTTGTCTGCCATCTTTCCGATAAATGATGTTTGTAAAACCAGGGCCATTGACATCCTTCATGCTGAGTCCCTGTTCGGTCGCAACCAGGATATTTCCATCCCTGTCAAGAAATATCTTATTCAGAATATTACTTACAATGCTTTTGCTGTCAGATTCGCTATGCGTGTAATAAGTAATACTGTCGGCTGCCTTGTTATAACATAACAGACCGGAGCCAACTGTGGCGAACCAGATATTTCCTTTTTTATCATCGAGAAAATGTCGAATGTTGAAATGATCGAATTGGCGATTAAGACTCCGTGCCCGACCGAGGTAATATTTTTCTGACCGTCTTTTGAGCTCGAAGATACCATGGTCGGTACTTAGCCACCACGTGTCATCCGACATTCTTGTTAAATTCCTGTACCGGACTACCACTGTATCAAAACTTTTCTCTTTATGAACCACCTGCACGAACGAATCCTTGAGCCTGTTGTAAACCAGCACACCGCGCGAGGTGGCGTTGAGGATTTCATTCTCGTTTTCATAGATGCCATAAATAATGCCACCGTCAATGTTTTGCGACATACTATTTAAGCGGGGATAGACGTAGAATTTTTGCAAGGTGTTATGGAAACTCTGCAGGCCATTTTCGCTACCCACCCACATGCCGCCATTCGGATCCTTATACAAACAGGAAATACGCACGCTTAGCAATCCTCTGACAGAACGGTAGTTTTCCGTGAGATGTTCCATGTAGGCAGTGGCTGGATAGTAGATATACAACCCCTCGTCTTCGGTGGCAATCCAGAGATTGTATTTATTGTCAACCTTCACATCTTTGACCGATATTTTTTGCGAAAAGAAATAAGCTTGCGTGATTTTGTGCACTTCGTTATCTACAGGAAGATCGAAAAAGAACAGACCTTCTTTTGTTCCAAGCCAAATCCTGTTCATCCTTCCATCTTCCACGATGGCCTGGATCGACATCGGGTATTTCATGGAACATGAAATAGACTCCAGCCCCTTGCCTGGTTTGAAAATAAATAGTCCACAGTCTCTTGTGCCCAACCATAAATTGCCCTTGCGATCAACACACATCGACAGCACATGAAACTCGCTGTTGTGACAGGGACACTGGAGGTAATTGGTAAATTTTGAAGTCTTGCTGTCGAATACCGAAAGTCCGCGGTCTGTTCCGATCCACACCTTGTCTTCCTTGTCAACCAGCAGGCAATTCACCTGTTTGCTCATGAGGCTGTTGCTATCCTGTTCGTTCGGCACATAATTCTCAAATTTCATCTTGCGTTTGTCGAGCCTTGTCAAACCGGAATTGTAAACAGCCAGCCACAGGTTTCGTTGTGAATCTTCGCCGATGGCTTTGATTACATTTTCGCCAATACTGTTTGGATCGTGTGCGTTGTGATAGTAGGGTGTAAAATAGCGTCCGTCGTAGCGATTAAGGCCGTAGTGGGTTCCTATCCAAAGAAAGCGGTCACGGTCAAAATAGACACATTCAACCTCGCTTTGCGACAATCCATTATTGCTTCCATAATTGCGGAAAGCCAGGTTATAGTATTGTGCAGAGGCGTGATGACAAAAATTAAGCAGTAAGCAAAGAAGAAGTAGACGTAATCTCATGCTGCACTTAAATTTTGGCAAATTCCCATCCAGTAAATAATTCGCATAGATCGGCCGAGTGAATTACGTATTGTTAGAATTAAGACGAAAGATTGATTGCAGGGGAAAACGTCCTAACCCGGAAATACCTACCGAATATAAACTACAAAAAAAGACCCAAGTTAAAAAAGTAGATTTTCGTCGGAATTACCCGTTGGCTTCTTTCCAAGGTGTTCATAAGCGAGAGCAGTGACCTCCCGGCCCCTGGGTGTACGCTTGATAAATCCCTCCTGGATCAGGAAAGGTTCATAAACTTCTTCCAACGTTCCCGGCTCCTCGCTAACGGCAGTCGCAATGGTATTGATACCCACGGGCCCACCCTTGAACTTGTCAATGATTACGGTGAGAATCTTGTTATCCATCTCATCCAGCCCATGTTCATCTACATTCAGCGCTTTGAGTGCATGCCGGGAAATGGCCAGGTCAACAATCCCATTGCTGAGCACCTGGGCAAAGTCTCTCACGCGCCTGAGCAGACTGTTTGCGATCCTGGGTGTGCCCCGACTTCTCCTGGCTATTTCAGCAGCGGAGTCGGACGTGATCTTCGTTCCCAAAATATTAGCCGAACGGGTAATAATGCGCTGAAGTGTTAACGCGTCGTAATACTCCAGCCTTGATTTTATACTGAATCTCGAGAGCAAAGGGGCAGTTAGCAATCCGCTTCGCGTTGTTGCGCCAACCAGTGTAAACGGATGAAGGTTGAGTTGAATGCTCCTGGCACTGGGGCCTGATTCAATCATGATGTCAATTCGGAAATCTTCCATGGCAGAATACAGGTATTCTTCCACTACAGTGCTAAGGCGGTGAATTTCGTCGATGAACAACACATCGCGGGGTTCAAGACTGGTAAGCAGTCCGGCAAGATCACCGGGCTTTTCTATTACGGGTCCGGAGCTTTCTTTAATATTTACGCCAAGCTCGTGCGCTACAATTCTTGAAAGTGTTGTTTTGCCAAGTCCCGGCGGACCATGAAACAAAATGTGGTCTAATGCCTCGCCGCGAAGCTTGGCAGCCTTGATAAATATTAGCAGGTTTTCAATAATCTGTTGCTGGCCCGAGAACTCCTCAATCACGTGCGGCCGGATATTGTTTTCAAATTCCTTATCAGCTGCACTAAGCAGTGATGTTTCTGCCTGGAAATTTGGATTGGACATGTGGTAAAATTAGACCAGTATTTACAAGTTGACAAAGATTTAGGGGTAATTCTTATTGTAGCTTTGATGTCAAAATCACAATATGAAAATCGGGATTATAGGCTCCGGTATTGTAGGCCGCGTGTTGGGGAGAGCATTCTTATCCGAAGGCCATTCCGTGATGCTGGGTAGCAGAACACCCTCCAAGGATGAAATTCAAAAATGGTTGACAGAAAATTCCACGGGCAAGTCGGGCAACCTTGCGGAAACGGCCGCATTCGGAGAAGTACTGGTATTAGCAACTCGGGGAGATGGCGCGATGGATGCGTTAAAACAATCAGGTGCTGAGAATCTTTCTGGAAAAGTCATTATTGACGCCACAAATCCGATTGCACACGAGCCCCCGGTAAATGGCGTACTTAAGTTTTTCACCAGTTTGGAAGACTCGTTGATGGAGCGGCTGCAAAAAACATTTCCAGATGCCAAATTTGTGAAGGCATTCAACAGCGTGGGTAACGGTCAAATGTACAAGCCAAATTATAAGGAAGGCAAGCCCAGCATGTTCATTTGCGGAAATGATGAGCAGGCAAAGAAAAAAGTCACAGACTTTCTAACTGCCTTTGGGTGGGAGACCGAGGACATGGGGAAGGTTGAAGGCGCTCGCGCCATTGAACCCCTATGTATCCTCTGGTGCATTCCAGGCATGTTGAACAATCAGTGGTCACACGCATTTAAGTTGTTGAAACCTTAACGATGGATAAAAATATTTTCCTGCAAAGTTTAAAGGACGATACACCGCCTTCGCTAACTCCACACCTGAAAGCGCTTTGGTACGATGCGAAAGATGACTGGAACCGTTCTCACCAGTTGGTGCAGGATATTGAAGATGCTAATGCTTCCTGGATACATGCCTATCTACATCGCAAGGAAGGAGACGAAGGCAATGCGGGATACTGGTATCATCGCGCAGGCAGAAAGTTTCCTTCAGTGAGTTTGGAGGAGGAATGGAGTCAAATGTTGGATGCCATGTTGGGTTGATTGGGTTAATTGGGTTGGACCCAATCAACCCAATTAACCACTAACATCATTTCTCCCTTACACTAATCGATATCCTCCTATCCTTCTTCCTCTCTTCATCCGATGCATTTGCAGGAACGGTTGCGAATTGTGATCCGTAGCCTTCAGGTGCCAGAAGCTGCGCACCATTTGCGCCTGCGGCTTTGATGGCATCCGTTGTTGCCTTCGCCCTGTCCTGGGAAAGCTTCTTGTTAGCGGCAGCATCACCGGTCTTATCGGTGTATCCCCCCACTTTGAACTTGGCCTTCGGGTAGGCCTTAACGATAGCTGCCAGGTTGTTTATCTGCTTCTGGCTTTCAGGTGTGATTTGTGCACTGCCAGTTTCAAAATTCAGATTGTCAAAATCAAACCATGTTTTCTTTAAAGAGTCAGCCCCCAGCTTGGCCCAATCCGTATTCAGGAAGGCCACGAGCCTGTCCTCGATGCCACCAGGATACGCATCGAGTACTGAACCATCAGGTAATGTCACCTTCATTGTTTCTCTTGCAGGTGGTGTAGCAACTTTTGCTGTAGTATCTACTGTCGCCGGTGCTGTTGCAGTTGTGTCAACAGGCGTAACAGAATTGTCGCTCTTATTGCACCCTCTCATGAAATACCAGATTGCGGCAATAGCCAATAATATTAACAGCAAAGGCAGTAGCCACCTGGATCCCGACTTCGCTGCGTCATCAGCTGCTCCTGCTGCCTGTTTTGCGCCGCCTGCGATATTGGACACAGCACCTGAAAGTCTATTTCCGATATCACTCAGGCTTGCCAGGCCAAGCGCGCTTGCCAGTCCAAGGCCCGATGGAATAGCACTGAGGATACTATCCTTCTGTGTGTTCAGAAATGACAACAATCCTCCACTATTCAGATTATTCTCATTGGCATATTTTCCCAGTGTGCCCAGTGCGGCGGGTGCAGTTAAATTGAGTAAGGAACTTGCGGACGAGGATTTGATCCCTGCATAATTTGAGATGAGGCTGGTAACATTGCTGAGTTTGTCACCAAATAAACTTCCGGCCATGCTCAGCAGGCCCGACATACTCCCTCCTCCGCTGCTGCCACCAAGGAGTCCGCTTAGATTGCCCAGGATACCACTCGATGCCGCCTGCTTCGACATGTCCAAAATTCCACTGGCACCAGTCCCTCCACCAGACGAAGCCTTGTTGAGCAATCCTGTAAGGACTGAAGGCACAAGACCTCCAATTGCTTTTTGAATACTACTCTCGCTTTCGCCGAGCGAAGAAGCGGCCCTTCCAATCAAATCGTTGTTGAATAGGCCACTCACGGTGTTTAATAGATTGAATGCCATAAACTTTGATTTTTATTTGAGAAATACGCTAAAGAGGCCTTGGGAGGGGGGAAGGCGGGAAGGATTAGCTGACAAAAGTTAAACTATTATTTTCTAATAACAAGCGATTGTTCTGACTTCGTTAGTTGATTTTACAATGAAATAATCAAGCAGAAAAGTTTTCGAGCTGAATCAAATCAATTTGTGTTTCTTCGATGCTATAAATTAGTCAGTTGCAATTTCCTGTTTATGTACATTTCGGTTCGGTTAGCATTCTACTTCATACTATAGCCGAATTCGCCGGCATCTTCATCGGATTCAGGTATTTTCTATTTCTTAGAAAAATACAAGGTGATTCTGTTGATTCATCCAACAGGCTTTGGATTATTATCGGTGCGATTTTCGGTGCGCTCCTGGGAAGTAGAATCTTGGGGGCACTTGAAAAACCACATGAATTGTTTTCTACCGAAAACAAACTAATCTACATCTATAGCAACAAAACGGTTGTTGGCGGATTGCTTGGTGGACTATGGGGTGTTGAGCTTATCAAGAAAATGATTCATGAAAAAAAACGCAGCGGCGATCTTTTTGTATTTCCACTGATACTCGCCATGATTATCGGCAGAGTGGGCTGTTTCAGCATGGGCGTCTTTGAAGAAACTTATGGATTACAATCTCGAATACCTTGGGCTATGGATTTGGGCGATGGCATCAGGCGCCATCCGGTTTGCCTATATGAAATTTTCTTTCTGTTCATTTCGTGGATTTCACTTTACCGGATAAAAAAATCCTATGCGCTGGATGAAGGTGCACTCTTCAAACTCTTCATGATTTCCTATCTCTTGTTTCGGTTTCTTTTGGATTTTATCAAACCAGGCGAGCGCTACCTCTTTGGCATGGGAACCATCCAGCTTGTATGCCTCGCTGGGTTACTTTATTACTACAGGTACCTCTTCAAACCCAGATTTTTATTAAAGCCACAGGTGGTTTTGAACAATTAGATTACTTCCATTGTTTTTAACGAAATTAGCATCATGGCTTCCGCATCCCCTTCATTGATTGTTGCGTTACGCGAAACAGCGAGCAGACTTCGCGAAGGTGCCTATTATGCATGGGGACACCATGGTGCGTGCAATTGCGGAAATCTGCTGCAGGTTGTAACCCGGCTCGATAAAAATGAAATCCTGAATTGGGCACATACCGGGATTGGCGAATGGACAGAACTTGCTGAAGATTTTTGTCCGGTTACTGAAGTACCTGTCAATCTTCTGATTTCAAAGTTGGAGGCAATCGGCCTCACACCTACAGACATTCATAATCTTGAATATCTTGAAGACCGCGCTGTTTTGGAAAATTTACCTGGTGGTTTCAGGTGGCTCCGACGGAACAACCGCGAGCACGTGATCTTGTATTTTGAAACATTGGCTGGTATACTTGAGGCCTCATGGCTGGAAACAGCACCATCGCCTTTGGAAGTCGATGTTTTTGAAGATGCGTTTCAGGTTTGAGTGACCTACTTAAATATCTCTCCTCTCATGAGTCTTTATAAGCTTTCAAATATTAATACAACAAATCGTCTTTCCAGTCTTTTGGAGAAATACAGCAAGAGCTTTCATCCTGTGGTTGAATATAATCCTGCAAAAGAAAAATTGGTGAGCATGGATTTCAAGTCCTCCAATACGGAATTGGATGGAGACATTATTGACGACACCGAAAAATTCAGCGAATACATTTTAAAAAAACTGGAAGAAACTGGAAGTCGATACGGTATTGGCGGCTATGCCGAATTAAGAACCATGTACAGCAGGAGCAAGCTTTTTAATGAGGCGGATGAAACTGAACCACGCCGTCTGCACCTTGGAGTGGATATCTGGGGAAAAGCGGGTGAAGTTATATATGCCCCAATGGGAGGTATGATTCATAGTCTTGCTTTCAATAACCATTTCGGTGACTACGGTGCAACGATCATCGTTCTACACCAATTGGATGGTATCCCATTCTACA
>Ga0163163_10000898_pt1 | contig 25242 bp, 21 predicted proteins | sample S65metaG_FD_119766 | JGI IMG/M metagenome (GOLD analysis project Ga0163163, IMG submission 119766) | Switchgrass rhizosphere microbial communities from Kellogg Biological Station, Michigan, USA - S6-5 metaG | ecosystem: Host-associated > Plants > Roots > Rhizosphere > Soil | place: USA...
CAACAGGAGTCCGTTATAGAACAGCAGTATTACGGTGCCGAACCCGAAGCTCATACCGAGCGCCAGCGTAGTGAGTGCGACCTGCGTGTTATGCGTCATCAATTGCGCGGAAAAAGTTCCCTTTCTCCCAGTCAATTGTTGCCCTTGCTGGGCGCGCTCCATGGCAACACGTTCCGCGGGTGTGATACGCAGGTTGTCGAAAGGCATCAACACGGCCTTGGCCTCGGGATCGTAGCGGATCGCGAAGCCACCCAGCGCGGCGCCCAGCAGCGTCAAGAGCGTCGCCATTTGAAACGCGCGGATGTGACGGCGGAAGGTGTCCGGAAGCTCGAATGTGAGCCATCGCCACGGACGGAACGGAATGTGATGCCGCGTTTCATGGATTTCGGCGTACGCGCGGCTTACCAACCACGCGAGGTATCTCTGCAACTCGCCTTCAGCCGCGAAGCTGGCGACCCGTGTCAGATCGTCTCCGGCGCGCTCATAGAGTGTCTGGAATCGAACCGCCTCCTCTAAGGTGAGGTGCGCGCCCGGATTCATTTCGAGCCAGGTCAAAGTTTTCTCTAGAGCCATCCAATGAGGCCGTTCAGCTTCGACGAAGCGCGGCAGGTCGAGAATCATAACAGTTGCCTTTGTTTCACGCCGTCGTAAAGATTCACCAGATTTGCCGCGAACGATGCGGGCTCAAACAGGGCGAGATGGACGCCCTGCCGCGCCATGGCGCTTTGCAGTTCACGAAGCTTGCTCCATGCCAGATGCCCGGCGAGCGCGCGGTAAATGTCCTCGGCGGATTCCACCGCCGCGTCCTGAAACAACGGTTGTGCGGATTCGGGTCGAAGGGTCGCGGCCATAACCAGGTGCCGACGTGCCAGCAGCCGAGCGGACCTTTCAAAGTGTTCGGCGAGAACTGGTTCATCAAGGGCGGTGAGGAAAATCACCAGCGAGCGCCGTCGCAGCCGCAAGCGCAGCAACGTGGCTATTTCCTCGAAGTCCGGCGATACCGGCCGGGCACGCAGGGTATTGATCGCATCTCTGCAGGCCGAGTAGTGCAGCTTGCCGCTGCGCGCGCGCACAAACGTCTCGACGCGATCCGAGAAAGCGGCGATGCCAAACAAATCTCCGTGGCGCTCGGTCACGGCGCCGATCGTCAGTGCAGCTTTTATAGAACGCTCCAAAGCGGTTTCGCCGCCCATGATCCGCGCCGACAGTCGCGATGCATCGATGATGATGTAGATTTCCTGGGTGCGTTCCACCTGGAATACTTTCGTGATCGGACGTCCGCGCCGCGCGGTCGCTTTCCAATGAATTTCGTCGGAGCTGTCGCCGGGCGAATACTCGCGAAGCTTTTCGAATTCGCGCCCCCTCCCGATCTGTCGGGTGAGATGTAGGTTCTCCGACCCGCGCCGAAGCGCGTTCAGTGCCCCGGCGTCTCGCAGGTTCGGATAGACCCGTATCTCAAGCGAAATGGGCTGTGTGCTGCGCACGGCCCAAAGACCCAACGGCGAGGCCGATTCCAGGTAGCATTCGTTAATTGTGTAGTTACCGCGCAGGCGTGGCTGGCACAACCATTCGATCCGCGATATTGCAGCAGGCAGATCGACGGATTGTTCCTCGGGCTCCATGTTAACCCCCGGCGGCGCCGCGAACCCAATTCGAATTCGCCGGCCAGGATGATTGGCGTTATGAATCGTAACCGCGACCCGAGCTTCGCGGCCTTGCACCAGACGAAGCAGTCCCGGCAATTCAACCTTTAAACCGTCGAGGGCGCGCTTTCGCAGCCAGGCATCGACAACGACGGCGAGCGCAACCACGACGAGGAGCGCTACAGTGACCACCCGCGCTTGCGGGACGACAGCTTCAATGACGACCGCCGGGAAGCCGGCCAAAGCCAGCAACCAGATCAGTCGGGACGACGGAACGATCACACCGGCACCGCCACGCTTTCCACGATTTTGTCGACTGCTTCGGCAGCTGTCATCCCTTCGATTTCAAACTCGGGCCGCAGGATCAGTCGATGTTCCAGCACCGGGCGGGCGAGCGCCTTCACGTCGTCGGGAGTCACGAAATCCCGTTTATCGAGCGCAGCGTGGACCCGGCTCGCTAGCACCAGGGCTTGCGTTGCTCGCGGTCCTGCGCCGACCAACACGCTTTCGTGCGTTCGCGTCCGACGCACCAGGTCTACGATGTATCCCGCGAGTTCGCCGCGCATCGACACATCCGCCAATGCGTCCTGCGCCGCCGTGAGTTTGCCTGGTTCCAGAACCGGCTGCACCGCTCCGCGTTCCAGCAGCGCCTCCGGCGGTTCATCGGACAACATGCGCATCGCGAGTTCAAGCTCGTTTTCGCGGTCGGGCGCCTCCATGGTGATCTTCAGAAGAAAACGATCCTTCTGTGCTTCTGGAAGAGGATAGGTGCCCTCGTATTCGATCGGATTTTGCGTCGCGAAGACCGTGAAAGTATTGGGTAGCGTATGGGTTTCTCGATCGATGGTGACGGTGCGCTCCTGCATCGCCTGCAATAGCGCCGACTGGGTTTTAGCCGGTGCGCGGTTGATCTCATCGGCCAGCAAAAACGAGGTGAAGACTGGCCCTTTCACCAAGGTGAACTCGTTGCGGCCAAAATGAAAAACGCTGGTCCCCGTGATATCGGCGGGCATCAGATCGGGGGTGAACTGGATGCGCGCGAACTCGCAACCGAGCAGGCGGGCGAGAGTACGCGCGAGCAATGTCTTGGCAATGCCCGGAACGCCTTCGATCAGAGCATGCTGGCGAGCCAGAATCACAATGAGCGCTTGATCGATCACATCGGCCTGTCCCAGGATGACCTTCGACGCTTCCTGCCGTGTGGCCTCTAGAATCTGGTGAAGCTGTTCGAGTCTTTCCGTCATTTTCTCTCCGTCAGAACGCGGCAGATCGCGCGATATCCCGCAGCCGGATCGCGGCCGGTCCATTGTTGAATCTCAGCTTGCACCACTTCAGCCCGCGCTCGCTGCGGAGCGGAACGATTCCACTCCTTTTCGCACGCGGGCAGAAGCTGACTCACCGGAATATTGCGGCGCAGAAGGGCCGCCAGACCATCGTGCGAATCACGCCCGGTCAGCGGAGCAGCGCGAGTATCGGCGCGCGGTGGAAGAAAGCTGGAAGAGCTCTGCCAAATAAATAGTCCCGCGATCGCTAAGAGCATCCCGATCGCCGTCTGCAGCCGATATTTTCGGATCAGTACAGCGGCGCTTCCAGTCTCCGACACGCCGAACTGGTTTTCATCGAAGAGCACTCGCTTGGCGGGCCCCATCAGCCGGGCAATCAAGGCTGCGTCACTAGAATACGAGAGCCCTTGATTACTGAGCGGAAAACTGTCGCCAACCAGAACAAGGGTTCCTCCCGCTAAGTTGCGCTGCACAATCGCGGCGTTGCCTTGGCGCTCGGCCAGGACTCGCCACTCCGGATCAAGCTCGAAGTACAGCGCCGAATCACGCGGCATCGCGCCGGTATTCCTTTCTTCCTGGGTGGATGCTTTTCTATAGCGAAACCGGACATGCCACTGTTCCTCGATTGCACCGGCATTGGATTCCGCTTTCGGAGCGACTGCCGGAAGGAAAGCGATTACGATTCGTCCGCCCTTCGGGACCAGTCTTTCGTAGTCGTCCGCCACCTGCCGTGGAGCTTTCGTCCACGCAAAAGAATCGACACCGAGAATAAGAAGAGTCGTCTCGGAATCGAGGGGCGACCGCGCCTTGTACAGCCGCGTGACGTTGAGCCCGGGCTGCTCCGACAGGCTTTCAAAGAGCGCCTTCGCTCCCAATGGGTCGGTTCGTAAAGATGAATACGGGGGATAAACCTCGCCCGTGATCAGCGGCGCGACCATCACTTCCCAGGCCCCCGCGAGAAACACTGCAAGCAGCAGCACGATCAACCAGACAGCTCCGTTACGTGCGGCCGGCATAACGCCTGATCTCCTCCCAACCTTGCGCAAAAGCTTCCACGTCCGCGCGGTCCACGGAGTGCCTCCCGTACCAGCCGCGCTCAAACAGGAACAAGTTCCGGGCAAACGCCGGTGTCAGGTTCGCGTCCACCAAGGCGTGTGCGCGGGATCGGCGCTCCAGTTCTCGACGATAATCGCGCCCAGATTTCCAGCGTCGAACCGAAACCAGGTCCTTCTCGCTTAGGTAATTCAAACCGGCGAGGTATAACGCCCGCAACGCCAGTCTACAGTCCCCTTTTGCAAGTAATTCTTCTGCCAACTGCAGCCACGAGCTCTCCGGCATCTGGTCCGCCGTGACCGATTCGTCAGCGACGTCGATGGGCGCGGCGGTTAGCTTGACCGGTTGCGCCACGATCGCCTTCTTCCGTCGCCCGGCGATGAAGGCCGCAACACCCGCTGCGACGAGTGCGATTGCGACCACGGAAATCCACAATTCAATGGGGGGACGCTCTGTAGCCGGCTTCTTCCTGCTGTCCTCATTCGGGTCGCGACGGAACCAACTCTGAATTTTTTTGGTCACCCACTTAACGCCCTTAGCGAACGTGTCGAGCGCGCTGCGTACCCAACCGACCCATCGGCCCTGCGGCTCCGGGCCTGCCGGACGAGGCGTGCGCCATGCAAACTCACGGCGGCGGATCACTTCACTGATGGTCCGATCGAGCCGCTGAGGGTCGATACCCGTCTGGACATTTGCCGCTTCGGACGCCGCAGGCGCCTGCGCCCGGGCTCGTGGCGCAGCGACGCACAAGAGCAGCGCCAGCGCGACTGCTCCGATCGTCCGTTTCAAGGCAACGCGCAAATCTTCGCCCGTGGCGAGCGACTCCCCGCGGAAGCACCTAACAACATAAGCCGCATCCAACAAGGGATCGATGACCAGCCACATCACGCAACCTGCGACTGCAAGGGTGGTCGAGTTCAACAGGCGCAACCCCAGGCGCGCGAATTCATTTTCTATTCCGAGGAGGCTTCGGCCAATCTGCGGCAGCAGCACGATCACAATTAATACGTTGATGAACAGCAGCAACCCTGCCAGGAAAATCAGACTGAGCAAAAGCCAATTTTGGCGGGTCCACAATCCAGCTTGGCGTCGCGCCACGGCGATCACTTCAGGTTCGCCGAGCGCCGCGAAGAGTCCGGCATTGCGAAAGAACGCCACGGTCCAGGCAAATGGAAGCATCACCAGCCCACTGAGAGGGATCACCAAAAGACTGAGCGGCTGCAATGTGCACTGGATCGCCACCAGCCGCGCGAGTTTGAGAGGCCCAGGTGCGGCCAATGCCTGATACCCGTAGAGCCGCGCTTGAAATACGGCTTGCCAGACGCCTTTCCAAACGAACAACGCGGTGAGGGCCAACGATTCCGCCGGAAGTCGTTCCGCTGCGAATGGATTTCGTGACATGTCTGTCCAAAAAAACAGCAGCCCCGCGAAAAACGGAACCGCCCCGGCGAGATAGGCCGCGGTGGCTGCTGAAGGCGCCGCGCGCAGAAGCTGGATGGATTCTTCCAGGATCTCGATCGCATCCAGTTCCCGCATCAGGGTGTGCCCCCGAAGAATGACGACGGCACCCGAGCCAAGCCCATACCGAAATAGTAGAAAATCAGCCAAGTCGTTAGAAAGCCCGTCAGAGAAAGAATCCCCCAGACCACAACTGACGTTCCGCGCCGACCCGGAGCCGCTTCTAGTTGCGCGATGCAGTGCGCGCACATCATCCGTCCGTCATGTTCGACGACGCACTCACGGCAATAGAACCGCTGGCACGCCGGACAGCGGACGGCCGCCTCGCGATCGGCATGGATCACGCAGCGCTGCTGGACTAGCAAGCTCACTCGCCCTTCGCCGTCCTTTCGAAATGACAGACCGCCAGACCGGTGATCGCCATCGCCGCCCGCCATCCCACCGCGAGAAACACGGTTGTACTTGAAGCTGTAATCTGGTTGTTCCATGCCGCCGCATCCGGGGACGGCTGTTGAAATACGGCGACTACGCCCGGCCAAGCCGCGACGCCACTTAAGGCGAAGGGATCGATGATGATGCACAGGAATGCCGCGATCAGCACTGCGGCAGACGTTGCGCTGCGAGTGCGGGATTGCACCAGCGCGAGGATCCCAATCAGGAATTCCGCGAAGTACATAGTGGGCAAAAGACCGAACGCAACGGTGAAAGTGGATCGCAACGCCGCGAACACCAGAACGCTATCCAGCATGAGCAGACCGAACAGGATTTCCGGAGTATAGCCTAAGGGACGTTCGATGGCCGGTGGTTGCGCCGTCGATTCCGCAAGAGCAATTTGCGGTGTCATCGCCGCCTGCGCGGCAAAATCCTCCACCGGCACGCTGCCCTGCACCGTTTCGATCGCCGGAGTAATGATCGCCAGGAAAGAACGAGCGGTGCGCATACGCGATATCGGGTAAAGGCGTTCTCCGCTCACGGCCGTTTGCAATATGCAGCGGCAGCGGGGCCCGCGCGCGATGTCCAGGATCGCCAAGAGGAGAGCGGCCAAGGCGATTGCCGCAAAAAATCTTTTTCCAAAAGTAAATTGGACCCACATACTAAAGGCAAAGCAAACTGACGCAACTGCCGCTTGCCAGATAGCTCGCCTGCCCCCTTCGGCGACTACGATCGCCTGAATGTCGGCGAACGCGAAGCGTTGATAACGTTCCACCAAGCGGCTCGAATTCACAATCAGCAGATGATCGCTGCCCAGCCAAGCCTGAGAGAATCCAGTAAAGGTGCGGTTCTTCGGGGACAGCCGAAGGTAGTTGGAGCTGGTCATCTCCGCACCAGGAAAATCGCGGCGATCACGACCACGATAAAGCCGATCTCGCTGAGGGCAATCAGCCCAGCGAAGTAAAATCGGACGCGTGTGCGTGGCAGGATGCTGCGTGGAGAGTTCCAATGGCGGAAAATCCAGAACAAAGTGAGAGGCGCGGTAACCAGAATCGGCCAAATCAGGAATGCCGGAAAGATTGCCAGCGCCAGCGCGATGCTATCGTGCATCGTGCGGCTGGACTCAAGATCTTGTATCTTACGCCCGCGCAGGTTCGCCTCAAAGCATATCGGGCAAAGCGTTCTCCCCGCGATTTCGAGTGTGCAGAGGCTGCACAAGAAACGCCCGCACTCGTCGCAGGGGGTGGAGGCTCGGTTCTGCGCGTGGTAGAAGCAGCTCGCTTCCAGATCCGCCGCCAGCGGCTGCGGAAGACTGCCGATTTTGGATTGCGCAAACGCGGGAAACACTTTCACTAAAACGGGCGCACTGCAATCGGGGCAACGCTGGCCCTCGAGGCCCGACCACAATTCTGCGGGAAGCGGCCGCAAACACGCGCTGCAAAGGATGCCTTGGAGGGTCATCTGGTGTGGCGAGGGCGCCGCATCCCGCTATCTGGAATAGATCACCCGGGTCTCGCAGATACGATCGTGCAGCGCTCGCTTTTGAACGTCGAATGCGGCCATGAGATAGCCGATTCCCAGAGTGAAGGTGTTGATGAAATGCGCAAAATACCGGCCCGTCGAGAGGCCAAGGGAGAGCGGAGATCCGTCCGCGCGGATCACCTTTAACCCGAAAATCATCTTGCCGATGGTCGCTCCGCGCTTGGCGATGAAGAAAATCTCGTAGCAGGCCGCGGCTACCATGCTCAGGAAGGTGATCAGGAGGAAGGGACCCATCATGGCTATTACTGCCGCCGGATTCCGAGCTGCACCTGGAGCGAACATCGCAATGCCGAATGGAATTCGCACAATCAAGAAAGCCATATTCAGCAGAATGGCATCGACGATACGCGCCGCCGTGCGAATCCAAAAACCACCGTAGTGCCGCACACCTGCCGCCGCTCCGCCTTGGCGCAACTTCTGTAAATACGCCGGCTTACACATCGCACAGATTGACGCGGGTCCAATCGCGACCAGTTCACTGGCGGGGGAAGGCCGCCCGCATTCGCCGCAATACCGCGTATCCATGCCAGCGACGCCCGAGAGGGGCTTGGAGGTTGGCGCGACTCCGCGCAGCGAGCCATGTGTTTGCCAGTTTGGCATGCCCTCGTTCCAGACGAGGGTATCGTCGCGCACGACACCCGCCAGCACAAGATCGTTCAATGCAGATTCGTCAACGGGGCCTTTTTGCTGGCCTTGATCGGCATAGAACCATTTCATGCGGCATCTCCTCTGTCCGGACAGAATATCGTTCGAATTGTTCGTCGAAGGTATTATATTGTACCGGAACGCTCGATAATCAAGTAATCGGTTGAGGGCCTTCAATCGATTACTCCCTGGAAGTTGGTATCAAGTGACAAGCCAAAACGATAGATGTGAGTGTGAGATCAGCGGAAACGCCGCAAGTACTTCTGACTTGGCGAGATCTCTTGGCACTGGCAGCGAACCAACCTCGCCTCAATCTGACGAAATCGTGACGGATCTCCAACAGCGATTGAGATTGGTCGCAACTTTCATCGCGGCCCAGGGGTACTTGCACCTTAAACATGCTCTAGTGTTCGCGTTCTATTTGCGATAGTCTGGTGGACCAGAGGTAATCCGATGCTGCTCCGGAAGCCGATCCTCCGCTCCTGCGTTGTTGCTACCCTGCTTTCAGTCTTCGTTGCGGGCCAAAACCCACCACCACAACGCCTGCCCGACGTTCCCTATGTGCCAACCACGGATGCGGCAGTCGACGCCATGCTGAAGCTTGCGAACATTAAGCCTTCCGATGTTGTCTATGATCTTGGCTGCGGCGACGGGCGCATTGTTATCGCCGCCGCAAAGAAGTACGGCACGCGGGGCGTCGGTGTCGATATCGATCCCGTACGAATCCGGGAGGCGAACGAAAACGCGAAGAAGGCCGGAGTTGAAAAGCTGGTCCGCTTTGAGGAAAAAGATCTATTCCAAGCCGACATTCATGACGCGAACGTGGTGATGCTGTTCCTCCTCAATAGCGTAAACCTTAAGCTTCGTCCGAAGCTGCTCCAGGAACTGAAGCCGGGTACGCGGATCGTCTCAAACACGTTCGATATGGGCGATTGGAAGCCGGACAAGGAGGCACCCGTCGAAGGCACGGATGATGGTACTTCCCTTAGCCAACACCTATACTTGTGGATCGTCCCCGAGCGTATTCGAAATTAGATCCCGTCCATTCCCTCCCGCCTCAAGACGAGCCTGCAAATGTGCCAATGCCCGCCGACGCCTTAACGCGAGAGTTTGTTCGCGATGGCAGAGTAGACAAAGAGTGCGGAGATTTCCCAGGTCGCATTCTCCTCCTCCTTCCACAACCGGCAGAATGTGATCGGCATCCCACAGCGTGTTGCGGGTGAGCCTCTTGAGCTCCCATTTAACGAGAAGGCGCAGCCGGTGGGTCCCACGCGAGCGGCGCAGCTCGGCGTAGGCAGCGCGAGTGTCGATTCGGCAGATTGCGCAAACGCCCCGGTCCCGCTTCAGTACCTGCTCGCGAAGGTAGCCAGGGTCGGAGCGGAGGCGCCATTCGTGAACGCACCAATCCGAGCAGAACGTAAAACGCCTCGGAGGGACTTCGAGACCACACCAGCGGCAGAGGGTTCGGCCGCTGCTCCCTTTCGGCAAAGCGGCGCGATTTGCGAAGCCGCCGGGGATTGTCCTCGAAGTGCTCAAATGGTCCACAACATATTCAGCATAAAGTGTTTTGGACGGTTTTGTCAGCCCAAAAGGCTGAACCGCGGATGTCCCTACTAGGAGAGAGACATCCGCGGGTCAGTGCTTGAGAGGATAGAAATCAACGATTAAGGAACGAACGCAGGTGTCAAAAAGACCAGACCGCGCACGGTCGAAGCCGAATTTCGGGGATCAAACTAGATCTTCGCCTTCTTTCGGAACCGCCCGGCCAGCCCGAGGACGAGCAACCCCGATCCGAGTAGCATCGAGTTGGTGGGCTCTGGCGTCGCAGTCGGCGTTCCCGGGACGCCTATCACGAAGACATTTTCGGTTCCGTCGTTCGCGTTATTGAACACGAAATGGAACTGGATATGGTCACCAAGGGCGAACGAATGGAAGTTCCCGAGCAGATAGTCGGCATAACCATTGCCATTATTTCCCGCCGGTACGTTGCCTGAACCACCGAAGGAGAACGTGTCGACCACAACGCTGTTCACCGACATCGTGAACAGCGACAGCGTCTGCGCGGGCTGGCCGGATGCCTGGTTGATATCCAAGCCGAGCATCAAAGAATTGCCGGCGCCAATAATCGAATTAAGCGTGACGCCGGTGTAGATAGGTGAAAGTGCATCATACCCGTTCACCGCTCCGCCCGTGGGCAGGGCCGTCGCCGCGAATCCGCCATTTGTGCAGGATGGATTAGAGAAAATGCATGGGCTCTGGATGCTCTGCTGATAGGAATTACTGTTGTCCGCAGTGAGTGTAATTGTATTCGCATAAGCGGCGGCGCTGCAGAAGACCAGAACCGCTGCCGTGAAAATTGTCTTGATCATAGTTATTCCCCCGTTTTCTTAGAGACCCCATCGTAAGGGCGCTCTAGCGGGTAGACAACCAATCAAAAGGTTCAAAACCTAATGGTTCTTGTACCAGTACCCCGCGTATCAATCCAAAACGGGCGCAGCGGTACCGACGACCGCGGCGCCACGCCAAACGCGAGTTCGGCGCACTGGGGCTGCCCCGGACGGCACCGCTTTTAGATTGAATTATTTACGACAACGGTCCGCTGCGAGCCAAGGCGCTAGTAAGCTATGGCGTAGCAGTCCCGCCGCGGGTCGCCAGCGGCGAAGCGGTTTCCGGTGGCCGGATCGATCATGACGGCCGTAGCACAACCCGACATTCCGAAACGCGGTAGGCGCCTAACCTCGTGGCCTCGCGCTTTGAGTTCGTCATAGACGGCCACGGGCACATCTGCCTCCACCGCAAGCTGATTGAAGCCCGGCGTGTGTGGAAAGAAGGATCCGTAGAAGTGACCGGTCTGGACTCGGGGCCGCTCGAACGCAGTGTGCAGGTTCGGATACCAGTCGTCCCAGAAGTCGACCACGCTCAAGAGGGCCTGGAGAATGGTTTGATCCTGGTTATCGCCGCCGGGTGTGCCGAGGGCCATCATTGGCACATCCCCCCGGAATACCATGCTGGGAGTCAACGTGTAGCGGGGGCGTGCGTGCGGGCGAATCTGGTTGGCCTTGGTCTGGTCCAGCCAGAACTGTTCACCGCGGACGCTCATGCCAATGCCAGTTTCACCAAGGATGACGGCGCCGGCAATCCAGCCGCCACTCGGCGTGACGTCGAAGAGATTGCCGTCCTTATCGACAACCGAGATGTGAGTAGTGTCCTTAGATATGCCGGCCGAATCGCGGCCCAGCGAGGCGAGTTGATCATCGCGAGAGAACGAAGCCAGGGGAGCGTTTTCAGGAACGTTGGCTTTCCAATAAGACCAAGTCTTGACCTGCGAATCATACTTCATGGGATCGCCGGCGATAAAGGCCTTTGAGGCGTGCTTTGGGTCGATGAGTGCCGCGCGTTCCTTGGCATAGGCTTTCGATAGCAGGCCTTCGGCGGGTGATTTAACGAAGGCCTGATCGGCGTAGTATGTGTCGCGATCGGCATAGGACAGCTTCATTGCCTCAGTCACGGTATGCAGGTAGTCCGCGCTGCCGTAGCCCATTCCATGGAGATCGAAATTCTCCAGAATATTGAGGGTCTGAAGGAGGGACGGCCCCTGGCTGGAGAAGCCGTGTTTGTAAATCGTGTATCCATGGTAGGTGGTGTGAGCGGGCTCTTCGACGCGTGCGAAGTAGTCGGCGAAGTCACTTTCATCGAATGGTGAACCGTGCTCCCGGAGGAAGGCAACCATTTCGCGGGCGATATCGCCTTTGTAGAAACGATCGCGGGCAGCGGCGATGCCCACGGCCCTACCTTTGCGTTTCCGCTTGCGTTCGGCTTCCACCATGCGGTGCAGCGTGCGCGCAAGGGTCGGAAATTTGATGGTCTCGCCGGCACGGTAAGGGGACCCATCGGGCTTGTACCAAAACGCCTTGTTGGCCGGCCACTGGTCGATGAATTCGCGTTCGCGGCGGATGGTGTTGACGGTGCTGGGGCGGATGGGAAAGCCGTTTTCCGCGTAGTTGAGAGCGGGAGTGGCGACTTCCTCGAAACTCATCGTCCCCCATTTTTCGAGGACCGTGAGAGCGGCGTGGACGGCGCCGGGAACAACCGCGGGGTCAAGGCCGTGCCCGGAAAGCGTCTTATTGCGGGTGAGGTACCAATCGACATCCACGGCATGAGGCGCCCAGCCCTGGCCCACGATGGAAGTAACTTTCCCTTCCTTGCGGGGATAGACCAACACCAATGCTTCGCCGCCGAGGCTATAGAGATCCTGCTCCACAACACCGCCCGCCAGCAGCGCCGCTACACCCGCATCGAAGGCATTGCCACCCTTCAGCAGAATGCTGAAGGCGACGGCCGCTGTAAGCGGATGGCCGGCGGACACGCCGCCCGAAGGCCCCATGACGGCGGGCCGGAGGGACGCGCTGACGGGAACCGGGGGCTGAGCGGTGGCGGCCGCCGTTAGCGCCAAAGTGATAACTAGAAGCGCTGTCAGCCCGCTGGGGACGGCGCGCTTGTCGGTAGGTTTCATGTTGCGACCTCTCTGCCTGGAAAGCCGCTGTCCAAGGCGTAAGGACAGTTTACATGCCTTCGGCCTTCCGAGTGCTGGCGGGGCGGAGGGCTACCGCTAATAGTCCTTATCGGCGATGCATGTGTGGCGGCCAGTGTGGCTGAGGTCGGCCCGTCAACTCGCCTTTGCCACGGCTGACCCTCTCACGCAGTCGTGCATCTGTTCATGATGTAGTAGCTTCTTCTCACAAGTTCGGCTGGTTTCTCTTGCTGCTTCAGCCCGTTGGAGAGCGTCGTCGAATTCAACGCCAACCAGCCCAGATGAATTAGCGATGGCTTGAGAATTGGCTGTCTCAGCTTCGTAACAGTTCTCAAGCAGTGTGCGCCATACTTCGCAAGGCATGGGAATGTAAAAAGACTCGGTCACTCAGCGGGAGATTGCCAGTTCCTCTTCCGCCTGGAGCCAGTCTGCTTCGCGTGATCCTTCAGGACAACCCTTTTGCTGCCAGAGCGTGTAGGCGAGTGCTGCAATTTGATCGGGTACGGGGGAACCAGCGGGTTTTACTGCCGTTTCAACGGGGCTTTGCTGTGTTGCCTTTAGAGTCACGTGGTAATCCTTTCTATTGCGATTCAAAACCATACTTAGCGACCGCTGTCGTTCGTTTATTTGTTCCGCTACATCCGAAGCCACGATGAACTCCGCCTCGTTCGGACTCTCAAACTAGCGGGTCATATCTAGAGACGATGCAAGGATGTGATGTGTTACGAAATTTTAAGGAAAGATCGCTATGGGCGGGCGATTCGGCAGCCAACGATGTGGACGAAGACTTGCTATGAGCGTTTCGGTTTCCAGCGTTATCTTAGATTCGTTGTGCGTAGCCATATCACCATCTTGTCACCGGATTTTATGGAAATTGAATCGAACAAACGGATGCTGTCGAGCGTCAGTACTATCATGAGCGAGTATTCGCGGCCGTCGTATCACGGAGAGTGGCCTGAACCTACGAAGTTCGATATGTTACGCATCAAAACGGATATGCAATTAGTCCAACTCATCAACATTCAGTTAGATCTGGGCATTCAGGACGCACGCCAAGCTCTCAAGTCTGTCGATACTTGGACCGTTGCAAAGGACTATCACCGTCGAGCGAACAGGGCATACGCCGCGGTCACCCGCTTGATTCCCTTGGTCGTGGAGTTTACGAAGAACGAACGGAGCGAAGTGGAATCAAGATTGGAGTACCTTCGGGGAAAGCTTGAGGCTCTATCGGCCATTGGCTCGACGCCCACCCCCACCGAAAATGAGATATTCGCTCTTGCCCGTGCTGTGTGGGTTGCCCGGATGGCTTACCCGAAGAAGATTGGTTTCGAGCGGAACGGGCATTGAAACCTAAATCTGAATCGCACGCCGTCTGTCTGGTGAGCTAAGGTCGGTCTGGGCGGCGGTGTTAACGACGATTCGCCTTATCGATCCCTCGCTCGGCGGTCAATTGTCGGGCGGAATCGGCATAGCTTCAGAAGCGCGTTACAGCGCGAATCCACATCAATTCGCAAGCCCCGCTGCCGGTATCGGTACGGCTTAGCGAACTAGTCCACTTCCCGCCGTCCGCCAGGCGCACCTCCCCTAAGGATCCATCCAGTTCTGCGATGTCGCCTTCGCGGAGACTGCGGAGCTGTTTCCTGGTCCCCGGGGTCGACGGAATTGTATGGATGTTGGCACTGTGCGACACGACCTCATTGTTTGATAGTGGCAGGCGTTCATGCTCAGGGCGCCAGGTATACCAACGACCTCCCTGGGAGATGGACATTTCATCGAGTACCGCCTGGTCCGACATAGGTCCCCAGCCCACCGCCAAATCCAGCGGCGAAATCACGGCGCCGTGATCCAGCCAATAGGACTCAGTGCGTAAGATACGCGCTCTCACATGGAAATCCGCAAGCGGGGTGAACTCGTTTCCATTTTCGTTCCAAGGAACTCCTCTAGCGGTAGAGCCCTGATTCGGATCAGAAGGTACTAGAACGCCGGGCGGATGGCGGGCATGCAGGTAGTTGTCGATAAAGTACACGCCCAACAACACGAGAATTACGCCGGCGGCGATACCCCTCATCACTTTTATCGTAAGATCGCGGCTTATTTTAAGATCGCAGTCCGCGGCGGCAGGGCGAGCGTTTTTTCACACTCCGCCACGGAGCTGGTCAAGTTTGCGGCGATCGCGTTTCGATGGTTTGCCCTCCCGCGATGCTTCGTAATGTGGCATCGCTTTTCGCTCTTCTGCCAACTTCAACCGCGATTCCCGGCTGGCCTCGGTCTCGCGGTAGAGCGTCTGCGCGATCACAGCCGGGCCGCGAATCTCGCTGAGGAGGAGAACTTCAACCTGAAACTCGCCGCCGTCGTTCTTCACTTGCAGCATGTCGCCGACTCGAACCTCGCGCGAGGCCTTCGCTTGTGTTCCGAGAGCTTCAATTCTGCCGAGTTCACATGCCCGCGCAGCGAGTGAGCGGGTCTTGAAGAATCGGGCTGCCCACAGCCACTTGTCCATTCTCACGCCAGCCATGATCCCATTCTCGTACCAGGGTAGCCGCGGTTCCAGGAAATCGTGCGGCCCTTGTTGTTTATTACCGCCCTTCTAGCACCCGCTGGCGATCCACTGGAGGCAGTTCGTCCACCAGCACCTTGAAAACTCCATTCGTCCAGCCAAAACCCACCTCGTTCGTGCTGTACCCATAACGAACCTCGCCCTGAATATCCGCGGCTCGCCTCTCCACATCGTATTTCTCCAGAATCGTACCCGTTCGACGAAACTCTTGATGCACCATACCAAGGAAGTTTCCCGCGATCCGATTGGCGTCTTCGTTGTACCCGTATCGCCGCAAGCCCTCGACCGCGATTAGTTGTAGTGGTGCCCAACCGAAAGGTGCATCCCATTGGTCTCCGCTTCGGTTGGTGCTGGTCCGCAATCCCCCCGGCCGTTCGAATTTCCCGAGAGCCCTTCTAACGCGTTCGGCTTGATCTTTATTCGCGATACCGGCCCATAAAGGATAGAAGGTCGTAAGAAAGGAATAGCGTCGAATACGCGCTTGCGCGAAATTGTAGTCGTAATACAATCCGTCTTCCGCATCCCACATGAACCGGTTCACCCGCTCTGCTCTCGCTGTCGCCCGCGTTCGCCATATCTCTGCTTCCGCGCCCCGCCCGACAATTTCCAAAATTTCCGCCATCTCCTTCTCCATCACATAGAGAAGCGAATTCAAACAAACGGGATTGTAGTCGACAATATCTGCATTGAACGGTCCGAATCTCGCCGACGGATCAAACCCAGATTCCCGCATCGATCGGTCGGCCTTATAGAATAGCGGCGTAAGCTCGTCGCGTTTCCGATCGTAAAAACGGGACACGTCATAGTCTTCCACTCGATGTGTCCGAAAATAATCCTTCACCAGTTCATAGTGTGTACGGCCCGCCGAATTCACTTCCGAGGCTAATACCTCAGGCGCCGGCCCGTCTCCCAAATCGAAGTATCTTGATAATCCCGTCTGCCCTGTCAGATGCGGTTCGCTTGTCCAGTAACCGTAATACGCGATCGCCGGTTCCACCGATTCTGCCAGCCAAGATCGATCCCGGGTTTGGCGATATACACCCAGCAGCATTTCTGTCAGGAACGGCGGCTGCGACCGAGTCAAATAATACGTGCGATTCGCATTAAGAATCTTGCCGTATTGCCGGATTTCGTAAAGGAAATTGTCAGCCATGTCTTTGGCAAGTTCGGTCTCGTTATCCTTCAGCAGACCCAACTGGATAAAATAACTATCCCATCCGTACATCTCATTGAAACGCCCGCCCGGAACCACGTACGGCTTCGGCAGGTATAGCAACCCTTGCTCGGGTATCTGCGAAATTTCTTCCGGAAGCCGCCGGATGTCGATCTTGCGAAAATCCTCCGCCGGCATTTGCGCGCGTACTTCCCGCTCAACTTGCGCCGCGTTCTCAGTTGTACCGACATAGACCGGCCAATGCCCGTCCGGTCCCACGTGAAATTTCGGATCGATCGCGGCAGTCGCCAGATTCTTGTTTGATCGCGTTAAGATGGCCCATCCCTGCATGATGTAGTCGATAATGGGCGGACTCTGGGCCCAGGCAACCAGGGTCGCCGCCAGAATCGCCACCGCCGCTCGTCTGTGTGAACGCAACAAACCGAGCCTCTATTTTGATAGTAGCCTCAATCAATGGCCAAAGGGACTTCGTCAGATGTTAGGCAAGCAGCCACGGCGTGATATCTTGAACCCGATGACCCGACGGCACGCCTTGCTCTTGTCTCTCAGCGCGCCAGTCGTCGCTCAAGTCCGCGCGAAGCGGGTTCAAAACCAGAGTCCGCTGCCTTCGACGGCCGCGCCTGCTCAAGATTCCCCGGTGCGATGGAGCCCTCGTCCTGTTTTTGTGGGGGCGCCGGTTCTATTTAGGTCGAAGACTTATTCCGGGCCGGCGACCTGGCTCGGTAGAAGGATCGAATTTCGACCCGACGGTGATGTGTTCTCGGCCCTCGGGGGTGTGAGCTTGAACGATGCGCCCGGCATCTATCCCCTCATCCTTGGAGCCGAAAGAGCGGAGGTCACAGTGACAGACCATGCCTACCGATCCTCCACGATCACCGTACCTGAGAAGTTTGTGGCGCCACCCAAAGAGATTCAGGCTCAGATCGACGAAGAGCTCGCGACCAAGCAAAAAGTTTTCAAATCTTCCGTTCCAGAGCGCCTGTGGCAAGGCCCGTTCGTCTCACCAGTCAATACCCGTTACACGTCTTCATTCGGCTCGCGCAGGGTTTACAACGGCAAGACCCGCAGCGTGCACCAGGGTCTCGATTATACGGCCGCCATCGGCACACAAGTCACGGCGGCCAACTCCGGTCGTGTCGTGATCGCCCGCCCAATGTACTTCGAAGGCGGCTTGGTCGTGATTGACCACGGGGAGTCCATCTTCACGCTGTACATGCATCTCTCTGAATTTCTGGTCACGGAGGGTACTGCCATTGACAAGGGCGTACCCATCGCGAAGAGCGGATCAAGCGGCCGTGTCACTGGCCCACATCTGCATTTCGGCGTGCGATGGCAGGACTGGTACCTGGAACCTTCGACGCTCTTGGGTCTTTGGCGGGGCGAAGCCGCCTGATCTCATAAAAGGAAGTTGGACGAAGTCGACAAAACGGTACCGAAGACACGTTATAGGCGTCCCCCGTGCCACCCCGCTCCGTGTAGTCGATCTTGTACGACCAGAGCCCGAGCCTACGCGCGTTCTCGCGAGCCTTTTGGAGGATAATAAATCGGTCCAGATAATCAGATGAAGGAATCGGGCCAGACTGAACTGCGTAATGCACGTTTTGCTTCAAGTAACGAAAGTTGTCCTGAACAAACAGTAATTGGAGGGGAACTATGAGATCCACGAAGACAGTTTCGATCGCGGTTGGACTGATGCTGGCGTGCGGTACCGCCTTTTCCCAATCTGCGCCTGCACGTAGCGCCCGGGCGCCCGAAGCGAATTGGTGGTCTCAGGCCGCCGGTGAAAATGGGCCGACGCGCGTGGTATGGGCCGCGCACAAGAATCCCGAAACGCCATACAATCCGCCCAACAAGCCGATCTGGCATATCACCGATGTCGTCAAGTCGCATAAGGGTGAAGCCCGCTGGGAAGAGAAAGTGTTGCTGACCCGCGACTTCGACGGCCGTTATGTCCAGATGGCGCCGGGCGATAAGAGCAAGTGCATGTTCTGGGCCGATGACCGGGCTTGGGGCTGGGTTTACAGCGGGCAGGTCAAGGTCACCATCGACGGCCAGGAGCCCAAGGTCCTGCCCAAGGGTTGGGTGTTCAATGTCGCGCCGCGCCTGTCCTACTGCCTGGAGGTGGCCGGCAGCGAGCCGGTCGTGTATTACATCACCACGCCGGCGGGCCAAGTGCCCTCTTATCCGGAGAATGAGACCCCGGCGCCGGTCAAGGGCTACACATACGAAAAGGTCAAGATCACTTCGACCGGCGGCTACGACTCGTTCAACATGCCCTTCTTCAACGTCGATGAATATGGAGCCTCAACTCGCACGGGCGAGCGTTTCCTCTATGACGGCCACACATCGTCCAACCTGAACATCGGACCGCCGCTTACGAAGTTGCCGGCCGAGACGAGCTGGGGCCATTTCCACGAAAACATGCCGGAGATCTGGCTCAATGTGTGGGGCAATGTCTGCGCCCTGATCTCAGGCGAAGGCGTGGTGCATGGGGAATATGGCGATTTGATCAATGCCAATGAGGAACGCTGGCACCGGGCCACAAGCTGCCCCAATACAGGCAGAAGCATACGCATGGCGATCACGCCCCGCAGCAAGGAAGGCCAGGTTCATTATTTCCAGATCGATCAGCCGCCGGGGAATTGAGGGCTGCTCACCCGCGCGATCCGAACCCCCTTTCGGTTTGTTGGGCGGACGACTATATTTTAGGGTGATGAACGTCACGAAAGCTGCAGCTCTGATTGCCCTTGCCGGCGTCCTTCGACTCCAGGCTGCGACGCCGGTAACGTTCCACAAGGACGTCGAACCGATCCTGCAAAAACGCTGTCAGGGCTGCCATCATCCGGGCGACATCGGTCCGATGCCGCTGGTGAGCTACGAGCAGGCGCGCCCTTGGGCGAAAGCGATTCGCGCCGCGGTCCTCCAAAAGAAAATGCCGCCGTGGTATGCCGATCCGGCGCACGGAACCTTTCGGAACGACCGCTCCCTCGCCCAATCTGAGATCGACACGCTGACGTCCTGGGCTGACAACGGCGCACCGGAAGGTAGCACCAAAGATGCGCCCGCGCCTCTCACACTCACCGATGGCTGGCACATCGGCAAACCTGACGTCGTGATTCAAATTCCGCAGGCGTTCCACATTCCGGCGAGTGGCGCCGTGCCTTACCAGTACATCGTAGTGCCTACGAACTTCAACGAGGACAAATGGGTTCAATCGGTAGAAATTCGTCCGGGTAACCGGAAAGTACTCCACCACATTAATCTCTCGGCGGTTCCTCCGTCGGCCGGCGGAGCGGCGCGGCCCCCCGGATTCTTTACCTCCGACGCCGAGCGCCGCCTGCTCGATAGTCTGAAATCCGGCCAGGAACCGCCGCAATTCGCGGCCGGGCGCGAGGGCGAACTGCTCGAGACCTTCGTACCGGGAGGCCTGCCGCCGGAACTGGAACCCGGGCAGGCGAAGTTGGTCAAAGCCGGGTCCTCGCTCATATTCCAGCTTCACTACACGACGACGGGAAAACCGGAAGAGGATCAAACCAGCGTCGGATTCATCTTCGCCAAGCAGCCGCCGCGCGAGCGCATCAAATCCATACTGGTGTACAACCGCACTTTCACGATTCCCGCGGGAGATGGCAATTCGCTGGTCGGCGCGCGGGCCGAAATTGTGCACGACGTGAAGATGGTCTCAATCCTGCCGCACATGCATTTTCGAGGCAAAGATTTCCAAGTTCGCGCGATTTATCCCTCGGGCGAAAGTGAAATTCTGGTGCGCGTGCCGAAGTATGACTTCCGCTGGCAGATCAACTACTATCTCGCCATCCCGAAATTCCTGCTGAAAGGCACGGTGATCGAAGTTACCGGGCACTTCGACAATTCTGTCAACAACGCTTTCAATCCGGATGCGACCGTGGACGTGCACTACGGCGAGCAAACCTGGGAGGAGATGTTGCACGGCTTCATGGAAGTCGCAATCGAGCCGACCACCGATACTCCCGAGTTGCTCGGGCCTGGTGCCGGCCCACTGCTGCCTCCCTACGCGACAGCCGGCGGAGCGGCGCCGTCATCAGGGACGCCGGCCCCCCGATAGAATCGAGCAGCTACCGTTACGCCCGGCGCATCGCACCCGCGATGATCGCAGTGATGCGTACTTCCTGCGAGTTCACGCTGTAGTAGACCAACTGTCTGCCGGCGGAAAAATACCGGTACCCACCCATGAGCAGATATGACAGACCATGTCGGTCAGTTGAACCCGCGTACCACCAATTGTTCCAAGCCTCGTGATCGGCAAGTTGCGCTGTTCGTCAGGACTCGTCAAAATCAAGCGTAAAGGACGATAGTCTTAAATCTTATGCGCGGACGAACATTGCGGATACGGTTGGTTTTGGCTGGCGTACTCGCATGCGCCCTCTCGGCGAAAGCGGGAGACCGCAAGACGCTCGCATCGCTCCCTCCTGAAGCGCGCGACACCGCGACCACGGCCTTGCAGTGGACCGATCAGTATTGGGATGCGCGCGCGGGATTGCTCTGGGACACTCATATGGACCCGCAGCCCCGCCCCGGCGAAAAAAGACGTCACGTAGTGCGGGACACCATCTGGTACGCTGTCGGCCTGATGCTGCGCGATCAAGAAGGCGATCGCGAACGCTCGCTCCAAGCGATCGCCGCGGTTCTTAAGCAACAACTCGACGATCCCTCGCAGCCATACAACGGAACTTTCTACCGCAGTGCGGAGGAGCCGCACCCGCCCGCGCGCTACGCCCAGCTCTTCGTCCACTATGATCCCAACTGGCGGGAGTTCGTCGGCACCACGCTGGCGATCTTGCTCGAAGAGTATTCCGATCGCTTACCCGAGCCGCTGCGGAAACAGATGGAGAGCGCCATCGAACGCGCCGTTTCGAGCGAGATCGCCGAAGCCAGACTGCGGCCGGACTACAGCAACATCGCCCTCATGCACGGATTCCTGTGGTCCTGGGCCGGCAAGCGCCTCCAACGCTCCGAATGGATTCGTGGAGCCCGGCAATTTTCCGAAGAAGTCTACCGTTTGTTTAACCAGCATGGAGCCTTCGAAGAATACAACTCACCGACCTACTATGGCGTCGACTTGTACGCGCTCAGCCTGTGGAGAAACTATGGACCGGAGCCCTGGTTCGTCAAGTCCGGCTCGGACATGGAAGCCAGGCTGTGGACCGACATCGCTTCTTACTATCACGCCGGCTTGAAAAACGTTTCCGGCCCGTTCGATCGCGCCTATGGAATGGACATGCAATCTTACGTAAGCCTGGTCGGATTATGGCTGCGAACTACGCTGGGAGCGGAGGCGGCCCCATTTCCCAAAATTGGCGGACGCATGGTCCATTCCGATGACATGCAGTACGCGTCGCTATTTGCGTTCCTGGGGACCGAAATTCCCAAAGAGGCGTTGTCAAGCTTTCGAAAGTTCGGCACCGAGCGCCAAATCCGCCGGGAACTTCCGCGAAATCGTGTGGCCACCGCGTGGATCGGCGGAGACTTCATGTTAGGCGGCGAAGCCACGGGTGGCACGCGCGAGACCTCAGGACAATATGTCCCCGCCACTGCGTACTGGGAAACGTCCAGCGGAGAAGCGGCCTGGATGGCACTGGCGCAAGGACCGCGCTCGGACGCCCGCGTCGACAAACAGACGCTGTATGTCACCGGCATTGGAGACTTTACATTCCGCGTCTCCGCGCCAGGTTCCGACGCCGGGCAGGTCAAGCGCGACGCGTGGGCCCTGCCGGGCATTACCGTCCACGTGACCAGCGACGCACGGGACATGTCGGTCACCCCGGTGGAGGGACATCTCGACATTACCTACCGCGAGGCAACGCGCTTGGAACTCCGATTCGAGAGCGGCCGCCGATAACGAGGTAAGGTAATCGGCGCGATCGGCCTGAAAGAGTAATCGAATCGATCTTGCCACCCCAAACGTCCTGATCGGGGCTGTCGTTTGTTGCCTTCAGATCGTTGCCATCTCCGGATATGTGGAGGACGATACGCAGCGTCTGAGTTCAGCGTACCTTCCCGCCTTTTGCGTGCCGAGAGACCTACGCTGCGCGAGTGATCGCGGCTAATCCTTCAACGCCCTTGCAGTAACAGCTGAATCTTTTGTTGCTGGGCCTTCGCCTCGGGCGAGCCGGAACCGGGGCGTCCGGTAGTAAACAAGGCAAGTGTCATCGCAGTCGAACCGTTTTTGTTGCGGATCGCTGGATTCGCTCCGTGGTCGAGAAGAGCTTGTACCGCGCCCGCGCATCGGGTTCGAACGGCGCGGTGCAGTGGAGTGGCTCCATCTATATTCTGGGCGTTTGGATCCGCGCCGGCTTCGATAAGGCACACGATCGTCGCCGCTTGCGCTGCCGGATCCCACCTAGGCGAACCAGGACTCCCGAATGCGGCCGCGTGAAGGGGTTCAGCGCCACGCCGGTTCTTCGCTCTGACGTTGGCTCCCGCCTTGATTAACTTGTCCACCATTTTGTGCCTATACGAGGCAGCTGCGAAATGTAACGCTGTATCGCCGGAATAGATGTAGTGCCCTATTTCTTTGATGAAGTTCAAGCTGGCGCTCGGCCCCTGACGTGTTGCTCCCTGAGAGAAACTCGCGGTCGCAAGTTCTGACGACCCGTCAATCAGTTTAGAGAACAGTGCGCCATCGTTGGCGATAATCGCGTCTACCAACTGTCGCAGAGATTGTGGCGAAGTCTCCACAGCCATGAAATCTAGCTTCCCATACGAATCGATCTAGATAAACGCCGTAAGCGTTTACGAATCCACTCGGGTGTAAAGTTGGCAATGTCTGCCTGCCGTCGTCCACAGGGAAATTGAACGAACCTACCCCCTGACGATTAGCTGATAGACCACAGACGGATCCTTCGCCGTGGTCCCGACTGTTACTTCGTACCGGCCGTGCACGAGCGCAGCACGATGGACGGTGCACGCCTGAACGCAAATGACTGTCAGCGCGCCATACGAAACGGAGTCGATCCCCGTGTATAATCAGTCGTAAGTTTGCCTCATGTCCCCGACGAACTGAGGAAGAGAGGCTTCATTCCCGGATCGAGGTGCTCCACGTGCTCCCTACAGAACGCATTCCCTATTCCGCCATCACTGAGCGCCCGCGCCTGACGCTGCCGGCGGGAGCGCGCCTGGTCGTCTGGGTGATCGTTAACATCGAGGTATGGAACCCGAGTGAGGTGATGCCGCGCACGGTTCTGCCCCCGCCCGCTGGCACCTCCGCTAGTCCCGACATACCCAATTGGGCGTGGCATGAATACGGTAATCGCGTCGGCTTCTGGCGATTCCTCGAGGTGTTCGATGATTTGAAGATCCGGGCCGTTCTGGCCATCAACGGTTCGGCTATCACCGCTTATGAGCCGATTGCCCAGGCCGCCCGGGACCGGGACTGGGAATTTATGGGTCACGGCTTTTCGCAGAAGAACATGCAGAAGGTTCCGGATGAGCGGGAAGACATCGTGAAGACTACCAACGCCATTCGCGCCTTCACCGGCCGCCGTCCGCGCGGCTGGCTGGGACCTGGTCTTACCGAGACCTGGGAGACTCCCGACATCCTGGCTGAGGAGGGCTATGACTACGTCTGCGATTGGGTGCTCGACGACCGGCCGGTTCGCCTTGTCACGCGCGCGGGGACTATCGTGAACATCCCCTACACCCAAGAGTGCAATGATGTGGCGATGATCGCAGTCCAGCATCAAAGAGCCTTGGAATATCGCGATCGCGCCATTGACCAGTTCGAGCAACTGTATTCGGACGCCAAGGAATCGGCGCGTGTCATGGCGTTGGTGGTTCATCCCTACCTGATGGGAGTGCCGCACCGCGTGCGTTATTTTCGAGAAGCGCTGGAACACATTTCCGCGCGGCCCGGCGTCATATTTAGGACCGGCGAAGAGATTTACGACTGGTATGTGACGCAGCCCGCCGATCCCGTGGCGGATCTGAAAACTCTTCAGAAAGAGGGCTGAGAGGTTCCCTGCGTCTGCCAAGCGCGCCGTGCGGGCGTGAAGCATATGGCGGGTAAGGTACCCGTTCCCCAGGCCAAGGAGCACAATGAGCCAGTTGAAATCTGCGGCCGCAATCAAGGCAGGTGACGATCCTTCCGCGGGCGTCTTCGCCAAGATTGGCATCGCCGTTCTCTTGCTGTCCTACGGAATCAACGCCATGGATCGCGCGCTCTTCCCCATGATGCTGACCGACGTGCGGCGCGAATACGTCTTTACGTTGCCGCAGGCGGGACTGATGTCAACGGTGTTCACGCTTGGGATGGCGCTCGCGGGCGTGCCCACGGGCTATCTCATGTCGCGGTACTCGCGCAAGGCCGTGGTGCAGATGGGAATCTTCATCTTTTCCGTGGCGACAATCGTCACCGTTGTTTCCGCCGGTTTCCTAGATATGCTGTTCTACCGGGCCGTTACCGGAATCGGTGAAGCGATGCAATTAACAGCGCTGCTGGCCGTGTTCTCGAGCTATCTCGCACGCCATCGGGGCGTGGGCGTTGGCGCCGTAAACGGTACGTATGGCATCGGCGCCATCATCGGCCCCGCGCTGGGCACCCACATGCTCGTCAAGTACGGCACTTGGCGCGCTCCCATGATCGCCTTCGGGCTGATCGGGCTAATTTGCGTCGGTGTGGTTGCGGCCTTCGTGCGTCCTTGGCTCAGCGAAGCAAACCGCGGCGGGGCGAACGGAGAGGACGCGTTGGCTGGCGGTGCCGGCACGCTGCGCAATTGGAACACGGCCGTACTCCTGTTCCTTAGCGTGATGGCGGGTCTCGCCACATACGGTTTTCTTGGTATGTATCCAACTTTCCTCCGCGAGTACCTCCACTACTCGCCCGCCGACGCCGGCAAGGTCGTGAGTCTTTACGGCTTCGGTGCGTTGCTGTCCGTCGGTGGGGGGTG
>Ga0163163_10000899_pt1 | contig 25214 bp, 19 predicted proteins | sample S65metaG_FD_119766 | JGI IMG/M metagenome (GOLD analysis project Ga0163163, IMG submission 119766) | Switchgrass rhizosphere microbial communities from Kellogg Biological Station, Michigan, USA - S6-5 metaG | ecosystem: Host-associated > Plants > Roots > Rhizosphere > Soil | place: USA...
AGATAACGAAGAAAGCAAAGCCCGGTTAAATTTTCATCTTACCCAGAGCGAGAAAACGAACATTGCTTTTGCCCTGAATTCGGAGTACAATAAGAAATCGCTTTTACGGGTACAGCAATACTTCATTCAAAAAGATTCTGCTGAGGTCAAAAAGGGTGAATAAGATTAAAACATTTGGGAAGAATTTTTACTTTCAGCTTCTGATATGTTTCTGAGGGGTCTCCGTCAATGTGCATTGGTGCAAGACTTGGGTTCTCGATAGACAATTGCTTTGTTTGAAAATAAATAACTGGAAGTCTCAACGAGGTTTCCATCTTCTCCAGTTTGCCCGCCAGAATTTGTTTGATAAGATTGTATAACAGCAGAGGTTTTGCCGTTTTCTTTACTATCACAACATCAAGAAGGCCATCTGATAACAATGCTTTGGGAGCGATCGTAAAATTATTTCCGAACTGGTTGCTATTGGCAATGCTTATAAAAAAAGCTTCGGTTGAAAATTTCAGGCCATTGCATTCAATTGTGAACTGATAGGGTTTTGCAGAAAAAAAATTCTTGCCCACTAAAACGGCATACGTTCTGAGCCCGCGTCTCGGATGTTGCGCAAACTCATGGGCAACCTTTGCATCAAAACCGATACCGGTAAGCATACACGAAAAATGATCATTAATGTAAAATCCATCAATAGATTTTGACCTGCTTTTAAAAACGATATCCAACGCCTTAAGAGGATCTTTTGAAATACCAGCGGCCATTGCTAAGCCGTTTCCGGAACCACAGGGTATCACACCAAAATTTACATTTTCCTTCATCAGGCTCCCAACGACCTGGCTTAATGTTCCGTCACCACCAGCGACCACAATGTCTGTTATTTTTTCGTCCTTTATAATAGAACTTAGGAACGAATAGTCACCGCTGGCTACTGAAGGAAAAATTTTAAAGGCGATATTTTCTTTTTTTGTTTTTTCTTCTATAAGCTTTTGTAAGCCCGATTTTTTCCGGGTGCCGGAAATAGGATTGATGATATAAACAATATGGCGAGGCACGGCGCAAGTTAAATAAGGAGCGGAAGAAAAAAGATTTCAGCTGATCATTTTTACAAACTCAAGGTTTTCGTTTATTACGATCATCTTGCTCTTAAATCCGCGCTCAATCCTTCCCAGCTCTCTTTGCTTTCCGATCACTTTAGCCGGATTAAGACTGCACATTCGCAATGCGGCTTCTATCTCAACACCAACGTTCTTTACCAAATTCTGAAATGCCCTGATCATTGTAAGAGCGGAACCGCTTAGAATGCCGGCAGATTCATATTTATCGCCAACCAAATGATGCTGGTAATAGCCTTTATTTGTTTCAGTGACAGCATCGGTTATTACGAATAGTCGCTCTTCCATTACCTTTTTTGCGATCCGGACAGCTGCATAGTCCACATGATGGCCGTCAGGAATAATACTTGCCATTACCTTGTCATTATTAAATGAAGCTCCCACCAATCCTGGTTCACGATGTTGCAAAGCACTCATAGCATTGTACAAATGGGTGACTGTTTTAATCCCGTCACCAAAAGCCTGCATTGCCTCTTTATAAGTGGCATTACTATGACCTGCGGAAATAATGATATTCTGAGACTGAATAAGAGCGATCACTTCTTTACTGCAAACTTCGGGAGCCAGGGTGATCATTTTGATCACATCCTTTCCATACTTAAGAAGATCACTAACCTCTTTGACGGTTGGTGAGTGAATAAGTGATTCAATATGTGCCCCTCTTTTTATTGGGTTTATCCAGGGACCTTCAAGATGCAAACCTAAAATTCCTTCACCTCCTTCATTCCAGTAGGCCCTTACCGCGTCGATACATTGATAAAACACTTCAAGAGTATTCGTAGCAGCCGTTGGAAGACAATAAGCTGCTGCTCCTTTTTCGCAATAATCTTTCAATTTATAGAGTGCATCAGTATCGGGGTATACAGCGAACAATTTCTCATATGCACCATAATTCTGCAGATCAATAAAAGCTGAAGTAATAAAACAGTCGGGAAAATTGTCTGCAGCATAGTCATCTAATGATGAAACAGGAACTATTTCATCAATAATACCTGACCTGGTAATAATTGCATGATCGTACAGCCAGCCATTTCCTGTAAATAACTTGTCGGCTTTGTAAATTCTTTTTTCTGTCAAGGGAGTTTTTATTCAAAAATAGCTAACTCACCACAAACCTGTATCCAATTCCTTTGATGGTGATAATTTCTAACGAAGGATCATCTTTTAAATAACTACGGAGTTTTGTAATATAGACATCAAGATTGCGGGAATTGAAAAAAGAATCATTCCCCCATAAAAGATTTAAAATATCCTTTCGGTCAATCACCTTTTCCCTGTTTTCATAAAGAAGTTTGAGCAATTCACTTTCCCTGAAAGAAAGTTTGCGTTGTTCCTTACCACTACTCAAAACCTGGCGATTGATCTGAAAACTGTATTTCCCCATTCTTACAGATTCACTGTTTATCTTTTTGACCCCGTCTTGGCGCAAACGAAGGAGATTTTGTATGCGAACGATCAGTTCTTCCATGCTAAAAGGTTTGCGAATATAGTCATTACCGCCCTGGTCAAACCCCCGGACGACATCGCCCGTTTGCGTTTTTGCCGTCAAAAAGATGATGGGAATATTTTCATTGATCTCCCTTATTTCTTCCGCTATCTCAAAACCATCTTTGTTGGGTAACATTACATCAAGCACACAGATATCAGGTTGAGATCTTTTAAAAAGCTCAAGGGCCTTTGCTCCATCATTTTCCATGATCACGTCAAACTCACGGCTTTCAAGACTCTCCTTGACGATCCTCGCAAGAAACAGCTCGTCTTCGACATAAAAAATCTTCAGTTTACTCATGTATTCTTTTTTGGTATGGAAATAGTAACCGTTGTGCCCTTACCCAGTGTGCTGTCGACGTAAATTTTACCATTGTGTTTTTGCACAACGTGAGCCACATAACTTAGGCCAAGCCCATAGCCCTTTGCGTTATGCCTATTTCCTGTCGGTATCCGGAAAAATTTTTCAAATATTTTATTTTTATACTCGGCCGCTATACCAATTCCATTGTCACTAACCCGCAATTGAACACTATCATTCCCCCCTTCCAGGGCGATCTCAATAATGGGGTGTTCCTTACCATATTTTAATGCGTTATCCAGCAAATTGAATACAACACTCATTAAATGCAACCGGTCAGCCTGCAGATTCGTATCGCCCTTTTGAATTATCGAAACCATGGCGTGAATTTTTTCAATCTGTAAGCGCATGGACGCTACTACTTCATCCACTATATTCCTGAGGTCAAACGTTTCATATTGCAGGTCGATTTCTTTTTTTTCAAACATAGAAAGTTTCAAGACCTTATCTACCAGTAAGCTCAGGCGCTGTAACTCGTTTGAAGAAATATCAAGATATTCTTTTGTTCGCTGCGGATCCTGCATCGCGTTAAAATTCTTTAACGATTCGATCGCCACGCCCACCGTGGCTATCGGAGTTTTTAATTCGTGAGTAATATTTCCGATGAATTCATTCTTTAACTCAGCTAATCGGCGCTCTTTCATCAGGCTTTTATATAGAAGCACAAAGGAAAGTATCGTGACGCTGACTAAGAAGATGGAAAATAAAATTGGAAGCATTATTTTCCTAATTAAGTATGGAAAGGTGTTTCCTAATTCAAGATGATAAGTTACAGGGTGAACAAAACCAACGGTGACATCGGAAAAATCAGTTTCATCATCCCCACCAAACTTGTCCGCAAGTGAAATATTGAATGGAATGTGAAAAAGCTCCTGCTTAAGTCTTTGCTGATAAGCCGCAGTGATCTCGGGAACTTTGAGAGAGTCCTGCAATGAATCAACGCCATAAAATATTTTTAAAATGTTGCTATCGCCTGCAATCCTTTTTTCGATGTGGATCGGTGTGCTATCAAGGCGATTTTTGCTTTCTTTCTGCGTCGAAAGAACAACTGTTGAATCGATAGTGTAATTAAATGTATCTTTTACCTTGTCACGCATAGCATTCATTAGCATAATGATCTGCCGCCTTGGAAGCAATTTGTTTTTGCCACGTGTTTCCCGGTGATCATCTTCGATAAACACTCGCTTCAGCTCGTGCGATGAATCCGGAAAACCATCCTTCAATTTCAATTTAACTGCCTGCAAATGCCTTACAGTTTCCTGGAAAGCAACATTGGCCCTGATCTGTAACGACCGTTTTTCACGGTCATAGTTATTTTTTAGCCAATAAATCTGGAAGCCGGTTACAACTAAAATCGTAATCAACATCAAAATCGGGTCTGGTATGATTCTCCTCTTGTTCATCAATGGAACAAAATTAGCCATTCATTGGGCTATTGGAAGACCATCTTAACCTTTATTAACCTTAATGAAACGAATGTTAACTTCTTTCGGTTGTACGAACTTTTAGTTTTGAAAAAAAATAGAAAATGAGAACGTTATTGCTGTTATCCGCTGCAGTTTTATTCGTAAACGTTTTGGCCGCACAACAAAAGGAGGCCCGCCTGAATGACGTAGTCGGGCAGGGAAAGGTCATCTACGAACGCATTATACAAATGGAGATCCATATAGACGACAATGATGAAGCTTCACAAGTTCTTCCGAAGACCCGGACAGATAAATTTGAATTGACTTTTGGGAATAATCAGTCCGTTTGGAAACATGTGGAAGAAGAGGAAGACAATGATGAATTTGGTGGCAACGGAATGCAAATAAGAGTTGTGGGGCCTGGTCTGAATGACATTACGTTCCATGATTTTCCAAATTCAAGAAAGGTTGAGCAAAGAGAGATCTTTGATAAAAAATTCGTTGTGACGGATACCATCCGGAAATTGAACTGGAAATTAACCGGCGAAACACAAGCCATCCTGGGTCACGCTTGTCAGAAAGCAACTGCTCAAAATATCAGCAAGCGTATGCAGATGACAATCGACAATGGCAAAATGGAAAGAAAAGAGATCACAGATACAAGTATGGTCATAGCATGGTTTACACCTGATATACCTGTACCCGCTGGGCCTGAAATGCAGGGACAATTACCAGGATTAATTCTTGCTCTCGATATGAATAATGGTCGCGTGCTATATAAAGCGATAGAAATCTCACCAAAAGCAGATCTTGCGTCCATTAAAGAACCCACAAAGGGAAAAAAAGTTACGCCGGAACAGTTTACCGAGGAGAGAAACAAAATGATGGATGAGATGCAAAAAAACAACCAGGGTGGTGGTAATAGAATAATTATTAGAAACTGAATTATTTTACTTCTTTTTTCGCAAGACAATAGAAGCATTTTTCTGAAGATCGGCGCTGAAACGTACCTGGTAAACGTCATCTCCATCACGAATAGTAAGAAGACCCGTGTTTGGTGGAATCGTACCGAGGTTCTCTGCGAACAAGACAAGCTGCAGGGTATCTGAATTAGGAGAGACGTAAATGGTTTTCTTAATTGCAGATTCTTTTAGTTTTTGTTTTGATATAATATTTTCCCCATTCATAAAAACACTGACCGTATCTCCATCGACTATCCCATTATCATAGAGAGATAAAATGAGGCTGTCGTTTTTGAAATAAATATCCTGCATGGTTTCGTTTTTCCGGTCAGCTACAACTGGGGGTAATTCCTTTGCCGGTCCTGCCATTTCCTTTTGTTGACTTACAGGTTTGGTTATTGACACAGCACTACTGTTTTTTTGTTCTTCGGGTTTGCTACCCCCATATTGATAATTCTTTTGCGAAACCTGGACTACTTCCGGCTTTCTCGATTCTACAGGCTGCGTTTGACTGGGTTTATTTAGCGTGGAATTATTGCCTTTACCTGATTGAATGCCTCCGGCAACAGCCGCAACATCATTTTTCGAAACAGGTGGTTGTGCTGGTTTGTTCAGATTAGTATTTGCTGCTGCAACAGTTTGTTCTTGTTTCTTGTCGACGACAGCTACATCAGGCTTATCTGTTTTTTGAGCAATGTCAGTTTTAGAATTATTTTTTTCCGACTGCTGTTGGGTTGGTTTATTTTCTGTTATAGTTAAGTCTGTCTCTTTCTTCTTATTCGAAACAACCAATGATCGCACGGTATCTTTTGTCTGAGTATTGACTGTTTTAGGGGAAGTGTTCAAAGGAGATGTCTGAACAGAGTTTTTTACAACGTCATTGTTTTTAGTTTCCGAAGGTTTTTGCGCATTTGCCTGTTGTGGTTTCGATTTCACCTGATCACTGGCAATTGGCTCTTGTTTCTTTTTTTCTTTTTTGACAGCAATGTCTGTTTTAACATTCAGTTCCTGCAAGTGCGAAAGCAGCTCAGATTCTTCTTCTTCATCTTTTTCTTTTACGGCTGCAGATCCCCCAATAGAATAATACTTTTTCGTTTGATTGGTGCTCCAGCGACCTCTTGAAATATCGATGGTGCTATCATTGATCAATGGGAACGTTGTCGTTTGTTTTACACCTTTAGCGGCCCTTTGCGGAAAATTATTCCATATCATTTCCACATCTTCGACAACCAGATTGCCATCCTTTCTCTCGGCTTTAATTCTTTTTACACTGCAATAAAATGTATCGTTGTTAATAAAGGTAGTGTAAGTATAACCGGTGATCTTTCCCTTGTATTCACTAAGACCCAATTCAAAATCCTGGAAGCGGTGTGTACTATCATTGACCAGTGTTCCTGTCCATATACCATGAATATTTTGCCCGAGCAATGAAAGTGGAAATGCGAGGATCATCAGTAGAGAGAGGTACCGGTTTTTCATGATATTAACTTGTTGCAGTGTCCTTGCGTAAAAGCCAACTGCTTTGGCAGGGATTTATTAATAACGAATTTATGTTCTGGCTGTTGTGCAGTGTTTCAGTTTCTTCACGGCCGGAATTGAAAAATGAAAAAGGCCGATGTTGCACATCAGCCTTTAATTTCTTTATTATTTCTTAATTCTAAAAGTCCTGTCCAGGATTACCCATTCATACTTGCCAAAAATTCGTAATTGTCCTTAGTACCTTTCATACGTTTTAATAACTCATTCATGGCCTCCTCTGTATTCATGTCGGTTAAATAAACCCGGAGTAAATTCATTCTTTGTAACACATCCCTTTCAAGCAAAAGGTCATCACGACGGGTTGAAGAAGCTGTAAGATCAATGGCAGGATAAACGCGCCTATTGGAAAGTCGGCGATCCAACTGCAACTCCATGTTACCGGTTCCTTTGAATTCTTCAAAAATTACTTCATCCATCTTTGAACCTGTATCTATTAATGCCGTTGCAAGAATTGTGAGTGAGCCTCCATTTTCAATTTTGCGCGCCGCACCAAAGAATTGTTTTGGCTTCTGCATGGCATTGGCTTCTACACCACCCGATAATACTTTTCCGGAAGCAGGCGCGACCGTATTATGTGCACGAGCCAATCTTGTAATAGAATCGAGCAAAATGATAACATCATGACCACATTCCACAAGCCGTTTTGCTTTTTGCAGAGCAATGGTTGACACTTTAACGTGCTTCTCAGCAGGCTCATCAAAAGTTGAAGCGATCACCTCGGCTTTCACGCTTCGTTCCATATCGGTGACTTCTTCAGGTCTTTCGTCCACTAACACAACCATCAGGTAGCATTCAGGATGATTTTTAGCAATAGAATTGGCCACTGCTTTTAATAGCATCGTCTTACCTGTTTTTGGCTGAGCAACGATCAACCCGCGTTGTCCCTTCCCGATCGGGGTAAAAAGATCCATGATGCGCGTTGAATAGTTATCAGGCGCGTCAAACAAATTCAACTTTTCGTACGGAAATAATGGTGTGAGATAATCAAACGGTACACGGTCGCGAACTTCCTCGGGCCGTTTTGCATTAATAGTATCAACCTTTAATAACGCAAAATACTTTTCACCTTCTTTGGGAGGCCTGACGGCGCCAAAAACAGTATCACCAGTTTTCAAGCCAAATAACTTGATCTGTGATGGGGATACATATACATCGTCGGGAGACGACAAATAATTGTAGTCAGAGGAACGGAGAAATCCATAACCATCAGGCATCATTTCCAATACACCTTCACTCATGATTACGCCGTCAAACTCAATATTAAAAACCTGGTCCCGACGCTGAGGATAAACTTTAGCCGGCTGGGCAGGAGCTTCTTCTTCGGTAGTGCCATTGTCTGAGGAAATGACCTCTGCGGTTTCTGCTGTTTCAGGAAGCTCAACATCTTCTTCCTCCGAAGTAAAATCTTCGGCTAAGTTATCAGTGAGTTCTTCTTTCTTTCTTCCGCCTCCTTTCTTGGGAAGTGGTTTTTCTTCCTTCTTAACATGCACTCTTTTATGAGCAGGCTTTTTATCATTTGATTCAACGATGGCCTCTTCGGTGGTGTTACCCGTGGTAGCTTTCACAATACGTTTGCGCTGCCTGTTCTTCGCGTCAACACTGGCCGCGCCGGTTTTAGCACCGGCTATTGCCTGGTTGTCGAGGATCTTATAAACAAGTTCCTGTTTGTCCAATTTTTTTGCGTTTGGGATTTTAAGCTGTTCAGCTATATCTAACAGCTCGGGAACGATCATGTCGTTCAATTGGAGAATATCGTACATAAAAAATGTTGAGGTTAATCACAATCTCTCGTCGCCAATCTTAAAACTGAAATTCGGGTTTAATTTGAATGGGAACTTTTGAAAATTACTGATCAGCTAAATAAGGGGTAATGAGCTTACTTATCAGGCTGTTTCCTCTGCAATTATACATCTAAATTGCTGAAATCAAAAATTTTTATCCACATGTTTTGTTAATGAGACTCTTGTGGCAACTTCCACTGTTCACGTCGACAGGGTGTTTCTTCGTTAATTGGACACGTAAAAACAATAAGCGGCAGGTATTTAATCTTCTAAACAGTGATATCAGTAATTATCTTTGCCGCTCTTAATTTTTGTTATGTTCAATAGGAGAATAAAGATCAAAGAGCTGTTGAGCCTGGAACCGAATAACCAGGAAGTAACCGTAATGGGCTGGGTTCGCAGTTTCCGGAATAATCAATTCATTGCATTGAACGACGGGTCAACTAATAGCAATATTCAAATAGTAGCAGAACTGGGAAAGTTTGATGAAGAACTTTTAAAACGGATCACCACCTCAGCTTCATTAAAAGTATCGGGTGTGATCGTTGCTTCGCTAGGCAAGGGACAAAAAATGGACCTTAAAGCAACTACGATTGAAATACTTGGTGATAGCGATGCGGAAAAGTATCCCATACAATTGAGAAACAGGCCGACATTGGAATACCTGAGAGAGGTTGCTCATTTTCGTTTTCGCACAAATACTTTCGGTGCTATCTTTCGTGTTCGCCACTCGCTGGCTTTTTCGGTTCATAAGTTTTTTAATGATAAAGGCTTTGTATACATGCATACACCTATCATCACCGCAAGTGATGCGGAAGGTGCCGGCGAGATGTTCAGGGTAACGACCTTACCATTTGAAGATCCACCGAAGCACGAAGATGGATCAATAAATTTCAAGGAAGATTTTTTTGGGCGCAGCACAAACCTTACCGTCAGCGGGCAACTGGAAGGAGAATTGGCAGCCACAGCCTTTGGTGAAATCTACACCTTTGGTCCTACTTTTCGTGCAGAGAACTCCAATACGGCGAGACACCTGGCGGAATTCTGGATGATTGAACCCGAAATGGCCTTCTGTGACCTGGAAGACAATGCGAATCTTGCGGAAGAGTTCATAAAATATATTATCAAGTATGCAATGGAGAACAACCGGGAAGATCTCGACTTCCTGGCACAACGTTTAGCAGATGAAGAAAAGCAACTGCCACAGGATAAAAGGAGTGAGATGGGATTGATTGAAAAACTTCAGTTTGTTTTGAACAACAAGTTTGAGCGATTAACTTATACGGAAGCTATTTATATCTTAAACGAGAGTAATTACAACAAGAAAAAGAAATTTCAATACTCCATCACCGGGTGGGGAATGGACCTGCAAAGTGAACACGAAAGATACCTGGTTGAGAAACATTTTAAAAAACCCGTTATTTTAACCGATTACCCTAAAGAAATCAAAGCATTTTATATGCGCCAGAATGATGACGGCAAAACTGTTGCGGCTATGGACATTCTCGCACCAGGGATCGGTGAGATCGTCGGCGGTTCACAACGCGAAGAAAGGATAGATAAACTTCAGCAAAGAATGAAAGAAATGAATGTGCCTGTTGATCAGCTGTGGTGGTATTTAGATACACGAAGATTTGGAACAGTTCCACACGCGGGTTTCGGCCTCGGCTTTGAAAGGATGGTTCAGTTTGTAACCGGCATGGGCAATATCAGAGATGTAATTGCATTTCCACGAACACCAAAGAGTGCCGAGTTTTGACGCCCCCGCTCCCCAGAGGTGACAGTCCACGCTTTATCCTGGCGACAGATCAACAAGAAAGCATTTTTTTACTTATTCCGGAATGTGTGCTGATGATCAGGGGGAGCTTACTCATGCACGCACATGATTGGTAAATGCGAATGAAAGATTAGATCTTTTGTATGACTCTTCCTGAATAAGCCTTCGAGCAGCTTATGTTTTTTAGGAATGGTAATTACCAGGTCAAGATTATTTTTTTCCGCGAACTTTTCAATCCCAACTTCAATATTTGCGTCTTCAATAAAATCATATTTGGGATTCAGATCCTCCAGCAGGGTATGCAACAAGACCGATTCCTGCGGCGTATTCGGTTTAAAATGAGAGTTCTTATAATCTACGTTTAACACATGTAGCTCTGCGTTGAATTCTTTTACAAAGTCCTTGATGAAATGGGTAGGGGTGGTATGCACAACTTCCCTGAAGTCGCAGGCAAAACCTATTTTCTTTATTGTGGAATATTTTTTTCCAGGAGGCACAACGATTACCGGCCAATTCAAATGTCTTATCGTGGTCAACGTAGTACTTCCAAAAAGAACTCTCTCCATCCCGGTCGCACCCTTTGTTCCCATGACCACAGCAAAAGGTTTCACTTTATTGCAAACCTCTTCCAGTTCATCGACTGTATCACCCAATTTTGTCTCGGCATAAATTTTAATTGAATTACCTGTTCTTCCCTGCACAGATTTTTTCACATCATCCATTTTGCTTTCATTGCTCTTTTGCAGATCCTCCACGGACAGTAATACAATGGGAACATCAGTCATACTAACAGGAACCTGGTAAGCATGAAACAACAGGATACTGCTGCCGGTTGCCTTTGCCAGGTCAATAGCATAATCAATTGCGTTATTTGATATCGCCGAAAAGTCGGTGGGGACAATGATCGTCTTCATCTGTATATTTTTATTTTTTTGATCAGATGGAACTACGTCCAGTAGCCTATGTGGGACTTCGTTTCTGCTTTTCACTGTAAAGCTAATTGAAAGATCAATTAAACAATCTGATCAAGGTCATTCCCCAAAAAATATGGAATTTCTAACTATCATAATGCATTTACAAAGTTGTTCCATGGGCGAAATAAGTATTGCACCCTTAAACTTAAACCTAGGGCCGGGTCAATCGGATAAAAAATTAAATTTCAAAATCGGCATGCCTCCCACGATGATCTTGGATTGCGTCTCATCTGCTTTAACCAATCTATACATGCCAACCGCTGGCGACGCGACCCGGCGTTCTTCTATTTCATGGTGATGTCAACGAAGCAATTAAAAATAACCATGTCTTCAAACTTCTTATAATGAAAGAGAGGAAATATGCTCTGTCTTTCACCAAAATCAAAATGAACTCGAGAAAAGAAGATCGACAAAAATGACTTATAGTTTAAAATAAAATCCGGCCCACTCCTCTTATAAAAAATGTGATCAATCCTCCAGATCGGCGATCATATCTCGCCGAGGCGAAGAAAAAGTTTGCTTTGACCGGTCAAATCGCAACCACTGATCCATCAATTTTTGCCTTTTGTAAACTTTTCTAATTTTTCTTCGACTATCTGGGTTACAACATAGCAACTTAATCTTCAATAATTTATAGAGGAAATATATTACAGTTTATAGGCTATTACTTAAAACAACTTGGTACTATGTGTTACATAGTACCAAATATCACCTTATCTTTGGGTCGTTAAGTTGATTTTTGAGGTAATAATAAACCTGAATATGAATATTGAGAATACACAAAGCCAGATGAGGAAAGGGATACTGGAATTTTGCATCCTCTCTATTATTCGCCGCGGTGAGGCCTACCCGAGCGACATAGTAGAGGAAATGAAAACAGCTGGTCTCCACATTCTAGAGGGTACTCTATATCCATTGCTCACAAGATTGAAAAATGCAGAAATGCTAACCTATCGTTGGGTAGAAAGTAATTCCGGTCCGCCCAGGAAATATTTTTCACTAACTCCCAAGGGCGAATCTTTCTACAAAGAGCTTGAGCAAACCTGGCAGGAATTGGCGAACGGAGTAAATGCCCTGGCAAACAAAAAATCAAATGAACCACTCAACCAATAACATTCTTCTCTCAAAAGCAAGAGAGCTTCAACCAAAAAAATTATGACAATGAAAAGGATCATCAACATAAACCTGAGCGGCAGAGTGATTCCGATCGAAGATTCTGCTTACGAAAAGCTGCAGGCGTATATTGAAAGTCTTCGTCGCTATTTTATACATGAAGAAGGGCGTGACGAGATCATTAATGATATTGAAAGTCGCATCGCGGAATTAATGAATGAAAAGATACGGAAAGGTGCGAGCTCAGTTACTGATGCGGACGTAGATGAAATAATTGCGTCGATGGGTAGACCTGAAGATTTCCAGGCAGCAGAAGAGGCTGAAACTATTTCCCCTGGCTCGCAGTCTTACCAAAGCCGGCCAACTGGCGAGGAAACTTATACCACAAGAAAACGCAACAGGCTCTACCGTGATTCAAGCGATAAAATTTTAGGCGGTGTTTGCTCAGGTCTTGCGAATTATATGAACGTAGATCCGGCTATCATTCGCATTTTGTTTGCCATCATCACTTTTGGAGGGTTTGGTTTTGGATTCATCGCTTATTTGTTACTCTGGATCGTTCTGCCGTCGAGGGATCTTGAATATTTTGGAGGCAAGCGCCTGTATAGAAATCCAGGGGATAGAGTTTTTGGCGGAGTAGCGAGCGGTATCGCTGCATACTTTAAAAGAGAAGCGTGGACAATACGCCTGATTTTTGCAGCACCCATTTTATTAAGCATTCTTCTTAGCCTGGTTAGCTGGCCTTTCTATCATGAGGGTGTGTTTGTACCAAATGTAGTATTCGGTTCACTGTCGGGAACTTTCATTTTTGCCTACATTATTTTATGGATTGTTTTACCCGAAGCTCATAGCGAGTACCAGCGTATGGAAATGAGAGGGGAGAAAGTGGATGTGCACTCTATTAGACAAAATGTGAAAGAAAGAGCGAAGGATTTTAGTGACGATGTGAAGGCCACAGCACAAAATATCGGTAACAAAGCGAAAGAGTTTGCTAATACAAGAGGTAAAGAATTTGCAACCGAAGTTAGGGACGCTGCGCGCAGAACAGGTAGTGGACTCGGTCATGTGATCGGTGTGTTGTTCAAAGCCTTCTTTTTATTCGTTGCAGGCACGATCGCGTTCGGTCTGCTGGTAGGTTTGATGGCCTTAATATTTGGAGGGATCGGAATATGGCCAGTCAAAAACTTTATTTTGGATGGCTTCTGGCAAAACGCATTCGCCTGGGGAACATTATTTCTCTTTCTCGCCGTTCCGATCATCGCGTTGATCACATGGCTCATTCGCAGGATGATGAGAGTGAGATCGCAGAATAGCTACCTCGGCTGGATTTTTGGTGGTTTATGGACTCTTGGTTGGATATCTGCTTCACTTTTCGCAGCGAGTATGGTTAGTGATTTCAGAATGACCAATGAAAGGAGACCACCTGCAGATTTCGCAATCGCACAACCCTCCAACAATAAAATGATCATAAAAGTTTCAGAACCTGAGATTGAATATGGTGGTTCCTTTTCCTGGGTGCAGTTCAATGATGATCGCGGGTTTGATATCACAGAAGATACTCTTCGCCTGGCCAACATAAGGATCAGGATCGAGCAAAGCCAGGATTCAAGTTATCATGTTGGAATAAAAAAGTATAGCCATGGAAAAACAACAGCCGAAGCCGAAGCCCGCGCACAAAAGATCGCCTTTCATGCAACGTATATAGACAGTGTTCTTGATCTCGGTAGCGGCATCGCCATCGATAAGGACAGTAAGTTCAGGGCTCAACAGGTGATAGTTGTTATCGAAGTACCTGTTAACAAAAAGATCCGCTTTGACGAAACAGTAAACAAACTTCATGCTTTATCAATCCGGACATATAGAGATAGAAAGTGGCATAGATACAACGGTGACTTTGATATTAATTGGGACGAATATTTCGACTACGAAACAGATGTGGATTATGTGATGGGCAAGGATGGCTATTTGATAAACCCTTCAACGCCTGAAAAGAAAGAAAATGATGAAAACAACAGCAATGACAGAAAAAACAAAAAGCAACAGCTGCAGCAGGAATTGAAAAAGATCGAAGATGAAGAAAGAGTTGACAGCATTCATAAGAAATCGCAACCTGTCACGTCAGAAACTGCTGATTTTATGAAAAAGGAAGAGGCAAATACCAAACTATCTGTTTATTCGCCCCTTTCCTTTGCAGCCTTATTCAACTAAACTCGGTTGAAGTTGGATCCCGACTAGTCGGGACCAGGCTTCCTGATTTTTCAGGAGGCCTTCTTTTTTTAAAACTACCAAATAAATTGATTTTACATTTGCCTGCCCGATCTGAACCGGGTATTAATTAGATTGTTAACATTGCCCGTCGTTTCAGACGGGCATCCCGATAACTTCGGGATAAAATTTTGCTGATGAAGAATACTCCTTTTTCAGAGAAACATTCGAGACTGGGAGCTAAGATGGTTGAATTTGCCGGTTATAGCATGCCGGTCAGTTATACAGGTATCAATGACGAGCATGCAGCGGTAAGAAACAATGCAGGCATGTTCGATGTGAGTCACATGGGAGAGTTTATTTTAAAAGGCGCTAATGCCTTGGATCTTCTTCAACGGGTAACCACAAATGATGTATCGAAACTTACGGCAGGCAAGGCTCAGTATAGTTGTCTTACCAATGAAACAGGCGGCATTGTTGATGACCTGTTGGTCTATTGCATCGAAGACAACAAAGTATACATGATCGTCGTAAATGCATCCAATATTGAAAAGGACTGGGACTGGATCGTTCAACACAATAATAAAGATGTTGAGTTGCATAACATCTCCGACAAAACCTGCTTGCTCGCTATCCAGGGACCTAATGCGACAAAGATCTTACAGCCGCTTACCGAGATGGACATTTTGAACTTGAAATACTACACCTTTTCGAAGGGGAAATTCGCTGGTGTTGACAACGTGCTTGTCAGTGCAACAGGATATACGGGTGCCGGAGGAGTTGAGATCTATTTCGAAGACAAGGATGACAACGCCAATAAGATCTGGGATACAATTTTTGAAGCCGGCAAGTCCCAGGGATTAAAGGCCATCGGACTTGGCGCTAGAGATACACTTAGATTAGAAATGGGGTATTGTCTCTATGGGAACGATATAGACGATACTACATCGCCATTGGAGGCAGGCCTTGGATGGATCACAAAATTCAATAAAGAATTCACCGCGAAACAAATCCTCGAAAAACAAAAGGCCGAAGGAGTAGAAAGAAAATTAGTGGGTTTTGAAATGATAGAAAAAGGAATTCCGCGGCATGGATATGAAATAAAGGATTTTGCAGATATGCCTATCGGCATAGTAACCTCAGGGACTCAATCACCTAGTTTAAGCAAGGCTATCGGAATGGGCTATGTAAGGAAAGCCTTCGCATCACTTGATACAACGATTTATATAAAGGTCCGGGATAAACTTTTACAGGCAAAAGTGGTCAAGATCCCCTTCTCCTAAGGACTGAAAAATTACTTCGTAATTCTCGGTTGTCTTTCGATTTGCTATTTAAGAAAAAAGCAATAATTTAACCAGCCGAAAAATCCGATATCCATGCCACTCATTCACCTTACCACTTTTATTGAAGCACCTGTAGAAAGAGTTTTTGACCTTTGCCGCAACATTCAATTGCATAAAGAATCAATGAAGCAACATAAGGAAGAAGCTGTTGGAGGCACCAGGTTTGGTCTTATCGAAAAGGACGAAACAGTTACCTGGAAAGCAAAGCACTTCTTTAAAACAAGGGTACTTCGTATAAAAATGACTGAGATGCAGAAGCCCTTGAGATTTGTTGATGAACAATCGCAAGGTTCTTTTAAAGAAATGAAGCATGAACATTTTTTTAAGCCTTGTGAAAATGGAACAATTATGATCGATCTGTTTCATTTTGAAAGCCCATACGGCCCGATCGGTAAATGGTTAAATATCTTCTACCTTAACCGGTATATCAAAAGATTGATCAAGCACAGGAACAAGACGATTAAGGAATACGCTGAGAGCAATAAATGGAAAGTGCTGCTCGAACGGTAATACTCTTTCCATTACATTTGCCCGAATGGACAAGAAACCATCCTTACACAGTTCTCTTTCACCTGCCCTTGTGCACCTATACGACATAAGCAACAGTATCATAGTCATAATTGATGTGCTAAGAGCAACCTCTACGATCGCTACAGCATTGCATAATGGCGCCAGGTGTGTGATCCCAGTCGATAGCGTAGGCCGTTGTATAGAGTTGGGTAAACAAATTGATGGTATCACCGCCGGGGAAAGGGATGGAAAAATAGCAGAGGGATTAGAATATGGGAACTCGCCGTTTGAATACCCAGCCAATTTCGTTGAGGGAAAAACCCTGGTATTGACTACTACGAATGGTACGAGACTCCTTCATATGGCATTGGAAAAAGGAGCAAAAGAAATCATCACCGGGTCTTTTCCAAATCTTTCCGCTGTTTGTGATCACCTTGTCGAAATGAAAAGAAATGTGATCCTGGGATGTGCAGCATGGAAGGATAGAGTAAATATGGAGGACACACTCTTTGCCGGGGCCGTTATATCAAAAGTGAGAAAACATTTTGCTATAAATTGTGACTCATCGCACATGGCCGAAGCAATGTTTGAAAAGGCAAAAAAAGACCTGTTTTCTTTCTTAAAAAACAATAACGCTTCTCACTATCATCGCTTGATGAATTTCGGATTGGAAAAAGATATCCGGTATTGTCTAACTGCGGATGAAGCGAATGTTCTTCCAATTTACAGCGAAGGAAAGTTGGTAAAAAAGAGCTAGCGCAGTCAACCTTCCCAATGAAAAATTGTGCAAGATACTTCATTTTATTCGCTTCTTACTCACAATAAAAATTATTTTTTAATTCACTCCTTTTGCATGGAAATGAGCATCACATTCCTTTACTTTTGCAGATTGCCCCTGTTGCAAACGAGCAATTCCGCAATGAGCAAGCACAAGAATAATTTGTACCAGATGTCATTGTGAATTGTAACTAAACTATGGCCCTACCACACCTTGTTAAGTATGTCTACACGCATGGAACGGATGAAGTGATTCGCCGGGGAAAAAAAATTCATGCCATCGGTTTTGTTGAGCTAGTTGAATATGATAACCTCTTTGGCTCCGCTGTGTTCAGAGTCAAGGATGACATTTACTCAACATTTTACAAAGTATATATCCAAAAAATAAAGGACCCGAAATCACTTTCCCTCCGTTGCACCTGCCCGTATAACCTTGGTGATATATGCAGGCACGAAGCCGCTTCACTTTTCCAGCTGCAGGAAATGATCGATAAGAATATGCTGGATGCCGGTGAAGTCGAATATGATCAACGACATACTGTGGCCAAAATGAAATTCATCGATCTGAAATCATTGCGCCTGCTTTCATCACCGGTCGTGTTCGCCGATGCAGAAAAATTTCTTCGCACCAATAAAGCAAATATTGAATTTGCAAAAGACGAAACAGTAAAGGCGTCCGTTAGTCTCGAAGGAGATACATATAAAGTAATTATCAGTAAGAACGAGGAAAGAAACTTTGACACCAGCTGCGATTACGTTGATACCGAGCATCCGCTTTGCCTTCCAAAGGTTATCGTGTTTTTGCAACTGCTGAATTCTTACGGCCCCCACTATTTTGATACCATTCGCAACTGGGATAAAGAAAAGAATAAACTCTTAGAGGCTTATGGATACTCGCTAAACGATGATCTTACTAACAAATTTGAATTCAGTTATAAGGATGGCAAGCCCTTTTTACGCGTTCTGGACACAGGCATTAAACGCGTGGCGCCGGTTGCAATGCCGGTTAAGCAACCCGTTGTTGAAGAACCAATGCCCGTTGTAGCTGAAGAAAAAGAAGAAATCATCTTATCCTCGCACCGACTGGGAGTTGTTTTTAATTTCAATAAAAAGACTTACCCCTATTTTACGATTGACGTTGTCCAGGGCGAAGGTAATGATGATGGCAATGGCTTTACTGGCAAAGTAGAGAAGGTAGACCTCTCAAAGTACATAGATACCTCCAAGTACAGCGAAAGAGATAAGCAATCTCTCACTCTATTAAGAAAATTGCAGGAACAAGAGATCAATAAGTACATCAGCCGCAATTCTCCCTTCTCCGGTATTTGGGAAAATATTATTCACCAGGAAGAAGAAGACCTCCCGGATGAAACAAAGAACCTGATGAACGAATACCTGTTGCCGAAATTGAAAAAATTGGTTTCAGAATCAAGTTTGCTGGCATTAAAGCTGGCTGAAGGGAAGACTTTTAAAACGAATAATCTTGAAGAAATAAAATTGTTTTCAGAGGAGGCAAAACCACATTTCAGGATCAGTAAAAATGGTTCGTATACTATTCATTGCAATGTGAGAGCCGATGGGTTGGACCATGAACTGGCAGATAATGAAAGCCCGAGTCCATTGATCTTTTTATATAATCACCAGGCCTATTTGTGGAGGAACACAGAAGTGATCGATGTGGTCGCTAAATTTTTGACGGAAGGGAAACTGGAAATTAAAAATAATGATTGGATACAAAGTCTTCACCAGTTCATTTTGCCCCTTACAAAAGAATACAAGGTTGATTTTGACAAATCGCTGGTTCATGAAGTAAAAGCCGGTGATCCTGAAGTCAAGTTATTTTTATTGGAAAAAGGCGATTACCTCGTATTTCAGCCTTCGTTTTCCTATAAAGGCTATGAAACGAAAGCAAGAGACCGGGACGAAATCATCGTACCACACAGCGATAAGGTAATGATCGTGCATCGCAACCGCGAGGTAGAACAATCCTTCATTAATAAATTACAAAACCTCCATTCTAATTTTATTTACCAGGAGGATACACACGCATTGGCATTAAAGGGAGCTGATGTTCTTAAAAACAACTGGTTCTTTTTGTTTGTAGATGCCATGAATGAAATGAAGGTTCCTGTATTTGGTTTTGAGGCACTGAAAAATTTTCGCTTCAATACAGCGAAGCCACAGACAAAAATTTTTATCAGTAGTAATACAGATTGGTTTGATGCGAGAGTGGATATTATTTTTGGAGACCAACAGGTAACAGTGGCTGAGGTGAAGAGGGCCCTGGCCAATAAGCAACAATTTGTTCAGCTTAATGATGGTACGCTTGGCATTCTACCCGAAGAATGGATCAAAAAATATTCGTTGCTTTTTCGCGTAGGTGAGGGAAAAACAAATTCATTGAAATTATCCCGATACCATTTAAGTGTGGTAGACGAGCTCTATGAGAATCGTGATGAGAATGAACTTGTGGTTGAATTGGAAGAAAAATATCAGCGACTTCGCGAATTTGACAAGATCAACGACATTGAACCTCCCGAACATCTTCAACATGTGCTCCGCCCTTACCAGGTAGCAGGTTATCAATGGCTGAATTATCTGCATGAAATAAACTGGGGCGGTATTCTAGCGGATGACATGGGTTTGGGTAAAACAGTGCAGGCGCTTTCCTTCCTTGAAAACTACCGATCCCGACACGGAAAATTAAAGGCTTTGGTGGTTTGCCCTACGACTCTTATTTACAACTGGGAAAATGAAATAAAAAAATTCACGCCTTCACTTTCCTATCATATTCATCATGGAGGCCAACGGTCGAGAGTAAAGGATGAATTAATGAACCATGATATCACCATTACTACGTATGGAACTTTACGTAGTGATATCAAACTCTTTGTTAGTGTAGAATTCGACTATATTATTTTGGATGAATCCCAGGCTATCAAAAATCCATCCAGCAAGGTAACAAGAGCTGCTTCGCTACTCAATGCAAAACATCGATTGTGCATGAGCGGTACTCCGCTTCAGAATAATACCTTCGACATTTTTGCTCAAATGAACTTTCTCAATCCCGGGTTACTGGGAACCATGGAATTCTTTCGCCAGGAATTCTCAATCCCTATTGATAAGTTTGGGGAAGAAGACAGAAAAGATCATCTAAGAAAGATCCTTTATCCCTTTATTCTTCGCCGTACAAAGGAGCAGGTGGCGAAAGACCTTCCTGAAAAACAGGAAATGGTCCTATTCTGTGAAATGGAAGATGAGCAGAGGAAAATCTATGATGCTTACCGGAATGATTACCGGAATCAAATTCTTGGTACGATTGAGAGTCAGGGCATACAACGCTCCCAGCTAACCATCTTACAGGGCCTGATGAAGCTTCGGCAGATCTGCGATTCACCAGCTATTTTGAATGAAGCAGAAAAATTCGAAAACCACTCTATCAAACTGGAGGAATTGACAAGAGAGATAACAGAGAACATCGGCAACCACAAGGCGCTTATTTTTTCTCAATTCCTTGGAATGCTGGCATTAATTAAAGGAAAGCTTACTGAACTGGGAGTCAAGTTTGAATATTTTGATGGAAGCACATCAGCACCCGACAGGGAAAAGGCTATTCAAAGTTTTCAAAACGATGACACCGTCAGAGTGTTCCTAATTTCATTAAAAGCAGGTGGAGTCGGTTTGAATTTAACGGCAGCTGACTATGTCTATATTGTTGATCCATGGTGGAATCCCGCTGTTGAGCAACAAGCCATTGACCGGACACACCGTATTGGTCAGACAAAAAACATTTTTGCTTATCGCATGATATGTAAGGATACCATTGAAGATAAAATTCTCCAGTTGCAGGATAAGAAACGTCTACTTGCCAAAGAATTAATCGCGGACGATGCAACGTTTGTTAAGAGTCTGACAAGAGAAGATGTGGAATATCTATTTAGCTAATAAAAAAACCGCCCCGAAAAATCGGAACGGCCTATTCAATGGATTAGTAAGAGAGAAGATTAATGAGCTCTTTTGCGATTATGATCATATCCCTGCGCAGCAGGCGAAGATCCAGATATAAGCACACCCAGTACCGATCTCAAAAAGCGAAAAATATTCAATGAAGGTTTGTAATAACTCTGGTAGATCTTTGCCTGTTCGTGAGAATGAATGATGGGTTTGTTTTTCATTTTCGGATTATTTTGAAGTGGTTAACGAATATTCTATAGGACTTAGTATGTAAAGCTACTATTTATATTTCTTTTTATCATACAAATAACCTCTTTATTTATCGAATAGGCGCTGGCCAATGCGTTCATTTATTATACCATATAGGTAAGCTTCTATCCCAGTTGGGTAATATTACTGAATTTATGAGATAAGGTTCGTTGGTTGGACGTTGGTAGCGCTGGCTCAACAGAGGCGCTCTTAAAAAAATTACCTTTACCTTTCTCAAAAAAAATTACAGATGAAATTGATCTCTTTCCTCGAAGAAGAACGTGACAGGCTGGGTGTACTGATTAATAATATGGTCTATGACATGGAAGTTTTGCATCCGGATCTGCCAAACAGCATGGGCATGTTTTTGAACTATTGGGAAGACGCATTTCCTGTGGCGCAGGCGGGGGAATTGATGTTGCGCGAGGGAACAAGAACAAGTAATAAAGGTATTCCGGTAAATGATGTCCAGCTGCTGGCACCTGTTCCTTTCCCTACTTCGTGCAGGGACGGCTATGCATTTCGCCAACATGTGGCTGCAGGAAGAAAAAACCGAGGCCTGGAAATGATCCCGGAATTTGATCAATATCCTGTCTTTTATTTTACCAACCCGCACAGCATACAAGGGGGTGGCGAAGTAACGTGTATGCCCGATCATTTACAGAAACTGGATTTTGAACTGGAAGTGGCTATTGTAATCTGTAAACATGGAAGGAATATTCCCGCGGAGGAAGCCGATGAATACATCGGGGGCCTGATGATCATGAATGATCTTAGTGCAAGGCAATTGCAGCTGGAAGAAATGTTGTTGAGCCTTGGACCTGCAAAAGGAAAAGATTTTGCGACCGCGATAGGTCCTGCGCTTGTGACGTTAGATGAACTGGAGGAATTTGTAGCTCCCGCAAAAGAAGGTCACACAGGTAAGAGTTGGAATTTAGCAATGAGATGTTCTGTAAATGAACGCCAGGTGAGTCAGGGAAATCTTGCTGATATGACCTGGACATTTGCAGAGATAATCGAACGGGCTTCATACGGAGTTGATCTTTACCCCGGCGATGTTATTGGAAGTGGAACGGTAGGCACAGGATGTTTTTTAGAGCTGAATGGTACGGCCAGGTCCAAGGATCCAAATTTCCCCGAACAATGGCTGATAGCAGGCGATGTAGTGGAGATGGAAATTGAGGGCCTGGGAAAGTTGACCAATACGATCGTCGCAGACGAAAGCGAATGGAGCATTTTAAAGAGAAAGAAAATTTTAATATAGGAAGTCGTGCTATTGAGCTGCGCTTCAAAAAAAGGCCGCCCGGTTATATTTTGAACTTTTACAATAGTCTGCAAACACATGAGAAATTCAAATCGATAGCACGAGCAGCCAAAAAGGTAAGCTAATTTGAAACGAATTCGATGGGTGAAAAATTATATAACCACTTTGTTAATTCGTTTAGCCGTAGCACTGCCTGTATTTTTCACCTTCCCAAGGAAAGAGTCTTTTACCTTCAATTCCTTCACTGCATTAACCTCGGCAGAGCCAACTCCATCATTATCGATATCCATTGTTTGAACTAAAAGATCAGAAGCCTTAATGGCGCCAACACTATTACTCCTGATAACGGCATTTTCGGCCTTTCCACTCAACTTCAGATTGCCCACGCTTTTATTGTTGATATCAAGTTTCTGTGCACTGAGAGCGAGGTCAACAGACCCCACACTTTTATTGGCAAGAGAAAGATCCCCAAAATTCAAATTGCCCGTTGAAGTGACGTTGCCAACCATCTTCAGGTCCATACTTTTTAAATTTTTGAAAGTGATGTATACTGTCATCTTCTTTTTGCTATTGAAATGGGAATCCTTCTTCATGTCTACCATGAGCTTACCTCCCTCATTTTTTACCTCAAAAAGCGGTTGCAGATTGTCTTCTGCCTCGATCTTGAGCGATTCTTTATTTCCTTGCGTAAGCACTACATTAAAAATTCCACTGGCTTCCAGTTGATCGAAAGGCTGTACGGCTACGTCCTTTGTGACTACATTTCCACTTCCTTCGATCTTTATTTCCTTGTCTTTGTCTTTCTGTGAAAAACCTGTGGTAGCGAGCAAAAACATGCTGCAGATAATGGCTATAACTTTTCTCATATAAAAATGGTTTAAGTTGAGGTCATAAAAATTAGACGAAATTTTTCGTAGAACGAAAATGTCCCTTATTTTGTTACAGTTGCTTCAAAAAATTATGAAAGGCGATTAGAATATTTGAATGAGCGTGTTTTACGATATTTGACGGGTGATCCTTGATTTAAAAGAACTAAAACCGGGTGACAGGCAAAACTACTTGCAGCATGCCATTGGCCCAAGGCCCATTTGTTTTGCCTCGACCGTTGATAATGCAGGAACTGTAAATCTAAGTCCCTTTAGCTTTTTTAACCTGTTCTCTTACACTCCACCCATTGTCATCTTTTCACCCTTAAGAAGAGTACGGGATAATTCAACAAAGCATACGCTCCAGAATATTCTTGAGGTTCCGGAAGTAGTTATTAATATCGTCGATTATGATATGATACAGCAAACAAGCCTGGCAAGTTGTGAATACCCAAAGAACACAAATGAATTTATAAAAGCTGGTTTTACGGCTGAACCTGCAACCATGGTCAAACCGCCAATGGTAAAGGAAAGCAAAGTAAAAATGGAGTGCCGGGTCATCGAGGTGAAGCCGTTGGGCGATAATGGAGGCGCGGGCAATTTAGTCATCTGCGAAGTAGCAAGAATGCATCTGGACGACACAATCCTTGATGAGGATAAAAAAATCGACCAGGAAAAGTTACATCACGTGGCAAGGCTGGGTGGTAATTGGTATTGTAAAGTTGACTCATCGAATCTTTTTATTGTCGAAAAGCCAAACACTCAACTGGGCATTGGAGTGGACACGTTGCCTCTCCCGGTCCGCCAAAGTAAGATCCTTACGGGGAATAATTTAGGGCAATTAGCAAATGTTCATGAATACCCTGTCATCGATCCTTCTTTTGATGATGATCACCTTAGACAGATCGCTCAATATTATAGTGTCAACCCAGACGAAATGGAAAAGGAATTACATTCTTATGCAAAAAAATTATTGGACCAGGGAAAGGTGAACGAAGCATGGCAGGTGCTGCTGGCCGGTGGTTAATTATTTTTAAGAGATCATACTTGCAACAAATCACATACTATAAAATAAGACATTGAAAATTTCAATTCCATCATCAGTAGCTCGCTCCAGGTAAAATCTTATTGTGCCTTTTAATGGACAGTGTTGCCAAACACCTTTTTCAAAATCTCTGTTGTTCTTGCCACCGGATTTTCCCTGATATTAGCCTCTTCTTTGGAAATTTGATCAAACAACGCATTTACTGCCTTTCCAACAACATAAGAGGGAAGATCGGGATTAATCTTATCAAAAGTAGTAGGAAGTCTGTTGTAAGTGTTCACTATATCTGCATAGTATTTTGTTGCATTCAATTTGTCTAACGAATTTTTTATGGAGGGAGTGAAGGCAGCAATCAATTTATCATTAGTTTTCTGTTTGAAGTAATTTGTTGCAGCATCAACGGGCCCTTTAATAATATTAATAGCGTCCCCGATGGTCATTTCTTTAATAGCATCCCCAAAAATGGGCTTTGCATAGCCAACGGCATCTTCGGCTGC
>Ga0163163_10000901_pt1 | contig 25176 bp, 19 predicted proteins | sample S65metaG_FD_119766 | JGI IMG/M metagenome (GOLD analysis project Ga0163163, IMG submission 119766) | Switchgrass rhizosphere microbial communities from Kellogg Biological Station, Michigan, USA - S6-5 metaG | ecosystem: Host-associated > Plants > Roots > Rhizosphere > Soil | place: USA...
CATTACTACTTCAAGTTGCAGCTGCAGCCGCCGAAAAAACCTCGGTTTTATATGTAAGCGGTGAAGAGTCAGTCGAGCAGGTAGGATTACGTGCCACCAGGTTGGGCGTTAAAGCCAAAGATTTGTCTTTAGTTTCTTCAAATTCGGCCGACGATATAGCGGCCACGATTGCTGAAGCCGATTATAAATTAGTAGTTGTAGATTCAATTCAGACGATTAGTGCGGCATCGGTTGCTTCTGCCGCTGGCAGCGTTAGCCAAATTACCAACGCCGCACATCTGTTAATTCAGGCCGCAAAACAGAGCAACACGGCCTTACTGTTAGTGGGTCATGTTACGAAAGAGGGCTCGATTGCTGGGCCAAAAGTACTGGAGCACGTGGTAGATGTGGTTTTGCAGCTAGAAGGTGATCGTTATGGTGGATTCAAGGTGCTTAGGAGTTCAAAAAATCGCTTTGGCAGTACGAATGAATCGGCGATTTATGAAATGACCGAAAAAGGCTTAGAAACAGTCGATAACCCTTCGGCGGCGTTATTGGCTGAAAGACAGGTTAGCGACGGCTCGGTGGTTTTAGCTACTCTGGAGGGCGTTAGGCCACTTTTGGTAGAAGTTCAGGCGCTAGTCAACCCAACTAGTTATGGATACCCTAAACGGGCAGCCAGCGGCATTGATCTAAACCGCGTTAACTTACTGATTGCCATGCTAGAGCGCCGTACCAAGCTCAACCTTGCCGATAAAGATGTTTATATCAATATAGTCGGTGGGCTCAAAATTAACGAGCCTGCGGCCGATCTAGCGGTTTGTATGGCGATCGCCAGCGCCAGTAAAGGCATGCAACTCAAAAAAGATGCCGTTGTGTTTGGTGAAGTCGGCTTAAGTGGCGAAATCCGCCGGGTGCCATTTGCCGAAAAACGACTAATTGAGGCTAAAAAACTCGGGTTTGTGGGCGCTATCGGCCCAATGCCGGCGGGCAAAGTAACCGATAAATTTTTATTACCAGTACGCGATATCAGAAGCGCTTTGAATCAATTCTTAGAGAAAGACTAGTAGCTAACTGTAATTTGTGGCGAGACGTCGCCATTTGTGGCCACAGCATAAACACTTGACCCATTCAAACCAGGCGTGGATTTAGGCTTAGTGCACGAACTAGCAAGACTTGTGCAGACTAGGGTTCCATTTGACATGTATACTGACCCGCCGGCAACTCCCCAGCTGAATGTTGCAAGTGGTCCTGTGGTGGACTGAGTCAAAGTTAGCGCGTTTATAGTGGAGCTGGTGCTACTAGAATCGTACAATACGCTGTCTACAACTTGGGCACTGACGGAATGTGAACCGCCAGAAGTAGGTGTGTACGATGTTGTGTAGCTAAATTGCCCATCACTTATGTCAAAACTTTGGATTGTGGTTCCATCAACAATAATATTAACTTTGCCGCCGCCCTTATCACCATTTCCTGGCAAAGGATGAGTACCTTGGCCAATCACGGCCGTGACATTGTAGGAATCACCGCTACCGTTGCTAACATTAACACTCACGGTCGGCCTACTGTCTGTACAAATATGAACATCATCATTTTGCGAAGTATCGGCGTTGCCATTTACGAATATATCTCCACTAAAGGCAGCCGCTACGCCGTTATCTAAAATTTTCTTTGCTAGTTCGGGCGTACACTCTGTAGCTAACTTGTTTGAAATGACATCAATAGTTTGCTTTTTATTTGCACCAGCATTTTTGTTTAAGTACCAGGCAGGGAAAAGGTCGTTTGATGGGCTCGGCACAGACTGGCCGGAATAGACGGCGTGTGTAACAACGAAGGCGGGGGCAACTTTGATATCACTTGGCTGTGCCCAATTGGTCGCCGGAGCATTACCCAAGCGGTCAATCGCACCCTGCATAAACTCTTTCATTATTGGGTCGGTCATGTTTTCTGGCTGCCCGCTATAGGCATCTGTACGGGTGTGGTTGCCAACCCAAATACCAGCGGTATATTTGGTGTTCCAGCTCATCATCAATCCGTCGAATTGGTCGTTAGTGGTACCAGTTTTAATAGCGTTCTTCCAGCCCTTATAGCGATGGAATTTCATGCCGCTACAACTATTGTCGTTACAGCTTCCGCCTAAGTAGGAGGCGCGTGGATCAGATGCCATATCACTAACAATATAAGCCGAGTCCTGTCTAACAACTTGTGTACCGGTTGGTTGCTTGAATTCGTCAATCACCTTATTAGCCGAATCGGTAACTTTTAGAATAAAGGTTTGGGGTATAGATTTGCCGAGCCGAGCGATACTAGAAATACCACTGACGTGGTCTGTTAGGTGTAAGTAGGCGCCGTCACCGATGGCTGCGGATGTATAACATTGGGTTTCGTTTTCTTTTGTGGCGGTAGTAACATCGGTACCTGGTTTAAAACAACGGTAGCCGTCGGGGTTGCCCATTAAGCCGTTTATTGTGCTAAGCCATTTATTAATAGAAGTGGTTTTGCCCGAGCTTGTATCGCCAGGAACTACCGACAGCACCGCTTTAGCGGCCGGAATGTTTCGTGAAGCGCCTAGAGCATATCTAAGAGTTAGAGGGCCAGTTACGGCGCGACGATCAAAGTCATTTAAACAGTTACCGCTATTGGTGTTGTGGTCGGTGCAGGGATAGCCTGGCAGAGGACCAACTTGGTCATAAAGTACACTACCAGCGCCCACATTGGTGTTGTTTTCGATGAAAGCCGTGTAATCATATGGCTTAATACTTGATCCTGGTGAAACGTTAACATCTTTAGCGTAGTTAATTTGGCCATAGGTCTTATTTGAAAAATCAACTCCTCCTACCAGGGCGACAACTTGTCCAGTCTGATTATCTTCGGCTACAAAGGCGGCGTTGTCGGCGTTTTGTCGGCGTAATTGACCCATACCGTCGCTCAATGATTTTTCAGCTAGTTTTTGCAAATCAAGATCAACCGTCGTTACTACTTTCCAGCCACCTCGCTTGTAGGTCTGTTCAAACTTGTTCTCAAGCTCTTCCTTCGCGGCCAGCACGAAGTAAGGTGCGGTAATACCGCTATATTTTTCAGGTTGAGTTTTGACTTTAGCTAAAGTATCAACTTTAACAGCAGCATCGTGCTCGGCCTTAGTTATTTTGCCTAGTTGCAACATAACATCCAGCGCGTAATGGGCGCGGTTTAGCTCTTTTTCTTTACCACCATCGGCAAAGTATGGTCCATAAGGCGAATAGTTTGAAGGAGATTGCGGTATAGCGGCTAAAAATGCGGCTTCATCAAGGGTTAGATCTTTGGCAGGTTTTTGGAAGTAATCACGCGAGGCGGCTTCAACACCGTATTCAATGTTGCCGTAAGGTGCGGCGTTTAAATAGCCTGTTAAAATTTCATCCTTAGAGTAAGTTCTTTCTAACTCAACCGCTAAAATTAACTCCTTAACTTTACGACTATAAGTACGCTGCTGGGTCCAGTCCTGAGTAAGCTTTACTAATTGCTCGGTAATGGTTGAGCCACCTTGGCGTGATGAACCGCCAGTTATGTTCGCTACCCCAGCTCTTACTACACCTTTTACGTCAAAGCCACCGTGTTTGTAAAAATCACGGTCTTCCAGCGCTACCGTGGCGTCTTTCATATATTTAGATATTTGATCGCTATTAACAGGGATACGTTTAACGGCATCGTAATCTTCCCATAATAAAGTTGCGCCGGTTTTGTCGTAATAACGAATGCTGCCGCCAATATTGTCACCAGATATATCTTTGAGGTTAGGCAGATCTTTACGGAAATAAGCAAATACACCAACCAGCACTATAAAAATAGTTATAAATCCAATACCAACAATCTTAAGCGCCATAATTGCGCCGTCACGGCTAAACCAGTATCTATAAAGTCTTTTAGGATGAAGACGATAAAGTATCCGCTTAACACGGCCCTTTGGCATATCCCTAAGCATTTCGGCCTTACGCAAGTCTTTGCGATCGCGTCTTTCGACATAGCGTTGTAACAGGCTGTGCTGCAGTTTTATCTTCTGTCCACTCTTGGTGGTATAGATATTTGGCTTATCCGGTTTCTTAGCGCTAGTCTTAGACTTTGGTTTTGCCATAGGTTTCTTTTTCAAAACTGCTCCTTAGTATCTGCCGGCTATTATAACAAAGGGTATGAATAAGGCATAAGCTTACAAATATTCGGATTTTATGTCGTAAACAGTGCTGCTCATGCGTTATAATACCGAAGTATTGGCGCTTTAATGAGCGGACAGCAAATATAACTAGAAAAACTTAGAATAAGCTTAGAAAAATATATGACATTATCAGAAGAACTAACTTGGCGCGGTTTTGTTAACCAAATGACTTTTAAAGATATTAAAGATCTTGATAGTCAAAAACGAACGTTTTACTGGGGTGTTGACCCAAGTGCCGACTCTATGACGATTGGTAATCTAGCCGCTGCCATGATGGCCAAGCAGTTTATTGATCATGGGTATAAAGCTATTCTTTTGGTCGGTGGCGCTACTGGCATGATAGGTGATCCAGACGGCAAGTCTGAGGAACGAGACTTATTAACGGTTGAACAAATCGCTAAAAATAAGGCTGCTATTGCCGTTCAGTATAAACAAGTTTTTGCCGGCCAGTCTTTCCAGATTGTTGATAATTACGACTGGTTTAGAAATATGCATTATCTTGATTTCCTGCGAGTTGTCGGTAAGCACGTGCCTCTGCGCCAGATGGTTTCAAGAGATTTTGTGCAGTCGCGTTTGGGCGAAGAAGGCGCCGGTATTAGCTACGCCGAATTTAGCTACTCTTTAATACAGGGCTACGATTTTTATCACTTATTTAAGGAGAAAGGCGTTACTCTGCAGCTTTGTGGAGCCGACCAGTGGGGCAATTCTATTACCGGTGTTGATCTGATTCGTCGGATTGCGAGTGGCGAAGCTCATGTTTACTCCACTCCTTTGATCGTAAATAAGGCTACTGGTAAGAAATTTGGCAAGACTGAGGATGGTGCTATCTGGCTCGATGCCGATAAAACCAGCGTTTATAAGTTTTACCAATTCTGGCTTAACGCGGATGACGAAGGAGTAGAGGACTATTTAAAGGTGTACACGACGCTTCAAAAGCCAGAGCTCGATAAAATTATGAAAGAGTTTAAAGAGCGTCCGGGCGAGCGTTTGGCACAAAAAACTTTGGCTTACGAAGTTACAAAGGTGGTGCATGGGCTTGAGAGAGCAGAGGCTGTAAAGAAGGTTAGCGAGACCTTATTTGGTAGCGGGAATTATTCGGCTTTAGGCAAAAAAGAAATTCAGATGTTATCCCAGGAATTGCCTGTAGTTAAAACAACAACACATGGAGATATTGTTGGCGCGGCCGTTGAGGCCGGCCTAGCCACTTCTAAAACAGAGGCTCGAAGGTTCTTAGAAAATGGCGGAGTTTATATTAACGGTGTTCAAGCTTCAGCTGGTAAAACGACTTTTGATAAATCAGACAACTTGCATGGCCACGCTGTTTTACGCGTTGGCAAAAACAAAAACGCTTTAGTTCAATTCTAGCTAGTCCCTAAGGTATACTTTAAGAATATGCGTTTTCTTTCGCTTTTGATCGGCAAAATAATCTTAGGGTTTCGCCGTTTAAGCGGTGGCGGATCGGCTTTACCTGGTTTAGTGGTCGAAAAATTAAACCCTGGGTTCTTAAAACAGATGCTGGCGCAGCTGCCTCAAGGAGTAATTGTGGTTAGTGGCACCAACGGCAAGACAACTACTACTAAAACTATCGCCAGTTTACTAGAAGGCCAAGGCTTAAGGGTTTTAACCAATAAATCAGGTAGTAACTTCGTGCGCGGTATCGTGGGCGCGGTTTTAAGCAATTCTACTTTAGGCGGCAAGCTGCCGTTTGATATCGCCGTGTTTGAGCAAGACGAAGCCCATGCCGTTCACTTTGTACATCAGGTGAGGCCAAGAGGCGTCGTGGTGCTAAACATTATGCGTGATCAAATGGACAGGTTTGGCGAAATCGATACGACCGCAAAACTGCTTCAAGAGCTGTCAACTTCGGCCACAGAATTCGTAGTACTAAACAGTAACGACGAGCGGGTTAGCAAGCTTAACCCCAGTAACGGCGTCAAAACCTTTTGGTTTGGGCACAATAAGGATTTGCAGCATAGCTTTTTGACTGACGATGAACTGCATCATTTGGGTGACGTTTCATTTCATTCGGCTGGCGAACCGCTGTTTGAACTGACAGATTATAAACAAGGCGAAATAACCTTAAACCACCGCGGCAAATCGAAAACCTTAAAAACGGCATTGAGCACCAGTCATAACGCAATTAATCTGATGGCGGCTTTAACTACGCTTGAAGCCGCTTTGCCTGACCTTGATATGGAGAAAGTCGGCGAAAGCATAATGAGCTTGCAGCCGGCCTTTGGACGCGGTGAAAGCTTTAAGCTGACGGACGGCACTAAAATTACTCTTCAGCTAGTCAAAAACCCCGGCGGCTTTACTCATTCTCTTAGAATGCTAAATCAAGAACCTTACGATGTTATAGCCATGGCGATTAACGACGATTACGCGGATGGCCGCGATGTTTCCTGGCTTTGGGATGTTGATTTTAACCACCTTGAAGGCACGAAAACTCCTTTGATTTGTGGCGGCACCAGAGGTTTTGATATGGCCGTAAGGCTCAAGTATGACGGCGCTCCAACTGAGCATGTTAAGAGAGAAATAGCTGATTTTGTTGAAGTGGTGAATTTGGAGGCTAAAGGCAAGTCGGCGATGGTATTTTGCACCTATACGGCCATGCTTAAAATTAGATCGCTTTACCAAAAGGAGAGTTCGGAAGTTTATGGGGTTGAAGTATGAAACAGAAACTAGTAACTAGGAATTTGAAATTAGCGTGCATACGACGAAAGCTAATTCCTAATTCCTGTTTCCTAGTTAAAAACAACTCGGAGGACTCAAAATGAGTAACCGACAGCTACATATTGTCCACCTATATCCTAAAGAAATGAACATTTATGGTGATACCGGCAACACTTTGGTTTTACGACGCCGCCTGGAGTGGCGCGGCATTGACGCCCGGGTAACTTTAGTTGGAATTGGCGACGAAATTCCGGCCGATGCAGACATCATTATGGGTGGCGGTGGCCAGGACGCCGGCCAGGACAAGATTCAGGCTGATCTGCAGACTAAGGCCGAAGTACTAAAGAAAATGTCCGATGACGGCGTGGTGATGTTAATGGTCTGCGGCATGTATCAACTTTTTGGCCGGTCATTCACCACCAACGAAGGCAAAGTCATAAAAGGCATAAGTTTGCTACCGCTAGAAACTACTGCCGGCCCCACCAGATTTATTGGCAACACTTTATATACCTCTGGTTTTGGCAATATTGTAGGTTATGAAAATCACAGTGGCGTAACCAAAATCGATAAAGACGCCGAAAGGTTTTCCAAAGTTTTAAGCGGCGCTGGTAACAACGGCGAAGATAAAAGCGAAGGTTGCCGGGTTAATAATGTTTTTGGAACTTATTCTCATGGGCCGGTCTTAAGTAAGAATCCAAGTTTTGCCGATGGCTTGCTGTTATTAGCGCTTGAACGTAAATACGGGGTTAAAGAGTTAGAGCCTCTTGATGACAACCTGGAATTATCGGCTCATCAGTTCGCGATGGAACGCCCACGCTAGTCTTTTTTGCTGAACTTACACTATTGCTCCAAAAAGACGCTCTTTACAGGGGAGCAAGCTCCGCCTGTGGCGTTTGGCTGGCCGCCGCCTTGATTAAGCCAATCAAGGGGCGTCCACAGTCTCTTTGGAACAATAGTGTAAGTTCAGCCCCACGCTGTTCTATACTATGAACACAATGGAGATCACGGAGAATTTACAAGGGTTAAAAGGCGTTGGGCCAGCGGTGGCGCGGCAGTTTGCCGATATTGGCATACATAATATTGCCGAGCTTTTGGATTATTTTCCGCGTAAATACAGTGATTATTCCGAAGTTACCCCGATTGCCAAGATTGCTCCCGGCCTTGTAACTATTGAAGCGGAAATTATCCAGGCCAAAGGCCGTTATGTCCGCCGCGGCATGCATATAACAGAGGCCATTGCTTCCGACAAAACTGGCAGCGCCCGACTAATTTGGTTTAATCAGCCATACCGCGAAGGCGCGATTAAGCCCGGGCAGAAGTATTTTATTACCGGCAAGCTAGAGCTAAAACGCCAAAAATTCAGCATTATGAATCCGGCTATGGAACAGGCCAGCGACTTTCCGCTCCACACTGCCAGAATCGTGCCTATTTACCGTGAGAGCAAAGGCATGACTTCTAATCTACTACGCAGGGTCTTGTATCAGGTTATAAAAGCGGCCGACCAGTTGCCGGAGCCTCTGCCAGAGGCAATTCGCCTAAAACATAAACTTATGACTTATGGCCAGGCTGTGAGCGAATTACACTTTCCGTCTTCGCGTGAACAGTTCGCTCTAGCGCGCCGGACTATCGGTTTTATTGAGGTGTTTGAATTGATGTTGGCGGCCCAGCTGCAAAAACAGGCCAATCAGACTGAGCTAGCGCCAGAAATAACTTTTGATGAGGCTACAGCTAGGGCTTTCGTTAAATCTTTACCTTTTGAGTTAACAGATGTCCAGCGGGCGGCGGCTTGGCAGATTTATCAAGACATCGCCAAAAAGCAACCGATGAACAGGCTGCTTGAGGGTGATGTAGGCTCTGGCAAAACAGTCGTTGCTGGCATGGCAGCTTTGATGGCTATAAACTCGGGTTTTCAGGCAGCTTTAATGGCACCCACCGAACTTTTGGCCCGCCAACACGCCGAAACTTTATCGGAATTATTTGACGCCGTAGGGCAAACGGGCGCCGTTAGTTTGCTGACTGGCAGCCTAAAGGCGGCCCAAAAGAAGATTGCCCAAGATAGGATCAAAAGTGGCGACATTAAGTTTATCATCGGCACCCAAGCGCTTTTACAAGACAAAGTTAGCCTTGAAAATCTTGGGCTATTGATTATTGACGAGCAGCACCGTTTTGGTGTTGATCAGCGTAAACAACTGCTTAAGACGGCCGGAGTTATGCCGCACGTTTTAAGTATGACCGCTACGCCTATCCCGCGCTCACTGGCGCTTACTCTGTATGGTGATCTTGATATCTCGCTTTTAAACCGGATGCCGCATGGCCGTAAGCCAATTATCACTGAGATCGTCTCGCCCAACAGCCGTGAGCAGCTTTATAAAAAAGTCGACCTGGAAATTGAGGCTGGCCAACAGATTTACATTGTTTGCCCGGTTATTACCGATGGCTCAATGATTAAGGCACCAAGCGTCGAGCAAATGTATGAAAAACTGCGTAAAACCACTTTTAAACACCGTAAACTAGGCCTGCTGCACGGCAAGCTAAAAGACGATGAAAAAGCCAGAATTATGGAGCAGTTTGCGGCCGGGAAAATCGACATTTTAGTAGCCACCACCGTTATTGAAGTTGGAATGAGTGTTTCTAACGCCAGCGTTATGGTAATTGAAGGCGCCGACAGGTTTGGCCTTGCCCAGATGCACCAATTGCGTGGACGGGTAGGGCGCGGTCAGGATCAAGGCTACTGTTTTATTGTGCCAAGTGATAGTAAAACACCAAGCGCCAGGCTTAGGGCCTTAACCCAGTCAACAGATGGGTTTAAATTGGCTGAACTAGACCTTGAATTAAGGGGTCCAGGAGCAATCTACGGCACGCTGCAGCACGGCGAGCTAGATCTACGCATCGCTAAGCTTTCAGACGTCATGCTATTAAGAGATGCCCGTGATGGAGTTAAAGAATTTATAGATAAAAAAATAAAACTAAATGACTATCCAGAACTAAAACGCCGCGTTCGTGCCGCCCAGGCCGTCATTACCCTTAACTAAGTTATACTTTAAGACATGAGAATTATTGCAGGTAGTTTAGGCGGAAGACTGTTTGAATCGCCGCATGGCCACAGAACGCACCCGATGAGCGAGAAAATCCGTGGCGCTATTTTTAACGCTCTGGGCGACATTGAGGGCCTAACAGTTCTGGATCCGTTTTCTGGCAGCGGCGCTCTCTGTTTTGAGGCCATTAGCCGTGGCGCCAAAAGCGCGGTGGCGCTCGACGCTGATAAAAAGGCCTGCGCTATTATTCAGAAGAACATCGAAAGTTTAGCGCTAGAAGATAAAGTGGCCGTAACGCGTATATATGCTGATAGCTGGCGCAAACGTCATCAAAACGATCAATTTGATCTGGTGCTGCTCGATCCGCCATATAACGATTTGGAGCCTGAAACGGCTGAAAAGCTGGCTTTATTAACAAAACCAGGCGGCGTAGCGGTCTTTTCCTTGCCGCCAAATGCCCGGATTGTACTATCAGAAAAACAGTTTAGCCTGATTAGTTCAAAGCAATACGGTGACGCCACTCTGGCATTTTATCGCCGAACAGATTAAAATAGCATAGTTAAGTTCTAGCAAACGCCCGGGCGAGTGGCGAAATGGTAGACGCACTAGCCTTAGGAGCTAGCGGGGCAACCCATGAAGGTTCAAGTCCTTTCTCGCCCACCAAGAATGTATTACAATTAGCTTAAGAAATTATAAAAGGGCACCAATTAATGAAAAAGCTTAATTCCAGGGGTTTCAGTGCGGTCGAAGTTCTAATACTAATTGTAATTGTGGGTCTTGTATCTAGCGCTGCTTGGTATGTAGGACGAAAAAGTGGCTCAGACAATAAGAAGACCCCTTTATCCCAAACAGCTACTACTTCAACTCAAACAACCTCCCAAACTCCGTCAACTACCACCACAGACACAACTAAATATGTATCAATAAAGGAATGGGGCGTAAAAATTCCTGAAAGCTATATTCCTGCCGGTTTTGTATATGAGGTAGGAGCCTCACAGGACCCCAACGGAACGATAACTTTTAACAGCACCGATCTAAAAGCGGCAGGCTGTACGCAAAAAAATTACGGATTTATTGTTGCGCGAGGAAAGGCAGGCGATACATACATAGGTGACGGTGGAGACAAGTCTAACTTCAAGGAGATATATGACCAATACCACGCTAATGCTTCAACATTCCATATGATATTTAATAATTATTACTTCTTTGATGACGCGGGAACAGTATGTAGTGGTGGGCAAGCAGAGATTACTGCTCAAAACACTATAGGTGATGCACTGAAGCACATGGTTAGTATCTAAACAAGCCACGACACATTAGTTGACATTATATAAATAAGTTATATTATTAATATTATGACTAACAAATTTAACCAGCATCATCTACATACATCGCCGGAGCTTGTCGGTTAGCCTTTAATTTCTTTTGAAATCCTAACGCCGGACACTGCTCCGGCGTTTTTATTTGTGTGAATTAATAATTTTTAGGAGAAAAGAATCATGAATAGTTATTTAGAATACGGAAGAGGTGTTTACATTAGTAAAGGCGTAAGAAACGAAGCAGAAAATTGGCTACTTGAAATAGGGGTAATCCCACCAATCACTTCGCCGAGGTGCCTTCATCAAGAATACTGAAGAAAATCTAAAATTCTGCTGGTTGAAGGACTCAGTTATTCCTTGGGCCGTTGGCCGGCTTGGTGGTGTCGGATTAGTAGGCTCAGATGTCTGTGCCGAACAGGATATGAGGGGAATTATCGGTAAAAAGGTCGCGCCTATCGAAGGGCTACGCTATGCATTGGCGGGTAAAGCTGAAACAGAAGATCGTCTGAAAGCCAAACTACAAAACGGTTTGAAGCCGGTAATTGGGACGAGCTACCCTGTGGTGACGAGAGCACTATTCAGAGATCAGGTAATCATTAAGTACATACCTGGATCTACTGAAGCCTTGCCCGAACTGCTGCCCGAAGTAGATGGCATTGTAGACCTAGTAAAATCAGGGAATACCTTACGGGAAAATAATTTAAAAATTTTTATTGACGATTTAGCACGAGTTAACCTCATGCTTATTAGAGTCAACGAATCTGCTACAATCATAGAAAGGAATCAGATATATGAGCCTCAGTACCCAACCCTATAAAGGCACGCGGGATTTTTACCCGGAAGATAAGCGTTTGCAAAAGTACATTTTTGGCAAGATCCGCGAAGTATGTGAACTTTATGGATACGAAGAATACGATGCCCCAGTATTGGAGCCTACCGATATTTATTTGGCAAAGGGCAACGAAGAAATCATTCAGGAGCAAACCTACACCTTTAAAGATCGTGGCGACAGAACAATAACAATGCGCACCGAAATGACCCCATCTGTGAGCCGTATGGTGGCCGCCAAGCGCCAGGAGCTGCCATATCCGTTGCGCTGGTACTCTATGCCCAATTTATGGCGCTATGAGCGCCCGCAAAAAGGCCGCCTAAGAGAGTTTTGGCAACCTAATATTGATTTGTTTGGCGTAGCTGGAATTGAAGGCGATCAAGAAATAGTACAGGTGGCCGACGCTATATTGGTAGCATTTGGCGCTAAGCGCGATATGTATACAATTCGCGTTAATAGCCGGGCCTTAATGGATTTCATTACCAAAGACTATTTGGGCTTAGACAGCGTTCAGGCGACTACACTAGTGCGCCTGGTTGACCGCATGCAAAAAATGCCCGGCACGGAGTTTAGAGGCCTGCTGGACGGCATTTTTAGCCCGTCGCAGCGCGAGGCTGGTTTAACCAAGAAATTTGACGAGATTTTAACCGCCAGGAGCTTAAAGGATCTTCCGGAAGAAGTAGCAAGTCATCCTGCCGCCAAAAAACTGGCGACGCTGATGGATCTGTTAAAAAGCCTGGACATTACTAACGCCGTTTACGATCCAACCCTGATGCGCGGCTTTGATTACTACACCGACATGGTGTTTGAAGTGTTCGATAATGATCCAGAAAACAACCGTTCGATGTTTGGCGGTGGCCGATACGATGGCTTAGTGGCTCAATTTGGAGTCGAGGCCGTACCAACTGTTGGCTTTGCACTGGGTGATGTGACGCTGCAAAACTTCTTGCAGGCACATGGGCTTGTTCCAGCTTTGCCAAGCGAGACTGATATTTACGTTATTCCGGTTGGCGATACCTACGAAAAGCTGCAGCCAGTTTTGAGTAAACTGCGTCAGGATGGCGTCCGGGTAGCGGTCGACACAACGAGTCGAAAAGCCGACAAACAGCTTAAAACTGCTTTAAAAAAGAATATTCCGTACGTGATGTTTATTGGCGACCAAGAGCTGGAGAGCCAGCAGTTTAAGTTAAAGCATCTGGAAAGCAGCGAAGAGGAAGCCAGGTCCTTAGAACGCATAGTTAGTATTGTTAAAGACCGTCGGAGAAAATAATTAACCTGTAGCGATTATCGTGTAGCAATGAATTATCATGTAGCGATTAGCAATTTGCTACATGATAAACGCTAATTCAATGCTACAGGCCACAAGATAATTGATAACTGGTCTCGTATCTGTTAAAATAACATCTCATGCATATAAACAAGAAACAGAAATCACCCAACGAGATCGAAGTTGTTATTACCGCTAACGAAGCGGACTTGAGCCCAATTAAACAAAAAACCTTACGCAAGTTAGCCCCACAGGTCAAGCTGGCAGGTTTCCGTGAAGGCAAAGTGCCTTTGAACATGATCGAGAAAAACCTCGATGAACAAGCTTTCCAAAGTGAGTTTTTGGACGCGGCCGTTAACGCTTTGTACCAAAAGGTTTTAGAAACCGAAGATTTGCGTCCCGTTGATAACCCAAGCATGACTATGCAAAAATTCGTGCCGTTCACGACACTGGAATTTACTCTGACAGTACCAGTTATCGGCAAAGTTACATTGGCAGACTATAAAGCTATTAAGCTTAAAAAAGAGCCGGCTACAGTCGACGCCAAACAAGTTAATGACGTTGTTAAGTCACTGCAAAGCCGTATGGCCGAGCGCAAAATGGTTACGCGCCCAGCCAAGGACGGCGACGAGGTTTTGATTGATTTTAAAGGCATAGACACCAAAGGCGAGCCAGTCAGCGGCGCCGATGGGGCCGATTACCCATTGCTACTTGGCAGCAACAGCTTTATCCCTGGCTTTGAAAGCAACTTGATTGGCGTGGAACCTAGCAAAACCAAAGTATTTAGCGTTACTTTTCCTAAAGATTACGGCGTTAAGGCATTACAGAGCAAAAAAGTTACTTTTACGGTGACAGTTAAAGCTATTAACGAGCTAGTTGAACCAAAGGCTGATGACGATTTTGCGGCTAAGGCTGGGCCTTTTAAGACCCTCGCAGATTTAAAGGCTGACATTAAAAAGCAGCTTTTAATCGAGCGCGAAAACGAAGCCACCAGAAATTATGAAGAAAACTTGTTGCATCAGATTGCCGACAAGTCCAAACTAAGTGTACCCAAGCAGTTAGTAGACGAGCAGATTGAAAGAATTGAACAAGAAGAAAAGCAGAATCTAGCATACCGTGGCCAAACCTGGGAAGAACATCTTAAAAACGAAGGCGTAACCGCTGAAGAACACAAAGAGCAAAAACGCCCAGCCGCCGAAGAGCGCGTAAAAATCGGCATTGTTTTAAGCGAAGTGTCCGAGGCCGAAAAAATTGTCGTTACCCCTGAAGAATTTGAAGTTCGTTTGCAAATGATGAAAGGCCAGTACAAAGACGCCGAGGCCCAAGCCCAATTAGATAATCCAGAAGTCCAGCGCGATATCCTGGCCCGCATGATGACCGAAAAAACCATCGCGAAACTCACAGAGTACGCTAGCCGGTAGTTATGCCACAGTTCAACGAAAACCATAACGAAGGTTCTCCTCATGTTAATAGAAGAGGAGAACGAATTATTAGTGGGACCATACAAACTGCGGCTTCAGTAATGACAACTTTCTGTTTGCTGGATGGTTTTGGTATATATAATTGCAGTGGTCCGACTCCAGACCAATATGCGGAGCAAGGGAAGGTTAACACCAGCCCAGCAGAAATAGTCGCGGGAGTTTTAGCATGCGCCGTGATATTTGCAGGACATAAAAAGAATGCTAACAGAAATCAACGGTCTCAGAGCGAGATGCCACCAGATCCATTTGTAGAAGAAAGCAAAGCTTTAAGGCGCGATGAGAGGTTTACGAAGGCAGCAGAATTTCTTGGTAATGTCAGAACTACTTATATTCCTGGAATAAAATTTTGGGGTAAATTTTAAAATTAGCACTCGGGCTTGACGAGTGCTAATTCGGTGCCTATAATTAGGGGTACTATGAACAAACCAAGCAACTTATTAATCCCAACAGTAATCGAGCAAGAGGGCCGTATGGAGCGGGCTTATGACATTTATAGCCGCCTGCTTAAAGACCGCATAATCTTTATGGGCGAGGACGTAAACCCTCACACCGCCAACCTAATTGTCGCCCAGCTTTTATTTCTTGATAACCAAGATAGCAAACAGCCAATTCACTTTTATATCAACAGCCCAGGCGGCAGCGTTTATGACGCTCTCGCTATTTACGACACTATGCAGTTCGTTGGCGCGCCGGTGCACACTTACGGCATTGGTATGCAGGCTTCGGCCGCGGCTTTCCTGCTAAGCTCCGGCACTAAGGGCAAGCGATTCTTGCTGCCAAACGCCACGGTTATGATTCATCAGCCATCTAGCGGCACCCGCGGCAAAGTAACCGACCAAGAAATTGACCTTAAAGAATCCCTGCGTGTTAAAAAGCTGCTCGAAGACATTATGGCCAAAAACACCGGCCAGAAGCACGCCAAAATCCACGAAGACATGGAACGTGACAAATGGCTCAATGCCACCGAAGCCAAAGCCTACGGTCTTGTAGATAAGGTTATTCAGAAGCTATAAAACGCTTGACTTTAGCGTTTTTATCTATCACAATGGTGCGTAAGAAGTAGTAATGACGTGGCTGTGCTTAAATTGTCTCAAGAAAAGCACCAAAATATCCACCGTCTAGGTAGCTTCGGCCGACAAAAACTGCAGTAACAGTGTGAAATTATCAACAAAGTAAGCGGAGCACTTTTTTAGTATGGCTAAAACCGTCTCAAAACCTCTCGCGCGGGGTAAGCGTGTGTACTTTACTAAAGCTGATGATGTTCTTGACCTGCCGAACTTGGTCGATCATCAGAATAAATCGTTCGAATGGTTTGTTAAGGAAGGCCTTGGTGAGCTTTTAAGCGAAGTCAGCCCAATTGACGACTATACCGGTGGTAAATTATCAATAAAGTTCAAAGACTACCACTTTGAAGAGCCTAAAATAACTGAAACCGAAGCTAGGGAAAACAACGTATCATACGATGTTCCTCTTAAAGCTGTGGTTGAGCTAACCAACAAGGTTACAGGTGAAGTTAAAGAGCAGGAAATCTACTTGGGTGACTACCCATGGATGACCAAGCGCGGTACTTTCATCATCAACGGCGCCGAGCGCGTGGTTGTATCCCAGTTGATCCGCTCCGCCGGTGTGTTCTTTACGGCCGATTCTCATGGATTAACCAGCCTTTACGGCGCTAAGGTTATCCCTGGTCGTGGCGCATGGCTCGAATTTGAGACCGCTGCTGCAGGCGCTCTCTACGTTAAGATCGACCGCAAACGAAAAATTGCTGTTACTACACTACTAAAAGCGCTTGGTATGACCGAAGCTCAAATCAAAGACGCTTTCAAACATGTCGACCAAGGCAAACATAGCTACATTGAGACAACTCTTGAAAAAGACCCATCAAAAGGCAGCAACGAAGCTTTGATTGAAGTTTACCGCCGCTTGCGTCCTGGTGACCTGGCTACTGTAGATAACGCCCGAAGCTTGCTTGAAAACATGTTCTATAACTACAAGCGCTTTGATTTTAGCCGCGTTGGCCGCTACAAGATCAACAAGCGCCTGAATTTGGACGTAGCTAACACCTCAGAAAACCGCGTAATGCGCTTAGAGGACTTGATTGCGATTATCGCCGAAGTAATTCGCCTTAATAACACGCAAGAACCAGCAGATGACATCGATAGCTTAGCTAATCGCCGCGTTAAATTGGTTGGTGAACTCGTTCAGCGCCAGTTCCGCATTGGTCTGCTTAGAATGGAGCGCAACGCTAAAGATCGCATGAGCATGAGTGACATCGAAAACGTTACTCCTGGCCAGTTAATTAACGCCCGCCCAATTGTGGCTGCCGTTCGCGAGTTCTTTGCTTCTTCTCAGCTAAGTCAGTTCATGGACCAGATTAACCCGCTATCTGAATTGGCCCACAAGCGCCGCCTCAGTTCGATGGGCCCTGGTGGTCTATCACGTGAGCGCGCTGGATTTGAAGTCCGTGACGCCCACGCTACTCACTATGGCCGTATTTGCCCGGTAGAAACGCCAGAAGGCGCCAACATTGGTTTGGTACTTAACTTGGCTAGCTACGCCCGCATTAACGACTATGGTTTTATTGAAACGCCTTATCGCCGTGTTACCAACGCTGTTACCGCTAAAGACGCAGTTGGCCATGTGGCCCGCGTTAATTTAGAAGACGCTAAAGGCAAAGTGATTGTTAAAAAAGGTAAGTTTATTACTGCTGAAGAAGCTAAGAAGCTTGCTGCCGTTAAAGAGCAAGTTACCTGGCCAGTAAAATCACGGGTTTCTCGTGATGTTATTTACTTGGACGCCTCTGAAGAAGAGCACGCTGTTATTGCCAGCGCCGGTAGTGAAATTGACGAAGACGGTTACTTTATTGACGAGCGTATTTCAGCTCGTAAATACCTAGTTGCTGCCGAAGTTGACCAAGGCGAAGTTACTCATATGGATGCCGCTCGTCGCCAAATTATTGGCTCGAGCGCCGGTTTGATTCCTTTCGTTGAAAAGAACTACGTATATCGCTCCTTAATGGGTAGTAACCAACAGCGTCAAGCTGTGCCTTTGATCAGCCCAGAGAGCCCTATTGTTGGAACTGGTATGGAGGGCGATGCCGCCCGTAACACTGGCCAGTTAGTTTTGGCCGAAGACAGCGGTGAAGTTGTTAAAGCCGATGGTCATGAAGTTGTCGTTAAATATCAGGACGGCAAAGTAGCTTACGAACCTTTGCACTTTGTTAGATCAAACGAAGGTACCAGCATCAACCAAAAAGTGGTTGTTGCAGCTGGCGACAAAGTTAAAAAAGGTGACGTACTGATTGAAGGCATGTCTGTTTCTGACGGCGAATTAGCGCTTGGAAAAGACCTTGTCGTAGCATTTATGCCATGGAGTGGCTATAACTTTGAAGACGCTATCATCATTTCCCGCAAATTAGTTGAAAACGACACCCTAACCAGCATCAACATTGTTGATTACATGACAGAGGTTCGTGAGACTAAATTAGGGCCAGAAATTGTTACTCGCGATATTCCAAATGTCTCGGAAGACGCTCTAAGACACCTAGATGAAGACGGCATTGTCCGCATTGGCGCCGAGGTTCATCCTGGCGACATTTTGGTTGGTAAAATTACTCCTAAGGGCGAACAGGAACTTTCTTCTGAAGAAAGACTGTTGCGTGCTATCTTCGGTGAAAAAGCCAAAGAAGTCCGCGATACTTCTCAGCGCATGAGCAACGGCAAGCACGGCAAAGTGGTTGGCGTTAAGGTCTTTAGCCGCGAAAACGGCCACGAACTTAAAGCTGGCGTTTTGATGCAAATCCAGGTCTTTGTAGCTCAAATGCGCAAAGTACAAGTTGGAGATAAGCTTGGTGGTCGTCACGGTAACAAGGGTGTGATTGCCCGAATTTTGCCAGTCGAAGATATGCCATTTACCGAAGACGGTTCACCAGTTGATATCGTACTGAACCCACTCGGCGTGCCATCTCGTATGAACATTGGCCAGTTGTTTGAAACCCACCTTGGTATGGCTGCCAGAGCCCTAGGCTTTAAAGTCGCCAGCCCATCATTCAATGGTGTTTCGATTGAAAAGATCCAGAGCCTTCTAAAAGAAGCCGGTTTGCCGGAAGATGGCAAGCAGCAGCTATTTGATGGTCGCACCGGTGACGCTTTTAAAGAGCGCACCACCGTTGGCAGCATGTACATGATTAAGCTAAATCACATGGTTACCGATAAGATTCACGCTCGCAGCACTGGTCCATACACTATGGTTACCCAGCAGCCGCTTGGTGGTAAGGCCCAAAACGGTGGCCAACGCTTTGGCGAAATGGAAGTTTGGGCACTTGAAGCTTATGGCGCTAGCCACACGCTTCAGGAAATGCTCACCATTAAGTCCGATGATGTTTATGGCCGTTCAAAAGCCTACGAAAGCATCATTAAGGGCACCGAAATTGTTGGACCTAAGGTTCCAGAAAGCTTTAACGTGCTTGTTAAGGAACTCCAGGGCTTAAGTCTTAAGGTTGATTTGCTTGATCTTCACACCAACAAGACTATTGATGCCGAAGCTATCCTGGCTGAAAACATCAAGGACGAAGCTAGTCATTCAGTAGAGATTGAAGCGCCTACCGAGGAAATTTCCGGTATTGATGTAACCGAAGAAACAATAGAAAACGAATTCATGACCGTTAGCGACACCGATGATCTAACTCTTGACCCAGCTATGGTTGTGACAGTTTCCGACGACGATGATATGACAGTGGACGATACAGCAACAGATGACAATTCAGGGGAGGAAAACTAATATGCGTAAATTTGCTTACGGCACCAACATCGCCGATTTTGACGCGGTACGCCTAGCGGTTGCCAGCCCAGAAGACATTTTGGAGTGGAGCCACGGTGAGGTTACCAAACCAGAGACCATTAACTACCGTACTCAGAAACCTGAGCGCGATGGTTTGTTCTGCGAAAGGATCTTTGGACCGGTTAAGGATATTAATCCGCACGACGCAAAATACAAGGGTCTTCGAAGTCGCGAAGCCGCCGTTGATAAAAATGGCGAGCTAGTTACTCGCAGTATTGTTCGCCGTGAACGCATGGCTCACATTACGCTTGCCACACCAGTCGCTCACATTTGGTTCCTACGTGGTACCCCATCAGCCATTGGTTTGCTGCTTGGCATGACCGTCAAGAACCTGGAGCGCGTCGCTTACTTTGCCAGCTACATTCTAAAAGACGTAGATACTGCCAAGCGCGACAAAATGCTCGGTGATAAAGAAGCCGAATTTGCCGCCGCTAAAGAAGCGATTAAGGCTCGTTATGAAGCCGAAGCCGCTAAAGAAGGCAGCAATGTTAAAGCTTTGGCTGAAATGCAGACCAAAGAAATCGAAGAAGTTACAACTGATTACGAAGCGCTTAAAGAACAGCTTACCGCGCTTGAAAAATTACATTTATTGTCTGAATCAGACTACCGTAACTTGCCAGACGAAGTTCGTTCGTTTATTAAGGTTGGCATGGGTGGTAACGCCCTTAAAGAACTGCTAGATCAGATTGATCTTAGCGATCTTATCGCCGAACTTAACAAAGAAGCCGAAGAAGCTAAAGGTCAGCGCCGCAAGAAGATTATGAAGCGCCTAAGACTGTTAGAGAGCATGCACAATGCCGGCATTAAGCCAGGTAGCATGTGTGTATCTGTTCTGCCTGTCATTCCTCCAGATCTTCGCCCAATGGTGCAGCTAACTGGTGGCCGTTTTGCGACTTCTGACATGAACGATTTGTATCGCCGTGTTATTAACCGCAACAACCGCCTTAAGAAGTTGATTGATCTGAACGCTCCAGAAGTTATTCGCCGCAACGAGCAGCGCATGCTTCAAGAAGCTGTTGATGCTCTAATTGACAACAACTCCGCTCGCTCGGGTCGCGCCGTAGCCGCTACTGGCCAACGTCGCCGACTCAAGAGCCTTAGTGATCTACTTAAGGGCAAACAGGGTCGTTTCCGCCAGAACCTGTTAGGTAAGCGCGTTGACTACTCTGGTCGCTCGGTAATCGTAGCTGGTCCAGAACTTAAGATTAGCCAGTGTGGTCTGCCAAAGATGATGGCGCTTGAATTGTTCAAACCATTTGTTATTGGCCACTTGATCGCTAATGACCACGCCCACAACATCCGTTCTGCAACTCGTATGATCGAAACTGGCGAAACCGAAGTTTGGGACGCTTTGGACGAAGTTATCCAGGGCAAATACGTTCTTTTGAACCGTGCTCCATCGCTTCACCGTCTTTCAATCCAGGCTTTCATGCCAGTATTGATCGAAGGCCGCGCTATCCAGCTTCACCCGCTCGTATGTAAGGGCTTTAACGCCGACTTCGACGGTGACCAAATGGCCGTTCACTTGCCGCTATCTGACGCCGCCCAGGCCGAAGCTCGTGACATTATGGCCGCCAACAAGAACTTGCTAAAACCAGCTGATGGTTCACCAATCTTACACATCGAACAAGACATCGTGCTTGGTTGTTACTACCTAACTTACGAACGCCCAGGCCAGGATTTGACTCAAAAGAGCTTTTCTAGCCTAGAAGAAGCCCTAATGGGCTTTGACGCCGGTTCATTGCAGTTACAAAGCAAGATCCGCATGAACTTCCGTGGTGAAATGCGTGAAACTACGCTTGGTAGAATTCTATTTAACGAAATTTTCCCAGAAGACTTCCCATTCCAGGACGAAGCCATGACTAAGAAGAAGCTCAGCGCCGTGATGGCACTGGCGTACCAGCTTTACGGCCAGGACAAGACTGCCGAAATCGCTGATGATCTTAAGGACATTGGATTCCGTTACGCTACCATGAGCGGCCTAAGCATGGGCATGGACGACTTTAGCGAAATTAAATCGCTTAAAGAAATTTTGGAAAAGGGCGAAGATCGCTCAGCCGAAATCAGCGAACAGTACGAACAGGGCTTCATTACCGATGACGAACGTTATCGTCTAACTGTTGAAACCTGGCAGGACGTCGTAGGCGTAGTGCAGAAGACCCTGAACCAACAGTTCCAAACCGAAGATAGCTCAATGTCTATCGCTGTTGTCTCTGGTGCTCGTGGTAACATCGGTCAGGTTATGACCGCCGTTGGTATGCTTGGTGTCACCACCGATGCTACTGGTAGGGCGATTGAGCTGCCGATTAAGTCCAACTATAAGAGTGGTTTGACCCCTCTAGAATACTTTACGGCTACCCGTGGTGCACGTAAGGGTATGATTGACACCGCACTTAAGACCGCTGACTCTGGTTATTTGACCCGTCGTTTGGTTGATGTGTCTCAAGATGTATTTACTATTGAAGACGAAATTGAAGACCCAGGTTTTGCTATTTTCCGCAGTGACGCCGAAGAAATTGGTGTGCCATATGCCGCTCGTTTACAAGGTCGCTTTGCGGCTGAGGACGCTGGCAAGCATGTTAAGAAGGGCGAGCTCATTACTAAGGAGATCGCCGCTACTATTGAAGCCGATGAAAAAATGGATGGCGTTAAGATCCTTAGTGTTCTAAGCGCAGCTACCGCTCGCGGTATCCCTGTTAAAAGCTACGGCCTTGACCCAGCTACTGGTAATCTAGTGGCTTCACGTCATCCAGTTGGTGTTATTGCCGCCCAGTCTATTGGTGAGCCGGGTACCCAGCTGACCCTTAAGACCTTCCACAGTGGTGGTGTGGCCGGTGAAGATATTACGACTGGTCTGCCTCGTGTTGAAGAGTTGTTCGAAGTCCGAGCGCCAAAAGGCCAGGCTTATGTTAGCGACGTCAACGGCGTTGTTAACGCCTGGGAAGAAGGTGAGCAATACATCGTACAAGTTACTAGCGACAGCGCCGAAAAGGTTAAATTAAACCTTGATGGCCGCACCGCTAAAGTTGCTACAGGTTCTGACATTGCCATTGGCGATGTGATTGCCGAAGGCAAAAAAGGTAGCGATCCGTTAATTTCGCCAATTGCTGGCAAAGTTGACCTAACAGATAAGACAGCTACTATTAGCCCTGCTAAACAAGCGGTTGTCCGTTACGAAATCCCAGCCTTTAAGCAATTAGTTGTTAAAGATGGCGACCACGTTGTGGCTGGCCAGCGTTTGACCAATGGTTCGATTAACCTGCACGACCTAATGCGTCTCCAGGGTGTAGAGCAAACCCAGCGCTACATCATGAACGAGATCTTACGTATCTTTGCTTCTCAGGGCCAGAACATTGCCGACAAACACCTTGAAATCATCGTTCGCCAGATGTTTGGACGTGTCCAAATTGAAGACGCCGGCGATTCAGAGCTTGTTAACGGCGATGTTGCTAGCAAACAGCAGGTATTAGTTCTTAACGAAGCCTTAACTAAGTCTAAGAAGAACCCAATCAAGTACAACCAGCTATTGCTTGGTATTACCAAAGCCAGCTTAAGTACTGATTCGTTCCTAAGTGCCGCTAGCTTCCAGGATACTACCCGTGTGCTGATCGCTGCCGCTACCAGCGGTAAGGTGGATTACCTCTACGGTCTTAAAGAAAACGTTATCTTGGGTCGCCGTATTCCAGTTGGAACTGGCGCCCGGGATTTAATGGCTAAAGAAGCCGCCGCTGCAGAGGCTTTGGCCGCTCAGAACAACTAAGATACATCCGGATTAGCAATTAACATTTGGCCTGTAGCAATGAATTATCATGTAGCGTTTATCAATTACGCTGCATCAAACCTCATTTTCTTACATTGCTAAAGGATAATCGCTAATTCATCGTGACACGATAATTGCTACACGCTAATTTAGGTCCCCCTGTTGCGTAAGCAGTTACGATCTGTTAAAATCAGAGCATAGAGTTTAAGTGCTATGGAGCTAGATCGTGCTGATCACGGCTCCAAGGCGCGAAACAATTTTAGTAATATACAGAGGATTAACCTCTGTTAAAGCGGAGATATTCTTTTGCCAACTATCAACCAACTCGTACGTAAACCACGTACTAGGACACACGCTAAGACCAAAAGTCCTGCGTTGCACCGTGTCACCAACAGCCTTAAGACTAAGTCTTACGAAAAGCCAGCGCCATTTAAGCGCGGGGTTTGTATTAAAGTAACTACCAAGACACCTAAAAAGCCAAACTCAGCACTTCGTAAAGTTGCCCGTGTTCGTTTGAACAACGGCTACGAAGTTTGGGCTTATATCGGTGGCGAAGGCCATAACCTCCAGGAACACGCCGTAGTGCTGGTTCGTGGTGGCCGTGTACCCGATCTTCCTGGTGTTCGTTACCACATCGTCCGTGGTTCACTAGATCTTCAAGGTGTAGCTAACCGCAAGCGCGGCCGCAGTAAGTACGGCGCCAAGAAGGATAGTAAATAACCATGACATTCCCTAGTGAAACTACTTACCCGCAATATACACAAATAGATGGATGTACCGTTGAACCTATCCAGGTTGGTGATAGAACTCTTCTGCCTGCTTGTCTTGGTGGTGTGTGCACCGATGGGTGCGTGCGTCTTGCTCAGTGCACGGAAATCGCCTGGTCAGATGGTGGGAATAAAGCAATCGAAGAGAAATTAGCAGTATTACATGGAGGCGAAATTTAATGCCTAGGAAAGTAACCAAAGCCCTCGTCCGCGAGGCTAAGCCAGACCGTTTATATAACAACCAGCAAGTTACTCGGGTTATTAACCGCGTAATGCTTGATGGCAAAAAACAGACCGCCGAAAAGCTTGTTTATACAGGTATGGCAACAGCTGCCAAGAAGTTAAAAGTAGAAAACCCACTCGAAGTTTTTGAAAAAGCTATGAGTAACATCAAGCCATTTCTAGAAACCCGCTCCCGACGTGTTGGTGGTGCTAACTACCAGATTCCTTTTGAAGTTAAAGGCCAACGCCAGAACCACTTAACCACAATGTGGTTTGTTCAGGCCGCTCGTGCTAGAAAAGGCATTGGCATGGACGAGCGTATCGCTATGGAGCTTGTAGACGCCTACAATAACACCGGTACCGCTGTTAAGAAGCGTGAAGACGCCCACAAGATGGCCGAATCTAACCGAGCCTTCGCTCACTTCGCGAGATAGTAATGGACTCATTGCAGCGACAAGCAATACGCTATCTCAAGGCTCAGTCGCGGTTTGAAGCTAGCGCAGAACGTTACGAAGAAGTATCGGAGCAGCATGAAAACGGACAAGCTAGTATATTCAGAGTTGGTTTAAGGGGACTATGTCATGTAGTCAACCATATGAGAGTTAGTCTTGATCTACAATCATTTCAGACACAAGGCATGCATGCCGGTGTTCCGCTAGTAGCAAGCGAACCGATCGAAGCCGCGCTGCGTGTGGTAGATAAAGCAGAAAAACATTAGATTTATTTCTTAATTTAAGATAGGGCAGGTATATGGCAGACGTTAAAAAAGCAGAAATGAAGAATATCCGTAACTTGGGCATTATTGCTCACATTGACGCG
>Ga0163163_10000903_pt1 | contig 25169 bp, 25 predicted proteins | sample S65metaG_FD_119766 | JGI IMG/M metagenome (GOLD analysis project Ga0163163, IMG submission 119766) | Switchgrass rhizosphere microbial communities from Kellogg Biological Station, Michigan, USA - S6-5 metaG | ecosystem: Host-associated > Plants > Roots > Rhizosphere > Soil | place: USA...
TCGTCCGCTTCGATCACCCACCAGTCGCTTTTGCCAAGGCGGGCGTTCGATCCATAGCGGTTGATGATCCCCCCGTTGATGACGGTCGGATCAACGCCGCCGCTGTCCAGCAAGGCCGCGATCATGGACGTTGTCGTCGTCTTCCCGTGCGTGCCCGCGACCGCAACCGTCTTTTGCATACGCATGAGCTCGGCGAGCATTTCGGCGCGGCGCACGCGCGGCAGTCGTCGCTCCGCGGCGGTCTGGATTTCGAGGTTGCTGTCCTTGATCGCGGTCGAGCAGACGACGACGGCCGCATCGCCTAGATTCTCCGGCGAATGGCCGATGCTGACCGGAATTCCCGCCTTACGCAGCTTCTCGACGACGTAGGAATCGGCAACGTCCGATCCCTGAACCTTGTAACCCAGCTGGTGCATCACCTCGGCAATTCCGGACATGCCGATGCCGCCGATCCCGACAAAGTGGATCGTGCCGATGTCGGTACCCAAGGCCTTCATCATCGAAGGCGTCCCAACAAGGAGCGCTCCTTCGTCATGCGGGCATTCCTCCCGCAGGAGCTTCGGCGGTCACGCGCGGGCTCAAAGCAGCCCCGACAATGACGGGAGCAACCCCGTTACCGACGCGCTCGACCAGGTCCGCAAGATCGCGAGCCGCATGAGGTCGTCCCACCGATAGAGCGCGCGCAGCGGCATTGTTGAGAGCGACCGGATCCATCGCGAGGGCCTCGATTTGCCTTGCGAGAACCTCCGGGGTGAAATTCTCCTGCTTTATGGCGCGAGCGCCGCCAGCCTTCACCATTTCGCGAGCGTTCGCGGTCTGGTGGTCGTCGGTCGCTGCTGCGAACGGAATCAGGATCGCCGGCCGCCCCGCTGCAGTCAGCTCAGCGATGGTCGAAGCGCCTGCGCGTCCAATCATCAGGTGACAATCGGCAAGCTTCGTCCCCATGTCCTCGATGTAAGTCATGAGCTCGGCCGGGATGCCGAGATCGTAATATTGCTTGCGCACGCGCTCGATATCGTCCGGGCGGCATTGCTGCACGACCTGGAGGCGGCGCCGGAGCGAAGGCTCCAACAGGCCGAGGCCCTCCGGCACAACCTGCCCGAGGATGCTCGCGCCCTGGCTTCCGCCGGTAACGAGGATCTTGAGCGGCGCCACCTCGTCGAATGGCGGGAACGGCATTTCGCCGAGCCGCGCAATCTCCTCGCGCACAGGGTTGCCGACCAATACGGTCTTTGTGTTGTGACGGTGCTTCAGCCGGTCGATCTCGTCATAGGCGACACCAATCGCCTCGGCTTCGCCCGCGAGCAATCGGTTGACCCTACCCATCACCGCATTCTGCTCGTGAAGTACGGTCGGGATGCGCATCGCGCTCGCCGCGAGCAAGGATGGAAATGCAGGATATCCGCCGAAGCCCACGACGGCGTCCGGCCTATGCTCGCGGTAGAGGCGTTTGGCCTGCGCCCTGCCTTTCAGCACCGAACCGGCGGCTTTCAGCCAGCCGATCGGCCCACCGCCGAGGCGGCCGGCCGGCAGGATATGTACCGGGACATTCTCGAAGAGGCCGGGAAATCGCGCTCCACGCTCGTCCGTGATGAGCAGCACGCCATGGCCGCGGCTTTTCAGTTCCGCGGCCAGCGCATGAGCTGGAATCATGTGGCCGCCGGTCCCCCCGGCAGCGAGCACGAAATTCATGTGGTCAGCGACTCCCCGCTCCACTTCACGACATAGGGCGAACGCGTGAGATACGGGTTCCTTCGCGTGAAGGCGAGCAGCAAGCCCATACCCATCGACAGCGCAAGCATCGAGCTTCCGCCATAGCTGATGAAGGGAAGAGTCATGCCCTTCGACGGCGCGAGCTGGACGTTCACCATCATGTTGATCAGCGCCTGCAGCCCGAATTCGATCGCGAGCCCCGCGGCGGCGAGGATCGAGAAGCTGTTGTCCTCGTCCAGCAGCTTGATCAGCACGCGGGCGACGATTCCCAGGTAAAGGGAAGCGACCGCCAGGCACGCAATCAGTCCGAATTCCTCGCCGATGACGGAGAAGATGTAATCGGTATGGGGCTCGGGGAGGCCGAACTTGCGGGTTCCGCCGCCCGGTCCCATTCCGAAGAGGCCGCCGGCGGTGAGCGTGCGAAGCGCATTCTCGACCTGGAAATTGTCGCCCGTCCCGAACAGGAATTCGTCGATGCGGGTCGTCGCCACGTCGTAGAAGAAATAGGCGAGCACGACCCCGACCAGCCCGGCGATCGCGAGCCCGATCAGGATGCGCATATTGAGCCCGGCAAGCGCGAGCATCGCAATCCAAACTGCGCAGAAGATGATCGTGCTTCCGAAGTCGGGTTGTTTCATCAGCAGGAATGCGATGGTGCCGGTCACGACCGCGGAGATCGGATAGACGGGTAGCGACTTGTCGCTGTCTTTCAGGCTCAGAAGCCAAGCCAGCGAGACGACGAAGAATGGTTTGAGGAACTCGGACGGCTGGAGTTGGCCGACCCCGAGCTCAACCCATCGACGAGCGCCATTATGCTCTGGCCCGATCAGAGGTACGAAAACGAGGAGTACGAAGAAGAAGGCCGCGCCGAACAACGACAGCCGCCGGGCGCGATCCTTGGGCATCATCGAAATGCCGATCATCACCGGTACACCGACCGCGATCCAGGCGAGTTGGCGCCAGAAATAATAAAGCTCGGAGAAGCGGACGTTGCCGCCGGAATAGCGGTGGCCGGCTGCGGGGGACGCCGCCGCGACCGCAATCAGCCCTATGGCGATCAAAACGGTGATCAGCAGCAGCAGGACCTTGTCGATTTCCCAGAACCAGCGGCCCATCGCCGACGTGTCCGAACGGCCGTAGCGCTCGGGATCGATTAGCGCGGCCTTGGCCTTGATCTGGCCGGATATGGTCTTGATCATAAATCCCCCACCAACGCCCTGAACTGGTCGCCCCGGTCTTCGAAATCGCGAAATTGGTCGAAGCTTGCACAGGCCGGAGAGAGAAGCACGGTCTCTCCCGCTTCCGCCTCCATTGCCGCTGCTCCCACCGCCCGCTCCAGCGTTTCGCACTTTGCCACGGTCATGTGCCGCGACAAGAGGCCAGCGAACAATTCGCTCGCTTCCCCAATGGTATAAGCTTTGGCGACATGGCCGAAGTGCGGCGCACATTCGTTGAGGTTGTCCGTCTTCGCCTGACCCCCGCAGATCCAGCGAATGCGATCGAAGGCCGCCAGTGCCGGCGCAGTCGCCGTCGGGTTGGTCGCCTTGCTGTCGTTGACGAAGAGAACGCCGTCCTTCTCGCGGATTCGTTCCATGCGGTGGGGGAGGCCTGGATAGCTTCGAAGTCCCTGCTCGATCTCACCGTCGCCAAGTCCGAGGATCCGGCAGGCCTCCATCGCGGCAGCTGCATTCTGAGCGTTGTGCGGACCTTGTAGTGCCGGCCAATGGGACTGATCGAGGCCCAAATTCTCGCGGCCTAGAATGGCATCTCCCGTGGACATCGCCAGCAGCCGCTCCTTGGAAGCGGCATAGGCCTCAAAGCTCTCGTATCGGTCGAGATGGTCCGGCGTGATGTTCAGCAGCACCGCAACGTCGCAATCGAGGCTCTGCGTCAGGTCGATCTGGTAGCTCGACAGCTCGAGCACATAGATTCCGCCTTCGGGGAGCGGGGCCTGGGCGAGGATCGGAAGTCCGATATTGCCGCCCATTTCGGTCGGTACGCCCGCCGTCTTCAGGATATGGTGGATGAGCGCCGTAGTGGTCGATTTGCCGTTAGTGCCCGTGATCCCGACCACGTCGTGCGGCGGAAGCTCGGGCCGCGCCCGCGCAAACAGTTCGATGTCGCCGATAATCTCGACGCCCGCATCTCTCGCGCGCTGCGCGATCGGGTGGCGGTTGAGCGGAAGACCGGGCGTTACGAGGAGGCTGTCGAACTGGCTGAGGTCGGCTTCATCGAGATTCGCGATCCTCGTCCCGGCTGGCGCTTTGGCCCGTGCTTCCTCTTTGGCGTCCCACGCCGTGACTTCGGCGCCGCTGGCGATAAGCGCGGCCGCCGTCGCAAGCCCCGACCGCGCCAAGCCGTAGACCGCATATCTTTTCCCGGCGAAGGCGCGGGCGGTGATCACCTGAGCTTGAGCGTTGCGAGGCCCGCCAGCGCGAGCACGAAGCTGATAATCCAGAAACGGATCACGACGGTCGGCTCGGACCAGCCGAGATGTTCGAAATGGTGATGGATCGGCGCCATCAGGAAAACGCGCTTGCCGGTCCGCTTGTAGACCGCCACCTGAATCACGACCGAAAGCGCCTCGACCACGAAAAGCCCGCCGACAATGGCGAGGACGAACTCATGGTGCGTTGCGACTGCCACCGCCCCCAATGCGCCGCCCAAAGCAAGGCTTCCGGTATCGCCCATGAAGACGGCCGCTGGCGGGGCGTTGAACCAGAGGAAGGCGAGACCCGCACCGACGATCGCGAGCAAAAGCACGGTAAGGTCGCCCGCTCCCGGAACGTGCGGAATACCCAGGTAGTTCGCGAACTTCGCGTTGCCCACGAGATAAGTGATCAGAAGGAAAGCAATGCTGGCAATGATCACCGGCATGGTGGCCAGTCCGTCGAGCCCGTCAGTCAGATTCACGGCATTGCCGAAGGCAACGATCACGAAGGCGCCAAACAATATGTAGAACCAGCCGAGGTCGAGCACCGTTTCCTTGACGAAAGGAAGGTGCAGCGAGGTTCCCCCAGTCCGGACCATCAGCCAGGTCGCGACACCCGCGATCAGAAATTCGAGCGCGAGGCGCGTCTTGCCCGAGAGTCCCGCATGGTGCGCCTTCTTGACCTTGTCGTAATCGTCGAGCCAGCCGATCAATCCGAAGCCGCCCGTGACCAGCAGGCAGGCCCAGACATATTGGTTCCGGAGGTCCATCCAGAGGAGGACCGAGATCGACATCGAAATAAGGATCAGCAGACCGCCCATGGTCGGCGTTCCGCGCTTCGCAAGGTGGCTTTGAGGACCATCCGTCCGGATCGGCTGGCCCTTGCCTTGCTTCGCGCGAAGCCAGCTTATGAACTTGGGCCCAAGCAGAAGGCCAATCAGGAGTGCCGTGGCGCTCGCAGCTCCGGCGCGGAAGCTGATGTAGCGGATCAGGTTGAAGATTCCGGGGAAGCCGAGTTGTTCGGCAATCAGGTAAAGCATTCGACGCCCCCTGCCACCCGGTTGACAAGCCTCGCAAGCCCGACGGAGTTGGATGCCTTCACCAGCACCGCGTCGCCCGGCCGAAGCTTTGCAAGCAGCGTTTCGATGGCGCCGTCGACGGTGGGCACAAGGTCCAGCGAGATCTTGCCGATTACCTGCTCTGCCAGTGGCCGCATCTCTTCACCGATCAGGATCAGTTCGTCGACATGCGCGTCGAGCACGGCCGGTGCGAGACCCGCGTGGAGCGTTCCGCTATGCGGTCCAAGCTCCCGCATCGGTCCGAGCACGGCGATCCGGCGTGTGACGTCAGGCTCTCCTCCGAGGCTCTTGAGCGTCGCCGCCATCGAGGCCGGGTTCGCATTGTAGCTCTCGTCGATCAAAAGCACTTCGCCGCCGGCCATCGCGACAATGTGGCGCTGCCCCCGGCCTTTCAGTCCGCCCAGATCGGCAAGGGCGAGACCGGCGAGCGCCACGTCGGCTCCCACGGCTTCGATAGCGGCGAGCACTGCGAGCGCATTCGAGACCCAATGCTCGCCGCGCTGCGAAATGGTGAAGGTCAGCTCACGCTCAAGAAGCGCCGCGCTGATCAGGCTTCCGCCGCCCTCCGCGCCGACCGCATGGACGGCATGAACGTCAGCATCGCCTTTGCCGAAGGTGATGATGCGCTCGGCGTGGCGGCGCGCCGCCTTCACCAACCGGTCACGATGCGGCGTATCATTGGGAACGATCGCGATGCGTTCGCGCTCCAGTCCTTCGAAAATCTCGGCCTTTGCGTCCGCGATCGCCTCTTCAGAACCGAGGTTTTCGATATGCGCGGGAGCAATTGCGGTAATCAGGCTGACGTGCGGACGTACCTGGCGCGTCAGCGCGGCGATCTCGCCCTTGTTGTTCATTCCCATTTCAAAGACGCCGAATTCGGCATCGCGAGGCATTCGCGCGAGGCTGAGCGGCACTCCGGTATGGTTGTTGTAGCTTTTCACGGAACGGTGAACCCGGCCCGGCCGGTTACGGTCGAGCGCGGCGAAGAGGGCTTCCTTGGTGCTGGTCTTTCCGACTGAACCCGTGACCCCGAGGATCGTCGCTCGACTGCGCTCGCGCGAAGCACGACCCAGCGCCTGGAGCGCGGCGAACGTGTCCTCGACGAGGACATGCGGACCGCTCACGGACTGCGACACGATCGCACCTGCCGCGCCGGCAGCGAACGCGCCTTCGACGAAACGATGTCCGTCATGAACCGTACCGGGCATGGCGACGAACAGGTCGCCTGATTTTACCTCGCGGCTGTCGAAGGTGACGCCGGTTACGTCGAAAGGCGCGCTTGCATTGCCGCCCGTCGCCGTTGCGATCTCCTCCGAGGACCAGAGCGCGCTCACGCAGCGCATTCCCTCGCAACGAGAACGTCGTCGAACGGCAGGACCTTGTCGCCGATGATTTGCCCGGTCTCGTGCCCCTTGCCTGCGACTAGCACGATGTCGCCCGCGCGCGCCCGCTGAATGGCCTCCGCGATTGCTTCCCGGCGGCCGGGAACTTCGCTTGCGTCGGGGGCTCCTGCCATGATCGCCGATCGGATCTCGGCCGGATCCTCGCCTCGCGGATTGTCGTCGGTGACAATGACGATGTCCGACAGGCGGGTTGCTACTCTACCCATCTCCGGCCTCTTCCCCTGGTCGCGGTCGCCGCCGGCTCCGAATACGGTGATCAATCGGCCTTCGACGTGAGGCCGAAGAGCCATGATCGCCGCTTCGAGCGCATCCGCCGTATGCGCGTAATCGATGTAGACGGGGACACCCGAGCGGCTGATTACCGCCCGCTCGAGCCGGCCGGGAACCGGCGAGACGCGCTGCATCGCGGAAAAGGTTGAATCCCAGCTGCCGCCGGTCGCGAGGACCAGGCCGGCGGCGGTCAGCACATTCGCCGCCTGGTAGGCGCCGATCAGTGGAAGCGCGAGGCGATGGGACGTGCCGCCATGCTCGACTATGAGTGCCTGGCCGAGTGCCGTCGGGCTTTGTTCGACGAGCCGGAGCGTTTGACCCTTTCGGCCGACGGTCAGGAGCTCGTGGCCACGCCTCTGGGCGCGTTCGATCACTTCGTCGGACCTGGGATCGTCGGCCCAGATCACGGCCGGCTTGCCGGGCTCCAGCAGGCGTTCGAACAGACGCATCTTGGCCTCGAAATAGGCATCCATCGTCTCGTGATAGTCGAGGTGGTCGCGGCTGAAATTGGTGAAGGCGGCGGCCGCCAGTGGTACGCCTTCCGCGCGATGCTGGTCGAGGCCATGACTGGAAGCCTCATAGGCGACATGGCTGATGCCCATTCGCTTCAGGCCCGCCATGTTGTTGAGGAAGGTGACGATGTCAGGGCTAGTGAGACCTGTCTTCACCTGGTCGTCCGAGGTCGTGACCCCAAGCGTCCCGATCGAAGCCGAGCGCTTTCCCGACATGCGCCAGATCTGCCGCGTCATTTCAACGGTCGACGTTTTGCCGTTTGTGCCGGTCACCGCGACCACTGTTTCGGGATAGGGCGCGTAAAATTTGGACGCGAGCTCGGCGAACAGGCGACGAGGCTCGGGATCACCAAGCACCGGCGCATTGTCGGCCCGGACTTCGGGCCGCGCGATCACGGCAACAGCTCCGCGTTCGACGGCCTGGTCGATGAAATCCTCCCCGTTGACGACCGCTCCCCTGAAGGCGCCGAACACGCTGCCGCGAACGACCTTTCGATGGTCGATGGCAAAGCCGGTCACTTCGGAATCGGAGTCTAGGTTCGCGAGATCGCGCAGCCGCACCTGAGCATCTACTCCTTCGTGTCGTGAACGAAGGGCATTACCTGGCTCATGTCGGGCTCGCGGTTCATGTCCGGCTGGACTCCAAGCATGGGGGCGATGCGGCTGATCGTGCCGCTGACCACCGGCGCAACGTTCCAGCCGGCAGTAGTGAATCCATAGGTATCCTTGGTCGCCTTCGGTTCGTCGAGCATTGCGACGATCACATAACGGGGTTCGTCCATTGGGAACACACCCGCGAAGCTCGTGATGTTGATGGTCTGGCTATAGTGGCCGTTGATCAGCTTCTGCGCCGTTCCGGTCTTTCCGCCCACGCGATATCCCGGCGCGTCGGCCTTCTTGCCCGTTCCCTTCATCACCACGAGGCGAAGCAGCGCCCGCATCCTGTAGCTGGTCTCTTCGCTGAAGACCCGCTTGCCGGGAGGCAGCGGATGGCCCGGGCCAACCTTCATCAAGGTGGGCGGATGATAGATTCCGCCGTTGAACAGGGTTGCATAGCCCATCGCCAGTTGAAGCGGCGCGACGGCGATGCCCTGCCCGAAGCCGACCGTCATGGTTTCGAAGGGACCCCAGCGAACGCCAGGCGTCAAAGCCCGTCCCCGCTCCTTCAGCTCGATTGGTACCGGTCCGGTGAAGCCCATCTTCCCGAGCCACATTTTCTGCCGCTGTGTACCGAGCTGGTCGGCGATCTGGGCGGTCCCGATGTTGGAGCTTTCCTCCATGATCTCGGCGACCGAGCAGATGCGACCGAACGGATGGGTGTCGTGAACGAGGTGCCCGTAGACGGCCAGCACCTGCGGGCAGTTGTACTGCTGGCCAAACGACTTGATGACGCCGCTGTCCATGGCCATTGCGACGGTGAACGGCTTGAAGGTCGAGCCCAGCTCGTAAACGCCCTGCGTCGCACGATTGAAGCGCGCTTCCGGCGTCGCCGCTCCCGGCGAATTCGGGTTGACCTCGGGCAGCGACGTCATCGCCAGGACCTCTCCGGTCCTGACGTCCATCACCACTCCGGCGGCGCCGATCGCGGAAAATTTCGCCATTGCATCGCTGAGCTCGTGCTCAAGCGCCTGCTGAACACGGCTGTCGATGGACAATGCCAGCGGCTCATTTCGCGTCGCCGGTTCCGACAGATATTTGTCGAACGCGCGCTCCATTCCAGCCACGCCATGCCCATCGATATCGGTATAGCCGAGAACATGTGCGGCCAGCGTGGTCTGCGGATAAAGCCGGTCGGGCTCCCGCTGAATCGCGAGGCCGGGCTCGCCGATCGCATTCACGGCCTCGACCAGTGATGGGGATGCCCGGCGGCGCAAATAGAAGAAGGGTCTGCCCGATCTCAGGATCGCAAAATATTGCTCCGCACTCTGTTCGGGCATGAGCTCTGCGAGCTTGCGTGCGAGCGCGAGCTTGTCGCCGATCACCTTGTTGGGATGGATCGCGATCGTCCAGGCATCGATCGTCCGCGCAAGAGGATCTCCGTTGCGATCGACGATGTCGCCGCGCTCCGGAACCAAGGCGGTAAGGCCTTCCTTGCGCCCGGCATGGTCGCCAAAGGCCGCGAGGTACAAAAGCCTGAGTGCGATCAGCGCAACGACGCCGGCATAGACCAGCATCCCGAACATCAGGCGCTGATGCATGACCGCCAGCAATTGGCGGCGCTGGCCGACGAGTCGGAGCCGCTCGGGCCGTGGCGCGACGAGAGCGGGCGACGGTGCGTTCATCGGTCGGCGGTTGAGTCCTTGGGATTGCCCGAATGCCTTGCCGCAAGCGGCGCGAGTGGATCGACTTTTGCAATCCGGACCGGCTTTGTCACCGGCTTGGTGGATGCGACGACCGGCTTATCCACCGATTTTTTCATCGACGGGATCGCGGCGACCGCAGGCTGCTTCGAAGCAGTCGTCACCGTGGGATTGTGTCCGGTCGGATGGGCGGCCGCGAGGCCCGGCTTTTCCAGGGATCTGGGTGATACCGGCTTAGCCGCCGTTGCCGGTTTGTCCGTGGATTTGACGGTCATCGAGGGCAATTCGACGACACGCCGCGCCGGGACCTCGCGCGTCTCGGTCTTCAGGCTTGCTTCGCGAAGCAATTCACTTGGAGGGACCGCTGCCGGCGCACCGGAATCGTCGGTCTCGGCTTCTCCGACTGCTGGCCGGTGCGGCTCAGGTGCGGGCGCCGAGGCAAGCACGACAGGGGCCTGGAAGTCGATCTTGCGTTCGGGCTGGGCTAGCCGGGCGAGCTCGAAGCTGCCTTTGAGGAATTGATCGGCAGCCGGAGCGGAAAGTGCGAAAGCACCCGCATTCCATCGCTCGAGCTGCGATAGCCTGCCCCGCGTCCCGATCTCGGTTTGGAGAACGCGAAGGTCGCGCTGGGCAAGGACGATTCTCATCTCAACATCCTCGAGCGCGGCCCGCTCGGAGGCGACGCGAAGGGAGACGAGGTAGCAGCCAAGCGCCGCACCGGCGCAACTGGCGACCATGAACACGGAGCGGAAGCTGCGGCTACTCATTGCAGGCGTTCCTTGCGGGGTGGAGCAGAAGTGCGAACGCCGCTCCTCAGGCGTGCGGAGCGCGCTCGCGGGTTCGCAGCCAGCTCCTGCTCGGAGGGGGAGACTGGCTTGGCGACTTTTTCGAAGGTCGGTTGATGGGGATCGGCAAGTTCGGGCCGGTGCCGCGATCCGGCCGGCGTTCCTCCGCTGCGCTCCCGGAAGAAGCGCTTCACGATCCGGTCCTCGAGGCTGTGGAACGTGACCACGGCGAGGCGGCCGCCGGGTTTCAATGCTCGCTCAGCAGCTTCGAGCCCCTGCTCCAGCTCGTCGAGCTCGGCATTGAGGTGGATCCGGATGGCCTGAAACGTCCGTGTCGCCGGGTCGCTTTTCTGGCCCTGACGGAAGCCGGCGGCTCGGCGGACGATTGCCGCCAGCTCTGCTGTTCTTTCGACAGGACGGGCGGCAACAATGGCACGGGCGATCGCCCGGGCGCGCGGCTCCTCCCCATAGTCGCGCAAGACCCGGGCGATCTCGGCCTCCTCGGCCGTATTCAGGAACTCGGCGGCGGTCAGCCCCGACCGGCCCATCCGCATGTCGAGCGGCCCGTCAGACTGGAACGAAAATCCGCGCTCGGCCCGGTCGAGCTGCATCGACGAGACGCCAATATCGAGGGCGATCGCGTCAACCAGGCCGATACCGCGCTCTTCAAGCACCCGGTCCATCTGGCTGAACCGCTCCTCGATCAAGGTCAGCCTGGGGTTCGGGACGAGCGACCCTCCTAACTCGATCGCTTCCGGGTCGCGATCGAAACCGATCACTCGTCCCGCCCCCGCGGAGAGCATGGCGCGCGTGTAGCCGCCTGCTCCGAATGTTCCGTCCACTACGGTCTCGCCTTCATTGAGCGCGAGCGCCTGGATGACGTCACTGACCAGCACCGGCACGTGTGGGGCCGCATTGTTGCCGGCGCTGGTCATGACTGGCCTCTTTCTTCGAGGCGAAAACGTGCGATGTCCTTGAGGTCCTCGGGGATCCTGGGATCCTTGAGGAGAAGGTCCGGGTTCCAGACCTGGAAAGTCTCACCGGTTCCGAGAAACAGCGCGAGGTCGCCGATCTCGCCCTTGCGGCGCATCATCGGCGGGAAGACGATGCGGCCCGAGCTGTCGTACGGGACTTCCTCAGTGGCTGCGAAAGCCATCAGGTTGCGCTGCTGATATTCCAGCTGCGCTTCGGCGTTCGTTTCTTCTTTCTCGAGCAACCGCTCGAGCTTCGCATGCTTCAGCGCGGCATAGGCGGGGTCGTAGGCGCTGAGGCATGGAAAGGCTTCGTGCTTGGCGAGGACGATCGTTCGGGCATCGCCCCGGCGTTCGATCACGCCGCGCAGGAATGCGGGAATGGATACGCGGCCCTTTCCGTCGACCGCGTTCAGTGCGCTGCCCTGAAACAGATGCTCTAGCGCCACGCCCAAAACACTCCCCGTTCCGAGCGCAGGGACGGATGTTCGCGGATGCGCGCCGTCGCGCGCCCCGCGTCAGGTCCGAATCAAGTCGATAGCCCCGCGCTACAGACCTTGTTGGTAACTCAACGGTCTACGGGATACAATGGGTTTTCGTGGGAATTAACGGGATTTCATGGCCACAGACGGATTTCCGCGGCTTTTTGCGGCAAATTCAGGGCGATGTTCCCTTCTTGTTCTTCTTAACAACCCTGTGGATAAGTCTGTGATTACACGAATCACCGCGACTCGACCTTCGCAAGCTCTTCCAACAGGCCGTCCAAATTATGTTTCGCCCGCGATCCCAGTCTGTCGGCGTCGAGCAAGTCCGCATCTGCAATGATTGTCGCCGTCCCTTTTCCTATCCGGCAATGAGCGATCAGCCGGTCCCCGCTGATTTCGCAGCGTCCCAAAAGGCTTCCTGGGGAATCCGTTTCGATCGTGTATCCTCCGAGCCTGCGCGATACCGGCCCCCGTCCATCGGGCGCATCCAGCCGAATTCCCCAATGGCCGAGCAGTCCCGTGTCCATGAACATCGGCGGCGGTCGAAGCGAATCCCCTAAAGGTCGCTTGCTCGGCCATTCGAGCAACGGGTCGGCCAGCAGAACCAATTTCCCGCCCTGCCGCACCCATTCGTCCAAAGCGACGAGATTTTCGGGCGTCTGAGCGGGAGGATGCGCCATCAGCAGCACGTGCCCCTTCGCCAGCTCCGAAACGCTGGTGACGCTGATCGGGACAAGGCGGTAGCGCGTCTCCAGCCTTCGGACCGCAGCGGAGCCGCCGCTTGAAATAGTGAAATCCTCATCGAACAGCAGAGGAAGGCTGCTGAGGAAAAGCAGGACGGGACGAAGTTCGAGCGGACGGGGAGGAAGCGGCGCCGGAGCGCGCCGGACCGCGCCAATGCCAATGATGGCAGCAGCCAATATGCCGATCAGCATGAGAAGGATCGCGCGCGGTGGCGCGCGCGTCATTTCTTCGCAGCGACGCTATTTGCGCTGTTGTTGCTGGTGTCGGACGCTCCGGGCGCAACACCGAGCTCCGCAAGCGGTTCACTGGGTTCGTTCGATGCCGCTTGCTGCGTTGCGTTGGTGACGTCGTCGCGGCTGGACTTGCTGATTATGGAGCCCAGCAGGACAAGCAGAAAAGCGAAAGCGAGGCCTGTTAGCCCAATGCGGATGCGCTGAGCGCTGCTGCCGGCCTGATAGGGCATGCTATCGACGAAGCTATGTCCCACTTCGACAATATGCAAGAACATGGCCTTGACGGTTGGCCGCAACACCGCAATTGGCCGCTAATGACTCGCGCACCTTTGCTCATCACGCTTGCTGCGGCCGCAGCGCTAGCCGGCTGCAACAATAGCGACCACACGATCGTCTCGGGACCGGACGAAGGAAACAACACGGCCGCGACGAACGAACCCGTCGCGCTCCCGCCGTCGATCTCATCGAGCAAGTCGTACCGTTGTGCCGACAACAAGCTCGTCTACGTCGACTGGATGTCCGACGGCAGCGCTCGCGTGAAGAAGACCCGCGAAGAGGTCGGAACGCCGGTTGCCGCGGGATCGCCCGACCTTAAGGGCACCGCGACAGGCAGCTCGATCACCTACAAGGGTGAGAGCTGCAAGGCCTGACGCGCCTCACTTGACTCACTCTCTGCGGCCCGATTGAAGCCGTAGAGGGAGAGGGCTTCATGGAAATAAGCAGGCGGACGTTTACGGGCGGAGCCTTTTCGCTTGCGCTTGGGAGCCAGCTTGCCTCGCCGGGTTTCGCCCAGGCACGACCCGAATTCATCGCCGCGCTCGACTCGATCCGAGCTTATGGTGAGGCTCACCTCAGATACTTCCGTTTGCCGGGCATGACGCTGGGGCTGGTGACGCCAGAAGGTCAGCGCACCGTTCTCAACTTCGGCTATGCCAATGCGGACGCCCGCAGCCCAATCACCCCCGACACGATCTTCCAGATCGGCTCGATCAGCAAGGTTATGGTGGCGACTCTTCTCCACCAATTCGCTGCAGAGGGCCGGTTCAGCCTGACGGATCGATTGAGCGACCTGCTTCCAACGATCCCGCTTCCGGGCGGCAACAGGATTCAGGTTCAGCATATGCTCGATCATGTCGCGGGCTTGCCCGGCGATTCCCCCGTCTTTCCCGATGGCGGGCTCTGGACAGCCTATGCGCCTGGCCAGCACTGGCATTATTCGAACACCGCCTACGCGATCCTCGGCAAGCTAGCGGAGCATTTCGGCAGGAAACCGCTGGCACAGCTGTTGCGCGAACGGATCTTCGTCCCGCTTGGAATGAGCCGGACTCGCGGCGCCATTATCGGCGAAGACCGGACCCTGTATGCGCAAGGGTACGAAGCCGCCGACCCGGTCGCTGCCTACGCGCGGGGAGTGCCGCTCGCTCCAGCCCCATGGGTCGATGTAACCTTCGGCGCGGGCAGCGTCGCGTCCACTGCCGACGATATGCTGTCTTTCCTGCGCGCCCTTGCCGACGAGGTGCAGAACCGCGGCGCGCTCGCGCTTTCTCCGCAACAGGCGAAGATCTTCACGACCCATTCGGTACCGAGCGACACTCCGGGCATGAGCTACGGCAACGGCCTGATGCATGTCGGCGAAGCCGGGCGCGCCTACCTTCATCACACCGGCGGGATGCTGTCCTTTTCATCCTCGTTTCATTTGGACATTGCGAGCGGGGTCGGCGCGTTCGCCAGCTCGACGATCAATGCCTTTGCCGAATATCGGCCGCGTCTGCTGACTCGTTTTGCCGTCGATGCGCTCACGAACGCGCTCTCCGGCAAACCGCTTCCCGTGCCGCCGCCTCTCCTGGCCCCGCTTGCCAACGTCTCCTCTTACGTCGGCCGCTATGTCGGGGCCGCAGGCGCGTTCGAAGTTCGGCGGGGCAGCCCGCTCACGATCTTGGCCGATGGCAGGGCGGCCGCGCTGGAATTGGTTGCCGACGACGTCTTCCGCACAACCCATCCTCGATTCCGGAACCAAAGCGTGTGGTTCGACCGAAAAGGTGCCGGCATCGTTCTCGCGAACTGGGGGCCTGACATCTACGTTCGCGAAGGCAGCGGCGGTCGGATACCGCCTTCGGATCCTGCCCTCGCCCGGCTTGCGGGACGTTATGTCAATGACAACCCCTGGTATGGCGCTTCATCGGTCTTCGAGCGCGGCGGAAAGCTCTGGATTGGGACCGAGACTCCGTTGACCCCCATCGGCGAGAATCTCTGGCGCGTCGGCAAGAAGGATTGGTCGCCCGAACGAGCGTCCTTTGCCAATTTCATCGACGGCCGTCCGCAGACGTTGATCTTCTCAGGCGAGAAATTCCTGAGGCACGACGTCTGAACCGGTCGCTCAGGCCGGCTGCGGCTCTGCCGATTGCTCGGATTGACTGAACTGCTCCATTCGAAGCTTAAGCTCATCCTCTGACACGTCCTCGACATGTGTTGCGATATGCCAGCGATGGCCGAAGGGGTCGAGCAAGGTCCCGCTGCGGTCGCCGTAGAACTGGTCCTGGACTGCACGCTCCTGGGTTGCGCCGCTGTTGATCGCTCGCCCGAAGGCATCGTCGACGTTCTCGACATAGATGTGGAGGCTGACTCCTGTGCCGCCGAGCGACTGCGGCGAAAGATGCCCGCCCTCGGGCCATTCGTCCGACAGCATGATGATCGAATCGCCGATCCTAATTTCGGCATGGCCAACCTTGCCGCCATGCTCGAACCGGATGATCTCGGTCGCGCCAAGTGCGGTCTTGTACCAGTCGAGCGCCTCCGCAGCGCTTCGAACCGAGAGATAGGGTGTGACGCTGTGATATCCGTCGGGAATTGGTTTCGCCATCGCCGCTCTCCTTCAAGCCTCCCCGCGGCGCGCAATACTGCCGCGCCCGGAGTCGCTCCAAGCGCGTTCGTCGCGAACTGGCGGCACTGGCCTTCGGTCGCTAAGGGGCGCCCATGGAAGTCCTGGAAGCCTCCCGCATCACGCCCGAAACCGTTGCCGAGCACGGCCTCGCGCCGGAAGAATATGACCGCATCCTGCATGCGCTCGGCCGCGAGCCGAACCTCGTCGAGCTCGGCATCTTCTCGGTCATGTGGTCGGAGCATTGCAGCTACAAAAGCTCGCGCGTCCATTTGAAGAAGCTGCCTACAAGCGCTCCGTGGGTCATCCAGGGGCCCGGCGAGAATGCCGGAGTCATCGATATCGGCGACGGCGATGCAGCCATCTTCAAGATGGAGAGCCACAATCATCCGTCCTACATCGAACCTTACCAGGGTGCGGCGACGGGCGTGGGCGGCATCCTTCGCGACGTCTTCACCATGGGCGCGCGGCCGGTCGCGAACATGAACGCCTTGCGCTTCGGGCGGCCGGATCATCCCAAGACCCGACACCTGGTCGCCGGCGTCGTCGCCGGCATCGGCGGCTACGGCAATTGCGTCGGAGTGCCCACAGTCGGCGGCGAGGTCAATTTCGATGCGGCCTATGACGGCAACATCCTCGTCAACGCGATGACGGTCGGAATCGCGAAGACCGACAAGATTTTCTACTCGGCGGCTTCGGGCGTCGGGAACCCGATCGTCTATGTGGGTTCCAAGACCGGGCGAGATGGAATCCATGGCGCGACCATGGCCAGCGCCGACTTCGACGAGGACAGCGAAGAGAAGCGCCCGACAGTCCAGGTCGGCGACCCATTCACCGAGAAGCTGCTGATCGAGGCATGCCTCGAGCTGATGGCGACCGACGCGATCGTTGCGATCCAGGACATGGGGGCGGCCGGCCTCACCAGCTCGTCGGTCGAAATGGCATCGAAGGGTGGCGCCGGCATTCGGCTCGACATGAACAAGGTGCCGTGCCGCGAGGAGGGCATGACCCCCTACGAGATGATGCTCTCCGAAAGCCAGGAGCGCATGCTGATGGTCCTGAAGCCCGGTCGCGAGGCCGAGGCCGAGGCGATCTTCAGAAAGTGGGAGCTCGACTTCGCGGTGATCGGCGAAGTGACCGACACTGGGCACATGGTGCTGGAGTTCGACAACGAGGTGGTCTGCGACATCCCGCTCGGACCGCTGGCGGACGATGCGCCATGTTACGAGCGACCCTATTCGATTCCCACCCCGCCGCAGCCGCTGACTGACATCCCCGAGAGCACCGACATCGCAGCCGACCTGTTGAAGCTGATGGCCTCGCCCAATCTCGCGTCGCGCCGCTGGGTGTGGGAGCAGTACGACCAGTCGGTCGGCGCAGACACCGTCCAGCGCCCCGGCGGAGACGCCGCGGTGGTGCGCGTGCACGGGTCGAAGAAAGCACTCGCGATCACCACCGACGTCACCCCGCGTTACTGCTTCGCCGACCCGGTCGAAGGCGGAAAGCAGGCGGTCGCCGAGGCCTTTCGCAACCTCTGCGCGGTCGGCGCAAAGCCGCTCGCGATCACGAACTGTCTCAATTTCGGCAATCCGCAGCGGCCCGAGATCATGGGCCAGTTCGTCGGCTGCGTCGAAGGCATGACCGAAGCGTGCCGAGCGCTCGACTTCCCGGTCGTGAGCGGAAACGTTTCGCTCTACAACGAGACGAAGAATGAGGACGGAAGCAGCCTCGCGATCCTTCCCACCCCGGCGATCGGCGGCGTGGGCTTGCTGGCCGATTGGGAGAAGAGCGCGAACATCGCCTTCAAGGCCGAAGGCGAGCACCTCGTCCTCATCGGCCACAGCAAGAGCCATGTGGATCAATCCCTGTGGCTCGAGGTGATCCACGGGCGCAGGGCCGGCCAGCCTCCCCGGGTCGACCTCGCCGCAGAAAAGCGCGCTGGCGAATGCATCCGCACCCTGATCGAGCGTGGGCTCGTGACAGCGGTCCATGATTGCGCCGACGGAGGGGCTGCGGTGGCGGTCGCCGAGATGGCGCTCGCGGGAAATATCGGGATGACAATGACGGTCGTTCCAGAAATCCCAAATCCGGGCGCGATCCTGTTTGGCGAGGACCAGGGCCGCTACGTCGTCACGACACGTGACCCCGACCTGGTGCGCACCATCGCCAATGAGGCGCTGCTCTTCACCGTGCCCATCGGAACGACCGGCGGCGACGCGCTCAACTTCGATCTTGTCGACCGGGGCGGTCCACAATCGGTCACCCTTGCCGATCTCCGCGCCGCGCACGAGGGCTTCTTCCCTGGGCTCATGGAAACCGAGCTTACTCCGGAGTTCTGACTCTGACGTCCGGCTATTCCGCAACTCCCCTCGCGAAGAAGCTGTCCTTGAAGGACGGCATGCGGGTGTGGTGGGATGGAATGCCTGAAAGCGTCGCGTACGAGATTGGTGCCGACGGACTGCAGCTGCAGCTCCTCGGTAAACCTGAAGCGCCCATCGATGCGGCGCATATTTTCGTTACCGAGCGAGCCGACCTCGACGCCAAATTGCATCGGCTCATGCCGCTGCTCGATCGCGCCGGCTTCATTTGGGTGAGTTGGCCCAAGAAAGCCTCCAAGGCCCCAACGGATATTATCGAGGACGTCATTCGCGAAGTGTGCCTGCCAATGGGCCTTGTGGACGTGAAGGTCTGCGCGGTCGACGAGACGTGGTCGGGCCTGAAACTGACGCGCCGGCGAAACGAGAGGCAGGCTTGACGTACGATTCGTACTAGTTATTGTCGGCGGCTTGTCGATTGCGTTCACAGCTGTTCGGGACGGCCGGCAGCAGAACGAACGAAGGGGAGCCGATGCAAACGATCTGGAAGCCAATTCTCATCGCTGGACTGGTGTGCGGAGCGCTCGACATTCTTTTCGCGATGATTCTGACTGTCGCATTCGGACGGCAGATCCCTGGAATGCTCCGATATGTCGCCTCGGGACCGTTCCCCGCGGCGACGGACATGGGTGCTGGCGGGGCGGTTCTGGGCCTCATCGTCCATTTCACATTGATGACGATCATGGTCGCCGCGTTCGTTGTCACCGTCCGTGCGCGACCGCAGTTGCTCGACACGCCGTGGCTGGCGGTGCTCGGATTTGGACTCATCACCTATTTCGCAATGAACTGGGTGGTCGTTCCGTTACGTTTCCATACCCACTTGCCGCCGAAACCGCTCTCAATCGTCACCCAGCTTTTCGCGCATCTGGCACTGGTGGGAATTCCCGCGACCTTCATCACAAGCCGGTTCCTCCGCGCCTGAGCGGCGGCTGGTCCATGCTCTGAAATCACGCGAGAATAGTTCTTGCGAATAGTTCGCATTATCGATTATAAGCTTCCTAATGATCGTGTGCATCTGCAACCGCATTACGGAAGGCGAGGTCCGAAAGGCCGCGCAGTCGGGCGCAAACACGCCAGAGACGGCGTATGCATCCTTCGATTGCGAGGTGCAGTGCGGCTGCTGCCTCGATTATGCACAGGAAGTTATCGACGAGGAACGTGGCCATCGCCCACACCTCCGTCTCGTCACGTGCAAGGCTGCCTAACCCCCACTCACTTGACCATTGTTAATTGACGGAGCATCGCGCTCACCGCGACGCGGGAGGCGATCAATGAAGGGCGACAAGAAAGTCCTCGAGCTCCTAAACGAAGCTCTGAAGAATGAGCTGACCGCCACCAATCAATATTGGCTGCACTATCGCCTTCTCGACAATTGGGGCGTCAAGAAACTCGCCGAGTTCGAGCGTTCCGAATCCATCGATGAAATGAAGCATGCCGATCGGCTTTCCGAGCGCATTCTGTTTCTCGATGGCCTTCCGAACTTCCAGCTGCTTGGCAGGCTGCACATCGGCGAAAATGTCGAAGAAATCCTGCGCGGCGACCTCGAGCTTGAGCTGGAAGCGTTGAAGCAACTCAAAGGCGCGATCGCGCACTGCGAAAACGTGCACGATTATGTGTCACGCGACCTCTTTTCCGACATCCTCGAAAATGAAGAACAGCATGTCGACACGCTCGAGCAACAGTTCGAGATGATCCAGCGGATGGGCCTGCAGAACTACGTCCAGCTGCAGAGCGAGGCGGCCAAGGATTAGATCCGGCCGAATCCCTGGTTCGAAACCTTGCGGCCGAAGCCGCTGGCGGGCGTTCGACTGATCAATGGGTTTGTGGCCTTGTCGAACAACTCGATCGTCTCATCGAACAGCTTTCGAAGCTCGACGACCTGTGGAACGAGCTCGTCCGGAAAACGATGACTCTCGATGCAGAAGCGCGCGGTCGATTCGATCAGCTCCGCGATCTTCGCGATTGGCTCTGCGCCGAGCTGGCGCGACTCGCCCTTGAGCGTATGGGCAGGAATGACCAGCGCGGCCGTGTTCTGGTCGCGCATGGCCTCTTCGATCTGGGCAATGGATTTCGTTCCGTCTTCCTTGAAATAGCTCAGAATACGGATGAAGGCCGGACCAAGCTCTGTCCGGCTCTTTTCGAAATGAACCCAGTCGACGATGTTCCGAGCTTCGTCGGTCACACCTAGCTCCTCATCATCCGGGTCGAGCCCGGCCGTGGTCCCCCACCTGGCCTCTGAGATATTCGGAAAAGGGTAAAATTTGCCTTAGCGGCAGTTCTAACGACGCGCCCGGTCGAATGGATTGCTTCGACCACGGAAGCTGAGACGCAGCGGGACCGCGCCCAGACAAAGGTCTCGCCGGAGCGCATTGACGAGATAGCGCCGATAGCTTTCGGGGAGTTCGTCCATGCGATTGCCGAACACGACAAAGGTTGGAGGGCGGCTCTTCACCTGGGTGATGTAACGAAGCTTGATGCGCTGTCCCTTCGGAGCGGGCGGCGGGTTGGCGTCGATCGCCGACTCGAACCAGCGATTAAGCTCACCGGTGGGGATTCGGCGGCCCCAGGCTTCTCGAAGCTCGAAGGCTACCTTCAGGATCATGTCGGCCCCCTTGCCCGTCTTTGCCGACACGGTGAGCAAGGGTACGTCGCGAAGCTGGGCAAGGCCCTCGCCAAGGGCTGCCTTCACACCATTGAAGAGCGAGGAGGCATTTTCCGCCACATCCCATTTATTGAGGGCGATGATCAGGGCCCGGCCTTCCTCGATCACCTGCGCGGCAATCTTCAAATCCTGAACCTCGAGGCCGCGGGTCGCATCGAGGAGAAGCACCACGACTTCCGCATAATCGATCGCGCGACGCGTATCGGCAGCGGACAGGCGCTCAAGCTTGTCCTCTACCTTGGCGCGTTTGCGAAGCCCCGCAGTGTCGACCAACCGGACCGGCCGGCCTTCCCATTGCCATTCCAGGCTGATCGAATCCCGAGTGATCCCAGCTTCCGGACCGGTAATCATCCGCTCTTCGCCAAGCATCTTGTTAACCAGGGTGGACTTGCCAGCGTTCGGGCGGCCGACGATTGCGAGGCCGAGCGGACGATCGGGATCTTCCTCGTCCTCCTCTTCCTCCTCGAAATGCTCATGCTCTACATGCGGACGGAGCGCCTCGAACAGGTCCGCGACTCCTTCGCCATGCTCCGCGCTGATCGGGATGGGGTCTCCCAATCCCAGTCGGTAGGCGTCCAGGATGCCGGCTTCCCCCGCGCGGCCCTCTGCCTTGTTTCCGATGACGATCACGGGGGTGGTTTCCGCTCTCAGCCAGCGGCCGATCTCTTCGTCGAGGGGCGTGATGCCTTCGCGGGCATCGATCAGAAAAAGCGCTGCATCAGCGTCGCGTACGGCCGCTTCGGTTTGCTTGCGCATCCGTCCCGGCAAGCTGTCTGGGTCTTCGTCCTCGAAGCCGGCAGTGTCGAACACGCGGAACTCAAGGCCGAGCAGTTTCGCATCTCCCTCCCGGCGATCGCGCGTGACGCCCGGTCGGTCGTCGACCAGCGCAAGGCGCTTGCCCACCAGCCGGTTGAACAGCGTGGATTTGCCGACGTTCGGGCGGCCGACGATTGCAACGGTCGGAACAGACATTGCGGGCCGATAGCAGCGCTACAGCGCCGCCGCGAGGTCTTTACCTGAACGCGTGCAAACGGGCGCGGTCGTCAAGGATGTAAAGCGTCTGGTCCGCAACGACGGGCGACAGGCTGACTCCAGCGCCGATATTGGTCTGGCTCTGGAAAGCGCCGGTCGTCGGATCGACGTAGATCAGGGCGCCATTGGACCCGGTGACGATCAGCCGGCCGCCCGCGAGCACCGGTCCGGAATAGTCGATCTCGCCCTTCTTCGATTTCGCCTTAGCGAACTGCGGCAGCTGGTTGATCCATCGGATGTGGCCGTTCTGCCGCGCGACGCAGATCAGCTTCGCCTGGTCGGTCACGACGAAGATCCAGTCGCCGGCGACCCAGGGGGTCGAGATACCGGCGATGTTCAATTCCCACTGCCGCTGGCCCGTGATGAGGTCGAGCGCAACCATTCGGCCACCCTGCCCCACAGCGATCACCTGGCCGCTATCGATGACCGGGTCCGCGTCGATGTCACTCAACGAGGAAACACTGGTTCGAATGCTGGTCCGCTGAAGTGCATCCTGCCAGACCATTCGGCCGTTCTCGTAGCGATAGGCATTGAGCTCGCCCGACGAGAAGCCGGCAACGACCGTACCCTGCCCCACCGCCGGCGAGGCCGAGCCGAACACTCCCGCGATTTCGAGCGAAGCCGCATTCGACCAGTTGGTCGAGCCGTCGGCTTCCTTGAGCGAATAGACTTGGTTGTCCTGGCTCATCACATAAACGGAGTCGTTCGCAACGGTCGGCGAGCCACGCAGCGGTCCGCCCGGCCGCACCTGCCAGATGATTCCGCCGTTACGCTCGTCGAGCGCGGCGACGAAGCCGAGTCCGTTGGTCGCGTAAATGCGTCCTTTGTCGTACGCGATTCCGCCGCCGTACATGGAAGCGGTGCCACCCTTTTCTGACGGCGTCTGGCTTACCCAAAGCTGGCCGCCGTTACGGCTGTCAAACGCGCGGACGGAACCGAGCGTATCGATCGTGTAGATCCGGCCGTTCGAATAGATCGGCGCCGCCGCGAGACGCACGGTAAGTGAATTTCCGCGACCTGCCTGGACCGTGAACGCGCTGCCAAGGGAGTTTCCGAGCGCGAGCTGGCCCATCGACTTGGTCGCATTGCCGCTCGACTGCGTCCAATCCGTATTCGCAACCGCTTGCGGCAGCGTCATCGGCAGCGCGGCAGTGGCCGGATCGACCGTCACGTCGCCTTCACCAGTCAGCACGGCAATTCGTTCGCCCAGCACCGGCGTGCTCGGGCCCTTGCCCTTCTTGAAGACGCTGCAGCCGGACGCTGCGATCGTGGCTGCAATCAGAAAACTGACGCGGAGAAACTTCTGTCTGGTCATTGTCGGTCCTACTGGGCCTTGGTGACGGCGTCGCTGGCGTCGACGCCAAGCGAGCCGGCAACCTGCATGGCGCGAGCGCGAATGGTTTCGGGAACGCCCTTGTCGCGCGCGATTGCCGCGAACAGCTGCGCGGCTTGCTGCCGCTTGTTTTGCTTGATCATCGCCAGCGCAGTCATTTCGCCGGCCGTTCCGAACCAAGGCTCGCCGGGCTTGGCGAGCGCCTCGAGGCGCGTAATCACTTCCTGCGGCTGGAGCTGGTCGAACTCGAGCGCCGTTTGGCGAATCAACGCGGCATCCCGGTACGGTGCCGGCAGGCTGCTGTCGGCGGCGATCGTCTTGTACATCGAGGTCGCGAGCTTGGTGTCGTTTTGCTGCAGCGCCAGCGCTGCCCGTGCAAAGAGGGCAGAAGAACGAACTGCCTTGCTTCCGCTCTTCGACAGTTCGTCGAGCTGCTGCGGAGCCTGGCTCGCATTGCCCTTGCCGATGTCCTGGTAAATCGATGCAAGCTTTTCGACTTGCTCCTGCGACCGCTGCGCCTGGTGCTGTTTCCACCAGATAAGGCCGCCGCTTGCGGCCAGGAAGAGGACCACGGCGACGACCAGAAGTGTGCCGTTCTTCTTGAAGAAGTCGCGCAACTGATCGCGACGCAGGTTCTCATCGACCTCGCGTAAGAAGGTGTCACTAATATCAGGGGGCTGCGCCAAAGACGTTCCTCAGTCCGCTCGCTGGGGGATCCAAAATGCCGGTCGCTTCCCTTCCCCACCCGTGATGAATGGAAGCTGGCGCGCACCGTCTAGCGGCTGTCGAGACAAAGGCAAAGCCGTTTAGCCTTTCGGCCGGTAGGTCTGGTCCGCGGTCGGGAAGGTGCGCGAGCGCACTTCCTCTGCATAGGCAGCGGCGGCCTCACCGATGCGGGCGGCGAGATCGTCGTATCGTTTCACGAAGCGTGGCGTCCGTTCGAACATCCCGAGCATGTCGTCGGTAACGAGAACCTGGCCGTCGCATTCCGCCGACGCTCCTATACCGACGACTGGTGCCGCGACGCTGCCGGTGATGTCGTTGGCGATTTCTTCCATCACCCCTTCGACCACGATGCAGAAGGCGCCAGCCTCGTCCACGGCCCTTGCGTCCGCGATGATCTTGCCGGCCTCCCGCTCCTCGCGGCCGCGCGCTCCATATCCGCCAAGGATGTTCACTGCCTGCGGCGTAAGCCCGACGTGACCGATCACGGGGATCCCACGATGGGTGAGGAATTCGATCGTCGGAGCCATCGCCTCGCCACCTTCAAGCTTCACCGCGGCGCAGCCCGTTTCCTTGAGGAGTCTCGATGCGCTCGCGAAAGCCTGTTGCGGCGATTTCTCATAGCTTCCGAAGGGCATGTCGACGGCCACCAGTGCGTGCCAGCTTCCGCGAACGACCGCGGCGCCATGAGCGCACATCATGTCCATGGTCACGGGAATCGTCGAGGGAAGCCCATAAATGACCTGTCCCAAGCTGTCGCCGACAAGAAGCATGTCGCAATGCGGATCCAGCAGTTGCGCCATGCGCATCGTGTAAGCGGTCAGCATCACGATCGGCTGATCGGTCTTTCCCCCCACTTTTCGGCTGCGGATCGCGGGCGCAGTCATGCGCTTGCCGGGTACTGGCGACGGTGTCGCCCGGCTGGTTGAGGTATCGATGGTGAATGTCGACATGGCGCGCTCTTCTAACGGGCGGGCGCATGCGCCGCCAGAGCAGGCGAGTTCCGGTAGCGAAACGGACGGAACTTCTAACAGCCGTGAGCGTCGGGGACTTCAGGTGTGTGGCTTCGGCCCGTGTGATTGAATCGGAGTTGAAAATGGTCGACCGCCAATCGCTTGGCGACCTGGGATTCGCCATCCTGCTCGGGCTCACCTTGCTCGCTCTGGCTCGCCCGCAACCCATCCACAGAGAGCGCATGGCAAGCCCGCCAGCCGTCCAGCTGGCCTCGGCGGATCGGGCA
>Ga0163163_10000904_pt1 | contig 25150 bp, 23 predicted proteins | sample S65metaG_FD_119766 | JGI IMG/M metagenome (GOLD analysis project Ga0163163, IMG submission 119766) | Switchgrass rhizosphere microbial communities from Kellogg Biological Station, Michigan, USA - S6-5 metaG | ecosystem: Host-associated > Plants > Roots > Rhizosphere > Soil | place: USA...
GAAAGGAAACGCCCAGTACTCGTGACGCAAACGAGAAGGATGTCTTTGTGTGTTCCATGATGTCCCTTGAAATGAAGTGTGTCGGTCGTCGTGAAGCCGGATACATTCTATCCGCAACAGGCGATACCGGGGAATCTTCCACGAGAGCTTCGGAACGCAGTCACTACCTCACTGGTATGGCGTCGGGCCATTTGTCCGAGACGTCGAACGCTCGGCCATCCCGCAATGTCAGAAGCCGGCCATTGCCCGCACGGCCGGTCTGGGGATCATGGAATGCCGGCCAGACTTCGATCGTGACAGGACTCGTCAAATCGAGAAGATTCTTTTCAAAGCCTGCACGCGTGAGGGCGCCCGGCGCGGCGAGTTCGACGCGCCACGGGACTGTGTTGCCTGCCGCGTCTTTAACGTTCACGTAGATCCACACGTGAGGATTGGTCCAGTCAACGCGCTTGATCATTCCGGTAATCGGCATGGCGTGCAAGGAGTCGAATTCGCTCGCGACGCTGTGATGGGCGGCGAGCGGGAGGGCGGCAACAGATAGCAAAACGAATACAGTTAACCTTGCGCATCGAAAAATCATGGATCACCTCGGTTCACTACCAGCTACCCGAATGTGCTGAGAAGAAAATGATGGTAACCCTCACGCGGCCCGCTGACGCGGGCCACCCTCTCCCGTCGGGAGAGGGATTCTTTGAATACCCCGACCTTCCAAATTATGTTACTTCGTCGCGGCGCGGCTGAGTTCGTCGTCGATCATTTTCGCGAGGTCGTCGTAGGGTTGATCGCCGGACAAGAAACGGCCATTGATGAACATCGATGGGGTTCCGTTTACGCCGACCTTGGCGCCCTCAAGAATTTCGTTCTTGATGACGGCGGCGTACTTGCTCGAATCGAGGCACGTATTGAACGTACCTGTATTCAGCGAGAGCTTTGCGGCCTTTTCCTTCAGATCGGAAACTTCAAGGTTTGTCTGATCGGTAAACATCGCGTCGTGCATCTGCCAGAACTGGCCCTGGTCATTGGCGCACATCGAAGCTTCGGCAGCTTTCAGCGCATGCGGATGAATGCTGGTGAGAGGAAACTGGCGATACACAATCCGAATCCTGTCCTTGTAGTTCTTCTCGATTTCCTTCAGCGTCGGATAGAACCCGCCGCAGTACGGACACTCAAAATCGGAGAACTCCACAATCGTCACTGCCGCATTGGCCGGTCCCTTTGACGGATATCCCGCAGTGGCGACCGTCGTACGGACGGGCTCAAGGTATGACGTCACCTTGTAGTCCTTCTTCAGACTCTCGATGTAAGCGCCGAACACTTTGTCGTGTTCGCGATCCATCAGATAGTCGCGAATTTCCCGTGCCGTGTCGGCAAAGCTTCCATTAATGCGCGCCTTGTTATCGTTGTAAAACTTCAGAATGGCTTCGTCGGCAGGCGCCGGTATCTTTTTGTCGACTTGATCTTCAACCAGTTTATCGGTCGTCGTCCCCTGCTTCTTCGCTTCGGCGGTCAGCAAACGGTCCTCGATCATCTGATTCAGCTGATTCTCCATGACTGTTTGTTTGTCCCGCGCCAAACCGGATTCGAATTGGAGCCGTTTGGCTTCCAACCTGTCCAGGTCGGCTGCCGCTTCAGTCTGTACCTGCTTTTCCGTAATCGTTTCGCCATTCACAACGGCCAGCTTTTTGTCTGCAGCCTGTCCAAACACGAATCCCGGCAGTGACAGGCAAATCGCCAGTGAAGCACTAAGTTTCGTCATACGGTTACTCCTTCCGGAAGAAGAACACCCTTATCCAGATGACGGATTACATGCGCGTGGCGCGCCGCGCGTGGATCGTGAGTCACCATGACCACCGTCTTTTTGAATTCCCGATTCAGCTTTTCAAGTATCGCCAGCACTTCATCGGCGGATTGCGCATCGAGATCTCCCGTCGGCTCGTCCGCGAGAATCAATGCCGGATCTGTCACGATCGCTCGTGCTATGGCAACCCGCTGCTCCTGTCCGCCCGAAAGCTGCCGGGGATAGTGTGTCATGCGGTCGCCCAGTCCCACCAGCTTTAGCGCCGTCTCCACATGGCTGCGGCGCTCCGCCTTCGAAAGCTTTGTCAGCAGCAGAGGAAGTTCGACGTTTTCAAACGCAGTCAGTACTGGAATCAAATTGAAAGTCTGGAAGATGAAACCGATGGTCTGATTCCGCCATGCGGCAAGAGCACCTTCCGACAGCTTCGAAATATCGCGTCCGTCCACCATCACCTGGCCGCTGGATGGACGGTCAATCCCGGCAATCAGATTCAACAGAGTCGACTTTCCCGATCCCGATGGCCCCATCAAACACACAAATGTGCCTGCAGGGATCGCCACCGAAGTCTCGCGCAGAGCCACGACTTCCGTCGTATCCTTCCGAAACTTCTTCGTCACATCATGAATTTCAACCCCCGTCATTTGCGTACTTCCACATGATCGCCCACCTTCAATTGTTTGAGAATTTCGCCACTGATTATCGACTCGCTGCCCGAGAGACCCGCAGACACATAGGCATCGGGTCCCACTTCCCGGGCCACCGTCACCGGCTTCGACTGCACCATACCGTCAGCGAGAACGAACACGACTTTGCCGTCGGCACGATCCTGAATCGTATTTTTCGGAATGACATAGAGTTTGGGCGTATCCGCAACCGACTCCGTTTGCTTCGCTACCTTCGCATCTGGCTGAGCGCTTAGAAACGTCACGCGCGCGTTCATCTCCGGCTTGACGTATTTGTCCGGTTCCAGAAACTTCACTTTCACCTGGACGGTTGCCTTCTGCCGGTTCGCTTCCGGTGCGATTTCCGTGACGCGGCATTTGTAGACCCGATCCGGATAGGCATCCGACACGGCCGTGCACGGCTGGTTCGCAGTAATGCGGTTGAAGTCGTTCTGATTGATGTCCAACTCCACCTGAATGTCATTCAGGTCGGCCAGAGTCACGACAAATCCCTTGGCGCCTTCGGCTCCCACAAACGACGTCGTCACCATTTCACCCTGTTCGACGTTGCGTTCCAGGATGGTCCCCGCAGTTGGTACGCGGATCTCGGTGGCATCGAGAATGGTCTTTGCATAATCAGCGGCCGCCTTTGCCTGAGCCACCTGCGACCGCACATTGTCAATCTGTTCTTTCCTTGGACCGAGTTTCGACAATTCGTACGTCTTCGTCGCGGATGCCAGAGCAGCACGTGAGGTATCGTATCGCCCCTTGGCGTCGTCCAGAAGCTGCGCCGCGGCGACGCCCTGCTTCACCATGCTATCGACACGCTTGAAATTGGACTCATCAGCGCGAAGCTGCGCCTCGGCGCGGTCCATATCCGCTTTGGCGCGATCGATCTCTTCGGGACGGGATCCACGTTCCATTTCTGCGAGGTGCGCAACCGCCGAATCATAGGACGCGGTAGCCTGATCGTACTGTGCTCGATATTCACGGTCTTCCAGCCTCACCACCAGCTGGTCCTTCTTCACCTGGTCGCCTTTCTCGACGCCAATCCAGGCGACACGTCCGGAAATCTTCGAACCCACCTGGATCTTGTGATGCGCAACAACGTAACCGGTGGATACCAACACCGCCGAATCCCCGGACTGCTCCAGACGCGGGTGAATCACGTCCACTACGACGGCCTGCTTCCGATTCAGATAGGCGTACGCACCAATACTTCCAGCTGCGATCAGAAGAATCAAAAACAACGCGACCCATTTGCCCCTGCCGCTGGACTCCTTCGTTTCACCGCGTTGAGACTTATCGATGCGAAGCTTGTTCAGCTCCGTTGATATTTCATCCATACGACTTCGGCGCTACACCTTTCTATACTTCTCTACACTTCGGTCCGCAGTGCGCGGACGATGGGAGTGACTGCCGCTCGAATTCCCGGAAGAAATCCGCCGATGCCGCCCATCACCGCGGCAAAAATAATGCCCTGCAGCATCAGGCCCGGCGTGATCTGAAATTGAAACACGACTTCGGAAAACGACGAGAAGTTCGTTGTGCCCGTCGTGATCCCGTTGACGGGAAGAGCCATCAGACAGCCAACAATTCCACCGCAAACGGCCAGCAGAACGGATTCAAAAACGAACGAAACGAGAATACTGAAACGGCGATAGCCCAGCACCCGCAGCGTCGCGATTTCCCGCGTGCGATACGCCGTCGCCGCATACATGGTGTTCATCACGGCAAAACACGAACCAATTGCCATGATGATCGCCACCAGATATCCAAGAACCTGGATCGGAAGCGCCGATGAAGTCTGCGAGGCATAGTATTCCTTCTCGCTGAAGACATCGAGCTTCACCTGGCGATCGTGGGTGATATCGTCCTTAACGGTTTGCAGCGACGCTTTGTCGCGAACTCGTACGAGCAGTGAACTGTAAATGGGCCGCTCGAATTCCTGGGCGATCTCGTTGTAGTTGCCCCAGATCTCGGAGTCCTGCGCGGACTTTGACGCATCGAGTATGCCCACAACGTTCCATGTCGACCGGCCAATCTTCAGCGTGTCTCCAATTTTGGCGTCCTTGAACCGCAGCGATACGGAACGGCTCACGACCAGTTCGCGCAAACCAGGTTTGAACATCCGGCCCTCGGCAATCCTGATCGTCGGCCGAAGCTCCAGGGATGTCTTCGGATCCACTCCTCGAACCATCACGTTGGAGGTATCTCCCGTGACACGCATACGGTTAATCACCACGACGATTTCGCCTGCCACCGACTGAACACCTGCCTTCGTTTCAATGATGCCCTTGATGTCGCGGTTGAAAAAGCTGTTGGTTTCCGACTGCGACCCCTGCCGGATGATCATCAGGTTCAGGGGTTCACCCGAATCCACAAATGTGTTCTGAAGACCGTGAACCATCGCGAGAATGGAAACAAACACCGCCACAGTCAAACCAACTCCAAGGACCGTCATCAGAGTTCCGACACGGCGGACGATAATGCTGCGCAGGTTATATCGAACCGGAATCATTCGCCGCGCCTCCGGACCGCAACCGAAATCGGCAGCCGCGACGCGTTGTAGGCCGGAATGAGCGTGCTGAACATGGCAACGGCAAGCGCAATGCCGGCCGAGAGCAGGACCGTATTCCAGCGGACATCCAGCTGCTGAACAAAACCCGCACTGATGGAATCCAGATTCAGCGTCCGATACAGGTACCGGGCTCCAATCGAACCAAGAAGTCCTCCGGCCAGTGCAATCATCATGGACTCGGTCACCATCATGTTCAGGATGAGGCCCGGTGCGAATCCGAGCGTCTTCAGGATGGCGATTTCACCGGTTCGTTCGCGAATGGACATCGCCATGGTGTTCGCAGCGACCAGAATGACGGTAAACAGCACCACTGTCGAGATGCTCATCACCAGGAGCCGGACATTCCCCAGCATCGAAACAAAGCCGAGAATGAATGCCGCCTCCGATTCTGTCTTCGTGGGCGCCGTGCTGCTTTCGTACATGCCATCGATGTTTTCTGAAATCGCCGGCAGATCTTCCGCGTTCTTTGCCTTGACGATAAATGTCCCTACCTGATTCCACGCGCCGCCATTGGGACGGAACAGCTCATTCAGGTAGTCGAGATGGAAGTAGAAGTTGCTTTCGCTGGCGCCCTCGCTCACCAGGCCGTCGATGGTCATTTCCGGATTCACTGGGAAAATTGCGCCCTGCAGCGTGATGCGGTCCCCGACCTTCCAGCCATAACGCTTTGCCAATGTCACTCCGGCAAGTGCGCCGGTGCGATCCTTGATGAAAGTGGTTTTCTGCTCGGGTGTCTGGGTGTGGATGTCGCTGTAGACGTCAAAAAAGCGATCGGCGTCCACTGCAAACTGCGCGAAGAAGTTGGCCGGATCCTTGTAGATTCCGCCGAACCACTGACTGGAACTGACGAAGTCGACTCCGGGCACTCGTCCAATCTGATCGCGATACGCGATCGGCATGGTATTGGCGAGGCCGGTGGCATGACGAATCACCACGCGTTTAGCGGATTCCGGAGTTACCGGCGGATTTTCCAGCGTATCCAGCAGCGTCCGAAGGGTGGAAATCAGGAACAGCGACATGCTGATACTGAGTATGGTCAACACCGTTCGCCGCTTGTTTCTCAGGGTGTTCCGGAATATGAAATTGACAAATTTCATGAGCAGATTAATGTAACCCGCGAAGACAGGCGATCACAAGCCTGCGTTGCGGCGGAGTTACGTACGAGAGTGGGAGAAATTGCCCTCCTGAGTCAGGAGAGCAGCGGGATCGCGAAGCGCATCCCGCGGGGGGTGGGTTCCAAAACCGAAAAGTTACGGCTCAGGAACCACCCCGGCGCTTCGCGCCACCCCTCCTGACTCAGGAGGGGAATTTTCTTTCCTTCTCAGACTGCTCATGTCTCCTGTTTGGCACCCCCAAATCCTGTAAAGACGTACAGCAGCATCGCAGGCCGATCATTGTAATATTCTGTATTCATGACAAGGCGTGAGATATCGGCCGGATGTGTTGTTTTTCGAAAGCAGGGTGACGTTGCAGAGGTCGCGCTCATCCAACCCAGGGATCGCGCGGCCTGGTCGCTGCCCAAAGGCCTCATCGAACGCGGAGAGACTCCCGAACGCGCGGCAACACGAGAGGCTCTCGAAGAAACCGGATTGTCGTGCGACATTCTCCACCGCATCGACACGATCAAATACTCCTATATTGCAAAATGGGAAAACCCGCCAACACGGATCTTCAAGGTCGTCACCTTCTACTTATCGCGCTTTACAGGAGGAGACATGGGCAAACATGACCATGAAGTAGATCGCGTGGAGTGGTTCCCCGTCGATGACGCCATTCATCGGGCAACGTACCCTCAGGAGCGCGAAATACTGCGCAAGGCGGAATCCCTCATTCGAAAAGAGGGCTGATGTCCTGTAGCCCTACGATTCCAGGCCCGCAGCGTTGCAGGGCCAGGCGCCCTTTCCAATCCGCAGGCTGGTCGCGATCGCTTCGGTGATGAAATCCTTGCCAAGGCGAACCGCGTCGTCAACTGAATTTCCCAGCGCCAGGTACGCCGTAATTGCGGCGGAGAGAACACAACCGGTGCCGTGGATATGCGTGTGGCCAATTCGAACGGATCGGAAATAGTTGAACACCGAACCATCGAACAGCACGTCGACCGCATCGCCTTCCATATGGCCACCCTTGACGAGAACAAACTGCGATCCCATATCTCGAAGACGTTTCGCCGCCTCTTCCATGTCCTCCTGACTACGCACTTCAATCCCGGTCAGAATTCGCGCCTCGTCCGCATTGGGTGTCGTGATCAATGCGCGAGAAATCAGCTTCTTCCGGAGTGTCTCGATAGCGTCGGTTGCCAGCAGTGTCGCTCCGGAACTGGACATCATCACGGGATCCACAACAACGTTCTTCACTCCGTATCTGTCGATCATGTCGGCCGCTACAACGATGTTGGAGGCATTGCCCAGCATTCCGGTTTTCACCGCATTCGCAGGAATATCGCTCATTACGGATTCCCATTGCCTTGAAACAAAGTCCGCAGGGACATCCATCACACCCGAAACTCCGGTCGTATTTTGCGCTGTCAACGCCACAATCACCGACATTCCGTAAACGCCAAGACGCGAAAACGTATTGAGGTCTGCCTGAATGCCCGCGCCACCACTGGGATCCGAACCGGCAACTGTGAGTGCGGTATTAATCATGCACGCGATTATAATGGTCCGCGTGTTTCGCACGGCCACGTTTCTTACCGCATTCTTCTATGCCGTAACGGCCTTCAGCCAGGTTCCGCCGGGCGTTCCCTACAACCCGGGAAAGCATCCGAACCCTATCGTGACGTATATCCAGACCAAAGACTTCAGGAAGACAACCTACGCGGATGCGAAGAAGCTGTCCGGCTTCGATCCTCTCGGGCTTTCAGAAAAGGAAGGAGAGCGCCAGTCGATCGAAATCGCAGAGCCAAAACCGGCGACTCAAAAGATTGTTCTGCCCAATGACGAATTCCCTTTAATCAAGGTGGAGTACTTACCGGTTGTCCGACAAACTTACATTCTCAAAACCGGCCTCTCGCTGGTTCTGGATGGGTTCAAGTTCCCAAAGGTTCCCATCCCCATGAACGATCTCACCGGAACTCTCAATGACGCGGCGTTCCGGCCGGGCGATAAATACTGGAAGTCGCGTTTCGGTCCGTCCATGGTACCGGAACGGGTCAACGTCCGCGGAGTCGCTGCGCTTCTCTTCGACGATAACCACGAGTTCGTTCTTTTCTGGCGTGAAGGCACGGAATGCTACGTCGTGAAAACGAAAGCCTCTCGCACCGATCTCTTCCGTATCGTCGCCGACCTCCTGTAATTTAAATGGGGGTCAGACCCCTCGTTCCCCTATTTCCTGTTCAGGAAATAGGGGAACGAGGGGTCTGACCCCCAATTAGTGAATGGGGGGAGGCATGACGGTGCGGCGGCCTTCGAGGCTTTTCTTGATCGCGATTTCCAGGCCATTCGGCAGGGGCAGGCCAATCAGGTAATAAATGTTGGCGATGTGCTGGCGGAACAGGGAGTCGAAAATGGCATCGCTGTCGCTCGAGAAATCGTTTCCAAACCACCACATCCAGTCGCTTCCTTCGGCAACCAGCAACTCTTCGTGTGCCAGATCCCAGTCCCCAGATGGAACATGGCCTTTCCTTTCCATGAGCTCAGCGCGTGCACGAACAATCCATTGCCAGGCCTGGTGATCTTCGGAATGCCCGATCCAGATTCCAAAATTCGCTCCCGCCCAGGAACCAGGGGCCAGCCAGTCAAGCTTCACTGCCGGCAGACGATCGCAGGCTTCCGACAGCGTCACTGCCTCCAGACCCGGATCCTTTTGAATCCGATCATAGAGGAAACGCAGAAAATCGCGACCACTCTTCGCGTAATAATCCCACGGGTTCTCGCCGTCCAGCGCGATCGTCACGTGTCGACTTTCGGGAATTTCATGGATGCGCCGCACCAGATCCTCTGCAGCGTCGCGAGGCGAGCCATGCATGTAGTGAAAGCCAATCAAGTCGGAAATATTCCGGTCACGAAAAAATACCGTCACGCCATCGCGAACGTACGGCTGATAAAGCTGATAGCGCTGCCCGTTTCCAAGATGGACGCCCGACTTCTCCAGTATTCCTTCGTCGGTGGCCATCCATCGGAACCCGAGCCGGGAAACGATACCTGCCACATCGTTAGACACCGAACCTTCCGATGGCCACAATCCCTGAGGGTATCTGCCGAACCGCTGATGCATGAACTCGCGCGACCGCCGAAGCTGCTCTTCCGCGTCCTCGGGAAACCGGAATACGACGGGCACATTTCCATCGTCGACCTGACTGTGGACCAGCAGCGGAAGTATTGGATGATAGAAAGGCGTCGTGGATATTTCGATCGTTCCTTCATCCTGACGGCGACGATATTCCGGAACCACGTCGCCAATGGTTTTCATTACAAGACTCCGGAGCGCAGTCTTGTCTGCCTCATTGAACCCGCGTCCCTTCCGAACCAGTTCCTCGGGCCGGCGATCCTCATCCATCCAGGCCAGAGTCCACCACACCTGGATATCGCGAAAATCCTCTTCGCTGTATCCGAGCGGATCGCGTCGTTCGTGAAGCTCGAAGTATCGCGGATACGGTTCCAGCATGGTTCCCACGGGAATGGGAAAGAACCGCTCCGCAATCATGGCGCGTTCGGCATGGCTCAGGTCCGCGGCCGGCTTGAATGCCAGATCAAACATTTCGTCCCGCGCCTCACCGCGCGAATACTCCTCCAGCTGCAGCACGAGCGAGGGAACGAGATTGAACGTTTGATGAACCTCCGGAAATTCTCCTGCAAGCGCGGCCATTCCAAAGTAATCCTTCGTGGCATGCAGGTAAGCCCAGGGCATCACGTAAGCATTTCGAACGATATCCTTGTAGAACGGTTGATGCATGTGCCATAGGAATGAAACCAGTCTTGACATATTTCACATGGTAATCTAAGTCGTGCGCCGACTTGATCGCTATATCCTCCGGGAGATACTCTATCCGTCAATCATCGGGCTGGCCGCCCTCACTTTTGTTGCAATCTCCCGCGGGCTCGGCACACTCCTGGAGAAGATCATCCGGCTTTCGGCCACTCCCGGCGAAATCTGGGCAATCTCCGCCGCGCTTCTCCCCAATGTTCTGATTTTCACGCTCCCGATGGCGGTTCTCGTCGGCATACTCACCGGATTTGGACGCTTATCCTCCGATAGCGAGATGATTGCAATGCGAGCTTCGGGGGTTTCCATGCGCAGGATCCTCGTGCCAGTGCTGACTCTGGGCGTTGCGGCATGGCTGCTCAACACGGCAATGACGACGTGGATCGCACCGGAGATGGCCGCCCAGCTCATTCGTGCCAAACGCGAAATCCTGCTGCACCACTCCTCCCTCATTGTGCAGGACGGCGTATTCAATGAGGACAGTCCCAATCTCACCCTGTACGTTCGGAACATCTCACGCGATGATGGGAAATGGCACGACATCATGATCGACGACGTGAGAGACCCGAATCAGGAATTGATTCTCTTTGCATCCACTGCAGTCCCACAGATAAACGACACGGACCACACTCTCAATCTCACGCTGACCAACGGGAATACCCACAAGGTGAACTTCAAGAAATCGGAGCAATACGATTCCGAACTCTTTCGAAAAAGAGAGTTTTCGATTCCTATTCCCTCAGGTGACGCCGGCTCGGAATCGCCGCCGCTCTTCCAGACCTCCACAAAGACCCTTTGGACTCAAATGATGGCCGGAACCGCAACATATGCGGACCGAGTGGAGTTCCATCAACGCCTTGCTCTCCCTTTTGCGTGTATTGCCTTCGCTTTTGTCGGTCTTCCACTCGGAGTTTCCACGACACGCGGAAGCAAATCCATGGGACTGATACTCAGTCTCATTCTGATGTTCCTTTATTACCTTGGCTTCATGGGAGGAACTAAGCTGGCCAGCGATTCCAATTTCTCGCCGTTCCTTGGAGCGTGGATGCCCAACATCGCATTTCTGCTTGTGGGCATCCTTATGATGTCGAGAGCCGACCACGAACACGAGAACAAGATCCTGCTGGGAATCCGAAGCGTCGCCGAATGGCTTGGTCAGAAAATGTCGATTCTGTACCGAATAAGAGACCAGCTCACGGCATGGATGCTTTCCTTCTCGCGACGTTCCAAAATGTTTCGCGTCATCGACCGCTATGTGCTGCGTGGCTTCTGTTTCTACTTCGTGCTGGTGCTCGTTGTATTTTTGGGTTTGTTTGTCGTCGTTACCCTATTCGAATTGCTGCCCGATATCGTGGGTAATCATTCCAGCATTGTCACCGTCATCCTTTATTTCATCTTTTATACACCCCAGATGCTTTTCTGGGTCGTGCCGCTAACCATACTTCTGGCCATCCTGATCAATCTCGGCACGATGACAAAGTCGAATGAAATTATGGCTATAAAGGCAGCGGGCATGAGTCTTTATCGTCTTTCAGTACCGCTTCTTCTTGTGGGAATGCTCGCGTCTGGAGCCATTTACGTGATGCAGGATTTCGTGCTTCCCTATACCAACCAGAGGCAGGACGAATACCGAGACATCATCAAAGGGCGCGCGCCACAGTCATACAGAAATCCGGACCGGAAGTGGATGGCCGGTTCCGACGATCGTATCTACCACTACAAATACTTCAACTACCAGAAAAACGAATTCAGTAACCTTTCGATCTTCCAGTTCGAACCGGGCACGTTCAACTTGCACGAATGGACATTCGCCGGCAGCGGAATCTGGAACGGAAGTGGGTGGTTGCTGCAAAATGTCAGTCTGCATCGAATGTCTGACGATGGTGTGAATCCGGAAGTCAAATTAATACCGGCAATCGTCACTTCGGAAATGGACAGACCGGAGTATTTCAAAGATGACGTTCGCACCGCATCCCAGATGAGCTACGGCGAATTGGAGTCCTATATCGATGGGCTGCAGAAGAAGCACTTCGACGTCACGGCACTGACTCTGGATCTCTATCGGAAGCTTTCGTATCCGCTCGTTTCCTTCATCATGGTGCTGCTTGGCATTCCCTTCTCTTTCAAGACCGGCAGGAAAGGCGCCTTCTATGGCATTGGTATATGTATCGGGTTGGGAATTCTCTACTGGTCGACGTTTGAACTATTTGGCAAACTCGGGGACATCAACCGGCTTTCGCCAATTGTTGCCGCCTGGTTTCCGAACCTGATCTTCGGGCTGGGAGGAATGTGGATGATGCTTCGGGTTAAGACTTGAGGCTAACTTGAAGGAGCGGAGAAATCGGGGAAATTGCCAATGCTCAACGTTCAATTGTCATATGTCATTTGTGGAAGGAACCTTCTGTTCACTTCCCCTCAAATGACAATTGACAATTGAACATTGGCAAATCCCCTAATCCCTTATAGGCCCGCCTGCTTTTTCATTGAAGCGGCTTTGTCCGTCATCTCCCATGAGAACTCCGGCTCGGATCGTCCGAAGTGACCATAGTTGGTGGTCTTTCGGTAAATCGGACGGCGGAGATTCAACGATTCGATGATACCGCGGGGGGTGAGTTGGAAATGGTCACGAATGATCTGTGAGATCTTTTCGTCGGGAATCTTTCCGGTATCGAACGTATCCACGGCCACCGACACCGGGTCCGCAACGCCGATGGCGTATGCCAGCTGGATTTCAACGCGATCCGCCAGGCCAGCCGCAACGACATTTTTCGCAACATAGCGCGCCATGTAACAGGCAGAACGGTCGACCTTCGTCGGATCTTTGCCCGAGAACGCGCCGCCGCCGTGACGGCCCATGCCGCCGTAGGAGTCGACGATGATCTTACGTCCGGTCAGACCGCAGTCTCCCTGAGGTCCGCCCACGACGAATCGTCCCGTTGGATTGATGTGATACTTCGTCTTGGCATCGAGAAGCTCCTTGGGCATCACCGGCTTGATGATGTGCTCGATGACTTCCTCGCGAATCTGAGTGGGAGTCGCTTCCGGAGCGTGCTGGGTCGAGATCACGACGGTATCGATTCGAATCGGCTTCGATCCATCATATTCCACGCTGACCTGGGACTTGGCATCGGGCCGGAGAAATTTCGGCGTGCCGGCCCGCCGCGCATCGGCCAATTTCTTGGTGAGCTTGTGCGCCAGAAGGATTGGCAGCGGCATCAGTTCCGGAGATTCGTTGGTTGCAAATCCGAACATCAGGCCCTGGTCGCCCGCGCCGCCTGTATCCACACCCATAGCGATATCCGGCGACTGCGCATCAACGCAGGCCATGACGGCGCAGGTTTTATAGTCAAAGCCGTAGCTCGCATCGGTATATCCGATGGATTCGACGGTACTTCGAACAATTTTCTGATAATCAATATGACACTTCGTGGTGATTTCGCCGGCTACTACCGCGACGCCGGTGGTGACCATCGTCTCGCACGCGACACGGGCCATGGGGTCCTGAGAAAGAACATAGTCCAACACCGCGTCGGAGATCTGATCGGCTACCTTATCGGGATGCCCCTCGGTCACCGACTCCGAAGTAAACAGATGCCTACCCTTATTCACGCTTTACCTCCGTGGAATTTACGACTGAATGCAGCGAAGCATGATAACGCAACTAAGCACGAGGATGATAGCTTTTGTAGATTTGTTTCAAGCGTTCGCGGATGACGTGCGTGTAGATCTGCGTCGTTGAAATATTTTCATGACCGAGCATCATTTGAACGGCACGAAGATCGGCGCCGCGATCCAGCAGGTGCGTTGCGAAGGAATGTCGAAGAACGTGCGGAGAAATATTTTTCCGGATCTCCGCCTTCGCGGCATATCGCTTCAGGATCTCCCAGAATTCAAATCGCGACATGGCAGCCCCCCTGGACGTGAGGAACAGAATCTCGGAAGCGTGCCCCCCCCTTCCCTTCTTTAAATATTTGGTAACGGCATGGCAGGCACTCTCACCGATCGGTACAATCCGTTCCTTGCTTCCCTTCCCGAAACATCGCACGAAACCCATTTCCAGATTCATTCCATCCACGCGCAATCCCGTCAGTTCGGAAACCCGGATTCCCGTGGCGTACAACACTTCGATCATCGCGCGATCCCTCAGCCCCACCGGAGTCGTGAGGTCTGGAGCCGCCAGCAGGCGGTCGACTTCCTCGATATTCAGGAAATGCGGCAACGGAACAAAACCGCGCGGCGCTTCGACGGTCGATGTCGGGTTTTCGGCGGTTGCGCGCTCGAGAAGCAGAAACTTATGAAGTCCTCGAACGGTGGCCAGCGCTCTCGCGGCGGACCGAGGCTTGAGTCCGTGAACATAAAGGTATTTCAGGAAAGTCGACACCTCCGCCGGCCGCGCATTCAACACGCTCGTCCTGCCCAGATGCAGACAATACATTTCCAGGTCATGTTTATAGGAACTGATCGTGTTGACCGACAGGCCTCGCTCGATGCGAAGATAGGCGAGAAACTTTTCCGACCATTCGCGGTTGGTCACGGATAGTAAATGCTCCAGACCTCGTTGATTTCACGAACGCGCATCAGAAACGCCGATCCGAAATACGTCACCGTTGAAACGACGACTGTCGCCAGAAGTGCCCCCGCCCGATGGGTCAACGAACCACTGTAGAATCCCGGTACGTGGATAAGCCACCAGGCCACGACTCCCATCACTGCCGCCGCGGCTCCAAACTTCCATCCCGACCGGCAGACCTCGCGCATACCGATGGCTCCGAATCTCCAGCGGAAGATTGTTGTCAATGCGACCACGTCAAATACCGCCGACAGCGAAGTCGCCAATGCCGGCCCACCGTTGCGGAGAGGATGAAAAAAGAGAAAGTTTAAAATAATGTTCAAACTGAGCGATATGGTCGCCACGATGACCGGCGCACGCGTTTCGTGCAATGCGTAGAAAGCCTGCACGATGATCTTCACCATGGCGAACCCCGACAGACCCATCGCAAAAAACAACAGCGCCCAGGCCGTCAGTTCCGTCGATGCCGCGCTGAATTCTCCACGCTCAAACAAAACCTGGATGATGGGCTTGCGCAACAATACCAGGCCTACCGAAGCGGGAAGCGTGACAAAGAGTACAATTCGGATTGCAAAATTCAATGTGGTCTTCAATTCATCAATCCGCCTTTCCACAGACTGACGGGACAGAAGGGGCAGAATGGCCGTGGAGAGCGCAATCACATATCCACCCAGCACGAGTTCCATGACCCGGTCCGCGAATGTAATCGATGCAGTGCTGCCCGCAGCCATCGCCGCAGCGAATTGAGTCCCAATCAGGACATCGATGTGCACGACACCAATCGCAAAAAGCCTCGGCACAAGCAAAGTGGTGACACGGCGCACTCCCGGGTGTGCAAGATCCCAAATCCAATGGAAACGCCAGCCATTCCGGATCACTCCTGGAAGCTGTATCGCCACTTGCAGGACGCCACCGACGACCACACCAACGGCCATCGCAATTGCCGGACTCGAGAAAAAGCCGGAAAGGAACGAGAACCCGATAATCGTGAGATTCAGGACAACCGGTGCCAGCGCGGGTGCGGCGAATTGGTTGAAACTTTGCAGTACCGCCGTCGCAAGTGCCGAAATGCCAATCAGCGCGATGTATACAAACAGGATTCGATTCAGAATCGTCGTCATCTCGAACTTGCCCGGCGTGACTTTGAACCAGTAGGCAACCACCGGCACAATCCAGGGAGAAAGCAGAATCCCCACAACTGTCAGGACAACCAGAAACACCATGGCAGCTGCGAGCAGGATGTTGGCAAACTCCCAGGCTTCCTTCCTCTTTCCGCCATTAAGGTATTCCGAGAATACCGGGATGAAAGCAGAACTGACGGCCCCTTCCCCAACAATGCGCCGGATCAGGTTTGGAACGCGATAGGCGAAGGTAAAGGCATCCGATACATCGCCGGTTCCGAGAAGAAAGGCGATCCTGGAATCACGAATGTATCCGAAGATCCGGCTGATGAATGTAATAGTGCTGATCGTCGAAGTGGACCGGAGCACGGTGCGGTGTTCGCTCATGCGCGCGGTAAGTGTACCATCTGAAGTGACAAGCTTTAGAAGGAGGCACGCGTGAAACTCAGCGAGATGGCGCAAGCACTGGGATGCACTTTGGAAGGAGACGGCAATCTGGAAATTTTTGGCGTCGCTGGAATTGACGAGGCGCAGGCCGGTGAGGTGACCTTTGTCTCCAATCCGAAATATGCCGCGAAAGCAAAGACCACTTCGGCGTCCGCAGTTATCGTCTCATCGGACTTTCAGGGCATTCCGGCTGCAACGCTTCGCACCGCGAATCCCTATCTGGCTTTCGCTCGCGCCGTTGAAATGTTCTATAAAGTGCCGGTTCCAGCGACTGGAATCAGTTCGTCGGCATCGATTGCGGCGTCTGCAAATATCGGTCCCGGAGCATCGATCGGTCCGTTTACTGTGATTGAAGACGATGTCGTGATTGGGCGCGACTGCATCCTCTACCCATTCGTGCACATCTATCGGGGCGCTCGCATCGGCGACAACTTCAAGGCGTACGCCCATGTGTCTGTCAGGGAATTCAGTCAGATCGGAAACGGCGTCATTCTTCAGGATGGCGTGAAGATCGGAACGGATGGTTACGGCTACGCGAAACAGGATGACGGTTCGTATTACAAAATCGTGCAGTCCGGAATCGTCGTGCTTGAAGACAACGTCGAGGTTGGAGCCAATTCCACCATCGATCGCGGAACCATCGGCGAAACGCGCATTCGTCGCGGGGCAAAGATCGACAACCTGGTGCAAGTCGGACATGCATCGGAAGTGGGAGAGAACACGCTATTGTGCGCGCAGGTGGGATTGGCCGGCAGTTCCAAAATCGGCCGAAACGTGATTCTCACCGGGCAGGTGGGCGTCGCCGGCCATCTGGAAATCGGAGATGGCGTTATCGTGACTGCTCAGGGCGGCGTCGGACAGGATGTCGAACCCGGTAAAGTCGTGTCGGGTTCACCATCGATGGACAATAAGCTCTGGCTGCGCTCCACCGCTCTGATCAAACGCCTTCCGGAATTGCTCAAACGTATCGAAGCCCTCGAAAAGAAATGAATTGTCGTAGCACAAGTATCCGGTGCCCTGTAGGCGCGGTCTATGACCGCGCACAATCCTTCAGTCCGATTTGATGTGGATGATAAAGCGTGCGCGGTCATAGACCGCGCCTACAGCATCGAACACCAGCGGGTCCCTTCGCATAACTCATTGGGTAATGAACGGCACGTCGATGGATACCTTTCCGCCTTCTTCCAGGCGCGAGGCGACGCCAGTGTCATCACGCGGGTCCTGTTCATGGGGAAACTCGCGGTGGATTTCACCAGAATTCCAGATGTTATTTTTCTACACTTCATGCCCGCGACATGTTAGTTTTCTACACCATGAAACTACTAATGATGTTGCTGAGTCTCGTCCAATTCTCACCAATCTCACCAACGAGCGGAGCTTCGCTGTCAGGAATCGTCGTTCGATCCGGAACCGATGAACCGCTGGCGGGCGCGCAGGCGATACTCACTGCGGTGATTCCCTCTCCGGCTTCGGGGACTGCAGCTGCGGCCCTGACCGGCACCGCTGACAGCTTCCCTTCCACCGAGGCAATCACAACGGTATCGGCAACCCCGAGCGTTTCGCGCAAAATCTCACCCGTCATCACAGACCGCGACGGCAAGTTTGTCTTCCAGAACCTGGCTCCCGGACTCTACAGCCTTCAGGTGATTCGCAACGAGTATGCGCGGCAAATCTACGGTCAGCGGGTTGCCGGTGGTCCGGCATTGGCGATCCGCCTGTCCGAAGGTCAGTCGCTGAACGACATCGTCATGGCGCTTGTGCCGGCCGGAAACGTCACCGGTGTCATCCGGGATTCTGACGGACATGCGCAAACCGGCGTTCCCATACAGCTCCTGCGCGCAACCTTCAATGCTAACGGCGAGCGAACATTCCACGTGGAAGGAACCGCCAGAACCAACGATCGCGGCGAGTACCGCCTGTATTGGATTACGCCCGGACGGTACTACATCAGCGCGGGCACCGCTTCCGGACCGAACCGTCCGTTGGGTCCCAACGGTTCATCTGCCAGTCCCAACGAGATTCCAGACCAGAGTTTCGCGCTGACATACTTTCCCGGAGTATTCGATGCCGGTGCAGCCGCAATCGTCGAAGTTAATCCAGGTGCCGACGTGAGCGGCGTGGATTTCATGGCCCCCCGTCAACGACTCTACAGCGTACGCGGCCGCATCTCGGATGCCGGCTCCGGCCGGCCACCAGCAACGGCGAGCGTGTCCCTGGCTTACCGAACGCTCACTGGAGTTGGCGGCGCATTCAATGCCGGTTCCCGGTACGACGCATCTACAGGAGAGTTCGAACTCCGCAATGTTCCTCCGGGCCCCTATGTCCTTCAAGCCATCGCCGCAGCGGCAACGCCGGTGGCCGCGGGCGAAGCCGTCGTTCGGATTTCGGCGCTCGCTCTGCAGCCAAACGCTCGCTTGCCAATTGAAGTTTCCAGTTCCGACATCAACGGCTTGTCGCTGCAACTGACCTCCGGCGTTTCCATTGCCGGACGAATCAGCATTGACGGCATGCCCTTGTCAACGATGCCCGGATGGGAGAACGTCCGAGTTCCATTGAAGCCCACGCTTGACAGCAGCTTTGCACCCAACCTGCAGCCCGCGCAGCCCGTGACACAGCCGCCTTCCGCCGATGGAGCCTTCACCGTCGACGGAGTCTCGCCAGGAGAATTTCTTGTCGGCCCCGTAACCGGACTGACGCATGGCTTCTATGTGAAGGAAGCTCGATTCAATCAGGCCAATGTGATCGGACAACCGCTTCGGTTTTTCGCCGGAGGGGCCGGCACGCTCGAAATCGTTTTGAGTTCGAAAGCCGGTAACATCAACGGAACCACAGTGGACGCCTCAATGCGCGCTGCTGCCGGAGCGCAGGTAGTGCTTGTTCCGGAACGAGAACGCAAACGGACGGACCTTTATAAGACCGCGGCAAGCGATGCGAGTGGTCGCTTCCTGTTCCGCAGCGTTCCTCCGGGAGACTACCGGCTGTTCGGATGGAAAGCTCTCGAATCCTACGCGTACTTCGATCAGGAACTTCTCCGTCGCGTGGAATCTCAGGGCGTTCCTGTCCACGTTTCGGAATCGGCGGGAAACAACGTCACATTGAAAATCATTTCAACGAGTCGATAGAGATTTTCCAGAGGAGGTCCCATGCAAAACATCATTCGTCACTTGACGATCATTGCCGTCTCAATACCTGTACTTATCGCAGGCTACGAAACTGTTCCGGCACGCGCCGCGGACGTGACGCCAAAGATCGAAGTGTCCTTTGTCCTGGATACCACCGGCTCCATGGGCCAGCTGATCGGCGGCGCAAAGCAGAAGATCTGGACGATCGCCCGACACGTCGTGGCCGGAAGACCGACACCCGCAATCAAGCTCGGCCTCATTGGTTTTCGCAACCGCGGCGATCAGTACGTCACCAAGGTCTTCGACCTCTCCGACGATCTCGACGCCGTTTATGGCCACTTGATGGAGTTCCAGGTCGGAGGTGGCGGCGACACGCCCGAAAGCGTCAATCAGGCACTGAATGACGCGGTCACGAAAATCTCCTGGAGCAAGGATCCGAACACCTTGAAACTCATCTTCCTGGTGGGGGATGCGCCGCCGCACATGGACTATCCCGACGATGTGAAGTATCCGGAAACGGTGCGGCTTGCCAGGGAATCCGGCATCGCCATCATCGCCATTCAGTGCGGGACCTACGCCGCGACAACACCAGTCTGGCAGGACATCGCCGCAATGTCTGGCGGAGGATTCGTGCAGATTGACCAGTCCGGCGGCATGACACGCACATCCACACCGGTGGATTCAGAGCTGTCTCGGCTGGGCGTCGAACTCAATCGCACCGTTGTGCCCTATGGCAATGCCACCCGCCAATCCGAAGTTCGAACCAAAGAATCCAGGGCCGGTGGCGCTGATGTCGACCGCCTCGTGTATCTCAATGTGGATCGCGCGGAGTTCGGCGCGAAAGTCGTCGTGACTGGAGAAGGCGAGTTGATCTGGGACGTGGTGAATCACAAAGTAACACTCGAAGAGATTCCGGACTCCGACCTGCCCGTCCAGTTGCAGCCGATGTCGATGGAAGCCCGGAAGGATTTCGTCGACCAGCAGTTCTCCAAACGGAAGGAACTTCAGATCAAGGTCGATGAACTTTCCACCCGGCGGGACGCGTTCATCAAGTCGGAGATGGAAAAGAAAATTGCGGCAGGCGCCGGCGACAGCTTCGATGCGAAAGTTGCCGAAATGATTCAGGCCCAGGCGCTGCGGCGAGGCATCCATTACGACCTCTCCGCCGCAGGCGTTTCGTCAGAGAAATAAGCTTGCCGAGCCTTACTGCGTGACCGGAACACCGGCAGAGCCAGCGGGCGCCAGGCTGGTTACCAGCGAATACCGAATGGTTCCATCCGGCGTGATGAAGTATCCATAGCGTCCATCGTTTGCGGATGCGGGTTCCGCCGTTACGGTGAAATCGCTGTTCGACGCATTCAGGACTATGGAGAAGTTGTAACCGGATACCGGACCGGGAATGAAGTTCGAAGAGATCAGCGCCTCTCCAATCAAGTCCGCGAGGCTGCCAAAATGGCCGTTGGACGTGGAAAGATACGTCACTTCTGCGGTATTGATGGTTCGAAGCGTCGCAACCGCAGCCGCTTCATGAGCCGCCTGGCGTGAGCGCAACAGACTGGGAATCGCAATCGTCGCGATGATCAGGATGATCGCCACCACAATCAACAGTTCCAACAGCGAAAATCCCTTGTTCGACTTATTCATTTTCTTCTCCGTAAATTTTTATACCACTCCGCTCTCCCTTAAAGACACAGATACCTTTTGTATGGTTCGATACAAAAGTGCGGAATACGTGGAATTATCCGCTACGTATGGATGAGGGGAAAGCGGAAAAGATCGAGCGGGCGAATCCCTCTCCCTTCGGGAGAGGGATTCGCCCGAAACTTATTCCTCCTATAGATATGCTGTTTGACTTGGAATTTTCCGTCTGTTTATATGGCCCGCAAGTCGATCGAAACTTCCAACCCCAACCCAGGAGGATCGATCCGAAAAAAGATACCCGCATCAATGCGGACTTCTATGGCGTGACGATAAGTCCGGCCGACGGTTCGATCTGGGGAACTGTTCTTGGATTCCGGTCACGGCACTGGCTGAAGTTTATGAGGTGCCGTGGAACAATCCGGCGGCAGCCGTGCAAGGCTTCTCACCGCGCGGACTCGACATCGATCGAAACGGTGTCGTCTGGGCGGCATTGGCCAGTGGCCATCTCGCCAGTTTCGATCGGAGAAAATGCAAAGACCTGCTGAATGGTCCCAACGCAACCGGCCAGCATTGCCCGGAGGGCTGGAAGCTTTATCAAAGCCCCGGAGGACCGCACTTCAAAGGCGTCACCGATTCCGGCAGCGCGAACTCTCACTATTACAGCTGGGTCGATCAGTTCGATACGTTCGGGATGGGAAAGAACATGCCGATCGCCACAGGCAATGGTTCCGATTCCCTGCTCGTCCTTTCTCCCGATAGGGGCAGGTTCACCATCCTGCGCGTTCCCTATCCTCTGGGTTCTTCGCGAAAGGAATGGACGGCCTTATCGACGATCCCAACGCCGGCTGGAAAGGAATAAGGACTGTGGTCTAACTGGGGAACGCGCACCGTGTTCCATACCGAGGGCGGCACCAGTAACATGAGCAAAGTTGTGAAGTTCCAGATGCGGCCGGATCCGCTGGCGCGGTAGGCAAGCCGTCTGAAAAATTGTGAACTTTATGATGCGGTGATTCGTAGTAAGCAAGTGGAGGGTCAACGATGTACTGCACCTACTGTGCCAAAGAACTTGCCGAAGAAGACCGTTTCTGTTCAGCCTGCGGCGGAGCGCGCCAGACCCGGCCTTTCTTCAGCGAACGCAACGGCGTTCCGTTTTCGCGACCTCGGGAAGGCAAGAAGATCGCCGGTGTCTGCGCCGGAGTCGCCCGTTATTTTGAACTCGACGTCACGCTCGTGCGAATCGTCTGGATCGTACTGGTATTTGTTCCGCCTGTTCCCGGTTTGATCGCGTACCTTGCGTGCTGGATCGCCATGCCGAAGGATCCGCTTCCTGTGCATGCGACTGCGCAACCGATTAATACGTAGCTATCCCTTTCGGGGCCTGGAACCCAGCAGCGCTTCCACGCTGATCGGTCCGCTGCCGAACGTGGCGATGAACAAAAAGCCGAAGCAGAGCGCTACAGTGATTTCGCCACCGTTCTGAATCGGCCAGATATGTCCACGCGGGATGTGCGCGATGTAATAGGCCACGGCCATCTCGCCGCTTGCGATGAACGCTGCCCACGACGTAAACAATCCCATCAGTATCAGCGTTCCGCAGATGCATTCGATCACACCCGCGGTCATCAAAAGCGGCGTGAGCGGCACCGGCCGTCCACCAAACGCATTGAAGAGCCACGTCAACCCATGACTCAGGTACAGAAATGCGAAAACCATTCGCATAAGGGAATACGCGATGCCGCTATAAGGTCCGGGGAATCGTGTCATGTGTCGAATCTCCTCTCGCTTCGTGCATATCCAAGTGGCCGGAAAACGGGCATTATGTCAGAAGCCATGGACATTCGCATCCTGGATGACTCGGACCAGCCAAAGCTCGAAGCGTTTCTGATCGGCCACCGGGACAGTTCGATGTTTCTGCGGTCGAACGCCCTTCGTGTCGGACTGGTGTATCGAGACGCGCCGTTTTCTGCGTTGTACACCGGCGCAATCGACGGCGAGCGTGTCATCGGCGTTGTTGCCCATGCCTGGACGGGTATGGTTCTGTTGCAGTGCCCCGGCAACCTGGATGAGCTTGCCAGAAGATGCATCCAATCGAGCGGTCGCAAAGTAACTGGGTTTGCAGGTCCTGCGGATCAAGTGCGTCGAGCACAAATTGCGCTCAATCTCGTGGACGCCCCGGCGAAGATGGCCGAGGAAGAATGGCTTTACGCGCTCGATCTCGCGGAACTTAAGATCCCGGAACTTCTGACGAATGGGAACATCCACTGCCGGCCACCTTTGCCCGAAGAACGCGAGCTTCTTTGCGAGTGGCGAAGCGCATACGATATCGAAATATTGGGTAGCACGGATTCCGAGGAGACGCGCAATCGCGCAGCAGCGGCACTCGATCGTCAAATCGCTGAGGGAAATGCCTGGGTCGCATTCCAGAAGGGTATCCCCGTTTCGCTTTCGGCTTTCAATGCCACGTTGCCGGATATCGTCCAATTGGGTGGAATCTACACTCCTCCGGAACATCGTGGTCGCGGCTACGCTAAAGCTGCTGTCGCCGCTTCTCTGATTGCGGCCCGCCAACGCGGAGCTTCTCGCGCCGTTTTGTTTACGAGCAACCCAAGTGCTGCACGAAGCTACGAAGCCGTCGGATTCCGCCGTCTGGGCGATTACGGTCTGGTCCTACTGAAATGAGCGCACCAGGTTTCCGAAAAATCCCTCTCCCGAAGGGAGAGAGTGGCGCGCAACGCCGGGTGAGGGGTACCACATGAAATACGTTTTCGTTCGGTACCCCTCACCCGACCCTTCGGGTCACCTTCTCCCTTCGGGAGAGGGATTTGCCCAATATCTCTATTTAATGGAACTGCTGGGTGTAGAGCTGAGCGTAAGCGCCATCGTGGCAAAGCAATTCGGCGTGAGTTCCCTCTTCGGCAATCCGGCCGTGGTCGATCACCAGTATCCGGTCCGCGGCACGAATTGTGGACAGACGATGAGCGATCACCAGACTGATGCGCCCCTTCAGCACCACTTCGATGGCGGCCTGAATCTGTTGTTCCGTTTCGGTATCCACGGAGGACGTTGCTTCATCCAGCACCAGAATCTGCGGATCCGCCAATAGCGCACGCGCCAGCGCCACAAGCTGCTTCTGTCCTGTGGACAGACGATTGCCGCCCTCGCCGACTTCCGTTCTGTATCCATCCGGAAATCCGGCAATGTACTTCGACACACCGACCTTTTCGGCGACGGCTTCAATCTCGCTGTCTGTCGCGTTGAGGCGTCCATACCGAATGTTTTCCCGAATCGTCCCACTGAATAGATGCGGCTCCTGCAGCACGATTCCCAGGCTCGACTGCAACCAGTGAAGACTTCTTTTCCGATAATCCACGCCATCAATACAAATACTTCCCGCCGTCGGCTCGTAAAAGCGGCAGAGCAGTTTCGCAACCGTGCTCTTTCCGCCGCCCGTTTCGCCAACCAGGGCAACGCACTCGCCGCTGCGAATGCGGAGGGTGAAATCCGTCAATACCGGCCCGCCCTGCGCATAGGAAAACGCGGCTCGATCAAAATCGATTTCCCGTATCCGTCCTTCTGGCGGAGTGGACTCGAGATCGGGTGCATCCTGAATTTCGACGACCGCGTCGAGCAGACTCTGCAATCGTTCCGCGGAAACCTGAGCGGCCTGAACTCCCGTGAATCGCTCGGCCAATTCCTGAATGGGCTGGTGGAACAGCCCGGCATACTGCAAGAACGCGACAAGCTGCCCCAGCGGCAAGGCTCCGCCCTGCGTCAGCAGGCCTCCGCGCCACACCGACAGCCCCACTCCCGTCGCGCCGATGGTCATCACGATTGGCAGGTACACTGCGGCGTAACGCGCACTCTCCACCGAGTACCGAAACATCTCCGCCGACAGAGTCTGGAACTCCTTCAGGTTCTCTTCCTCCCGAACAAACGACTTCGAGGTGCGTACGCCCATGATGCCTTCGCTGAAACCGGCCGTTATTTTCGAATTCGTCCGGCGCGCCAGGCGCTGCATTCGGATGAGCTTCTTCTGATAGATCGCCGTTACCACGGACAACGGCGGAACGATGCACAGCACGACCAGTGCGAGTCTCCAATTCATCCAGAACATCATGACGGTAATTCCGGACAACAGAAGGCCGCCCCACACCACGTCCAGCAGCGTCCACGGCAACATCGATGAAATCCGATCGCAGTCGCTGGTCAGCCGCGCCATCATCCAGCCCACGGGCCGGTGGTCGTAGTACGAGAACGACAACTCCTGGAGCTTCGCGAATGCCGA
>Ga0163163_10000905_pt1 | contig 25133 bp, 21 predicted proteins | sample S65metaG_FD_119766 | JGI IMG/M metagenome (GOLD analysis project Ga0163163, IMG submission 119766) | Switchgrass rhizosphere microbial communities from Kellogg Biological Station, Michigan, USA - S6-5 metaG | ecosystem: Host-associated > Plants > Roots > Rhizosphere > Soil | place: USA...
CGTCAGCGTCCCGTTCACTACAAACACATCACCGTCACCGCTCCCGATGTTCTTGTTACTCCCATTCCCCTCATTGAACGTCAGGTTGTTAAAGCTCTGCGTCCCGTTCACATTCAACGTCGCTCCACCGCCATCAAACACCACCGTCCCACTCCCCGCGTTGAAGGTGCCTGCACTCACAGAAAAATCGCTGCTGATTGAAGTGGTTCCTCCAGCGTTAAAAGTGCCACCGCTAATAGAGAGAACTCCGTTGACGGCGACAGTCTGTTGACTGTCGCCATTAAATGTTCCGGACGCCTGACTGAATGAACCCAGGGTAAGTGTTGCGCCTGAACCCTGAGTCTGCGTGATTGCTCCCGTATACCCGCTATTGATCTGCAGTCCCTGCAGGCTGCCACCAAATCCCGCATCGATGACTGAATCTTTCGTGCTCGTTCCATCGAATACAGCTATATCTCCGCTTCCTGGCACAACGTCTCCAGACCAATTAGCAGCCTCGCTCCAGCTTGATGTGCTGCCACCGCCGTCCCATGTTCTGTTGACTGCTGAAGTTGAATGGGCGAAATAGATGAACCCGAGGCACAAAAGCACAAAGGACGTTGCGACCAGGACCTTCCTGGCCCACTTCAGATTTCGTTGGTGTTGAGTAGTAAACAATGGGAGGCGTGCGAACATTAATTACTCCTTGGGGTTCACGGGTTCAATTTGTTGTAAGCGGCGCTTATGGATGGACGCTCCTGCAAACTAGTGCGCGACTCGCAAATATCGCCAACTGGTTTCCGCAATCAATTTGCGTTCTTGATCGAAGGCGCTCACGTGCCAACGAACTACGGAATTTCCCATCTTGTCTTTTATCCATGAAGGCGCTTGATAGTTCATGGTTGGCCCAACAACTATCGCTGACAAGATTGGGGCATCTTGCAAATCACTAATCTCCAACCGGTATGTCGCTGCCTGCTCAACACCTGACCAACTGAAGGCCATAGGCGCTACTGCATTAACTTCCTCTGCATCCTTTGGACTGATCTGAAGGAACTGACTCGAACTAATTGTTGTCGACGGTTGTGCAGCGTCGCTGACGTAATAGCGAAGTGTGGGCAGTGAGAAACCTGCAACTGCGCCGCCGTAAACGATGCCGTTGCCCGCTCCTGCTGTAGACAAGTCACTCTCGCTCTCTTTTTCGTCGGACGCTTCAATTCGCAGCAGCAGCAGATACAACCCGGTAAGACTCTCATCGACGCGCGATACATCAGGACCCGGCAGATTTATCTTTCCGTTGGGCGCGAGGTAAATATTGAATCGATCTATCTCCTGATAGCGTCTCTGAGTTCCTCTTTCTTCGACCGGAAGAGTCGCTTCCGTTAAGAGATCATGCGACTCCGGCGGTGTTTCACCGGGCTTCACTAATTCCCATCGACCCTTCAAGCGGCCAGTCCCTGTGTAAGTGATTTCCGCCAGGACGCGTGGCAACTTCTCACCGGTCCTTACAAACAAGACCGGCGTTCCGACGCCCCACGTCAACTTCACCTCTGTTAACGAGAGTGGGACACGAGCACCATTGCCACTCAAACGGATCGTCACGGGAACGTACTCACTCGGTCCCCCATTGGTGCTCGCAAAGCGTCGAACATAAAAGTACGTACTTGTGCTTCCAGCGACAGCATCGAGATAAGCGCGGCGAGCAACCTGGGGAGTCACCGACATGACATCAGTGAAGGTGGTGTTTAGTAGCTGAGACTGATCGTATCGTCGTGGTAAGACGCCAAAAACATTTGATGGGTCGCACTTCATACCGATGTCAGGAGCGGCAGAGATCAATCGGCCACACCACGTCGCTTCGGCAGGCTGTTTATTGACAAGACCACCAAAGGTTAAGAGTGCTGATGTTGGACCCTGTGAGTAACCATTGATGTCGGACGGGGAGACTCGAATCGTCTGGGCAGTGACGTTGCTACCAATAGTAACCAAGGTAAACAAGGTCACAACTGCAAACCTACAGCGATGCTGTATCAAGCAACTTACTGCCTCAACTATCACAAACCTTCTTAGCTGTTCTAAATGACCTCTCACCCACATAACCTCCTTCAGAAAAACGTCAATGAAAAGTTGGCTGTCAGCGTTTGGTTCTTGCCAAGCGTATCGACAACAAAAGGCCGGTTAAGAAAATGCGAATAGTGATTCGCATATCGCAGAAAGAATTGCGCAGACACTTTCTTCAGACCTTCGTTGCCTCGTGAGAAACGGTAGGTTAACTGGGAATCGAATTCTGTGTTTCGACTCTGACTTGTGTTAGCAGCATCACCCGCAATGGTGTTTGAAAGATTCGCAGCAACACCAAGATGATTTGTGAATTGCCAGTTGAAACCTGGACCCAGGCGAGTACTGCGATCAATTCGGCCAGTCTCTCTATTTGTAGATTTCTCATTGCTGAGGTCGACATTGAGACTGACCCGGTTGTTCAACGCATATCCGACCCTTCCGGAATTAACCGAGACAGACTGGTCCGCAAACTGTCGGCCAACTTGTCGATTATCCTGAAGCGAATGATTGAAGCTGTACGAAATTGAAAACTTCTTGACTAGCCAATCCGAACTGAACGTGTGAACTGTGCCTACGAGATCAGGAATAGTTGTTGGATCCTGTTCGAAGCCTCCGTTCACAGGAATCGCGGCGCCGAACGCATGGAAGCGGTTGAAACTGTATCCAACTCGCGGCATCCACAACGAACTCTTGGTCCGGTTCAGCAGCGCGCTGACCGGCGAGGCAAGTGCGAATTGTGTCGAGTTGTTTAGGGAACGAAGGATTGAAGGAATGTTTCGCAGATTGTCGTGAAAGTTGTTGTGGCCAAAGCGCGCGGTGATCTCGTTTATGGAACCATCAGCTGAAACTTCGTAGAACACTTTGTCCGCCTGTGCGAAGGCACCGAGACTTCGAAACAAAGGCGCCACGTTTTCTTCTTTGAAGGCAACTCGTAAATTTGCTTTTTTGGTTTTACTCAAGGAGACGTTTCTCAACACTTCGTAACTAGCCTCGAGGAAATGTGCGTTACGAGTGAGTTGCGGAATGGTCACCAGGGTGAGGCCCTGGCTTAGCGTGGGGTCATTGGGTGAGATGAAGTGACTGCGGGTGAATCCACCCTCAAAATGAAACCGGTTGCTCTTGTCGTTGGCTAGCAAACGAAATGCAAGGCCGCGACTTCGTTGCGTGTCCGTTATCACTCCTCGGTTGACGCCGCTGATCGGCTGAAAGTAAGCGTTAAGAACTCCGACCTCAAAACGCAGTCCACCTGGGCGTTTCGGAAACAACTCGACTCCAAGAGTACCGCTCAACATCTGATGCTTAGTCTTGTCTAAACCGAAGAAGTTGTGGTAACCAACGAGTTGCGTACCGTTCATCACTGCAGCTGAGAAGTCAAAATGTTTTAGAAAAGGAACAGTGATCATCAACCCCCGACTGGAGAAACTATTTATGAGTTGACGTTGTGTGCCGTAAGAGAAGTGGCCAAGTTGATACTTAATTTTTCCAGTTTGAAACTGAAACAGATAACTCGATAAATCAACTTTAGGTGCAGCCTCACCGAGAGTTCCAAAGCGCAAAGCTTCCTGTTGGAAACTTGACCCGGCAAAGTCGAATGACGATTGTGAATTGAAGACACCGTACGCCGCCTCGTTTTTAAGCGATGCTTGCATAGTTAGATCAACAAATGTCGCACGTTGTGGTCGGGCGGAATCCGGAAAGGTCGACTGTGCAGGTTGTGAGTTGAGTCCAAGCGTAAGCGACGGTAGAAATTTGAATTTGTGATTCTGAGATGTTTTGGTTGGCGCGTTTGAAACGTCCTGCTTTTGCTCGTCAAAAATCGCTGAACGTGTCGGCAAGGTGTAGCCACTTTTCATGAAGCGCATTTCACTCTTGCTCTCAACCTCCGCGGCTCTCACTCGCAGAGAAAGTCTGGCTAGCTCCCGCCATTGATCGTCCCGGGTTACGACATAGACAACCAGGGGCGAGTCGCCGACAGGTAACGGCCAAATCTGCGCGTTGTACTTTAATCGCCGTTGCGTGAGCTCGAATAGACTGCTGACGTCGGTGTTGTTAAGAAAAACTGCAACGCGCATTTCTGATGAATTCAGAGGACGACTCAGGGACAGCGCTATGCTCTCGTCGGGTGCAACGACGCGTTGGGAGAAACTTGCGGTTACTCCTAAATCAGCGTCACTTTCGGCCAGTATCACGACTCGCGATCCAAGAGCCAGCAGAAGGCCAAAGACGATTACAGTTGTGTGCCTGGAATGCATTTCGTTTTAAGGAAAAGAATCGCCTTAATTCTTCACGATCACGGACGGTCCTTAATCACAACTGTTGCTTGATTGGCTCCGATCTTGAACACGTATGTCGCCGGGCCCGCAGTGGCCAACTCCAGAACTACTCGTTCCTCCGGTTCGACCTCTTTGTCTTCGATAGGTTTGACGGTAATCGTGACTGAAGTTGCGCCTGCCGGAATAACTGCCTTACCGGAGAGTCGATCGAAATCGATTCCGTTCGTCGCGGGATTCGTCACGGTCCCGGAATTTACCGAGTAGAGAACTGTCAGCGATTGCGCAGTCGCAATGTCACGAGTAACTGTAACAATCCCGCTCGTCGGACCTGCTTCGTACGCCGCCGCTTGAGTTGCAGTCAGAGACAGAATCGGAAGCGACTGATCATTGTCCTCAATAAAACCGGTTGCACTGATGTTTGCTCCAACCGTGTATAGCTGACTGCGGGCGATCGCAATTGTCACAGACTCCTTCGCCTCGGGCTCAGAATCGTCAACGGGATTCACACTTACTTGTTTAGAGGATTCGCCTGGCTGAAACGTTATGGTTCCCGGCAACTGACTAAAATCGACGCCGCTCGTTGCCATGGTCAGGTTAGAACTCTCTCCAACCGTTATCGTATTGCTCGTACCGTCAGTGATTGTTGTTGTTCTTACGGAACCATCCCCAAGTGATACTGGCATTCCACCGGTGTTCGGCGAGCCTAAGCTTCGGGCGGAATTAACCAGGTAGTTCACCGTTAATTGACTGCGCACATCGCCGGTACGAGTGAAGCGAAAAACTATGGGCTGTGATCCCGACTCGGCTCCATTCGCATTTAGGGCTAAGACCTCGACAACGGTGTCGTTGTCTTTGATTGTTATCGAGGCAAGTGTGTGATCGAAAGTACTGTTGATTGGCACATCGGCGAGACCAATCGTCACCTTTTCATCAGCTTCTACTTGAGAATCATCGATTGGTCTGATCCTTATCTCCGTTGAAACCGAACCAGCCGGTATTTGGATCTGGTTCGGCATCGTTGCGTAGTCGACACCGTTCGTCGCGCTTCCACCAATGTTCAAACGCACGGTGAGTGGCTGAGCTGTTGAACCATCTCGAGTGACAACAAAAACGGCTTCACCTGAAAGGCTCTCAAAACCAGTGGGACTCGTAGCATTGATCGTAAGGTGAGGCGCCCCCTGAGCGGAGAAGAACGCCTCGACGGCTGAAGAGCAGGTCCATGAAACACCGAACGCCGCGATCATCAGCACGACCAAAGTCCGTGTTGCAATACAAATGCTTGAATTGACCGCTTGAGAAGTCACTCCTCGTTCTCCACTTAAGGACGACACTAGTCAGGATAGTTACGACCCGCCTTTGTAGAGTCGCCGGACCATCTTCCAGGGATTTGCGATCTCGCTTGGTCCGTTAGTCAAAAAAGCTGATGGTGCAATCGCTGAATTCCAGGCAGACGACGCACTTGCTTCCGAAAACGACACTCCTGCAATCTTTCGGACACTCAACTCTCTTGAATGTGCAACTGATGGAAGGTGACTCGGCATGGTGAGAGGAACCATCGAGTCGCAACGAGGTCTTCTTCTTTAGAGGCTCGCCGTCAGTAGTCTTTGCGCCAACGGTGAAGATCCCATCGCCAGCAACCAGGTCTGGCCAATTGCCGTCATCTTTAAGTGCTACTTGCTTTCGATTAACAACAATAGTGACCCCTCGCGGGAGTCGCTTTTGCCCCTGCTTGACTTCAAGTGTGACCGCTACGTTCTTTCCATCACGCGGTTTTGCGAGCGGCTCCGTGGATACTGCCTTCAGGTCGCTCGGATTAATTTCGGGCTCGTCCACCCATGCGGTCGCAACAACCGAGTAGAGTAGTAAAGCTGAAAGTGCCCCTAAGATTATTAGTCTCATTTTGTCCCTCATACTGTTTTCGAGATCGTTGATATTGCCAAATCCTTCAGACCCTGGCCGAAGACTTGGTTTTAACTCAAAAGGCAAACGCCGGCATCGAGTAGCCACTGCGAAGCACAATCTGCTGTGACTATCACTGAGAGACCGCAGCAGAGTTGCGCCGCGTCGGCTGCGCATTTGTCATAGGCTTGCTTTGCAGCGTCCTCGCATTCTGCAACTCTGTCTCGGCCCTTTTCGGTACCGAAGTTTTCAATCAATCTGCCAACTAATAAAGCTGCTCCAACTATTACAAGGCCACCTGTGATGGGTCCGGCAAGAATGAGGTAAATTCCGGGGTTGAAGATTATCGCAATGTAAATAATCACTGCGATCGTGGCGTCATCTATGCCAGCTGCGGAAACGCTTATTCGCTCGACGTTGACATTGAACGAAGAGTACAGACCCGGAATTGTGTGATTAGGTTTGATTTTCGCCTTTAGGTCTGCCGCAGCTTTCTTGAGTCGCGCAGAAACGGACCGCAAAAGAGTGACATCACTCTCGACGCTTCGTGAGAGCCTGCTTTGAAGCGCGCTCGCTCCGTTCAGCTTCAGGATGGCATTTGGATCTTTAGCCAACTCAGCTGCGAATGATTCTGTAGATTTGCTGTCGGGCGTTCGTTCCTTAACTGCAGCGGCAAAAGTTGCATCGCTCAGTCCTGACACCACTAACTTTGAGCGATTGAATTTCAGGTTAGGTATTTGTTTGGCAAGCAGAGCGTTTGCAGCTTTGATGTCATCGGCTGTATCGAGTCGAATTGTAGTTGCCTTGCTAATCTCACGAATTGCAGCGTCGTACAACGAAGCTTCAGACCTCAATTGAGACTCACTCCTAAGCTCAGTAATCGCGGAGATAAAGTTCTTAACGACGGGTCGTGAATAACTCACCAGGGTCTGTGACCAGAGGGCGACGATGAGTAACGGCGCAATCACTTTGAATCTCTTCATGGCATCTCCTTACTTCAAGATTGTCACCTGTGCGTTAGACGATTACTCGAAATGCTTAAGCGACCAGACAAGCCCCAGCGTCTAACAGGTATTGAGCAGTGCAATATGCGTCAACGAAAGCAAGAGTGATGACATTTGCCGTGGCAAGGCAGTCGTTCATTTTTTGCGTGGCTTTGTTCTCACATTCGGCGACCTTGTCTCGCCCTTTGTCGGTTCCAATGTTTCCAATGATCTTTGCGACTAATATCGCGGCCCCGACGATCACTATGGTTGAACCCAGGCCAGTACCTACGAGTACGAGAAAGATGGCAGGTTGAATTACGAGAGCGATAGTCACGAGCTGGATAGTAATTATGTCTAAGAGTGGTCCTGGAGGCGCGCTATGCAACGTTGTGACGGGGAGAGCCAAAACACGCTCACTGTTGTCTCGCGATAACGCACTGATCAAGATCGGATGATTGGCATTCGTTTTTGCTTTGACAGCATCTGCGGCCTTCTTTAATCGGGCTGCAACGTTTTGCAGAAGAGCGACGTCTGACTCCAGGCTGCGGGTCAGTCGGCTTTGAAGTGTTGTGGCTCCATTCAACTTGAGGATCTCATTTGGATCGTTAGCCAAAACTCTGGCGAATTCTTCTGTTGTCTTGCTATCGCGTGTTCTTTCTTTAACCGCACTGGCGAAAGTTGAATCGCCCATTCCCAAAACCACGAGCTTGGAGCGATTGAATCTCAAGTTTGGTATTGCCTTTTTAAGAAGAGCATCTGCAGCCTTCAGATCGTCAGCCGTTTCGAGCTTGATCGAAATGCCCTTCTGTATGTCGGCGATCGCGGCATCGTACAGACTGGCTTCGGTCCGCAGTTGGGATTCACTGCGAATCTCAGAAGCAGCAGTAACTGTCGTAACGATTGGTTGTGAATACGTGACGGGAAACTGAGACAAAAGAGAACCGGCAAGCACCGCAACGATGAACGGGTTTTTGAATTTCTTCATGACAACTCCTTTTTTTGAACCTATTCGGCGGATTGAGTGAAGACAGTTCACGTTCTGAAAAACGGCTACGAAATAAGACAGCCTGCGGAGCGCAGGCCCCAAATCGCAACACATCCCGCGGTTTCAATGACATCTAGACCACAGCACTTCTCAGCAGCCTCGGCCTTGCAATGTTCAAAGTCTCGCTCAACCTGATCCTGACACGCCGCTACTTTGTCTCTTCCTTTATCAGTGCCGATGTTTTCGACAAGTTGGACTATCACGAAAGCGGCGCCGGCAATGACCTCAGCTACCGCCGCTACCGTAACTGCCGCATTACTGATGTCCACGAGAGCAATAGCGAGCGGAGGAACAGCAACGACTAAGACTGCCACCACGATAACAAGCGCCACGGTGTCGGAATTCGCGTCAAAGGCGGGAGCGGTTACCTCGGAGTTCTTTGTGTCCGTGTGAATGGAACTCCTGGATGTTGTACTAGCGTGGTCGGCCTTGATCTTCGCTTTTAAATCCTCTGCTGACTTTTGCCATCTAGCGGCAACGGCTTTTAAGAGAGCGACATCGCTTTGAAGACTTTGAGAAATACGACTTTGAAGTGCGGACGCTCCTGGAAGCTTCAAGACGGCACGTCGATCTATCGCCAAGTCCTTCGCAATTGCCTCAGCAGACTTGCTGTCTCGCACGCTTTCCTTCGCAGCACTAACAAAGGCGCTGTCGTTGAGGCCTAAGCTCACCAACTTCGAGCGATTGAATTTCAGATTCGGAATTGCTTTTTCGAGCAATGCGTTTGCGGATTTTAGGTCTTCGATCGTGTCTAGTTTGATGGTGGCGGCTCTGTTGATGTCGCGAATGGCGGCATCGTACAAAGAGGCCTCACTTCTTATTTGCGACTCGGAGCGAAGGTTGAGGCTTGCATAAGTAGGAGCAGGACTAACCGTTCGGGAATAAGTAATTCGACCTGGCCAACAAAGTGAGAGTGCCAATATTGCTACAATCACAAGAGTATTGAATGTCTTCATTATCATTCCTTAAGTTGTCAAAGCCCGAGGTGACTGGTCCGGTCTTTGTTGGTTTAGATCGTCAATCGTCATCGCTGCCTGAAAGACTTGAATCAGCTTCCGACGTGCCAGAAACAATCTGATCTCGAGGGATTACTGCAGGGGAATCATTAGCCGATACACCTACATCCCCGCTGGTTTGATCGTTCGGATTTCTAATAATCCACACCTCGTGGCTCTCTTCAGTAATGACTGTTCTTTTCTTCTTTGTCATGAATCTGAGTTTCAACCTCCAAGCGGTTTTCTTTGGTGAAACTGACTCGAAGGGAATCGCCAATCTACGATTCGAACTCATATTCATTGCTTGTGCAGAAATTCCTGCTCTAGAATGGCGAACATCGACTACCGTTTCTGCTGTCGCGTCAGAAACTAATGGCTATTGGAAACTAAGTCCTTAACACATCTAAAATCTTCTAAAGAACTTCTAAAGAGAACTAATGCGTACTTCGCCCAGACAGTTTTATGACTTCGGTTCGTTTCGAGTTGACCCGGAAAGGCATCGATTGCTGCGCGGGGGCGAGACAGTCGTGCTGCCGACGAAGTGTTTTGAGACTCTTCTGCTTCTTGTTCAAAATCCCGGAAAGCTGCTTTCGCGAGAAGAGCTTCTCAATGCGGTTTGGACGGGGGCTTTTGTCGAAGACGCAAACTTGACTGTAGCGATCTCAACGCTCAGAAAGGCTTTGGGTCAGGAAGCTCAAAGCTATATCGAGACTGTTCCACGACTGGGTTATAGATTTTTAGGGGACGTTGAGATAGCGACGGAGGAGCCGAAGCCGGTTATCGTTGAGAAGCACCGCGTGTCGAGGACGATTATCGAAGAAGAGGTTTCGGAAGTTCCTGCAACCAGGCGGTTCAAATCTCTAGCCGGACTTCGAGTCTCCCAGGTTGTTACTCTGCTAGCAATCGTTGCTGTGGCAATTGGAGCTTTTGTTTATTTTAGACCGGCTGACCGTCACACCGCCCTGGCCTCATCGAATAACAGCTTCCTTCCAATCAGATCTATTGTTGTGTTACCACCCAAGTCGCTTACCTCCACCAGTACCGACAACTCTTCATTAAGTCTGGGCGTTGCGGATGCGCTGATAACAAGGCTGGGCGGTGTTCGAGATCTGTCAGTCAGACCTACGAGCGTGAGCATGCGCTACGTAAATTCGAATCAGGATCCGGTCGACATAGGTCGTGCATTGACTGTTGACGCTGTACTCGAAGGAAGTTTGCAACGAGAGAATGGACGAGTCCGACTAACTCTTCGGATGATCAACGTCTCAAATGGAGCCCAAATCTGGTCCGCGAATTTTGAAGAGTCAGACAAGGATATCTTCAGGTTACAGGACTCGCTATCTCAGGAAGTGGCGAAAAAGTTATTTGGTGAATTGTCGAAACCGGAAATGGAACATCTCTCACGTCGCCAAACTCACAATGCTCAAGCTTACGCTGCCTACGTTAAGGGCATGTACATCTGGGGCCGTCGTGGGAGCCAGGTGGTTGAGAGTCTTCCCTATTTTCGACAGGCAATCGAATTGGATCCTAACTTCGCTGAAGCTTATGTCGGCCTGGCAACAGTTGACGCTACTGTGGGAATTCCGTCGCCGGAAGCTGAGACTCTAATTGCCCGCGCTCTTCAGCTAAACGACTCTCTTGCTGAAGCCCATGCTACAAACGCTCTCATTAAAATGTTTCATCACTGGGACTGGCAAACAACGGAACAGGAATTAGACAAAGCGATAGAGTTAGATCCGAATTCCGTCAGCGCGCATCATTGGAAGGGAGTCTACCTATCGCTTCGTGGAAGATTAGACGAGGCTAAGGCGGAGATGCATTACGCGCTGACACTCGATCCAACTTCCCCAATCATAATGGCCGACATCGGGCAGTTGCACTATTTCTCTCACGAGTACGATCAGGCCGTCGAATACTGCAATCGTGCACTCTCGTTCGATCCTCAATCACAGATGCCGCAGATTTATTTGTTCGATATTTATCTGGCGAAGGGTATGGATAACGAAGCCCTAAAGCATTTGGCGATATTTGATACCGGCACTCCAGAATCTGCCTACACGAACAAAACCATTGTCGAATTCCAAAAGTCGGGATTGAATGCCGTAATTAAAGGTCAACTCGAAGGTTTCTCCCGCCTGGGCCAAGACGCACAACTGAATTTAGCTCTGAAAATTGCTCACTACAACATGGTCTTGAAGAATCCTGATGAATCGCTTCGCTGGCTGGAACGAACTCCGGAGCGACCAAATTTTTTTCTTCCTTACATCGCTGTCGATCCTCTCTACGATTCCGTTCGCTCAAACCCTCGTTTTCAAGCGGCTCTCACCAGACTAAATTTGAATTAAAGCAATCTCGCCCTAAATCTTCGCCACTCATAAAGAGATTTGTGCAAACCGACTCACTTCACGAGACGAAAGCGTTGTTGGATACGACGGCCCTCGGCAAATGCATCAACCATCTTTCTATTAAACGCCGGAATGTCGGCTGGCTTCCGACTCGACACCAAACCTTTGTCAACCACCACTTCGCGATCGACCCAGTTCGCACCTGCGTTTCGTAGATCAGTTTTTAGCGAGGGCCAGGAAGTCATCTTTCTTCCATCGACGACACCGGCTTCAATCAATGTCCAGGGCGCATGACAAATGGCCGCGACTGGTTTGCCGGTTACAAAAAAACCGTCAATAAATTCCAACGCTCTTGTTAATTGTCTGAGTTGATCTGGATTCCGAACGCCACCGGGCAGAAGCAGTGCGTCGTAATCGTCCGAGCGTGCGCGATCAAGCGGCATGTCTACGTGGAACGCGTCGGCCTTCTCATCATGATTCCATCCCTGCACTTCGTTTTTTGCGGGTGAAACTATTTCGGTAGTCGCACCAGCAGCCTCGAGTGCGGCTTTTGGTTCGGTCAACTCCACCTGTTCAAAGCCGTCCGCAACCAGTATTGCGACCTTTTTTCCGTCTAGTACTCGTTCCATCGGGTCCCTCCTGACTTCCTCGCAACATCATCAAATGACTCGTCTTCATCTCTTGAATATGTATTGTTGTTCGCGCACTCCTCCGCTGCACCGATAACCCCGGGGGCAACAGTTATTGTCCAGTAACGTACATAGCAACATGGGTGCCGCCACGCTGCGTTAACGATCGCTGTGTAGTTGTTAGAAAAGTGAGAAATGCGGAAGGGTCAGCCGTAGTGAACTGCAACAGAAGTGTTCGGACTCACTACTCGAAAAGCGTGCGCTTCCCTGCTCTAAACGTCCTTGGAGTGCGGTGCCCCTGCACCGCTTTGCTAAAGCAACAAGCTTTCGCGCAAGTTAATCTTCTATACCAAGGCGGTGCAGGAGCACCGCACTCCAAGGACGTTAGTGATCTCGCGGCCAGCGCTAGCTGTGTCACACCATTCGCGTCTTCCACCCGCCTCGTCTAAACACTACCGCACTGACCAGCGCCAGAGTTGAAAAGGCTATAGTTATCGCTACGAAAACGCCACGAGGACCCAGGCCAAACTTTACACTCAGGATGTAAGCAAGTGGGATCTCCCAGAGCCAGAAAACGAAGAGATTGATAATAGTAGGCGTCCATGTATCACCCGCTCCATTGAACGATTGGCCCAACACCATGCCATACGCATAAAAGAGAAAGCCGTAGGCAACGATTCGCAAACAATCGACTCCGTATTTCGCGACGTTGGGATCATCTGTGTAGAACCAAATGATCTGCGGTGCGAACAAAATAAAAGCGAGGCCGACAATCCCTAGAAAGATCATGTTGTAGAAGCCTGCTCGCCAAACTGCACGTTCAGCTCGATCAGGATTCTTTGCGCCCAGCGCCTGACCAACCATTGTTGCGGCTGCGTTCGACATTCCCCATGAAGGCAACAACGCAAAAAGAATTACTCGTATTCCAAACGTGTAACCCGCGACAGCGTTACTACCAAAACTGGAAATGATCCGAACGAGTCCAATCCAACTCGCCATGCCAATAAATACCTGAAACGTTCCGGTAGCCGACAAGCGAATGAGTCGTGCCATTATTGAAGGTTCAAGTCGTAAATGTCGTCGCTTTATGTCGAATCGACCGCCTGCTCCAAACAACCTGCTCAGGGCATAGATGGCTCCAGTACCGCGCCCGATGTTGGTTGCGATTGCTGCCCCGACAATTCCAAGTTTCGGGAACGGACCAAGCCCAAAGATCAAACATGGACCAAGCGCAATGTTGATCGCATTCGCGAGCCAAAGCGTGCGCATGGCAATCGCCGCGTCGCCGGCGCCGCGGAAAGTTGCGTTCACCATAAACAGCATGACGACTGTGATGTTTCCCGCAAGCATTACGCGAGTGAACGATGATCCATGTTCGATGACCCACGGAGAACCACCCATGAGCTTCAGGAGTTTCGGCGCGAGTGGTGCACCGACGATCGCGATGATCAGTGAAACACAAATCGCAATTGCGATTGATTGAACAGCCGCGCGTGCGGCTCCATCTGGGTTCTGTTCGCCGATGCGCCGTGCGATCGTTGCTGTCGCTCCGATACTCAGCCCTATCGCAAGGGCATAGATCAACGTCAGCAACGACTCTGTTAAGCCGACAGTTGCCGCAGCATCAGTTCCCAGATGTGCTACCCAAAAAATATCTACGACAGCAAACACACTCTCCATGAGCATCTCGAGAACCATCGGGATGGCAAGCAGAATGATCGAACGTCCGATTGGACCAACTGTGTAGTTGCGATGCGAGCCGCGCAAAGATTCCTTGACCGCAGACCACATTCCTTCCTCTGCGGTGTTGCGGGCGGAAGACGTAGTACTCACTTCGAGCACGGTTGCAGGCGCACCCGAATATTCTTCCTTAGCAGGATCTGCCATGGTCTTTTCCTGTCTGTTCCTGGATCAAGTGACGACGCGCAGTTCTATGGGCTCAGGTCAAAGTTCGGGAAGGAAACGCCTCGCAGACGCTTGCATTGTCGCGTTCGATAGCGGCGATCGTGTGGGATGTTCAACTAACTCTTCCGAAGTCGTCCTGGAGTCGAACGATATCGTCTTCGCCCAGGTAGTCTCCCCGTTGAACTTCAATGAAGACGAGTGTCTCGGGTCCTTCGTTTTCCACGCGATGAGCGGCGCCGATTGGAATGTCGATCGATGCGCCGGCAGGTACTAAGAAACCGCAATCATCGAGCGTGACTTTCGCTTGGCCGGCTACGACGAACCAGTGCTCTGCTCGTTTTGAGTGCTTTTGATAACTGAGTCGCTTACCTGCCAAAACTTCAATCCGCTTCACTTTGAAAAGCTCGCCTTCATCGAGTACTTCGTACGTACCCCATGGGCGACGATCAAACTCGCGCGGTTTCAAACCGTTTTCACTCAAAACATCTTCTCCTTTTGAAGCAAACTCGGTAACTGCAACTTAGCCGCGGCCATGCCCAAGGTCAAGAGATTTGTTTGGACCTTTGGAGTGCGGTGCCCCCGCACCGCTTTGGTAAACATCCTCCGCAAGGCTTGATCTCAAAGGATGAAAGATTCGCGTTCTTGCAAAGTCTTTTGAGAAGCACGGTGGTCGCTACCAAAGCGGTGCGGGGGCACCGCACTCCGAAGTGCGCGAAAGAAAATGGCACAGAACTCTTAATAGAGATCTGTGCCATGATTGCGAATCACTTGCTGTTTTACTTACGGCTCTTGGCGGAGTGTAACGTACACAATTTGGTCTCGACGCTTAATCAACAACAAAGCCGGCCGCGTACCTGATTGTTGAATCGCTGCACTAAAGTCGGCGAGCGTTCGGACCGATTTACGATTGACTTCCTGAATCAGGTCTCCCGGTTTGATTCCTGCGTTCGCAGCAGTTCCCGCCGAGTTGACCCGCGTTACGAGCAAGCCCTGATCGCCTGGTTCCAAACCGGATTTGGAAGCTGAGTCCGCCGTGAGAGTCTGGAGAGTCAGTCCAAACTTACCGCTGCCGACACCTGTTTCATTATCGCTCGGTTCGTCACTATCCGACGAAGGCTTCCGTTCAGGTAGCTCAGCGAGTGCTACTTGGAAGTTCTGCTCCTTGCCATCGCGCACAGCACTGACCTTCACATTGGTTCCCGGTGATTGACCAGCCACGAGGTTGCGGAGGGTGTTCGGATCAATGACCGTCTGATTATTGATACCAACAATAACGTCGCCGCGCTTCAGTCCCGCTTTCTCAGCTGGGCCAGCTGGTGAGACATTGGTCACGATCGCACCTCTGGCTGCTGGCAAATCAAGACTGGCCGCCAGATCTGCATCAACTGGCTGAATCGAAACACCAAGCATTCCACGTCGAACCTTACCTGTCTTGAGAAGTTGATCCATCACAGCCTTCGCCATGTTCGACGGGATTGCGAAGCCAATGCCGATGTTACCGCCCGAAGGTGAGAGGATCTGTGAATTGATCCCTACTAACTCGCCGGTGGTATTAACCAGGGCGCCTCCCGAGTTTCCACGATTAATTGCGGCGTCAGTCTGGAGGAAATCCTCAAAACTGCCATCACTCAATCCGGTCTGACGTCCTTTGGCGCTGATGATGCCGGAAGTCACCGTCTGGCCAATACCCATTGGATTACCCACAGCCAGGACGAAATCTCCAACTCTGACTTTGTCCGAGTCGCCCATTGACAGTGTGGGCAAATCTTTAGCGTCGATCTTCAAGACCGCCACGTCGCTCGGCTGATCTGACCCGATCAGTTTCGCTGTAAAGGTACGGTTGTCTGTCAATTCAACCTTGATTTCCAGCGCTCCATCTACTACGTGATGGTTAGTTAGAATGTAGCCGTCATTCGTGATGATTACGCCCGAGCCCACGCCCTGAACCCTTTGCGGAGTTTGTTGGGGCACCCGGTCACCAAAAAACTCCCTGAAATTGGGGTCATCCGTGAAAGGGAACTGCTGAGCGGGTCGGGAACGTTCGGTTGACCGAATCGTTACCACTGCGGGCGAAACCCGACTAACAAGATCCGCATATGAGGCCTGAGGAGGCACTCCGGGATTTACGGACGGTGCAACTGGCTGACCGGCAGTTAAACCGAAAACTCCACTTTGGGCATGGCAAGCACCGACCGACAACACTAAAAACGCCAAACTTAAGAACAACTTGACTCGAGAAATCTTCCCAGAACCAAAACTCGTCATAATCTCTCCTCTAATATTTATTATTTCCTGCAACCCTCGGCCGTCGATGCGACGACCGAAGCATGATGACTACACCGCCTATTTGCAACAGACCTTTTTTCGGCTGTTACCTTTGGATTCACCCAGACCCGTTTCGGTTTACCGACCCAGGACACTTCTCAGCTTCACTCTTGCCTACCGGTGCCAGACCCAACTCCCATCAGTTCGATTGTTGCATGATCGGAAGTAAGGCGGAAATCGTTGTCTATTGTTGCTGAATTGAATTCCTGACGGCGAATGAAAGGAAAATGGAAGTCGTGAACGGTCTGAAACCAGTAGCTTTTGTCAAAGAAAGCGTGTGATATACTCCGCGCCATAAATCCCAAGCTCGTACCCAAAGCGTTTTTATAGATCATCTATTCCCCAAAAGGGTTTTCACCAGCAAGTTTCCAATCACAGCGAAAGATCGAGGTCACAGCTCCGATGCACGGGGTACAAATCTCCAGCGGCAACGAAGACAATTCTGTTCTGATTGTCAACGATGCTCCTGAGCAGCTTGGATTGATGGAGCGCCTCCTAGTAAAGGCCGGCTATTCAGTCTTTACTGCGGAGAACGGCGTCCAGGGTCTGAACCTGGCGAAAAAGAACAAGCCGGATTTGGTAATTAGCGACGTATCGATGCCGCAAATGAACGGCCTTGAGTTCTGCGAACAGCTTCGCTCAGATAGTGAACTCAAAGCAGTTCCCATTCTGCTTGTGAGTGCCTTACAAAAAGATACGGAAAGTATAGTCGCTGGACTCAAGGCCGGAGCGGACGATTACTTGGAAGTTCCCTTTGACTCAACCAGACTTGTAGCCAAGGTCTCACGCTTATTGGAACGGTCGCGCCTGGAAGCGAGTTATCGGGATCTTGTCGAGCATGCTAGTGATCTGATCTTTACTCAGGATCTGACTGGCCGTCTGACCAGCATCAATGGTACGGGCGCTAGTTTTCTCGGTCGACCAGCTCAGGAAATCATCGGTCAGTCTTTCTTCCGAGCGTTTGGAGTGATACCTGAAAGCAACGGTTTCGCTGGCAGCATAGGCCGTGCGACTGAAGCTAAGGATTTTCGTCATCAATTCATTGCTCGGTCAGCAGCCGGTGACGACCACTGGCTTGATGTCATAGTATCCCCAATTAAAGGCAAACTAGACGAAACTGTCGGATTTAGAGGTGTCGCTCGCGACATCACTGAGAGAAAGAAATTCGAAGAAGCCCTCAGGGACTCCGAATCACGCTACAAGCTGCTCTTTGAATCCACGCCACAACCAATCTGGGTCTACAACGAAGAAACTCTCGGTTTTCTTGCTGTGAATGAGGCGGCGACGAAAACGTATGGCTACACACGCGATGAATTTCTTTCTATGACTGTCAACAGCATTCGTGCCAAAGAAGATATTCCTGCACTTCTGATCAAGAACGCAGCTGGCGCAAACGAGTTAGTTCTTTCAAGTCCCTGGCGACACGAAACCCGTGACGGGAAAGTCATATATGTCGAAATGTCCTCCCATCCGGTGATTTTCGACGGAAAAAATAGCAAGCTAGTCATCGTAAACGATGTCACCGAAAGAAAGCTGCTGGATGAAAAGCAGCAACGCCTGCACGCGTCGTTGCAGCAGTCAGCTATGGAGTGGCGACAGACCTTCAATGCGATTGATTTCCCAGTACTGATTATTGACCTGCAGGGCGTTGTCAAAAGGTCCAACGAAACGGCTGAAGAAATAGCCGGACTCGACTCGGAGATGATAAGTGGCCGTACGCTGTGCGAGATCGGTGACCAGCAACCCTGGAAGAAGGCTGCCGAGCTACTTGAAGTTGTTCGCCGTAGTCTCACGCCGGTCTCCGAGGAAGTGAAATGCGATGTGACTGGTAAAACATGGTCGCTCACTCTTTATTTGATTAGCGAATTCGGGTCCCTAAGTGAACGAGCTATCTTCATCGCCCAGGACATCACCAAACGCGCTGAGCTCGAAGCTTCTTTACGACAGAGCGAGATGATGTCGCTCCTCGGCTCACTGGTTGCGGGCGTTGCTCACGAGGTACGAAACCCACTTTTCGGCATATCATCCATTCTTGATGCGTTTGAGACGCGATTTAGTGATCGGACCGAATATATTCGCTATACGAGCGTTCTTCGTGAGGAGATCGGACGACTGACCGTCTTGATGGAGGAGTTGCTTGAATACGGTAAACCGTTTCGTGGCGAACTCTATCTTGTTTCAATGGATGAAATGGTTTCCCGTTCGATCCGCGCTTGCATGCCTGCCGCTGAAGTGGCCCAGGTCAGGCTGCTGGGAGAGGTCGAGCCGGACTTGCCCAAAATTAGAATCGATCGACGACGACTCTCAAAAGTCTTTGTAAACTTGATTGAGAATGCGATTCAACATTCGCCAACCGGTGGCACAGTTTTAGTTCAAGCTCGAAAACTTTCAGAAAACAAACAAGAGTGGGTTGACTGCGCGATTCGCGATGCTGGTCCAGGAATCCTCGATCAAGACCTTCCAAAGATTTTCGAACCATTCTTTTCAAAACGTCGGGGCGGCACCGGTCTCGGTTTGGCTATAGCCCATCGAATCATGGAAGAGCATGGAGGAAAACTCATCGCCCGCAACAACCCGGATGTTGGAGCATGTATGATAGCTCGATTCCCAATACCTCATGAGGGAGATCAATAAATGGCAAGAAACAAGGTGTTGGTGATTGATGATGAATCCGGTGTTCGATTTGGTATCCGCGACTTCCTCGAACAACAGGGTTACGAGATAGAGGAAGCTGACAGTTGTGAAGACGCCCGACACCTCTTCCGAACTTCCCGTCCTGACATTGTCATCGCAGATTACATGCTTCCCGACGGTACCGCCTTGGATCTCCTGCCTCGCTTAAAAGAAATTGACTCAGACATTCCTCTTCTAGTCTTAACTGCTCATGGATCGATCGATCTGGCGGTCCGGGCTATTAAGGAGGGCGCCGAGCAATTTCTAACCAAACCTCTGGAGCTTCCCGCATTGGCAGTCATCCTTACGAGGCTACTTCAAAAACAGCGAAACCATCACAAGCAGCTGGCCAGCAAAACAAGGCAGATCAGACAAGCGATCGACCCTTTTATCGGCACTAGTTCAGCAATCCGGGCGCTTTCCGATCAGGCACGCAAAATCCTAACGACTGAGAGCCCGGTTTTGATTCTTGGCGAAACAGGATCGGGCAAGGGAGTCCTGGCCAGGTGGTTACATGAAAACAGCAGCCGTGCCGATGAGGCATTTGTTGATCTCAACTGCGCCGGGTTATCCCGTGAACTACTGGAGACTGAATTATTCGGTCATGAAAAAGGCGCTTTTACTAGTGCCACCTCGTCTAAGCAGGGTCTCTTTGAAGTGGCCCATCGTGGGACGATTTTCCTTGATGAAGTGGGAGATGTGGACTTGCAGATTCAGCCTAAACTTCTAAAGGTGCTCGAGGAGAAGCGGTTTCGACGGGTTGGCGACGTCAGAGATCGCCAAGTCGACGTACGTTTAATCGCCGCAACACACCAGGACATGGGTCAACTTGTGCGCGAGAAGAAGTTTCGTGACGATCTGTACTTCCGCATCAGCACCATCCCACTCTCTTTCCCTTCCCTCAGGGATCGCAAAGAAGACATCCCCACATTGGCGCAATACCTGCTCACTAAAGTATCTACGGACCTTGGGCGGACCGAGATTCATCTCGACAATGAGTGCGTTAAAGCTCTTCAGGAGTATTCATGGCCTGGGAATGTTCGCGAGCTGCGAAATGTTATTGAGCGAGCGGTTCTATTAAGCGAAGGGAAAACCATAGGCTTGCGGGATCTTCACTTCGATGGCCACGCGAGCGTTGGCACTCCTTTCTTCGATTCGCGCCTGACGCTAATTGAACTAGAACGACAGCACATCCAGAGAGTACTAAACGAAGAAGGAGGCCGCGTAGAAAGAGCGGCCAAGCGATTGGGCATACCACGTAGCTCCCTCTATCAAAAGATCAAAAAGCATCAAATCCAGGCGTCTAGAGTCTAGACAGTTATCTAGATTTGAGACGACTGCCTTACGCGACCATCACCCTCATCTCTGGAATTGCCAGTCTTTTCAACATTTCCCTAAACGTAGCCGGAGTGTAATTAGTGGCCCATCTCTTGCTCTGAGGGATGCAAGTGCCTACGTGTCTATTCCTTTTTGAGCTGGATTCGAGCGTATAAGGTTTGAGTTGGAGCTTTGCGATTGCCCCGCAAGTTCTTAAGCCGAGAGCGCTATCGGGTTTTGTAAATTCGTGAACCTGTTTCCAGCTTACTTCAGCAAGTTCAACCTCAGAGTAAGTCAAGGAGGATCAGTTAATGACTTGGTTTAGGGCTTTAAAACAAACGATGGTGGTACTCCCAATCTTCGCCGTCGTTGTTCTCGCTTCCAATCTGACCGCAAAAGCCGACGCGATCTCGGTCTGTACCGGGGCCGGCTGCAGCACCACTAACGTCAGCGGCACAATCGTCGCCGGCGCCGGCACGGTCACAATTACTCTCAACAATAACCTGACAAACGCTCAGGTCATCTCAGTCATTCAAAACATCAGCGGTGTCTATTTCCAGGTGAGCGGCTACAACGGGGGCGCAGTCTCTCTATCTGCCAGTAATTCCGCTCAGTCAACGAATATTGATGGTGCTGGTAACGCAGTCTTGGCAGGAGCAGTTAACCCAACAGGGTGGGCTGCAGGACATAGCGGTTCAACTATTACGGTTTGCGTGGTTTGTGCGTTTGGCGTTGGTCCTACCGCCGGCCCCGAACAGACAATAATTGGCGGCACAGGAACAGGCACCTACGCAAATGCCAACGGCAGTATCGCCGGTAACGATCCACATAATCCGTTTTTGGTTGGAACCACGACTTTTACACTGGTGGTGCCTGGCGTCACCGTCAATTCGACGTTCAGTAATGTTGTAGTCCAGTTTGGAACTACGGCGACACCTCCCGGAGGACAGGTTCCAGAACCCGCCAGCATGGTCTTACTTGGGACAGGTTTAGTTAGCGTGGCGGCAGGTCTTCGCCGTCGCAGGAAAAGCAGGAAAGAAGAATTGTAGAAATGATCGAATTTCTCATTTGCCCTGAGAGATTCGACCAAACACTTCGTCTCGCATGGGACGGTTCGGGTGCTTCACAACACAAACTTCGAAATTTGGGAGTTCTTAAACTAAGAAACTAGGAGGAAGTCCAATGAGGTTTTTAAAACCATTCTTAACTGTGGCAGCGGTCGCGATCCTAATCGCGGTTGCGAATATCGGTGCGAAGGCTGATCCCGTGACGTTTAGCACCGACGCCCGATTCAATGGCGGCGCATTTGGTACACCCATCACTTTTGGGGGTACTGTTCAACTAAGCTTTCAGAACATCGTGTCATCGACTGTTAATGCACCCAGCAACACCAGCTTGGGCGAAATCGTGGTGAGTTGCGTTGGCGGCGGAACTGCGTGTGCCCCAGTAAACATCGCTGGTACAACATTCGATATCCGGATCACGCAAACAGTGCCATCTGCTGGAAACGCATTAATTACTTCAACACTGTCTGGCACCATCGGTGGTAATTCCTCAAGCGGAACCGGCATCACGTTCACCGTAACCTCAGCGACGATTGGTGGCGTCACCTACACGATTCTGAATAATCCGCTGGCCTTGGTGCCCGTGACCACGAACAACGGTCACACAAGTATTCAGGCAGCGGTTACATCACCAGTTCCTGAACCAACCAGCATGTTGCTGCTTGGCACGGGATTGGTTGGCGCCGCTGGAGCCGTGAGACGTCGGTTCAAAAAGAATTAACTTTTGAATCTCTGAAATAGTGCTCGCGGTTGATATCACCGCCCGTAAAGCGTTACGGGCGGCAAGGAGAAGCGCTAGTAATGCAACCTATAATAATGCCCTTAGACGTTCACGGCAGGATTTATGCCATCCAGGACGAAAAGGGAAACACAATTGGAACTGGCACGCGCGAGGTATGTGAGGTGTTGCTTTACCTCATCACCAAAGCTGCCTCGCCAAGCGTGTCAGGACGAGCCAACGTACCTCTCATGCAACGACCCAATGTGCGGGCCGCTATAGGAATTTAGCGTCGGGGTCGATAGGCAAAAATTAGGGTCCGGTACATCGGACCCGCTGCCACTACCTCATCGTTATCAGCATACGGGAGATTGGGAACGATGAGTTCAGTTAGGGTTTACTGGTTTTCAACGACCAAAGCTTATCCACCCACGTATTCACGGCTTTCAATTAGCCTCTCAGATCCTCCTATTGGAAGCTCATCGGAAGTAATCTCCCATTGGAAGTGTGAATCAGATCCTGAAGCACACTTTCCTTCCAGATCTCAAGTATCACGCCTCCTGTACGTTTCACGCAGGCCACAAACCTGAATTTGGGTACAGGGTCATGCTCGATGAGGAGGTTTATGCTCTTTTACCGTCTTTTTTAGTGGCGAAAGTTATTAACTAAGCTCTCAATTTCGTACTGGGATCGCTAAAGCAACTGACGCTACTAATTGCCCAGCTTGGTGAAGGTGCCGTGAACCAAAGTCGCTTTGGAACACTAAAAAAAGTCTCAGGAAAGCTGAGAAGAATGTGGACCGGTAGTGAGAAAAATACTTCTAAAGAAGCAATGATGCCCCGATTGCTCGTCGTTGATGACGAAGAGTCAATATGCTTCTCGATGAGTGAGTATTTCTCGTTACAGGGTTACCGAGTTGATACGGCCCAGGAACTGGACGAGGCTGAAAAACTGATTGTGGCTACTGAATACAAGGTTGTCATCCAGGATCTGCGACTGAGTGAAACCCGAAACCCTGACGGTCTCAACATTATCAAGATGATTCGAGGACAAAACCCACAAACCAGGATCGTCGTTCTAACGGCGTACGGTTCAACTGAAATGGAAGATGAAGCACGACGCTGCGGAGCCGATGCTTTCCTGAGAAAGCCGAAACCCCTGTCACAAGTTGCACAAGTGATTCAGGGCCTACTGGAATCGCCGTCTAAGCACGTAGCCCGTCCCGCGTAAGACCCCACTCTTAAAGAATGTACCCGATCGTGCGAAGCACCTTCTCTAAGCTTCGTTTTTTATCGCCCGACGAGGTGTCTTGCCTCACGGAAGTATTCAGACCGTTTGAGCGGCCGGCTCTTTTGACTCACGAGGTTTCCACAAAGCGAGAATGACTGCCGCCAGCGCACACGCTACAAACTGATATCCGATGTTGATCAGGTAGAGCCCGAGTTTTCTTTCTTCAAATACAACTGTGGCCAGTTGAGTTGTTGCTATGAATCCAAGCCACAACCAGAATGCGGTTTGAATTCCATCGAGTGCTGTTCGTGCTTTGGTGTATTGCACAAAGTGAGCGAGGATGTACACAAGGACCAGCGCTGAGATAAAAGCTATAGTCAACTCTTTTGCCGGACTGTGGTTTTCCATGTCCTTGAGCTTCTCAGGACTCCAGGCAATCAACTCAACAAACTTGTTCGAAAACAAGAGTCCATACCACAGACCGCCAACTAAGAAGTGGACGACGGTCGCCACCAGAACTGCCGGATAGTTGATTTTCATTGGGAGCATCTCCTTTGGAGCGTTGATATAAAGACGCATGAGCAAGGCTACTCGTTTGCTTAGCTCAAGCAGTGCGGATTTATTTCGCTGTTTGTGGCAATACGCCGAAATGGCAAGAGAACTGTTTGCGCGCGGATTCTATACGCATGGAGTTTTTTGTCAAGAAAACCGAGAGAGACCCGACGTCAGTGAAAATCATGTGAAGGAGCGGCGCCAATGTGAAATTGAAGCGCACGAATACGCTTCGCCTTTACTGAGACAACGTTATCTTGATTCTGTAGCGCACCTTCAATCAAAAGGAATGGCTGGTCCACCAGAACCAGTCTATTCCGATCAAAAAGCTGAGGTGTGACTATCACATTGCTGACACCAGTTTCATCTTCGAGCGTAAGAAACATAAATCCTTTGGCAGTACCAGGCCGTTGACGAACAATCACCCAACCGGCAATTCGCACTGTATTTCCGTCCCGCATCTTTGCAATATCAATCGCGCGCAAAGCACCCAGCTTATTCAACTCTGATCGGTGGTAAGCAACTGGATGCTTACCGATGGTCAAGCCAGTGCCCCGAAAATCAGCATTCATGCGCTCAGGAATAGTCATTGGCAACAAAGGAGAATTCCCGTCTCGCTCGGGTAATTCTTCATACAGTTTCCCGGCTGCACGCACCACGCGTTCAACCTGCCAAAGAGCATCGCGACGATTAACCTTCACCAAAGCTCTTTCTGGGAATGGATCCTGAATAAAATTTAATGCCCCTACATCAGCCAACTTTCTCAATTCATCCTTATGCAGCTCAGACACACGATTGCGCAGATCATCAATGCCGGCAAAGGGACATGCGGTTCGTTCACGAACAATCGCATTACCGGATTCCTGACTCAGGCCTTTGACATATTTCAGTCCCAGCCGGAGAACTAAGGAAGACGCGGGGACGGGGTGAATCGGAGACGGGGAGACAGAGAGACGCGGAGACGCGGCGATCATTTCATCCCGCTCTTTCGCATCCTCGCGTCCCCTCGTCTCCCCGTCCCTGCGTCCCCGCGTCCCTTCTTCCGACTCCTCTTCGATCGTACAGAACCAATCCGATCGCGTTACATCGATCGGTAGAACTTTTAGCCCGTGACGTTGCGCATCTTTAATAAGTGTA